>ERZ772954.426-NODE-426-length-43620-cov-8.216780_pt1 | contig 43620 bp, 48 predicted proteins | sample MGYA00580684_ERZ772954 | MGnify/ENA primary metagenome ERZ772954 (study PRJEB29015, sample SAMEA2737654) | human gut metagenome | biome: human gut; feature: human-associated habitat; material: faeces | place: China | collected 2012 ...
GGCATAATACGGCTGGTGGAACTCACCTTTCAATGCCTCCAACCAGTCACCTGTAATAGCTGACATAACTATGACACCTCTTTTCTACTTTCTCACGGAAATTCCTCTGTCTGCCAGGTAATCCTTAACCTGTGAAATCTCCAGTTCTTTATAATGGAACAAAGACGCAGCCAGCGCAGCATCTGCTCCTCCTTCTGTAAGCGCATCATAAAAATGCTCCAATGTACCTGCACCGCCTGATGCGATCACCGGAATGGATACTGCATCTGCGATTGCTCTGGTAAGTTTCAGATCATATCCCGCTTTCGTTCCATCGCAGTCCATGCTGGTAAGAAGAATCTCACCTGCGCCAAGGGCTTCCACTTTCTTCGCCCATTCTACAGCATCAATTCCTGTATCCAGTCTTCCACCATGTTTGTAGATATTCCAGCCGCCATCTTCTCTTCTCTTGGCATCAATGGCAACTACAACACACTGGCTTCCGAATTTATCTGCCGCTTCACTGATAAGCTCCGGTCTGTCGATAGCCGCAGAATTTACAGAAATTTTATCCGCGCCTTCTCTTAACAGCTTCTTGAAATCATCTACTGTACGAATTCCGCCGCCTACTGTAAAAGGAATAAATACATTGGCAGCTACACGTCTTACCATATCTACGACGGTGTCTCTCTGTTCGCAGGATGCTGTAATATCGAGAAACACCAGTTCATCTGCTCCTGCTGCATCATAGGCTTTGGCAATCTCCACCGGATCACCCGCATCGCGAAGCTGCACAAAATTTACGCCCTTTACCACACGTCCGTTATTTACATCCAGGCAGGGAATAATTCTCTTTGTAAACATCTTATTTTCCCTCCTTCTCAGTATTGCCGTCTTTTCCCACAGCAGCAAAATTTTCAAGTATCTTCAGTCCCCATTTGCTGCTCTTTTCCGGATGGAACTGGCAGGCAAATACATTGTCCTTTTCTACGGAAGCATGAATACAGGTGCTGTATTCTGTAGTAGCCTTTACAATCTCAGGCTCCTCTGCCTGCAGATAATAGGAATGCACAAAATATACATAGGTCTGTTCCGGGATTCCCTGAAACAGTCTGCCATTATTCTGAAAATGCAGGGAATTCCATCCCATATGTGGAATCTTAAGCCCCGGCGCAGGAGGAATCTTAACAATTTTCCCTTTCAGGATTCCAAGGCCTTCCACACCCGGTGTCTCCTCGCTGCTTTCAAAAAGGAGCTGAAGTCCCAGGCAGATTCCAAGAAATGGCGTCTTCTTCTCTACAATCTCATGGATCACAGGTACAAGTCCGTATGTATGAAGATTCTCCATCGCCTGTCCAAAGCTTCCCACGCCCGGCAGGATTACTTTATCCGCATTTAACAAAGTCTGCGGATCGCGGGTTACTGTTGTTTCTTCCCCAAGATAATGAAGTGCTTTTTCTACACTTTTAATATTTCCGGCATCATAGTCAATTATTGCAATCATGTTATCCTCCTGATGTCATTATCTGTTTTCCTCATTATGGTAATCCAAAGGTTTTCCGGATCACATGTCAGACCGGAATAAAATATCCGATCAAAACGCTCCAATACAGTATAACCCAAAAACAGACAGTTGCAAAGTGCTTTCTTTGCTTCTGTCTGTTTTTATTCCGGTCATACTACCGGTTACTGTTCACTCCGTTCACAATACCCGGATATCTTATCACTGCCTGCAATCCAGAGTGAACCAGAACTCCACGCCATTATCATAATTGCATACCCCATATTTCTGGTTCATACTCTCAATGATTGCCTTAACAATTGAAAGTCCGATACCACTTCCGCCATATTCTCTTGTCCGGGCCTTATCTACTTTGTAGAATTTATTCCAGAGATTTGGGATATCCTCTTCCGGAATCGGAGTACCTGTATTAAATACGGTTACTTTCACACAGTCCTCTTCCTGAAGAACCTTAATTTCTACTTTTCGTTCTCCGTCCAGATGGTTCAGTGCATTGCTTGTATAATTGGTCACAACCTCTTCAATCTTAAACTCATCCGCCCATACATATACAGGTTCTGTTTCTTCAAAAATCACAGTTGCTTCTTTCTGTTCGATCATAATATGCATAGAACCAAGTACACCCCTGATCAGAGATACAATGTCAAATCTTTCCATCACCGGGGCATCTTTACCGGACTCCAGCTGATTCAGCGTCAGCAGGTTTTTGACCAGCTTGTTCATCTTTGAAGCCTCATCCATAATAACTTCACAGTAAAATTCCCTGCTTTCCGGATCATCGGAAATATTTTCATTCAGCCCCTCTGCATATCCCTGGATCAATGCAATAGGAGTTTTCAGCTCATGAGAAACATTATCAAGAAATTCCTTACGCATCTCATCAATTTTAATCTTATCTTCTATGTCTTTCTGAAGCTTGTTATTAGCCGATTTCAACTCTGAGATCGTGCTCTCAAGTTTTCTGGACATTTTGTTAAAGTTATCGCCAAGTACATCAATCTCATTACCTGCCCTGCTTTGATATCTGGCATCAAAATCCAGATCAGACATCTTCTCTGATAATTTGGTCAGTTCACTGATCGGGCGGGTAATACGATTTGTCATCACAAGAATCACAATACCGCTGACCACAATTATGATTATTCCTACAATGAAGTAAAAACTGTTGGAAATAGATGCACTTTCCTTAATACTTTCCAGAGGAGAACGAATCAGGAAATAGTAACCATTATCAAACTGTCCCCAGCATTCCACATATTCCATGCCTGCAAAGCGATCATGCACCTGCCACATGGTACAGGTATCTGTCTTTTTGAGCACACGACTGTGCTGCATATCCTGATCCAGATTATTAATATACCCAAACAGCTTACTGCGGAGCATTTTTGCCATATTATTCTCTCCCCAGTAATAATAACCGCTGTTTTCCTCATTTACTATGATCCAGGTAAGGTTATTTCTGGAACTGCTCCTCTCAATCTCATCCGAAATCTCATCTGTTGCCCCTTTTTTGTCCTCTTCTATATCTGTATCATACTGCAGGATGTCATCCAGATTCATCTGAGACAACACTTCTTTTGCCTCCTCCAGCACTTCTACTTTTTTGGATACATAATATTTTTCAAGAAAAAGACCATTGATCAGAGTAATGGTAAAGATCGAAAGCAGTAACAGACATATAAACACTACTGAAATCTGATGTTGCAGAGTATGAAATTTTTTATCTGTTTTTCCGTTTCCTGTCATTCGTCTACCTCAAACTTGTATCCCATACCCCATACAGTCTTTATATATTCACCTTTATCTCCCATTTTACTTCTGAGCTTCTTAACATGGGTATCAATCGTACGGGCATCTCCAAAGTAGTCATAATTCCATACAGAATTCAGGATCTTTTCTCTGGAAAGTGCGATTCCCTGATTCTCCAGAAAATATGTCAGAAGTTCAAATTCCTTAAAGCTCAGTTCCATAGGCTTACCATCCACAGTAGCCAGATGTGCTGCTTTATCTATAACAATGCCGCCTGCTGAAATCACATCTTCCGGATTATTCTGACCTGTACGTCTCAGAATTGCCTCCACCCTTGCAACAAGGATTTTCGGACTGAATGGTTTGGAGATGTATTCATCTACCCCCAGATCAAATCCAAGAAGCTCATCTCTCTCATCACTTCTTGCAGTCAGCATAATGATCGGAACTTTTGAGTTCTTGCGAATCTCACGGCAAACTTCCCATCCATCCATCTTCGGCATCATGACATCCAGAATGATCAGTGCGATGTCCTTCTCCTCATAAAAGATATCCATGGCTTCTTCACCATTACCGGCTTCCAGTACCTGGAAATTCTTCTTTGTCAGGAAATCCTTTACCAGCTTTCTCATGCGGCTCTCATCGTCCACCACCAGGATTTTTAATGTATCCATTTGATCCCCTCCGTTTTTCTTCATTATTTTCCGAAACAGTTTTTACTTTTTATTTATACTGTTTTCCGAGTATTGTTAAAATCCACGACTGTTCAGCGCCTTTACAGCCACAGCGCAAAATCCGGGAAAATCGCCCTCAGCAACAGATTTTATCTTGCATATGGTTACTATAGCAGAGATTTATGTAAGATTTGTGAACATATGACAGAAAAATTATAAGTATTGCTGTTCACAACACCAAATAGCCTCAAATATAAAAATCTTCTTGACAAATTCTGTTTTTATTTCTATACTGTTAATCAGTCGATATATCTTATATAATGAATGATATATCAATATTAAAAAGTGCTTTCGTCTCATCACCAGTGCTGTTTTATGAAAAAACAGCGTTGCAGACTCATTTTCAGGGCTTGTACTGGTTTCGACGGGGGCTTTGAAGTTGGGGAAGCCATCCGCAGACTCCCAGACTGCGTACCAACCGGGAAACTAAATATAAACGCAGACGAACAGTACGCGTTAGCAGCCTAATTGCTGCTCGTCAGCCCTGATGCACTCACACTTCAGGAATCTGACGTCGACCATGTGAGAAACCTTGCCGGGTAAGCTTTGCCCCGGTAGATGTATCATGAAGCTACTAAGGTTGTAAGCCTGTCGGTGGGCGTACATCCAAGGGAATGTTAAAACAGCGACTGTGATGGGAGATGCCTCAATGAATAGGCTTTCGGACGTGGGTTCAATTCCCGCCAGGTCCATAAAAATTCCTTGATTTTATAGGAGTTTTACTTCTTGATTTTTGAAAGGTAAGCAAGAAGTAAGCAAATGTAATCAAGGTGCAGTGAAGAGTTTATCCGCAAAGCGATGCTTTACGGATAAGCTCTTTTTTGTATTTCTGTTCACTTACATCATACGTGTAGAAATTTTCGTTTACCGCTGGGGTGTTTCCAATTAGGGCAGCAGTTGTTACTGAATCTGCACCATTTACACGCATACGTGAATTCAAGGTTCTGCGAATAGCATGTATACTTTTGACTGGGATTTTTGCCTGTGCACATTTATATCGGGCACATTCGGAAATGGAACGTGGAGTGCAATGTCCCGTAGTAGTAGCGAATAAATAATCACTGGTTATGTTATACTTTGTACGCACTTGTTCTAAGCGCTTGAAAAGACTTATCATCTGGTCTGTTAATGGGACAAATCTTTCTTTTGCGTTTTTAGTTTCTGAAATGTGATATTCATTAGTAACACGATCATGTTTTTCTGATTTGCTGATATTCAGTATACCATTTTCATAGTCGATATCTGACCAGTATAAACCTGCTAATTCACCAACACGCATACCCGTCATCATAGCAAGTTCAACAGCATACACTTGCATATGAGTCGGTTTCTTTTGTTCTGATTCCAACAGTACTTGATAAAGTTTATTTGCTTCTTCTGAACTGAAAGTTCGTTCTGCCGCAGTTTTTTTGCTTTTATCATAGTGTTTTTGAAAAAGCCTGGTGTTTATGTACTCACAGGGATTTTCAGGAATTTGTCGGTTAATCTTAGCATTTTTCATTACACCATTAATAATTCCCCATAATGCGGCTCCGGCTTTAGGCTTTAAATTTAAACATTTTATTGTTTGTATCATGAATACAGAAATTGTTTGGCTTGTAATATCTCGAATATCCATTTTTTCAAAGTCTGTGCCAGAAAAGAAACGCTTGTAATCACTTTTGTATTTGAGTAAAGTGTTTCCAGATACGCCAATCAATTCCTGAATATCTTTCCATTCCTGAAATGCATCTGAAAAATAAATGTGATCAGATTCCTTTTTCCAGTAATCAATGATTGCATCTTCAACTCCTTTTCGGGTTGTTCTCTTGATCTGTCGTCTGCCGTTTGGCTTAGATTTGTCAGGAATATACCCTCTCCAGAATTTATCAGACTTCGGTTCGCTGATTTTCCACGGGTTCATGCTTAAATATTCGTTTCGTTTTATCATATCGGCTTGTTTCTGCACATTCACCATATCCAGTTTACCGCATTTTTTCATATACTGCAATGCTTCAAGTTCCTGTGATGTTAATTCTGTTGCAGTTTTTGTTGTCCCACGGACGTCTAAAGGTATAATTTTGTTCGTTTTCTTCATAGTTGTTGAAATTATTATTCTTTTTCTCATGTCACACATATTATGACATAGTAGCAGAGTACCAGCATCTGAGAGAGACCAAAAGTTCCATCTGGTGTCTGACATATACTTCCTGTCAGGGTGTTGATACTCTGCGCAGTGTTCCTCATTTTATGAAATGTGAGGATTTATTTGTCGAAAAACTCTGTAGTAGCTCTTTTTATTTCATTGACTGCGGAAATAAGGGTTTTATAGTCATAGTATTCTATACCATAACGTGTCTTGTGGTTATCGGCTCGTTTAACAGCTTTATCTGGTCCAACTTCTTCAAAACGTGACAGAAGATTTATCATTTGAGCATTTGAAAAAATGCAGCCCTGGTATTGAATAAGAAAATCTGTCAGAGAACGAAATTGGACAGGATACGCGTTTTTTCCTTGTATATATATGCGTTCGAGTTCTATGTTATATTTTTGATATGTCTGATAGAACATTTTCAACGCTTCATCCCAACGCCGAAACCAATGTTCTTCAAATTCTTTACGTATATCTGTATGAGTCCAGCATTTGCTTCTTTCTTCGAATCTATCACAGGCAGGGTCGGTTCCACGACTTTCTGCCGTCTTATCGTAATTTTCACATTCAAAATATTTGTTCTTGATAGCAACAGATAGTTGCTTTTGTGAAAATAAATGTAGCGTTTTGTACGTATTGTATACATTATACTTGACAGCTAGCATACTGATTAACCACCTGTTAAGTTTAGCGTATTTTTCATAACTTCCGTGGTCAAACAAATCAAAGCGCATGTCTACCCGGGTGATTTTATATTCATCAATGCCAACTGAGTTCAAGAACATATCGAACAGTTCTTTAAATCTGGAATAACAATACACATCACCTGAAATTTTGTTCAGATTCAGTAAAATAGAAGCTTGGGTCTGCGTTCCCTTTTGTAGGCTACGGCATTTCACTGCTGCCTGGAATTCTTGAGGGATTTCTTCGATAGTCGCAGATGTTTTTATTGTAATTGTATGTATACTGGCTGTGAGTTTAAAATCAGCCAGAATATCGTTTGTAGTAGTGGTAATCATGATAAATTCTCCTTATTATGATTTGTCTTATGATAATTAGTTACAAAAAATCTCCCATATCATGCTAACAAAATTATGCTGAGACCTAATGTATTGAATAAAAAGTATCTGATTTACAAGCATGAGTATAAGAATATTAAAAACATCTGCGCAGTGGCTTTTAATATACCTATAGTATACCTGGCATCTGGTAATGCGTCAAACTAGCAGAAAATCGCAAAAAAGTTATTATTTTTTCTCAAATATTAAAGTCCTACATATAGACTTAGCGGTATAAACGCTAAAAAGTCAGTAGCAAAGTTAATCAGCTTACGGTTTTGCAGGAAATAATAAGCCCTTTTCTGGTTGAAAGCACCCCCGTACCTGCTGACAACTCAGCCCTACGTCTGCCTGTTCCTGCTAATCTAGTGTTATTTCTCAGTGACTTAAGGCTCACAAGTTCCGGTTATCTGGTGCCGTGTTGTTTCATGCTGAAAATTACCAGTGTTCACCTGTCAAATACTGCATTGTCTTCACTTTTTGTTGTATTTGCTGACGTTATTCGCCCACGATACTGTAGTACATTATACGGTTCATACAGAGGTCTTACCTGGTATCTAACTCCAACTTTCATGCAGCTCTGTAGCATAGCTCCTAGGTGGCACTGAGCGCGTTATACGTCCATCTACGCACCTACTGACAGCCGCACAGCGTCACTGTCTGCCATCCGGCTCTGATCTGTTCCTGATCTGCTACCGATTACCGGATTATATACAACCTCTTGCAGCTATTCAACCGGAATCTATTACGGATATGAACATATAAAAAAGAAGCGGTGTATCTCAACCGCTCCTGTGTTACTCTCCTATTATGTAGTTAACTGCTTTTTCTGCTTTGCTGCTTGCTGATACGATAAACTTGTTATCACTCTTCAGGACTTTCAACCAACTCTGTATATATGCTGCTGAGTTCCTGAACGTCCTGACTGTTTCAATTCCTAACAGATTCATAAAAGACGCGCTACCGATTTCTGCTACAAGTTCTTCTTTGCTGTATGTCTCTGAACCAAATGCTGCATCTGCTCCGGTGTGTAATCTGTCAAGTCTGTTCTTATGTCCAGTGCTGTGTGTCAGCTCATGGAATGTTGTGCTGTAATATTCATTGATGTGCTTGTACTGTTGTTTCATTGGAACTACAACTCTGTCACGGGATGGACTGTAAAACGCTTCATTACTTGCGCATTCCTCGAATGTGATATGCTCACGTTCTATATACTCTGTTATAATCTTATCTGCTGCTTCTATTGGTTCCACTTCTGCGAATGGTAGCGTCAGAGGTTCAACACCATCAACCTGTGAGATGTGAAAGACGTTGTAATATCTCAGCATTGGAATTTTCCTAACTTCTTTCTCTCCGGTATCTTCGTTTGTTTCTTCTCTTTCTAATATCTTCCAGAAGACTACAAACTCTGATTTCTCACCTTTACGGATGTGACCGCCCAAATCTGTCCACTGTTTAAATGTAGCATATTCTCCGGTGTGCTGTAAAAGCATCTGATTAATAATACTGTATGGTTTCTTACTGATCCGGTTGTATGCTCCTGATCTAACTCCTGTCCATGGCTTCTCCCACGGGATATTACCTTTTTCAAGTTCTGCAATAATTCTTGCTGTTACCATTTCATATACATTTGCTTTTGCTGCTGCCATAGTTCTTAACCTCCATAAAACTTTTTATTTGTTATTTCATTTGTTCTGTTGCTTTATGAGGTTATTATATATTGGTACTAATATATTTTCAATTCGCTTTTTTCACAAATATATCAGATTTTAATTGTGCAGAATATATAATAGTACCAATATATTTAACTATAAAAAAACAGACCGTATACAATACAGCCTGTTCATCTCATATTATTACTTATATCTTTTTCAATTTTTTCTTTTATTGCGTCCCGAATAAATCCTGCTTTAGTATATTGAAATCTTTTACAATGTTCTTCTAACTCTTCTGCTTCTTTAATAGGCATTGACAATTTTACCTGTTTATAGTTGTTATCAAAATATTTCTTATTTGCTTTTTTCTGCGCATCAGATACAGTCATCCGTTCACCTTCTTTCTTTATTATGTATATATTAGCACTAATATAGTTTTGCGTCAACAGCAGAAAAAGCGCAATATATTGGTACCATTGTATATTATTTACATATTTGTACCAATATATTTGTGCATCATTCCATCTTGATTTTATAATGGTACCAATATATAATTGGGTCATCAAATGAAACACAGCAACAAAGAAAGCAGGAAAGACCGGATGAAGCGATAGGGCGGTTCACAAGTAACATGGTAGTTATGCTGATAGATGTGTCAGATAGAATGAATGCAGAATAAACATGATCCGGCAAAACAGTTGAAGAAAGCAGGAACGGCAGGACAAGAAAGCACAGTGTTCGGAACTTAGCAGAAAACTGAACAGGTTGAGCCAATCAACACTTTACTCCTTAACCAAGAAGCCGTTAAGCGGAAGAATCAACTAGCAAGAGGACACAGTACTTTGTTGCTGAGTATCATTTAAACAACCGGAACAGCCGAAAGCGTCCACAAACTTTAAGCCATATACCTGTGAGTGAACAGTATAGTAACAATAGTCAGAAAGATGCTTAAAGGGTTGCTACTTATAAGAAATCAAATCTCAGGAGGATAAATATATGTGTAGAACAATGAACGAATTAGAAAAGGTTATTGCAGATTACAGATCACTTAAAGCAATGAAAGAACAGCTTGAAGAAGAATTAAAAGCAGTTGAACGTGAGATCATCGGCTACATGGATGCGAACGAAAAATTGACTGAGACTGGTAACGACTTCACAGTTAAGCTTTCTACCTGCGAAAGAAGAACTCTTGACAGCAAACGTCTCGAAGCAGATTTAGGAAGCCTTGCAGAGTATCAAAAAATCAGCCAGTACAGAAGATTATACGTTAAATAAACTGCTTATCCTTCCGGTGGAGGTCAACCGGAGAAAGGTGAGAACATGAAACTTCAGGATTTAACATTTGAAAGAATCGAACACTATGATCCTTTAAATTTAAGAGCTAAGAAGAACGGTACAGTCTCAGAATGGGTTGCACGAAATAGTTGGGGCAATGCTGTAGCTTTTGGAAACACTAAAGCAGAATGTCTACAGGATGCTCGAAGATACATCTCAATTCAGAATAGTTAATCATCAAAGTGGTTGCAGCCACGATAAACAGGGCTTTAAGCTGCAAGCGTTGATCGCCGTACCCGGCGGTCAGGTAGTCATATGAACTATGCTGTGCTATCGGCACGACGGGCTACATAACTACTATTTTTCCTAACTTTTTCTAGGGTATTATTTTACCCCTTCAGAAACACTGAGCAACTAACAACAGGAGGACAATAACCATGAACCAGACAGACACTTTATTGACCTATGACCAGTGGTGTCAGTTATTCAAAAAATATCTGAAGAAAACTATCAAGCATAAAGTATATCGTTTTCTGTACGGTGCTGCACTGTTCTTGATTCTGGCAATTTCTCCCATAGCAATGATAATTCACTGGATCATAGTCGGATATTAAGAAAGAAGGTGAACTCTTGGACATATTACAAACACTTTTCAGCTTATGGACTGGTAACAGATGCACGCCAGATCAAAAGCATTCTGTTACTGAAGCTATTAAAAAGCATGTTCCTGAAGATCAGCAGGAACAATTCACTTCTCTGCTGTCTGAATACTGCGAAAAACTTGAACGTCAGGCATTTAATGTTGGTTTCAAAACAGCGGTACAACTCTGGCAACAACTCGACAATACAGAAGAAATTTACGGAGGTATCACAAAATGAAAGAAGCTATTATTTATCTGCTCTTTGACAACTGGTGTAACAGTGAGCATGAACCGGAAGTAAAAGAAGCTATGGACAAAGCTATTCAGAATCCTACTGAAGATACAATCTTTCAGCTCTCTTCTATTACAGAAGCTAATGCATTCAAAGCAGGTGTCAGAGAATGCCTGAAAATGTTCCGGGAATTACTTTGTAAAGAGTAACTTCTTATATAGTAGTAAAACTAACCTATATAAGAAGAGTAGTAAAACTACATATGAATGTTTATTTCTGCCACAGATAACAGTGTGGTAGAAGTAACGTTCGTTAAAAATACCATTCAGGAGAGAAGAAAACATGAATAAAGAATATGGATATGCAAGAATCAGTACACCGAAGCAGAATATTGACCGACAGGTAAGAAATATCCTTGTATCCCATCCGCAGGCACATATCGTTAAAGAGGTATACACCGGGACAAAGTTTCAAGGACGTAAAGAGCTAGATAAACTTCTGAATAAAGCGACTGCCGGAGATACAATCATCTTCGATTCTGTTTCGAGAATGAGCCGTAATGCAGAAGAGGGATTCGTCATGTATGAGAAGCTGTTTAACCAGGGAATAAGCCTTGTATTTCTGAAAGAGCCACATATCAACACTGATACGTACAAGAAAGCCTTACAGGGCGGAATACCGACTACAGGAACGAATGTTGATTTTATACTGGATGGAATCAACAAGTATCTTTTGGCGCTGGCTAAAGAACAGATCAAACTTGCATTCGATCAGGCAGAGAAAGAAGTTCTGGACCTGCACCAAAGAACTGCTGAGGGGATTGAGACTGCCAGACTGGCTGGCAAACAGGTCGGTCAGAAGCCCGGAATCAAGCTCACAACGAAGAAGTCGGTGGCGGCTAAAGATATCATCCAGAAGCATAACAAGAGCTTTGGTGGCTCTCTGAACGACGTAGAGACCATACGTCAGGCAGGGGTTTCTCGTAAGACATTTTACAAGTATAAGAGAGAGTTGTTATCTGGAATTGTAGAGTAAGACTCATATGTGATGATACTAGACAATGAAACAAAGAAGAATTCAATATTGCATGAATAAAAGCACCTGGGAATCCATAAAGGATATTCAGGTGCTTTTGACGTTGATGTTATAGAAAAACTATCGAAGTAATCATCGTAATACATTGCCGAAGATATAAATTTACTTAATAAAATTGAGAAATATAGTAACCGTATTTGGTGACAAGTTTTAGATAATAAAGTGCTGTACTCGTTACGATTACTGATATTTACTGGACGTAGAAGTCAAGCAACAGCATCGTTAAAAAAACAACATACGGTAAACCTCATCTATTTTGTGCCTGGCCACCATTTATATCCGCATTTCTGGCAGAGATTTTTCTTTTGAGAGGCACCAATCCAGCCGAATGTACCATATCCAATTTCTTCAGTTGTAATCGAAGTAGAACCACACTTTGGACATTTAAGAATGTTTGTGGGTACTGGTTGAATGACAGGAGATTTTTTTTCATCAGCACGATATCCTTTTTTGATTAACATTTTGCGTAAAGGATAACCACAATGAACACATATTTCTGCTTCACTAGAAATTTCTTTTCCACATGCGGGACATTCAATTATTGGCTGAGTATAGTATTTTTTTATTTTTTTCTCTTGCTCTTTTTGTTCATCTTTTTTCATTTGGCGTTCAATTTCTTCTAAAATGTCTTGCGTCATTTTTTCCTTATACGCATCGAAATTGTTAATGATATTGGAATATTCATTTTGTTCTAATACATAGCGATTTTGAGCATTTTTTGCTGGCCTCAAAGCATCATTAACTAAACCTATTCCTCCAATAATAACAAGAATTGAAAGTATATCAAGAAACCATGATGAAGTAAGTAGACCAATACCTAAATAAAGAAATCCCAGGCCTAAACAGATTGCTGCTTTTTTATTACCTTTGATAAATTTCCAGGTATTTGTATACATTTCGGCTGGCTGCTTTGGAGCGGGTGGTTTAAATATTTGTGCATAAATTTTTTGCTTTCTTTCTTCTGGAGTCATAGAAGCAGTTTCATGCAAAAGATTGTTTACGTAGCTATGCATATTAAATCTACAATACGGGCATGAATCTTGCCTTAGTATATTATCCATACCACATTTAGGACATTTTTTTAATGCCATAATTATTGGTTCACCCCATTTCATTCAATCTATCGCTAGCTTTAAATCATTTGTATCTTTTCTAATGTCATTCTCGTATCCTGCTATAGTATCTTGCATTTGCTCAAATGTTCCGGTTAAATGTTCGCAAAAATCATAATACGATGATACTGTAGTATAGTAATCTTTTAAGCTTGCATAATATTCATAATCCGAATCAATTTCTTTAAGAGTATTTTTGGCAGTATCTAATTTATCTTGGATGTCCTCTGTAGTTCCACGTGCCGAATAAACATTTTCAATAATTATCCCCATTCCTGCTGGTCCCAACATACCAGAAAATGATCGTAATAAAACCAAAGAAGTGTATTCATCATCGTCAGCACTTCTTATTAATTCCTCTGCTTGATCTTCACCGAATTTTTCTACAAAATAAGCTTTCATGGCATCTAACATTTCATCTTCCGTAATGTTTGTCTCATCCAAAAAATCTTCCACTGTTAGATTTTCGCCCTGTAATACATATGCTTTGCAACCATTATAAATATCATTTGCATATTTTTTCACTGAATTATATGCATCATCAACATTTGCATATACTTTTTGTGTTTTTTCTAAAAGTGCATCTTCTTTACTCGTTCCGCAACCGGTGTATAGTGTAGTAGTAGCACACAATACTGTTAAACATTTAATCCATTTTTTCATACTTTTCCTCTTTTCTCTTTATTTAGTAGATTTACAGTTGGACTTTACATTAAACTGTTTCTCTTACTATAACTATAGCCGAATTCTCGGTAATGTGCAACCAGAAAAATCCACCTATAATGATTAAAGAAGATGAGAACGAAAAGAGGTGGATAAGCTTGATTACATATGAGCCGTTCTGGCAGACGTTAAAAGATAAGAATATTTCTCAGTATCAGCTTATCCATCATTATGGATTTTCTACAGGTACTTTGGATGCGATCCGTAAGGGGAAAACTTTAAACCTGGGAACTGTAGAGTCAATCTGTAAAATGCTACAGGTGAAGAGTATATCAGAAGTTGTAGAATATGTTCCAGAACAGGAGTAAATATGTGATCTTCCTGGAAGTGTGATATAATAGTCTTGCAAAATAGAAGAAACTTCAAAAGGAGATTACTGTTTAATGGATTATCTTACACGTGTTCGGAATTTAAGGAATGACAGTGGCTATTCGCAAGAGTATGTCGGAAATGTATTACATGTGAGTCAGCGCACGTATGCGGATTATGAACTGGGAAATATTAAATTTCCGCTTGATGCCATGATACGTCTTGCAAAATTGTATAATGTAGATATGAATTATATATGCGGGATTACAGAAGTGAGATGCGAATATCCCTGTAATAACGCCTGCCGGGTAAGCAAATAGTGAATGTGCAGATTCTCCTTTCTTTGTATTAATTATTTGCTGTGCAGTAATCAAAAGTAAGCAAATTTGCTTATAGTGAAATTTTGAAATATTGTTACCTGTACTAACGTTTTTAGAATTTTATGTGTCTGTTCAATTCCCGCCAGGTCCACTTGACCACGACAAAGCGAACCCTGACGAATTTTGTACAGTGATTGTCTATAAGAATGTCGGGCTGTTGGTTGCGTCGTTGGAACGGTAAACAAAAAAAGAGGGTTCTAGCCCTCTTTTTTTGTGTCTGTTTCTCTTAATTGTAATGAGACAGCACTATTTAAGTATCCACAGTCTCAAAAAAATCCTCAAAAAACTTCTTTTTTTCAAAGCAGGGCTGGCACAGTTTGTATGGGTAGCCAAATGGCAGGTTCCTTCCGCAGACCATACACCTCCGTCTTTTCAATTTCTTTTCCCTGATCGCATCTGTCAGCTCTTTTGAGATTTCCTTTTTTCTCTTACGTATCAGATTCTTATCCCAGTTTTGTCTCCCCGGCATTCCAAAAAGACGGACGAAATTGTGGAACATGTCATATTTCTGATGCAGAACTTCCAGTGCCTGGATTTTTTTGTTCGTATCGCCCTCACAGACTGCTTCCCCGAATTCATCGTCCAGCTGGCACACCGGATCATCAATGTCCACATATCCCCTGTCAATCACCATTTTGGCGCTTTCTTTCCAGAGAGTAAGCAGTTCCGGATTTTCCGGGTTAAACGGAATGTACATAAGACGATAGGTCATCTCCTTATCATCCGTCAAACCCTCTAGCCACTGACACAGTCCCAGTTCCTCGGTCAGGTCAGTTTTCAGAAAAAATGATTCCGTCTCAATATGTATCCATCGTTTCATCACTTCCGACAGCTTTCCTTCCACCTCTATGAGCATCCGCGGAAAACCCAGACGGGCAAACAGTATCGCTGACGGAGACCTGGTCATGCTGCTGCGGATAAAACTTTTTCTCTTTGATGAAGTATAGTATCCGCATTCATAGAGTCCTTTTCGTCCTGCACGTCCGGCAATCTGCTGTATCTCTTCCGGCAGCAGGTCCCTCCTGCCATATCCGTCAAATTTTTCCGTTTCCAGAAATACCACTCTCTTTATCGGAAGGTTTAATCCCATGCCGATCGCATCCGTAGCAACCACGACAGATGTTTCGCCTTTCGCAAACCGGTCTGTTTCGGCCCGTCTCGTCTCATACGGCAGGGCACCGTAGATCATGCTGCAGGAGATTCCTTTTGCCTGAAGCTCTGCAGCGCAGGAGATCACGCTTTTCTTGGAGAATACGATCAGTGCATCCCCCGGCATCACACATTCCGGGAAGGAAAAATCTTCTGTGTCTTCGATAAGCGGCGTCATCCTGTCCCTGCGGTCTGTTTCCACAACCTCATCTTCGCAATATGCGATCAGTTTTCGGATAATGGATTCCGCATGGGGAGCCATACAAATGTGGATCTCATCCGCACAGAGTCCAAGGATAGCAGCTGTCCATGCACCTCCGCGGCTAGGATCACTGATCATCTGAGCCTCGTCAATGACCGCCATATCATAATGCCGGGAAAGATCTGCCATCTTTATGGTTTCTGAGATATGTGTGGCTCCGGGCATGATGACCTCTTCCTCTCCGGTCAGCAGGGAACATGTGAGGAACATATTTGTAGTCTCATATACTTCCAGAGCCAGGAGCCAGATATACTGCCTCCTCTGCATTTTGGAACTTCTGCAGGGCCTCGTAGGTCTTTCCGGAATTTGTCGGACCAATATGCAGGACGAACCTGCGTTTAAGCTGCCTTGTGGCAGGGTATGCATCCCTGATCCGTTCTGGGATCGCAGTCAGCACCGCATTCTTAAGACGCTCCTCTTCCATCCGGGCATGCATTTCTTCCAGGTATTGGTCATACAGGGCTTCGGCTTCTTTCCGATACTTCAGGTTAAAGAACTTCCTGCTTTCTTTTCCCTGCATCATTTCCTTTTTAACCGCTGCATCGAAATCCTTTGTCTTCCGAAAACCTTTCCATGCTTTTTGGCATAAATTTTTGTACTGATATTCCGGAACATGCTGTCTCTTTAATGTATTTTTGTAATTCTTTTTATACCTGTCCGCTACTCTCTGGATGATCACGGACATTTCCGGTTTTCCATTTTCGAGAAATTCCTCAAAACTCATTATGTGCATTCAGGACGCACCTCCTTGTTTTGCAGGATCCTGACCGCCTCTGCCACATCTTTTTCCTGCAGGCCGCCTTCGTACCAGCTGGTCTGTATCCAGCGACTGTCAAAACCATAGTCTGACCAGTCATGATCCTCATCGTCTAATATAACATTATACTTTATTTATTACAATTAATTCAATACCAACATAAACAAATCTGCTGGCTTTTAAATTTTATCTGCAGATACATTCCTCTCAAGAAGTGGGCTTTCGATGATTCCCATTCTCCAAAATATCAAAAATTCAAAGTTGATGAACTCCCTCTGATCACCGACTTCCGTCAGGACTGGACTTATAAAGAACTCATCCCTTACTACGAAAAACGTTATGGTAAGAAAATCCGCCCGATCAGCCGATGCTCAGAGTGTGATATCCCAGACTCCTGCACTTGTCCCCGCTGCGATGCCCCTAAACCATTTCTCTACAAGAACAACGGTTCCAAAGGTCAGCTCCTGTGCAAGATCTGCGATGCCAGGTTCTCACCTGATGAAAGCAGATTTTCCACTGTAAAACTACGCTGTCCCCACTGCGGCAACACTCTGGTTCCTAAAAAAGACAGAAAGCATTTCATTGTCCATAAATGCGTAAATCCTAAGTGCTCCTACTATCTGCACAATCTAAAAAAAGTAGATAAAGCAGATCTGAAAGAAGACTATGGCAAGAATAAATACAAACTCCATTACATCTACCGTGAATTCACGATGGATTTTTTCAGCATGGATTTAAATACCCTGCCTAAAAATGCTTCCTCACTGAAATTCAGCAGACACAACGCTCATGCTGTAGTTACCTATGCAAATATGCGAGGGATACGTTCTGTTGACCGTATTGTCGATCTGTGTGAAAGAGACCTTGCCTTTATCTGGCTGACACGCGGACAAAAACCAAGACGTGATGCTTTTTATGATTTTAAAAGCAGAAAACTTACATCTGATATCCTGGATGACCTGAATTACCAGTTTATGCGACGGCTGCAGAAAGAAGGACTGGTCACATTAAAAGAGCTTTTTATTGACGGTACCAAAATAGAGGCAAACGCAAACCGTTATATTTTTGTATGGCGTGGAAGCATCAATTACCATCTTGCAGGCCTTCTGGACTCTATCGACCAGCTTTTTGAAAAATATAATGCTTTTTTGCAGGAAAATGATTATGGATCAAAGTATGAGCTGGGAAATGCACAGATGTTTGTGATCGAAGGAATGGACAAGGTCCGGGAAGTGATCGAAAAGAACAGAAAACGAAAGCTTGTAAAACATAAAAAATTTTCCAATACATGTGTACCGAACTTAAAAAGGAAAAAACTTGGTTTCTACCATTTAACAAAGGTCATAACGATGGTGCAGGTAACCCACCTAATCCGAGTGGAATTAAAACAGACTACCTTTGGAAAGAAATCCTTACCAAGAGTGAGCTTTCAAATATTCTAGAGAACTATGCACAAGTGGTATGCGAGGAAGACGAAGAAACAAAGAAGAAAACCTATAAACAGATTTTCCCTGACTTTACCGAATCTCCGGCAAAGTCGCCGAGAGAATATGCAATGTCAGGAAACCCTTTATTTATCAGTGTTTTGAATAGTCCTATTTCTCAACCCTTGACATCAATACCACGCACTCAACGTGGGTCGAGACAATGCCGTGAATGTCAACACAACACGGGAACAAATCTACCCCCGCAGTACACGGGAATATATCGAGTAATTTTCATTAAGCTCCACACGTATAGAATATAAAATCATTCTACTCTTCTTCCCAGTCATCTTTCCACTCAGAATCCTCAGAAATAGATGGCATACGATCATCATTAGGTGATACATAGTCATGAACACCTTTGAAACAGATAGCATCTAAAATTCAACTCAACAAATTAGCACCTTTAATATGCCCCAAATCATCCACTTTGAATATTAGATCACTCTGAGAAGCAAATGCCTCTAACTCAGGAATCCATTCATCGCCAATTTCTAAAGCGACTCTCAAAAGTATATCATGACTTCCAAATGCACACTTTAATTCATCAATCGCATCAAAAGTATTCTGCGAATCAATGCTCATACCATCGGTAACCAGGAATAATACTGGTTTTAGAAATCGTTCAGACTTACATGTTCGATTCATAGCACTTCGTGCAAGTCTAAGTGCTTCTCCTGTATTAGTTAACCCCGATGCTTCTGAGAAGTGTACATCTAAATGATCCTCGCACTTTTCTGCATCTCCAAGCACCCATCGAGCTGTCGTGTTAAATTCGATAAGCCGGATTGATAATTGAATATCACCTTGATATGCCAAAGACTCAAGTATGTTACTTAACTCATGCAAAGCAGAGTTTAATTGAACTAGACGTTGCCCTGCCATAGAGCCAGATGTATCAACAACAAATGTTATCGGCCAATGGATTTTAGGAGTTTCAAACATCTCGTAAAAATTAGGCATAGTCCACTCCTCCCAATATCAATGTTACAATTCCATCTGTCGGTAATGTTTTATAAAACTCAATCATTGGTGTATCAAGAATAGGATTGTGACAATCTATATACTTTGTATAGTTTGGATTTGGATATGCAAGCACTTGGATTTTAATTCGTTCAATCGATTCATCGATGTATCCAACTCGCTTCAGAAGCTTTAGAACTTCTCTGAATGAATGTGTTCCCTCAAAAATAACAGTATGATCAAAATCTTCGAATTTAATCTTCAAAGATACTGGATTATTAAACACAGGATGATTCGAAAGTTCAGGCATATGATGTCCCCATCCACCTTCTGCATAATATAAGAAGTTAGGGATATGATAGGCAAAACAAATACCATCTAAATTCTTTATTTCTTCGCTGCATTTTCGACTCGTATCCAAAGTGAAATGTGCATGGCCTGACTGATAAATCGTAACTGTATCCATTCCAAACGGTTCATAATAATCAAACTGCTCAAATGCATACTGAATCAATTCCTTCACCGTTTTAGAATCATCAAACTCCAGCGATGAGTTCTCTCCAAAAAATTTATATATTTGTATCATATCTTATACACCCCATTCTATTCTCAGCCTTCATATGAGTCCCACTGCCGAACGACTCTCCCAGTCTCCAACTCTCGAACACAACTGAGTACCGCTGTTTGATTTCTCCATAATTCCAGATCGACATGGAAATGACCAAAGTACCAATGCTTACATGTGACCAGCCTTTGAATCTCATCAAAAAAACTCGTCAGCCGCTGTTCTTGTACAACATCATTCTTGATACCTAAGCTTCGCAAAGTGGAGAGATAATAAACGGTTTCAGATGGTGCAGTATGGGTGATGATGTAATCGACATGATTGCCGACCTCTTCAAGATTCACAAGGGCATTATGGTATTCTTCCTCTGAGGGCATTTCCTGTGACCACCATGAAACACCTTCTGTCCGGCGGTATTTATCAATGGAATAGCCTCCACCCATAACAAAGATGGTGCTGCCTTTAATACAGTAAACTTCACCACGCATCAGGTGGATTACATTATTGCGGATTTTATGCACCTTGCCGCCACTCCATGTTTCGACCGGATAACTATTCAATTTATCAAAGTTCTCATGATTACCATCTATGAAAAGCACAATATACTTTTGTTCACTAAGAAAATCATAAAATGTTTCTTCAGACCAGTATCGTCCGTTCCAAAAGCCAACGCCGAAATCTCCACACACCAGAATAATATCAGCAGGGGAGAGAACAGATCCAATTTGTTCTACCCACTTATATTGATTTCCGTGAGTATCTCCAGTAATGTAAATCATAAACGCATCACAATTTTTCAACACAAATTAATTTGAAATCAATAATGTAATTCTAATTCGTAGTCGTTTGGATTTGGTAGCACAACATTTTGCTGATATGGCAAACCGGATATACGATTTAGACTATTCCCTATCCACTCAAATGCTTGTTGAAAACCTTCGGTTGTTAAATAAATACCGTCTATATTCAAAGAACTTATTACATCCTTATTAAAATCTGAATTGACACATATTGGCAAAAACCTACAAGTGCCACTCTTTTGTGCTTGTAATAGATTAACTTTTCCAACTTTGTCGGAATCATCGTAATCTGCATCCCCACTTGTTAGCATGAATATCCATGGACGAAGATACTGTGTGCCATATGTCTTATACTGATTTTTTGGGGTTTCAAGTTCAGACAATCCCATTTTGATTGCTGAATTGATTGTTGCTTCTCCATAACACTCAAAATCAGGAATCTCCAGACCTGGTACCATCGAAAATGGCACTAATACTCTGGCTCCGTTACCAAAACCAATCAGACAAATGTCTAGTCTTCCTAATGCCAGACCGTCTAATGCATTGAAGAAGTGCATCTAACCCTTTATGAAGTTCGTTTTTGACCGCAAGCATTGAAGCAGACGTATCAACCAAAATAACACACGGCAGATGTAATTCGGAATTTCCCCAATCTAACGGCATAGGAGGAAGTTCTTTAAACCTAATCATCTATGTATTTTCCTTCCACAAAGTTCTCTCTATAATTATCTGTAATATTTTCACTAATATTTAGATTTGCTAATCCTGCCGTTTTCTCAGCAGAATCCCTGTAACACAAGTCATCCATCAATTCTCACTTATCACGCTTAGTCAAATATCTATTTCTATAGTCAAAGATGACGGTTGCTCCGATAAGCGTTGCTCTTCTATATCAATAGGATCATAGTCTCGGACATTGATGCAATACTCTTCAAATATTTTTTCAGCTCTTAAAATTCCAATATCAAATTGATTCGAATTGCTTTCTGCATTTAGATGTTTTTCATCCATGCAGTACGGATTGAAACAAAAATTGCTGCTATTAATTTGCTCAAACCACTCAGAACTATTTATATAAACCAGTACATCTTGACTTGCAAAATTACTTATCAATACTATTACTGGACGCAAATAAGATACCCTGCATTTACGGTATTCATGTTTGCGCTTGGCAATTCTCCAAAATGCAAAGTCTGCGATTTCTTTGAAAACAGTACTGTATTTTGCATTAAAGTCTTCATGAAACGATATAGCCTCAAAAAAAGCTGGTATTTTTTCCACAATCATCAAATCAACCAGTACTCTGTCATTGCTAATTAAAGACACAGCCTTATTTAGTTCAAATAAAGTTCTTTCATATTCTGTGCCTTTGATATCTGGTGCAATTAAGGCTATCATCGGTAAAAACATTTCAATTGCCTGCATCTCTGCTTTCACTGGCTATCATCTCCTCTCGTACTGCATTTTGTCGAAGAGCAAGATTTACCTAGAGATAATCTTGTTAAGGTAGTCCTGTACCTCGCCACACTGTACCAAACCATGCGGAACTTCCAAAAACGTGAACAGATTCTCATCATAACCAGGAAGACCCAAAACACATAATCCATATCTATTATTGGCGACATCGCTCTTAAGTTTTGGGATAACAATATCACCAATGTCTGTAGGGGTTCCATCTGTAATTAGAAAAATTCTCGGTTTATAATATGTTATGGCGAGTTGTTGGTACAACCGCCGCTGATTGTTTAGCAAATCAATCGAAAGCGAAAGTGCCTCCCATAGCGATGTTAGTCCTGATGCCTCTAATGCAATTTCAGCTAAATTACTTGCACATGTAAAAGGTTGCACAATCTTTGTTTCGTCCGAAAATGACACAATGCATATATCAGTACACTCTGCTTCATAAGAACCTTTAAATTCATCAATGAAGCCATTGATTGCATGTTCTACTGCACAAATTTTCTCACCAGCCATAGAAGCTGATGTATCAACAAGAAGCAGAACTGCTACATGAGTTCGTCCCATTTCTCGGAGTTTCTGACCCTCATGGGAATAATAATTTTTCAAAATTGATTCTGAATCAAACATCATACTACAGGCTTCCTCTGCATATTAGTAACATCAGCATCTTTTCTCTCAAGAAGACTATCAAAAGCGGCAACACCGTTCTGCTCAATATATTTCTTTTCAGAATCTGTAATAGGAACAACCATCAACCATGCAACCATGCAGTCGTCATCTTCAAGCACCTGATAATCTGGCCAAAAAACAGGTGACATCAAAACTGCGTGCTTTAACTCCGTCCCTTTAACATAAGAACGAATAGCATTAGGAATAAGCATTCCGTGCGCACAACTTTTCGTATCCATCGCGTCAAACGAAATAGTAGCCAGAATATTGCCCAGTATTTCAGAGTTTAATTCACAAGCAGCTACTAATTCTACACGAAGTTTTTTCCCATTTGTAAATAAGCCGATATCGGTTTGGCACAAGCCAATCGTAGCACATGTCGGAATCCCTTTAATCACGCCGGAATCACTTGTCATAATATCAATCTTCTTTGTTTCGTCATCATTGTAATAACGAGAAACATTAGGTTTTCCACCAATAAAACCCAACGCATACTTTGCGACTTTTTTATTATCCATGAAATTCACCTCTTAATCTCCAAAATAATCATCTGTAACATTCTCTCCCTTATGACTTCTATTAGAACTCGGTAACTCAGGTCGATAATGATCTGAATTGTAATACTCATCCAGAAACTCTTGCCTACTAATACCTCGTTCTTTTGCGCTTTCTTGATGCTTGTAGAATTCATAGCCGGATTTGTGTCCCATGTCCCACGCTTGATCTTTTGACATGTACCTTCCTGTTACCGGATCCCGTACTCTTCCATGTTCATCCTTGGCATTCTCCCAAACTTCATCTCTCATTCCTGAACGCCAATGGGTAGGTCTCGAATAATCCGTTTCCTGTTTTTCATTACTGCCTTTATTTTCAACTGCAGCATTTTTATCCGCTTCTGTCTTATCAGAACCAGCCTCTTTGTTTTCGCCATTCTGATGTGAATTACCTTCTTGGAAAGCTGATGATTCTTCACCATCGTTTATTTCTTCGCCTTCTGAAGTCTTATCAGTGTTTTCTTCAACATTTGAAGACTCCTCTTCGAAGGCAGTAGTTTCTTCTGCTTCCTCTGATGAAGTACCTTCTGTTTCATCAATCTCAGTACTTTCTGAAGTTTCCAGCGATGAAGTATCATCTTCTGCAAAAGCAGAAGTCTCTTCGCCTGCTTCGCTTTCTGATGAAGTTTCTGCATTAACGTCTACATCTGTTTCCGTTCCAACGTCACCATCTACTTCAGGTGTGCTTTCACCCGATGATTCAAACGCAGATGACTCTTCTGCTGAATCAGAGGAAGATTCCGAAGAAGTTTCTACACTTGAAGATTCGCCGCCATCGTAGGAATCTCCGCCGTCATATCCGTCACTCATTATAACTCTTCCTTTCTATGATTAGTCTTATATCTTTACTCAATCTGCAATTTTTCCGAAAAGTACATTGTGCACTGTGATTTGTCTTGGCATTTTAGCATCATTTAAGAGCAACAACTGGATTACCTTCTTTTTCTCTTGTACAGAAAGATTAAATGCGTATTTTTCCAACATAATAGACGCTCTCTTTTCCCAGGCTACACAATCCGTAACAAAAACCTTATCATTTATATACGGTTTTGTAGCGTCTTTTCTTGGATTTGGCAGTGGACATAATCTAAAGAACTCTTCTGCAGATAACAGTTCAGTCATCAGCCTGCTAAAAAATGCAACTCTAATCTTTGCTGAGGTGAATTGGCTCTTGTAATACTGGTAATCCGAATCATATGCCGCAAAAAGCATTTGATAATCGGCTTTTTTCTCTTCGCTAAAGTTATTAATGCCCGACAAGGCCTTTATGAGCATTGAACAATCATATTTTCGAGCGCCTTCCATTTTCAGTAAAAGATTGGAAAGAAACCCTCGAACTGCTTGAATATCTCGGTATGTAACTTGCCCAACAGCACTTTTGAAGAATTCTCTTTTGCTAGTATTCAGGCGAACCATCACCGGTTCTAACCACCCAGTTTGATATATTATAGCGACTTGTTCAGGCAATCTTGACAGTTCTAACATCTGTGCATCCGACAATGAAAGAGACTCCGATACAGCCCTCTGATCTGATGCCTCAGGCAGACGCATGACTATTTTCGTGGCAGTATTACGAATACCAGCAATATCAATCTCACCCGGACTCTGGTCAACGATGAATATCCCTTGTCCATACCCTCTCATCTCAGCAATGCATTCAGATAACATTTGTACGGATTTACCAGAAATGGTTTCTCCCCCTTCGCTGTTTTTATCACTCTTACTTTGGAAAATGTTGTGAGCCTCCTCTAATACCATAACATGATGGAGCGGACGATTATCCGGCTTGTTTTTTGAGGTACGATACTCCCTTAGTCTAACAACCAGAACACCCATTAATAGTGATATTGTTTCTTGGGATCCGACATCGCTCAAATCAATTATTGTGTTTCTTTCAAACAAATCTTCGTCAGACAGAGTAGCTTTACCATTAAAAACCTGACCATAAATTCCATTTGTAAGCATGGCGATTCTTGTCAGTAATGCTCCTTCATAGGTGCCCTTTGATTCACCCACAAAATGAGATTTATTAATTATCTCCGGCACGATTTTCAGCAACAATTCAAAGTTCGGGTATTTAGTCGGACCCTCGTGCATATAAATAGAATTACTCAAATCCCAACCGGATTGAATATATGCTTCCTCTATACACTCTCTCAGCAACGCTGGCTGTGCAGCATACAGTGGCCAACATACACTAAACACCTCTATTAATCTGTCAATGTGAGATAACACATGAATGTTATCCCTAAACTCAAACGGATTAATCCGAAGCATTCTATTTTTATATGGATTGACCGTAAAAACTTCAATTCCTGGAATTCCACCAAGTAATTCCTTGTATTCTCCTTTCACAGGTTCAACAACCAGCATTTTCACACCCGCTTTGTATAAGGCGGACAGCAACATTGCCATCAAAGTACTTTTTCCAACGCCAGTTGTTCCTGTTATTAGTGCATGAGAAGTCAAATTATCGATATCCAGTTTCACAGGAGTATTTTCTACACGCCCCATATGCTGTACTTTTCCAATTCTTACAGCTCTTGTGCCCATTCTCATCTGAGATGAATAATACACATCCCGACCGAATGGTGCCATTTTAACTACCGATACCCCACATACACTTTTTCGTGGGAAATTCATAATCATCGGAAGTTCATTACCGCTTATCATTAGTCCGGCATTGCATAAATGGCCTGACTTTAATTTAAAAACTGGCATCCTAGCATTAGCCAACGAACTTAAAATACAAGAAACATCTTGAGGGCGCTGAGAATCCCAACTATTCATATGAGACATAGTATTCCCTGTATTTGAACCACAGGACAACGCTTTATACACATTAGCAGCTACCAATGCAATGTCTAATGTTGGAGCCGCAAAGTAAGCGCAACATTCCCATAATCCATAGGTTTCTCCTTCGATAATTCGTTTGATTTGGCAATCGACTCTCTCTAGCAGATCCTCTACGGATTTATTGATTTGAGTAATCGTTAAGGAACTGCTCTGACCGTTTATTTCACCCTGGGTTACTCCCTGCCCAGTCTGAACACCTTTTTGCCTTGCCGATCCTTGCTGTTGCTGATACCCTTGCTGCGTACCACTGCTCTGAAAATTTCCACGTTGAAGGCCATAGCCCAATCCTAATTTGCTGAACTGTGCATGGATATTAGGTGACCCTCCTTTTGTTGTACCAGAGTTCTGCATCGTTCCATACGAATAACCGGCTGTAATACTTTCGGTAATGCTATCAGTCACACTAGTAGTGAGGCTTCTTTGTTCCGAAACGCTTTGATTTTCACTGTATTGATAACTGAGACGTCCTAAAGATGAAAGTGAGGAATATATATTCTCCAGGCTATTTCTTTGAGAAACAGCATCAGCGGAACTAAGGGGATTTGCAACAATGATAGCCGTATATTTTTCGCCTTTCATTGAATCTATAAATCGTTCAATTCCTTGTGTGAAATTATTTAGGCCATCTACGCCACCTCTCATTGATGGTATCTGGGATACAGAAACAACAGAAGTATTATTCGTATTATTCTGTCCATGCATGGTTTGGAGAACTTGCATGCACTCCACTTTATTTAACGAAACATACTCAGTGCCAGGGAAGTTACCATCAATACTAAATCTTAACGCATTTTCAGCCATGGTTGATCCACCCGGGGCATAAATACCGAGATAGATATTTGTTTCTGAACCATCTCCACATATCAGAAGAAAACAAGTCTGGCTAATACCAGAAAGTGTATGAAAAACACTTAAAATCTGATTATGGATATCTTCAGCGTTATATACAAGTTTTTTAAGATGGATAATTCTAATCTGCGAAAAGTCAGACTGTCCCTGAGGAACAGCGACAGCATCTCCCGCTGATAAGTATGCCAGATAGTCACGATCTATATACATTTGCGCAGACTCTAATACTCTTCCAAGTTTATTCTGCTCTGATTTTACAATAGCTTCAAAATCTGCCACTAAACCATACCTCCCACACAGATTAAAAGAACGATTATTGCGAAGAGAATCGCACTCGTTATATACCCTCTTTTTGATTTCTCCTTATAAGAATACCATATAGCTCCTATTAAACCCGATATTCCGCAAAGAAACTGACATTCATTATGCAAAAGAAGTAATGAGCCTATTAGTGAAACGATAAGTAGAACTAGTGCCCCATCCGGCGTTATAACATCTTTAGGCGGTAGAATCGTAACATTACAATTACAATCATCAATAATTGTGCCTCTATTATCCAATAAAATAGCAGTAATAACTGCGTTACCCTCTCGTTTAGGGATAATCTGACCATTATTAGCATCAAAATCTAAAACGCTAGTGTTGGAAATCTTGTATTTAATAACGCCACCTTTGGCTCCTTGCGGATGCACTGCCGCTGTTATTCGTTTAGTCGTATCAAACAGTTTGACAGATACTGATTTATCAGCAAAGCTGATTGAAGATGCTTTAGCTGAAACAAGAATGGATAATCGTTCTTGAACATTACCAACAGAAAATATAATTTCGCATCTCCCAGGTTTAATCGCTTCAAAACTTCCTTGTGTGTTTGATAGCATTTTCAGGCTACCAACAGGTGAGACAGACCATTTTCCGAGTGCTTTATTATGCGCATCTATAGGAAACAATTCACATCTTACTGTGATTTGTTCTCCGACTATTACATTTGTATTAATTGTACTTAATTGGATTTTCTGAACCGTCTTGTACTTATATACGGTAACATTTTTCGATGTCCTGATTAACGGATGATCCTTTACTTCAACAACAATTTCAGCACTACCTTCACCTATAGGCTTGATAATCCCACCGTTTCCAAGTAGCGCTATATTTGCGTTGCTGGAATACATACGGCAGGGGATGTCTTTTGGATACTTTGTTAACTGAAATCTACCAGTCGAACTTAACTCAATATTCTCGGTAATCGATAACTCTAAACAAGGAGTGTTATCATACATGATATCAATCAACTTCATTGCGGACTGACAATCAACGCCCGTCCATTTGTGACAATTTCGCAGATCACGAACGATAGATGCCACATATCCCGGAAATAGAATTTCAGAAATCCATGCTCTGATTAGTGCCTGAACTTCTCTCATTTCACAGGAAAACAGGTAGTAGTTTCTCGTCTCATTAAGAAATCGCAATTCTCCACTATTTATAACAATGGCTAGTCTAGGGACGTTTCTTCCTCCTGCTGTGGCAAGCTGATGATATTCGTCCACAGTGGAAAGAATACTAATGTTCGATGAACTCTTTATCCCATTGTTAAATCGTAAATAAATAGGTAACTCTTGTAAGTCTAAATACTGTAGAGTACTAGTGTTTCCAACTAGCTTTTTTAATTCCTCGAAGCATTGCTTCTTTGCACTATCAAAAGAAATTCCGATTTCAAGCTTTTTAACTTTCAGTTGAGAATACCTCAGCAAGTCCTCAAGTAGATACATCCTGTCAATGCCCTTAATGATATCTTCTTCATACGAAAAATTTGTACATCCATTTTGACTGGATAATTCTTTTTCTAAAAGGCTTTTCAGAATCAATCCGCCTTTAAAATGTACACTATACATTCCATTCGCTTCTTGGAAACAATAATCCGCAATATTTTTATACCACTGCAAGAAGGGATTGTTATTGCAATGCGAAAACTGACTATATCTACTAACTGGCTTTCCATTCTGTTCAACTGAGAGAATTGATTTCATAGTATTATATTCAATATTAAAATTGATACCCATTACAACTCCAACCTCCTCTCATACTTTTCAAGTATTCTACTACTTTTCTCTGGGATGCAAACGTCAGAGAAATAATGAAGTAACTCTCCGTACTCGTTCAACGGGAGTCGAGATATTAGTTCTCTAATATGTAGTTGTAATCTCACCATCTTATCTCGCACAATTCGATAATCACTTAAATGCCACAATGGATTATAATTATCCGTAGATATATCTTTCTGTAAATCATCACAGGCATCTACCAAATAAATCCATTGTCCAATATAATTTGCAATCATCGATATGATTTCTGCTACCGGACCGTCAACTGCTGGCAGCAATGGCTCAACGAATTTTTCTACAATATCTCCACAAGCGCAAAGAATATCATCAATATTATCTGATTCATTATTTTCCAAATTATAAAAAGTATTCAGCTTGTTTTTGATTGACGCTTCAAACTCAGATATCTCATTTGTGGCTGTTTCATTTAATTTATTCAAAAGCCTATCAAATATTTTCCAAATGAAAACTCCGCCATCATTTATATTATCCTTTATTTCAAAACCTGATACCAAAATTGATATGTCGGCAGATGTTTTTACTTCTCTACTCAAGTAATCAATAAATGGCACTCTCACAAAAGGCGTTAGACAACATGATCCATGAAATATTACGCTTTCCTTCTCACTTGCAGAAATAATCAACAGCAACAAGAAAGTAACTTCATAGTTTAAACACGCAATTCCTCTGTAGCCATAGTTTTTCTTTAAACCGTGGCACAGACCACAGTACAAAGCCTTATATTGCTCTTTGAGCTTTGAATTTGAGCTTTTTAATTTTGGATGCAAATAACCTAACATTTTTTCTCAATAACACGAAGGTGTTTTCTCTCTATTCCAGTTATATTTTCTCATGTTTTTATCAGCATGAAGGAAATCGCTTTGAGTCGCTTTTCCTTTATAATGAGCTAATTCCAATTCGGCGGTCACGTCAACATGTCTAAGGACATTCCCTGTATCAATGATGTTCCAAGCATGTGGACCTGCGTGACCTGGTCCAAAATTAACATCACCAAAAACAACAACACAAGGTATCCTGGCTTCATCACAAAGATACTTGTAACTTTTGGCAATGCCCTCACATACAGATACATGATTATTCTTACTCATCGGTCCGATAATAGTCTGACTGTATGCATCTGTTTGTTTTCCATAAGTTACTTGACGCGCCAAATAATCAAACAATACCCAAGCCTTGTCTTTGTTTGAAAAATGCTTGGGTAATTGTGATATTATTCTTTTTTTCCACGAAGATGCTTCACTTGACAGCTGTTTGATACTACAGTCATCGAAGTAGAAATCAAAATGCAATCCAGCATTTAAAACACTATGACTAATCGTGTAGCGATAATAGTTTACCCAGAAAATTTCCGGATGATCTTTTATTACTGCCTGTACAATTTCAGATACAGTATCAACATCTAACAAAGATGGCGAAAATTGAATATCTCGCTTATATGTAAACCAACCTCTGTAAATACAGTCATAAATTCTCTGCTGTTTGTCATTCAGTTTTCCACGGTAGTATTGATATGCCCAACTATACACAAGCTCCCCCTAACGAACAACCCCAAATTGCTCGAGAAATTTTTCAATAATAACATGCCCGGGACCGTTTATATATGGTAACAATAATGGAAGTACATAATATACACCTATCACCGCCAATAAGAATTTCAAAGTTTTGCCTAAAGCAGCTGAAAACAGATACTTAATCCAATTCATTCGCAAAACTCCGGCAGCAATACCAACAATATCAAATATAGGAAGAGGCAAAAAAGCGAATATAAAAACGGTCAAAGCATCGTGCTTCTCCATCCATTTCAGCACTTTCTTCTCTTTTTTTCCATTATCGTCAAATCCTCTTCTTCCAATCCGACCACAAATATATGATGATTGTTCTCCCAATGCGGTTCCCAAACCTCCTGCCATCACGCATAAAATAGGGTTAAGACTGGATGCCGCCGCTACAACTATCAAAGTCGAACTCGAGGGGAGAAGAATGGAAATATTCGAAATTGCACACGCGATAACAACACTTAAATATCCCACTAGTGCCATCTGCTGTATCTGCTCCCTATAAAAGATATAAGGAGCAGACATCATAACAGCAAATATAATTCCCAATAAGACAGATAAGACCTTTTTGGGATCGATTCTGTTCTTATTATTCATATCAACCACCTGAACACATACCGCAAACACACGCAATAGCAATAATACATCCAATTATGTACAGAACTGCAGTAACAACAAGGACAACAAGGACAATAACCAACATAACTGCTGCTACCGCAAGAGCAGTCCCGAATGGAACTAGTAACCCTAACAAAAGCCACGGCCATGCATTATATGCTTTTTGATATGACTCTTGTCCATAGTGAGCAATTACTGCACCAGAGATTCCACCTACTATTGCCAAAATCACATACGCTGCCTCGTATGACAACGAAAAATCAAGTGATTCATAGCAGATAGGAACCAAGAACTGAGCCATGAAAGGTCCACTAATTAGTCCTGCTAAAATACATGTCAGCCAAAGAGGCCAAGATTCTCTGCGTATACTGGTGCCCATATTTCCTGTACCAGTAGTCGCTCCATAAGAAGTATTTGTTCCTGTTTGCTGCTTATTTGCGTTGGTATTTTGGGGAACCAGCGGATGCTTAATCTCGCACCAGGGACACTTGCTATACCCTGATGGATATACATGTGATTTATCCTTAGCACATGTTTTCAAATTCCCGCTAAATAATGCACCCAGAGCACTCTGCCATTCTTCAGCACTTGGTCTTTTTGAAATGGTAGCCGATTGAACAGCTGTAGAAGAAGAGTAACTAAATGCTCGATCAAACAGCTGCCTAATCTCTTTCGGAAGCATCATAACGTCAGGTGCATCTAGTGATGTTGTACCAGAACCATTGGTTACATAGGGGCAATTTCCCTTTACAATATTATGGACAACAGGATTATTACTTGAGGATGACTGTGACTTATTCAGTCCTACGCATCCGAATGGGTGGCAGTTGTTCATCAACAAATTAAAAATATGAATCGAGAGTGCAAAGCTATCGGTTTGCTTTGTAAAAACACTATTGGATTTAGCAAGATTCTTGCCTTGCAACTCAGGAGGCAACATCTCTGGAACACCTACAGAACATTTGTAAGTTTTTCCAGTTCTTCTATTGGTAATATTAAACGAGTCAGTATCAATGAGCGTAACATGCCCTTTTTCATCAAGCATAATGTTGTTCGGGTTCATATCGCCAACAACCGCATTAGTGTTGTGAATAACTTTAACAGCCAAAGCCAGATTGTATGCAATTAGTATCGCAGTTTTCCACGTGTAGTTCGGATACAGTTTTACACGCTCTCTTTCTCTGCTTGCTGCAAATATATGATATTTGCTATTGACTCTAGGCATAGTATATCCGACAAACTGCCCCTGCTGATTCGTTAAAATATCTTGAGGCCACGCAACGCTTAATACACCATTAATATAAGGATCAACTGGCTGATCCAACATTGTCTCTATTTTTTCTTTCAGCTCTTGGCGAGGATTAGGTGATTCTGAAGTGGAGTTAAATTTGCTGTCGAAATATATCTTCGCCACCAAATTATGCTTACCTGCAATTTCGTATACCTCACCTTCTCCGCCACCGCCCAAACGACTCCCTAACGTGTAGGAAGTGGTACGGTTTCTTCCAAAGTATACCGCCATATTTATCCCTCTGTCTTATTTCTTCTCTAGATAGTACCTTTATTCAGCCGGGTCAATACCATCAGTTCCATCTTCGACATCTTCTGTCATACTCTGAGGTTGAACTCCGGGTTTCGTATCCGAAATATCATTATTTGTATGAACCACTCCGGTTTCCACATCGCCATCGATGATAGGTGAATCCTGTGCAGAGGTATTATTCCTCTTTTTAGGTGTTAACTGCTGGCGAACAAACCTTCCAACACTATGTGCAGTTTTGAACACATCCCTAAGAGCCTCTGCAGCATCGGAACATATATCATCAATCACAGTATCTGCAGCATCGTAATACTCCTCATCTGCTTCGGTTTGCTCTGAAGTTGGTACAGACCCTTTAGGAAACTGTCCTCTCACGCATGTTCCTTGTTTTCCTTGAGGAACTGCTTTTGCACCACTTGCTCCCTTAGCACAATATCCAGTTGCTTGTTTAACAGGACTTTTATATGTTCCAGCCTTATATGCACGATAATCGGCGTATAAAGCATCATCTAACTCTTTTCTCCTTTTTGCAGTATCTTCGTCCCATTTATCAAAATCAAACTGAATAGGTGGTAGGCCTTTGAGTAGATTCGGGTTTTGAACCACAACAAAACTTATATCATCAGTCACCTTGTCTCGGAAGTTTTCAGCATAGCTACCTTCACCAGCTAAATACTCATCCCAGTCAAGGCGCTGTTTTTCAGCGTCCTCATCAGTAGATGCAATCTCTGTAAGTGCAGGTTCTAAGAAGGGAAAGTATACTCTGTTTCCCATACTTTCGACATCAACACAATGATCCAAGACACCGTCCGTCATCAACACGCACGAAGCAACTTCTTTTGAACTCTTACCAAACTGCCACAAGTCCACTTCTCTTAACGGAAACAAGCTATGAGCTTCCTCTCCTTTGTGTCTTTTGGTAATCATTTCATAACTTCCGTCAGAATATAATACAACTACGCCATCATCTCCAATATGTCCATACCACAAAGTACTTCCATCGTAGACGATACCAGTTAAAGTTGAATCAAATTCCAAAAAAGGCAGTTCACGATTTTCTGCTTCCTTTTCGACCTGAGATAACGCATAATTAAAAGAATACTTTATCAGTTTTAATATATTTTCGTCGGAAAGCTCCGTTATTTTTTCCTGAAGATCATATTCAACACAATTCAAAAAACTCTGAACCGCAGTTGACGAACCAAACTGGCTGAACTCACATGAACCAACACCATCTGCTACTGCAGCTATAACAATTTGGCATCCAAAACGACTCAATTCAATTCGTTTAGAAGCACTAAAATCCTGGCACGGTATATTCTTCTCGATATGCCTTTTTCCTTGTTGTGTAATACTGAAGTGTGTCAGCATAACATTCTTCTCCTTTCATGCAAAAGAGGCTGTAGCAATATTATATGCTACAGCCTCGATTTAATACAAAATCATATCCTCAAACTCTGTTTTCAATAGAGCCCTTCGGTCAAAGCACATAGCACAGAATTTTCATTCTAGCAAAACCATACAAAACAGCCCATGACACATACTTTTTACCGAATAAGTACGAATATGGTTTATGCTTCGATCTCCAACTGGAAATCTCCAGGATTAGGTAATGTAACTTTCTGACCAGGGTTAGAACTCGAAGTGCGACTCAAACTGTTACTCAGCCAAACAAATGCACCTTTGAAGTTTTCTTTGCTTGCTGTCAAAATAATTCCATCAGTTTTCAGACTTTTAAGCAAATATTTATCAACCTGATCTCCAATACCAACAGGGAAGAATGTACAATGTTTATCCCTCTGAGACTGTAACAGGCGACCAAACGAACCATTGTCAGCATCGTTAGCACCGCCGTCAGTAAGCATAAACATCCAAGGGCGATAATAAGCTGTTTGGTTAGCCTTATACTGGTCTTTACGAGCCTCAAGTTCGCTCAAACCCAATTCAACGGCTGCATGCATTGCAGTCATTCCATCACAGTCGAGGCGAGGAGCTTCAAAATCGTAAGCAGGACCAAATGGAACCAAGATGCGTGCATCATCATCAAAACCAATCACGCAAAATTCAACACGACCACGAGCCTGGTCATCCAGAGCTTCCGCCAAAGCCACTAACCCCTCATGCAACTGGTCTTTCACTCTGTCCATCGAACTAGACGTATCAACCAAAACCACACAAGGCAGATGCATTTCTCCGCCGTTTTCAATAGTACTATTTGCAGCTCCTCCGCGTGGATGTTCTCTAAAATTAGGCATACTATTTCCTCCTGTATCGCACTCGCTTTTTTTGTAAAGTTATCTTATCTCTTGCAGTTCATTTTGTTGCAGAACACTTCGCAATTGATCGGGATATGCTCCAGAAAACTCAAGTAACGCAACCGTTTTAGGATTTGAGGAGAATACGAGTATCAAAGCCATATACACACTCCATCCCATTTCCTTCTTCTGTGTCTCAATCATTGAATATGTCTGCCTTGACACTCCAATTAATTCACCCATATCAGCCTGAGAATTGCCCATCTTGGCTCTTAACGCAGGTAACTCTAACGCTAGTTTTTCTGTTAATGTCTTTTTATCAATTTGCGTAATATCACTAATCACATTCTCACTCCAATCCTTTCCTCTCTTTCAATTGAACCATATAATAATTACGGCATGTAGTTTCTTGTGATTAGTTATTCGAACAACCGTCATTATTTTAACATCTTGTCAGCATAGTTGTCAATGTGTCGATAAATAAAATAATACGTTGCAAACAATTTCTGCGTTTTAAACAAGCCTTTCCAATTCTTTTTGTTTATTTTCACAAATTCAAATTTCTGCATAATAAAGATTTCCCGGAACTGCCCTGAAAAGTCGGCTCCAGAATTCATTTTGTGTCCATATTTTCTTTACTCTTCCACTTCCATCTGAAGACCGGATTTCAGTTCCACCACGATCTTCTCATCGAAAATGGTAATCCTTTCGACCAGCCTGCGGGCAAGAGATTCGCTGTACTCTGTAACGGCAGCGGGCATTTCTTCCAGGAAAGCAATCATGTCGTTCATTCGTGCCTGCAGGTCAGTTCGCTCTGCTGTCTCGGCAAGGATGTCCTGACGGTTTCCTCGAAGGTCATCCATCTGAAGCCCCAATTCTTCCACCAGTGCGTTATCGCCACAGTTTTCAATCATCTGTTGCTGAAGCTCTGCAAGCTGTTGATCTATTGCCGCAATCCTTGCTTCCAGGTCATCAAAGACCGTTTCCTGGATGTTCGTTTTCAGAAGAGAGATAACAGCATTCCTTCTTGCGTAGGCATCATTGACCGCAGTGACGATTGCCCCCTGCAGGACTTCTTCTTTTACCGTCCTTGCCGGACAGTCAAAGTCCATCTTTCCCTTGAGAACTCTGCTGACGCATCGCCATACCGTGGATTTGCATCCTCGGTTGTTCCTCTTCACCCTTCGGTAAATGTCTCCGCAGTGTCCGCAGAACACCATCCCGGAAAGTGCGTACTTGCTGCTGTAAACTCTGCGTTTGCCGTCAGGATTCAGATTGGCTCGTCTGGCAATCTCCGCTTTGACCTTCATGAACACATCCCTGTCGATAATGGCTTCGTGGCTGCCTTCCACATAGTATTTCGGCATCTCACCGTTGTTGGCGGCACGTTTCTTATCCAGGATGCTGACCGTGTAAGTCTTCTGCAGAAGGGCATCGCCGATGTACTTCTCATTGGTAAGGATTTGATGGATGTTGCTCTCATGCCATTTCAGATGTCCTGCTCCGTTGGGAATGCCGTCTGCTTCCAGGCTACGCTTGATTTGCAGGAAACTTGCCCCTTCCAGGTACTCCCGGTGGATGCGACGGACAATTTCTGCCTGCTCCGAGTCTATGACCAGGTTGCCTTCAGCGTCCTTGGTGTAGCCTAAGAACCAGTTGTGGTTGATCTGCACCTTGCCTTGCTGATTGCGGTACTGGATGCCCATTCGCACATTAGCTGACAGGGATTCCGATTCCTGCTGTGCAAGGGAAGCCATGATGGTCAGAAGCACTTCACCCTTGGAATCCATGGTGTTGATATTCTCTTTCTCAAAGAAAACAGCGATGTTCAGGGCCTTCAGCTTTCTTGTGTACTTGAGGCAGTCCAGCGTATTTCTGGAAAATCGGCTGATGGACTTGGTGAGTATCAGGTCAATCTTTCCGGCTTCACAGTCTGCGATCATGCGGTTGAACTCGTCTCGTCTAGCGGTGTTGGTGCCTGAGATGCCGTCATCGGCGTAAACCTCAACCATCTGCCATTCCGGCTTGCTCTTAATGTACTCCATGTAATGGCTGACCTGTGCCTCGTAGCTGGTTTCCTGTTCTTCGGAATCGGTGGGTACACGGCAGTAGGCGGCAACTCTGATCTTCTGCACCTGGGCAGCCGTTCTCTGTGAACCGACTCGTCTTCGTGCCGGAATGACTGTAACATTCTGTGCCAGTGCCTGCATTTACTTCGCCTCCTTTATCTGACTGTAGGCGTATTCTGCCTGCTTGATTGGGTCCTGATATTTTGGAGCGGTACGCTTCATGGCAAACCTCGTAGGGATCACCGTGGTCACCACTTCCTTTGTGTATCTCGTACCCTTGTAAAGGGCATCTCTTCTCAGCCTTTCGGCTTCCACTGCCTGGGCGATCTCGGCGGTAAGTATCGCAGGGTAGAAATCGTCTCCAAGGTAGCGTTGGTTCTGCATCAGTCTCTTGACACCGCTGTGCTTCATCTCCAGCCCTACTTCCTTTGCCACCTGGACAAAGGACATGCCGGAAAGGTAGTTCTCACACAGCTTTCGCAGGTTGGCAGCCTGTTCTTCGTTGATGACCGCCGCACCGCCCACAATGTCGTATCCGTATGGTGTGTGCTTCATAATCAAATCCTTTCCCGGAAGACGGGTCCGCATTTCATGTCGAATCCGATCTCCGTTCTGTTGTAAACGATGACCCTGTCCACAAATCTTGTGAAAAGGTCTTCGTCAAATTCTGTCATCATGGAAGCTCCCGAAGTGTAGTGAAGGATATCTTCCAGTGCTTGCTTCCGCCGCTGATCTTTGCAATGATGGCATCCTTCTCAGCGGTAAGCCTTGCACTCGCATTCAGAAGCTCATCGTTCTGCTGTGCGTAGACCGCAGGGTCAAGGTAGCCCTTTGTGAAAAGCTGTGTAATCTGCTGTCTTTTCTGAAGGTTCTTCTCAAGCCCCTCTTCCAACGCTGTAAACTCATCCAGGCACTCTGCCTTCTCAGCAATTTTCAGTGTGTTCGAGAAGGGGAGAAGTACCTTATCCCTTGCGAAGATTAGCTTGTTCATCATGGTCGTAAAGGCTGCCATGATGCTGTCTTCCCGGATGGACTTCATGGTACAAGCATCTTTATCATCCAAGTGGGTGGTGCAGACATAACCGAAGTAATCTCCGATTTTTCTGCGTTTCCACACCGCTCCGCAGTCTCCGCAGATGACCTTGCCCGAAAATGCGTATCGGTTCTGGTACTTCCGGCTGTCAGCGTACATGCCTTTTTCGGCGGCATTCCTTGCGACCATGTCGTTAGCGGCATCAAAGTCCTCATGGCTGATGATGGCCTCGTGATGTCCCTGTGCGAAGAACTGGTCTCTTTCACCGTTGTTCCTGTGGCGGGTAAAGGTATCATCGGAGCAGGTCTTCTGGAAGATAACATCTCCGGTGTACTTCTCGTTTTTGATCATGCCGTTAATGGTATGTCCTGTCCATCTGCCACCCCGCTTGGTGGAAATGCCCCTGGCGTTCAATTCCTTGGCAATCTGCGTTGTACTGCTGCCGGAAAGCACCTCTTCGAAGATCCACTTCACGATCTCGCTCTGCTCCGGGTTCACCACCATCTCTCCATCGATGTAATCGTAACCGTAGGGAGGATAGGCGATCTTGTAGGTGCCATTGCGGAAGCGTTTCTGAATGCTCCAGGTCTCGTTCTCGGAAATGGAGCGGGATTCGCTTTCTGCCAGACTTGACAAAATGGAGAGCAGCAGTTCGCCCTCCATCTTTCCGGTGTCGATATTTTCCTTCTCAAACAGGATGTAAATGCCCATGTTGCAGAGCTTGCGGACAGTTTCAATGCTCTCCACCGTGTTTCGGGAGAATCGGCTGATGGATTTGACGATGATATAGTCGATCACCCCTCTCTCGCAGTCTGCAAGCATGTAAAGCAGACCGTCTCGCTTCGCCATCTTGGTTCCGCTGATGCCTTCATCATAGTACAGTCCTGCGTATTCCCAGTCCCTGCGGGAACGGATCAGAACTTCGTAATGGTTCTTCTGGGCATCCAGGCTGATAAGCTGTTCTTCGGAGTCTGTGGAAACTCTGGCGTATGCTGCCACACGCAGTTTTCGCACCGCTCCGGTATCGGCTGCCTCGATCTTTGTTATCCGTTTCATAGTCTCGGTCTCCTTTCTTTCAGGGTAGTCTATATATCACTCTGAAGTGTCTAAATAGCAAGTTATATCTGTTCAGATACGGGAGAATAACGGGGAGAAAGTTTGCCGATTTTTCTCCATGATCTTGTCGAATTCATCCACAGAAATCAGCCCTTTTTCAAGCAGCTTCTTCGTAAGATTCTCTGCCAGGATGTAGTTGTATTCGTTCTGCAGTTCGGCATCGGTAGGACGGGAAGCTTCCGCTCTGCCGCCGTCAGTACCTTTTATCGTAGTAATATGCATAAAATCACACCTCCTACCGGGTAGCCTTGGCAGGAGGTGAAATCTTACGGTTTCTCAATCTTTTTTATAAAAATCGCAGGTGTAGCCATCCGCACGGAGCAAAAGTCCGTCTGCCCAAGAAGGAACTCTTGCCATCTGCTCACAGACAGCATCAAGGCTCATGCGTGGGGCAGCTTCGATAATCACTTCATCATGCACATGGGCAACGATACTGCAGCACCGAAGTGTCCGCATAGCATACATCAGAATGTCACGGCTTGTTGCCTGTACAATATTCTCCACGAACTTGGGACCGTAGCTTTCCAGACGCTCCCACTTCTTCGTGCCGCCGACACCCTCGTAGGTCACGGACTCACCGCCGAACTTATTCTCTCCCATGCGTGGTTTTACATAGGAAAGAACTCTGCCGGAAGGAAGCTGTATGAACAGCATTCCGCTCCTGCAGCAGAAGCTGATGCCGTGTGTGGACTGGGTAGTCTTTTCCTTGATGGCCTTTTTGACAGCACTGTCCACATCCCACCAGAAACGGACGATGTTCGGATTGGACTGCCTCCAGGCAGATACCAGGTCAGGAATTTCCTCCTCTGTCAGTCCCATCTCCAATGCACCCATGGCTTTCAGCGCACCTACGGAGCCGCCGTAGCCGAGTGCCAGTTCCGCAATCTTGCCTTTCTGCCTGAGGTGACCGTTGATGCCGTGTTTTTCTACGGACACACCAAACATCTGTGATGCTGATGCGCAGTAGATGTCACCGCCGCTTTTGAACACCTCGGATCGCCAGCTTTCTCCTGCAAACCAGGCAATGACCCTCGCCTCAATGGCAGAAAAGTCCGCTACGATGAAGTTCTTATCCGCAGGAGGGATAAAGGCGGTACGGATCAGCTGTGACAGAGTATCCAGGATATCATCGTAAAGCATATCCAGGGCATCATAATCGCCACATCTCACCAGACCTCTCGCTTCTGCCAGGTCGGACATATGGTTCTGCGGAAGGTTCTGCAATTGCACCAGCCTTCCGGCGAAGCGGCCTGTTCGGTTGGCTCCGTAGAACTGGAACATCCCTCTGACACGATTGTCGGCACACACCGAGTTCTGCATTGCCTGATACTTCTTCACCGATGACTTGGCAAGCTGCTGACGCAGAGCAAGCACCTCTGCCAGATGGTCAGGGGCTTCTTTCATCAGTGCCGCCACCGCCTTCTTGCCGAGGGTATCAATCTCCAGTCCGTTGTCCGCAAGCCAGCCTTTCATCTGCGCCACCGAGTTCGGATTATCTAGTTCCGTCAGTTCCTGCATCGCCACAGTCAGGTTGTCACGGGATACACGGTCGATCTCGATGCACTGCTCCACAAAAGGCATGTCCACCAGGATGCCTCTGTCGTTGATCTCCTGGTCAAGGTGATATTCCTCCCACACCGAATCCGGCACAGGGAACTTCACGAGCCTTTCCTGTATCTGCATCTCAGCTTCCACATCACGTATGTTGTATGCCTTGAAGCGGTCCCACTTTTCCGTATCATGCTCCGGCAGGTTTCTCGTTCTGCCGCCGTTGGTCTTGGTGGGACTGCACGGCACACAGAAATATCGGATCAGGTCTTTGCCCTCGGTCAGCTTCTGCTTTTCAAGTCCCAGTACGGCACCCACACCTTCCAAAGATAAGGGCAGCCCCATGTAAGCAGACCATACCATGCTGCATTTCCAGCCTTCCGGGTCGAGGTATTCTCCGGTCGGATACATCGGTGAGTCAGAGACCATCCAGGAACGCTTAAATCAGCACATCAGAGACTATAATGCCGATAAGGAGAAGTTCTACTGGACAACAGCAGTAATCTTCCTTGGGCGAGACTTAAACAAGGCTCTGATCCGCTATCTTGAGGATCGCTTCGTGCAAATCGCAAGAGAAAGCAAACGCTACAAGGTGCTGACCAAGAACACCTATGGCAAAACAGTCATGAAAGAATCTCAGACTGCTGCCATGGAAGAATTCATCGATAATGTGCGTATCCTCATCAATGCCCTGGGTTACAAGGTACTTGAGCCTACCATACATAACGATCCGAATTCTACTGCTGATGATGAAACGCTGTTCCTGAATCTCGGCAATGCATCCGGCAAGGGTATGGTTACTACCGAAGGATTCGTGCTATTCGCAGGCGCAGTTCTCAACGAAAAGACTTCAGAGAAATCTCTGAGCAAGGGTGCTGCCACTCTTCGTAAAAAGCACCTCGCATCCAATAAGGTTAAGGACTTCGTGATAACTGAAGATATTCTTTTCTCCAGTTCTTCTGCTGCCACCGACTTCGTTACCGGATACAGTGTCAGCGGACCCGCTACATGGAAGAATGCAGCTGGTGCAACACTGAAGGAGCTAGAGGCAAAAGCCACAAAATAATGACAATAGTCCTATTGTCTCAATTGGCGAAAAAGTAGTTTCTTGTCTCAACCTATCAAAAGGCAGACTATGACGCTATTGTCCAAACACGAAAAAAGGGATTCCATGAAACTGCCAAAAACAGCAAATCTCTCGGAATCCCTTATTTTAAGCCTATTTCTATACTTTTTTACTTGTTTCGTGACAATAGACATACCGTCTCCACATGACAAGTTCGTGCGAACATATCTGCCCATCCGGAAGCAAACGATTAAATACGCTTGTTTTTAATCCAGTTCATTAACTTATCGAGAAGTGATGATCTTTTTTCTTCAACATCCCTCGCTTCGTCAATTTCATCATCCTGTGACATCGCAATTGAAATACCGATATCCACCGGGTCAATTTTTCCGTTATTGTTCCAATCAATCATACTTATTTAAACACCTCAATATTACCTTCCGAATCTATCAACAGCATGTCAATTGTTGTTCGTTCTTTAGCTAACCGAGGAAGACGTTCCCAGAGGCTTCTATACTGTCTCATATCAGGAAAAGCAATAGAATATCTCGCATCCGGATCGTTCATTCTCTGCAGGGTCTCACCAAGAATTCCTATAAAGTAATTAACCCTCATCGGCTGTCTGGAGCCCGGGCCCTTCACTTCTATAAGCCATCGTTTTCCGTTTTTTCTGGCATCAATGTCCACACTGGGCTTATGTCCCCAAGCAACTTCAACAGACCATCCTTCTTTTGTCAGGTAATCATACAGAACATGTTTGATATCTTCTTCCTGAAGAGCATGTTCATCAGATGCCGGCCGGCGTTTCACAGCAGATTTCGTAACCACTGTTCCTGAAATAAAATTTCCTATACGATTATCTTTATCAGGGTTTGCACGGCGAATAAGCACGCCTTTTCCAACAAGGCCTCGACATGTAATATTGATGTGCTGATGATTTTTTCCAAGTGCTCTCTCAAGTTCAGTATCAGTTGCACCCGGGTGCGTTTTCAGATACTGTAAAATTTCGTCCTTTAATGCCATAATAATTTCTCCTTTAATCAGCTGCATTATGCCATAAATACTACTATGAATAAAGGTTATATATCATAAACACTGCGCACTTTCAGTCCATCCGGCTTTCCATCGAGTATCTTCACTCTGTATTCTCCTGCATTCATGTCAAAATAATTATCTTCAAGAATCAGGTCATCATTCTCATTCCGGATTTCCACACTCTTTGCATATGCTTCTGCCTTAACAACTATCTCATCTCCGTCTACGCGCACAGCCAGTCCGGGATTCAGATAGTGGAAGTATTTCGGATAGGAAAAAATCACAGTTCCCTGAGAAATAATCTGATCATTTTCCCATGCCTCATAACTTACATATTCATTAAAACAGTCAATCTGGGGAAGTTCAACCTTATCCATCCATACAGCAGACAATGCCGGTACTTCCAGCCACTGTTCTTCCTCCCTCAGAATTGTGGCATCTGTCTTTCGCACTGCCCATTTCACCAGGACCCTGTGAGCATCCAGCGTTTCATTGGTCACATTCAGACGGATGGATTTTTCAAATTCAAAATGCTGACGGTTCATATCCGCTTCCACTGTCATCCAGCTCTGTTCTTCACAGGAAAGCATTACAGGCGCAAAGAATCTCTTCGCATAATAATGAAGCGCTTTCCAGCGTCCGTAATAATCAATGGATGACCAGGAAATAACCGGCCAACAGTCATTTAACTGCCAGT
>ERZ772954.431-NODE-431-length-43237-cov-17.065977_pt1 | contig 43237 bp, 30 predicted proteins | sample MGYA00580684_ERZ772954 | MGnify/ENA primary metagenome ERZ772954 (study PRJEB29015, sample SAMEA2737654) | human gut metagenome | biome: human gut; feature: human-associated habitat; material: faeces | place: China | collected 2012 ...
CTCCTCCTCGCGTGCCTTCTCGGCGGCGATGCGCTCGCGCTCTGCCTCGGCAGCACGTGCTGCCTCCTCGGCGGCAGCGGCCTGCTCCTCGGCCTGCTTGGCGGCCTCGACTTCCTGAGCGCGGGCCTCGATCACCGAGGCGAGCTGCTTGCGGACCATGGCGACATAAGCGTCCTCCAAGGTGGAGGAAGCGGACTTAGCGGGAATCTTCATATCGGCGAGATGACCCATCAGTTCCTTGGAGGTCATGCCGAACTCTTTGGCCAGGGTGGACACACGGACTTTTGCCATATGACTTCACCTACCCTTTCTGGCACCTTGGGTGCCTAGAGACTGAACGAGCGTGGGAGATGCGCCGGGACCTGCCCGGCGCGACCGCGCGCTAGATCAGGTCCTCCGCATCATCGAAGGCGTCGGTGTCGTGGACACCGCAGAAACGGGAGCCGGGACGGGCCTGGTTGCGGCACTGGATGCCGTCCTCGGACACGTACTCGCAGCGGCGGACGTCCTCGTCCTCCTCGTCACCGATCAGGTCGGCGGCGGGCTCCTCGTGAACGGGAACGTTCTTGAGGATGTCGGCGGCAAGCGTCTCGGACTTAATGTCGATGTGCCAGCCAGTCAGGCGCGCGGCGAGGCGGGCGTTCTGGCCCTCCTTGCCGATGGCGAGGGACAGCTGGTCGTCGGGCACGATAACGCCGGCGTAGGCCTTCTCCTCGTCGATAAGGACGCGGGTGACCTTAGCAGGCGACAGGGCGTTGGCGACATAGACGGCCGGATCGGCATCCCACAGGATGACGTCGACGCGCTCGCCACGGAGTTCGCCCACGACGGCGCGAACACGGCTGCCCTTGGGGCCGACGCAGGCGCCAACGGGATCCAGGCGATCGTCGAGCGAGTGGACGGCGACCTTGGAGCGCTGGCCGGGCTCGCGGGCGATCGACTTGATCTGGACGGTGCCCTCATAGATCTCGGGCACCTCCTGCTCAAACAGACGACGCATGAGCTCGGGGTGGGTACGGGAGATGACAATCGGCGGACGGCTGTGCTCGCCACGAACCGGCTGCAGGTTGGAGTTGGGGTCGCGAACGTCGATGATCACGGCCTTGATGTGCTGATTGTGCAGATAGCGCTCGCCCATCGGACGCTCGTTGCGCTCGTTCTCGTAACGGCGCTGGTCGAAGTGCGGAAGCTCGGCCTCGACGCCCTCGCGGATCTTGACGATCGTGAAGTCGGGCGTGGACTGCAGCACGGTACCGCTAATGAGGTCGCCGATGCGGCCGGAGAATTCCTCGTAGATCTGCTCGCGGGCGGAGTTGCGCACGATGGCGTTGATCTCGGCCTTGGCGTGCTGGGCGGCGATGCGGCTCGTGTTCTTGGGGGTGACGTCGATCTCCTCGAACTCGGTGAAGTTGCCCTCCTCGTCCATGGAATCGTCGATCGGCTCCAGGCGGTAGACATAGATCTTGCCGGTGGTACGGTCGATGGTCACCTTGGCGCCCCACTCAAGATGCAGGATTTCGGCGTAGCTCTTGGCGAGCGACTGCTCCAGGCGGTCGATCAGGTAGAGCTGGTCGATGTGCTTCTCCTGGCAAAGCTCCATCAGGGCGGACATCATGTCGGATGCTGCCATCTTACTTTCCTTCCTTCGCGGGCTTGAAGTCGTAGGTGGGCTTCAACTTGCACTTTTTAACATCAGAGAAATCGAGGGTAACGGACTCGCCGTCCTCGAGCTCGAGGGTCACGTTCGTCTCGGTGGCGGCGGCAATCTTGCCGGTGTACTTGCGACGGCCCTCGGTGGCGGTGGAGGTGAGCTCGCAGTCCTCGCCCACAAAGCGGACAAAGTCGCGCGGACGGCGCAGCGGGCGCGCCATGCCCGGGCTCGACACCTCGAGCGTGTAGCTCGAAGAAATGGGGTCGAGCTCCTCGATCACGTCCCCGACCCACTTGGTGTTGGCCGTGACGTCGTTGAGCGACAGGCTCTGACCCTCGGCACCCTCGATACGCACGCGCACGCAGGGGGCCTTGGTGGCGCCCACGAGCTCAACGTCGACGATGTCGACATCGTGCTGGGGAGCGACGGCCTCGAGCGCGTCGATGATCGCCTGCTCGGTCTTGGTCTTGACCATTGCGGCACCTCCATCCATACAAAAAAGAAGCGGGGCCGAAACCCCACTTCTTTCAATTACAACTTCATTTGCAAGCAAACTATACCAATAGCTGCGGAAACGTGCAAGCACAGTACGAATCTGCAGGTCAGCGTGCGCACAGGTTCTCCACAAGAATAGGACAATTGACCGCAAGCACTTGGTCGGGCACACGCAAGACGAGGGGCGACCCAGCCGGATCGTCCCTCGTCTTTAATGCGTCAGCTAAGCGCGCAGTGCTTACTTGACCACCAGGTTGACCAGCTTGCCGGGCACGCAGATGGCCTTGACGACCGTCTTGCCCTCGAGCCACTTGGCGACGGCGGCCTCGGCGGCAGCCTGCATATCCTCATTGGGGGCATCGCGGGCAACGTCGACGCGGCCGCGGACCTTGCCGAGCACCTGGACCACGATCTGCACCGTATCCTCAACGGACTCGGCCAGGTCGAACTCGGGCCAGGCGGCGGTGTAGGCGTTGCCCTCGCAGCCGAGGGCCTCGTGCCACAGCTCGTCGGCCCAGAACGGGCAGATGGGGGCAAGGACGCTCACGATATCCTTAGCCACGCCGTAGCACAGCGCCTTGTCGCGGGCGGTGCCCTCGGTGGCGTTGAGGTAGGCGCTCGCCGCGTTGACGAGCTCCATGACGGCCGAGATGGCGGTGTTGAACTGGCCGCGATCGAAGTCCTCGGTGCACTTGGCGATGGTACGGTGACGCTCGCGATAGAGCTTCATCGCAACCTCGTCGAGCGCGGACTTGCCAAAGGCCACGTTGGCGTCGCCGGACTGGACAAGCTGCCACACGATACGCCAGGCGCGCTTGATGAAGCGATTGGCACCCTCAACGGCCTTGGGATCCCAGTCGAAGTCTTTCTCGGGCGGGGCGATAAACAGGATCGCCAGACGCATGGTGTCGGCGCCGTAGGGCTCGATGACCGAGCTCGGGGGCACGACGTTGCCCTTGGACTTGGACATGGTGTCGCCGTTCTCGTCCTTGACCATGCCCTGGCACAGCAGGTTGGTGAAGGGCTCGTCCACGCTCAGCAGACCAAGGTCGCGCAGGGCCTTGGTAAAGAAACGGCTGTAGAGCAGGTGCAGAATGGCGTGCTCGATGCCGCCGATGTAGTTATCGACGGGCATCCAACGGTCGGCGACTTCCTTGGAGAAGGGCAGCTCGGTGTTGTGCGGGTCGGTATAGCGCAGGTAGTACCAGCTGGAGCAGGTAAAGGTGTCCATGGTATCGGTCTCGCGCTTGGCCGGGCGACCGCAGACCGGGCAGGTGGTCTCGTAGAACTCCTTGCACTCGGCGAGGGTTTCGCCGGCGCCCAGGTCCAGGTTCTCGGGCAGCGTCACCGGCAGCTGATCCTCGGGCACGGGCACGATGCCGCAGTGCTCGCAGTGGATGGCCGGGATGGGGTTGCCCCAATAGCGCTGGCGGCTGATGAGCCAGTCGCGCAGACGGAACTCGACCTTACGGCGGCCGCAGCCCATGGCCTCGAGGTCGGCCACGATGGCAGCCTCGCCCTCGGAGTGCTTGCCGCCGCGCATACCGGTGTACTTGCCGGACTGAACGAGCGTGCCCTCGGCAGCGTGGGCGCAATCCCAGTCGACGGTCTCGGCATGGAAGGTATCGATGGTCTCGCCGCTGGCCTCGACGGCAGCGCGATCGTCATCATCCAGGATGATCGGCACGATCGGCAGGTCGTACTTACGGGCAAACTCAAAGTCGCGCTGGTCGCCACAGGGAACGGCCATGACGGCACCGGTACCGTAGTCGGCAACGACATAATCGGCAACCCACACGGGGACCTTCTCGCCGTTGACGGGGTTTACCACATAGCGGCCCGTGAAGGCACCGTGCTTCTCGAGGGTGCCTTGGGCACGCTCGACGGCAGAGATATGCTTGGAGTCCTCGACGATCTTGGTGACGGCCTCCTCGTACTCCGTACCCTCGACGAGCTCGTGCAGGCCGGCGTACTCGGGAGCCAGGACAAAGAAGGAGACGCCAAAAAGGGTATCGGCACGCGTGGTGAAGACGGTGATCTTGCCCTCATCGCCCTCGATGGGCTCGCCATCCTGGTCGCACAGGGTAAAGTCGACCTCGGCGCCCTCGGAGCGACCGATCCAGTTAGCCTGCATCTGCTTGACGCGCTCGGGCCAGCCGGGGAGCTTCTCCAGATCGTCGAGCAGCTCCTGAGAGTACTCGGTGATCTTGTAGTACCACTGCTCAAGGTCGCGCTTCTCGGGCTCGGTGCCGCAGCGCCAGCACTTGCCCTCGGTGACCTGCTCGTTGGCCAGAACGGTCTTGCAGGTGGGGCACCAGTTGACCGGGTTCTTCTTGCGATAGACCAGGCCCTTTTCCCACATCTTCTCAAAGATCCACTGGCCCCAGCGGTAGTAGTCGGGGCTGCAGGTCTTGACCATGCGATCCAGATCATAGGAGAAACCCATGCGCTTCATCGTGGCGAGCGCCTGGTCCATGTTCTTATACGTCCAGGCGGCAGCCTGCGTGTTGTGCTTAATAGCGGCGTTCTCGGCGGGCAGGCCAAAGGCATCAAAGCCGATGGGGTGCAGCACGTCATAGCCGCGCATGCGGGCCTGACGGGCCATGGCATCGCCGATGGTATAGTTGCGCGCGTGGCCCATGTGCAGGTCGCCCGACGGATACGGGAACATCTCGAGCACGTACTTCTTGGGCTTGCTGTCGTCGGTGTCGACGGCAAAGAGGTTGGAGTCCTCCCAGGCCTTCATCCACCGGGACTCAATGGCCTGCGCGTCGTAGACAGGAATCTCGTCCTTATGATCTGTGCAATCGCACATATCAGCTCCTTTAATCTTAGCTGGGGTCGGTCGGCTTAGCTTTATTCGCTACTGCGGACAGTCCTGCGCAAGACGAAGAGCACATTAAGTGCTCTTCTTTGCGTGCGGAACTTATAGCAAACAAAGCTAAGCCGACCGACCCTAAGGTTAACTTGACTGATGATAGCAAATACGACAAGCGAGATGCCTGCGACTTGCAGGCATCTCGCTTTATCTAAATAACGTGGTTGTGAATCAACCGCTAATTGTTACCCGCCCAAGCATGATCGGGTTTACCAGGTGCCGCAGATTGCCGTGAAAGAGGAGCGCCGCGTACTTTGGTACGCGAGCGATGGTTTGAACGGCAAGGTGCGGTGCTTGGGAAAGCCGCTTAGCGGTAGCTGACGCTTTGCTGGGAGTCCTTCACGACTACGTCGTGAGCGCCGCCTTCGACGATGGAGGTGGAGCTGACCAGGGTCAGGCGTGCCTTTTCCTGGAGCTCGGGGATCGAGAGAGCGCCGCAGTTGCACATCGTGGACTTGACCTTGTAGAGCGTGCCGCCCACGCCGTCCTTGAGGGAGCCGGCGTAGGGAACGTAGGAGTCGACGCCCTCGACGAAGCTGAGCTTCGCAGCGCCGCCCAGGTCGTAGCGCTGCCAGTTGCGGGCACGCGCAGAACCCTCGCCCCAGTACTCCTTCATGTACTGGCCGTTGACGTTGACGCGCTCGGTCGGGCTCTCGTCAAAGCGAGCGAAGTAGCGGCCCAGCATCATAAAGTCGGCACCCATGGCCAGGGCGAGCGTCATGTGGTAGTCGTAGACGATACCGCCGTCGGAGCACACGGGCACGTAGACACCGGTCTCCTCGTAGTACTCGTCGCGAGCGCGGCAGACGTCGATCAGCGCGGTAGCCTGGCCACGGCCGATGCCCTTGGTCTCACGGGTGATGCAGATGGAGCCGCCGCCGATACCGACCTTGATGAAGTCGGCACCGCAGTCGGCAAGGAAGCGGAAGCCCTCGGCGTCGACGACGTTGCCGGCACCGACCTTGACGTCCTCGCCGTAGTTGGCACGGATCCACTCGATGGTGCGCTTCTGCCACTCGCTGAAGCCCTCGGAAGAGTCGATGCACAGGACATCGGCACCGGCCTCGATGAGCAGCGGCACGCGCTCGGCATAGTCGCGGGTGTTGATACCGGCACCAACCATGTAGCGCTTGTCGTTATCGAGCAGCTCGTTGGGGTTGGTCTTGTGGCTGTCGTAGTCCTTGCGGAAGACAATGCCCATGAGGTGATCGTTGTCGTCAACGATGGGCAGGGCGTTGAGCTTGTTGTCCCAGATGACGTCGTTGGCAACCTTGAGGCTGATGTTCTTGTCACCCACGATGAGCTGCTCACGCGGGGTCATGAACTCGGAGACCTTCGTCTGGTGGTCATCGCGACTGGGGCGATAGTCACGGCTGGTGACGATGCCCAGGAGCTTACCCTTGGGAGTGCCGTCGTCGGTGACCGGCATGGTGGAGTGACCGGTCTTCTCCTTGAGCTCGATGACCTGCTCCATGGTCATGTCGGGGGTCAGCGTGGAATCGGACTGAACGAAGCCGGCCTTGTGATCCTTGACGGCCTTGACCATAGCGGCCTCGGACTCGGCACTCTGAGAACCGTAAATGAAGGACAGGCCACCCTCGGTAGCGAGCGCGACACCCATATCGACGCCCGAGACGGACTGCATGATGGCGGAAACCATGGGGATGTTCAGGGTGATTGCCGGCTTCTCACCGCGCTTAAAGCGGGTTAGCGGCGTCTTAAGAGAGACGTTGTTGGGGATGCACTGCGAGGACGAGTAACCAGGGACCAGCAGATACTCCGAAAACGTGTGGGACTCACCGGGAAAGAACGTAGCCATGTTTCTCCTTTTTCCATGCGACCGGTCGGCTGCAGGCCTCGTAGGACCCAGCCCAACCTTGGGCACCCAATACTGGGGAAGTATCTTAACGCACTTTGACTGCTACAATGCATGATTTAAGAAGAGCACACGAGGGTTTGACGCAGGCTTTGCGTTTGCCCAGCAAACACTTTAGCGGGGAGACGTGGAGCACATGGAGTACAAGACGACGGCAAAGTTGGTCATTCAAGCGTGCGACAAGGATTTGCCGGGCGTCTTCGGCCACGGCTGCGTCTTGCTGCTGCAGGGTATCGCCCGCGAGCACTCGCTCAACCGAGCCGCCAAGAGCATGGGCATGGCGTATTCCAAGGCCTGGCGCATTGTAAACGAGGCCGAAGGACAGCTGGGCTGCAAGCTCATCGAGCGCGACGGCGCCCGCGGATCCACCCTCACCCCCGCCGGCGAGCGAGCCATAGCGGTCTACGAGGAGCTGCAGGCCGACATCAACAACATCATCGCCACAAAAGCCGACGCCCTCATCGCCAGCATCAAAGAGTAGCTAATTTGGGACGGGGCTTTATAGCCACACAGCCCCTTCTCATAAGTTGCGGTGAAATAGGGACTGTTTATGCGGTTAAAGCCGTAAATCAATCCATATTTCACCGCAACTTATGGAGTCGAGGATGATTTAGCTAGTTGCGGAGGGCGTTATCCAGGGTGGCGGCCACGATCAAGGGGTCATCGGTTCCGGCGAAGAGATGGATGGTGCTCCCCTGCTTGCCGCGTGGAGCCGAAAGGCGCGTCGTTGCGCCGCCGGCGGGCGATGTGCGAAACTCCCCGGGCAAAGCATCGAACAGCTTGCCCGCGCTACGCTCGATAAGGTCAAATTCAACTGCCGGGCCAAAGCCGTGCTCGAGGATTCCCGTTGCAACAGCATGGTCGGGATGCGAGCTCAGTCCGGGATAGCGTACGTTGCGCACCATCTCGTTGGCGGCCAGATACTCGGCCAGCGCACGCGCGCGGTCGAAATGTGCCTGCATGCGGACATCGAGCGAGTCCAGCCCGCGCTCCAGCACACCGGCCTCGTCAGCAGGCATATCAAGCTTGGCCAAGCCACAGCCCTCAAGCAGGGCATGCGCGCACTCAGCCGCGGCATCCACACGATGGCGCTTGAGCTGCGAGCGTGCCACCGATACGGCAACCAACTTGCGCGAAGCATCACCGGCGCATACACGATCGAGCGCCTCGAGCGACAGCACGGCACCCAGCCGCAGCGGATCGCAGCCAAAAGCCGACGCCACGGTGTTGTCAACAACCAGCAGCGCATGGGCCTCACGCGCCGCCCGACCCAGCGCACGCAGATCGGGCACACGCAGACCAAACCCGCCGATGGAATTAACGAACCACCACAGGTGCGGCCCCTCGGCATCAAACGAAGCATCAAAGCCATCGGACGCAGCAGCAAACGCCGCAACCGATGGCTCCCCCACCATAGCCACGTCGCAGCCATCAAAGCCGCGCGCAAACGCATCGGCAAAGTCGTCCGCAAAGGCAACCAGACGATCGCCGGGACACACAATCCCCAGCTGCGACAGCGCTGCTGGCACATGCGAGGCCGCAAGCAACCGCGCCTCACGCGCGCCGGCTCTCAAAGCCCAAGCCTCTTCTAGCTGTTGCACGTCCACGCGGCACCGTCCCTTCATAAGCAAAAACCCACGATGCGGGTGTTCCCCGCATCGTGGGCAACGGCTGCAGTATAGCGCCGATATGCAACGAATCGCCTAGATGTTGAGCGCGTGGTAGGTCACGTTCGCACCCGGAGTGTCAACGGTCACGCCATAGGCCTCGGGATAGATGCGCGTCGAAAACACGAGCGAGCCATCGTTCACAAACACCTCGACCGAAGAGACATCGCCAACAATGCGCACATTGCGCACCTCGTCGACGGGCTCCCAGCGCACGGTACGACCGCAGCCGGCAGAAGCGCGACCCTCATCGGTAAATCGCATCTCAAAGCGCGAGGGCAGTTCGTCCCCAGCGGGCACAAACGCCAGCTTCAGCTCGCCATCAACGGTCGCGGCAAACGCGCCGTCGACACCGTCGACAACAACATCAAAGCAAGTATCGCCGGCAACCTCCAACGAGCCCGCCCCCACACGCACCGAGGCATAATGGTGCTCAATCTCGCGCGCCGGCTGCTGCAGCACCACGCCGCCGGCACCGGCTGTAAGCTCACGCGGCACCGTCATGCAGTGCTGCCAGCCGCACGCCACGGTGGGATCGTTGCCATAGGTCGGCTCATCAGGCATGCCCATCCAACCGATCAGAATGTGGCGACCGTCCTCGGTCGTGAACTCCTGCGGAGCATAGAAGTCAAAACCGGCGTCCCACAGGCGGAACTCGCCCAGATCATAAGAGTCCTTGCCACCCGTAATGTTACCCGTAACGGGCATGTAGCCCGCTGCATACACATTGCCGCGGTCCCAACGGTCGCCCTCGAGCCCCTGGGGAGAGAAAGACAGAAACCTTGCCGGCACGCCGCCATCCGCCTCAAGCTCCAGATACCCCGGGCACTCCCACATAAAGCCAAAGCGCTCGGGGGTAGACACGCGGCTCTCGAGCTCCCAACTCAGCATATCGGCCGAGCCATACACCAGGATCTCGCCCACATCGCGCCCGGCACCCTCGCCGTGCATGGCGCAAAATCGACTATCGACATGCGGCCCATCCACGCGACGACGCGCGCCCAGCACCATGTGGTAACGCCCATTATCATCGCGCCACACCTTGGGATCGCGCACATGGCAGGTCAAATCCTCGGGATAATCCTCGGACGCCAGCACCACACGCTTTTGGCTGAACTCCCGACCGGCAAGGCCATCAACGCTCTCGACATAAACAGTATCGGCGCGGCGGCCGGTATTGACGTAGTCGTACGTGCCGTCTGCATCGGAGAGTTTAACGTTGCCTGTGTACAGTACGCGAATGCGGCCGTCCTCGGCAAGCGCGGAGCCCGAATACACGCCGTGGCAATCGAACGGCTCGTCGGGCAGCAGCGGAGCGCCAACATAGTCCCACGTCATAAGATCGCGGCTCGTCGCATGACCCCAGGCCTTAACGCCGCCCTCGACATCAAACGGCGCATATTGAAAATAAGCGTGGAACACGCCGCCCGCTTGGCAAAGACCGTTGGGGTCGTTGAGCCAACCCGCCGGCGGCATAATATGGAAGCGCTGGCCATACGCGCCATGACCGCACTCAGTGGCGGCGGCGTCAACAGCGGCAACCAGCTTTGCAAGATCGCGACCAAGTGCATTAGACATATCAAAGTCCTAACGGATCGAAAGTTACAAGGCACCAGAGATCGGCGCCCGATGCTGGAAACACCCGCGAGCATACAGCCCGCGGGCATTCCCTTAATCAAATGCTCTTAGGCCTGCTCGGAAGCCTTAGGCTCGTCCTTGTACAGGACAAACGAGACGGCAAAGGAAACCAGCGCAGCGACCGCAAACATGATCGCGTACTGCACGGGCTGGGCCAGGCACAGCAGGATACCGAAGATACCGGTAACACCCGTGCCGGAGGCAGCCAACGAGGTGAGCGCGCAGACCAAGGCACCGCAACCGCCGCCGATGCAGCCGGCGATGAAGGGCTTAAAGAAGCGCAGGTTCACACCAAAGATGGCAGGCTCGGTAATGCCCATGAAGGCGGACAGGGCCGAAGGAAGCGCCAGGCCCTTGATCTTGGCATCGCGGGTCTTAAAGGCAACGGCGAGCGCGGCACCACCCTGAGCGATGTTGGCGGCACTGGCGATGGGTAGCCAATAAGTCACGCCATACTGAGCAAGCTGGCCCAGATCGATGGCGGTGTACATCTGGTGGATACCGGTAACGACCGTGGGGGCATAGAACAGGCCGACGATAAAGGAACCGATGCCGAAGGGCAGGGTCAGCAGGGTCTGGATCAGACCGAGGATGGCGTTCTCGGCCCAGACAAAGATGGGGCCGACGGCAACGAGCGTCACGAGCACGGTCACGAACACCGAGACGAGCGGGGTCACAAAGAGGTCGAACATCTCGGGAACGATCTTGTGCAGGCGCTTCTCGAGGAAGGCCAGAATGGCGCAGGCGATAACGATGGGGATAACGTGGCCCTGATAACCGACCCACTCAAAGCTGTAGACGCCGGGAATGACGGTGACCATGGTCTGCACGCCCTCGGAGGCAACCGTATAGGCGCTCTGCAGCGAGGAGTTGATGAACGCACCACCGACGACGGCGCCCAAATACGGGTTGGCGCCAAAGGCCTTAGCGGCGGAGTAACCGATCAGGATCTGCAGAATACCAAAGGAAGTGCCCGAGACCAGGTCGGCGATCTTATAAATAAAGTTATTGGTGTCGAGCGCGATAAAGCCGTTAGAGGCCATAAAGTTGAGGGCGCTCATAATGCCCAGCAGCAGGCCCGAAGCCACGATGGCGGGGATGATGGGGACAAAGACGTCGCCGAGTACCTTAATGGCACGCATAAAGATGTTCTGCTGCTGCGCCGCTGCCTCCTTGACCTCGGCCTTGGTGGCAGCCTCGACGCCGCTGAGCGCAATAAACTCGTCGTAGACCTTGTTGACGGTGCCAGTGCCAAAAATAATCTGGAGCTGGCCCTGGGCCTCAAAGACGCCCTTGGCGCCGTCGATATTCTCGAGGGCCTCCTTGTTAACCTTCGCGTTATCGGCAATCACAAGGCGCAGACGCGTGGCGCAGTGTGCGGCAGAGACGACGTTGTCGGCGCCACCGATATTGTCGAGCACCTCTTGGGCTGATTTGCGGTAGTCCATGACTTCCCTTTCCTCCAACGGGCGCATCTGCACCCGGCCATCTTTGACACTTACACTGTAATCGTTTTCAGTCTCATATGTCTGTAATCGTTTTCACAGTAGGGTGAACGGTAGGAAAAAGCCGGCGAAAGGTAGTTTTAAAGCAAAAAGAGGCGGCACAGAGACAGGCAGACGTGCCCAAAGCCTAGACATTCATAAGCTGATGGCCGAGCTTGAGCGTCTTTAGACCACTCTCCCCCTCCACGCCATCGAGCGTGTTGAGCAACATATTGGTCGCCTCGACGCCACTGGTCAGGTAGCCATAATGCACGGTGGGAATGCCGCCCGTCAGCGCGCGCAAAAACGCGTTGTCGCCAAAACCGCTCACGCGGTGTATGCCCTCGCCCATACCGCGAACCTCATCGATGGCACGCAGCGCGCCCGCCGCCATGGTGTCGGTCGCGCAGGCGACAAACGAAACATCGGGGGCATCGGCAAGCAGCTCGCGCGCAGCGCGATAGCCCGAGTCGAGCGTAAACGAGCCCAGGCGAATCAAGGCAGCATCGAGTGGGTTACCCGCGGCGCGCAAACCGGCTTCAAAACCGCGGCGGCGTTCATAACCAGCCGCGCGGTCTTCTTCGGTAACTCCAATGTAGGCAATCTTGCCGTCCACGCGACCCGCAAGCGCACGGCCCAGCTCAAAGGCAGCCTCGTAATCGTCGTGATAGACGCACGCCGCACCCTCGACATGCTGGCCGATCAACACAATGGGCACACGGCACGACTCAATCGCGCGACGGTGCTCGTCGGTGATCATGGTTGCCACCAGCACAATGCCATCGACCGGGTGGTTTTGGAATAAATCGAGGTACTCGAGCTCGCGATCGGGGGCGTTATCGGTATTGGCAAGCAGCATCTGGTAGCCACGGCGACCGAGCACCTGGCCAATACCGGCGGTAATGCGACTCACGGATTCCGAGTTGATCTTAGGTACGATGACGCCGATGAGCTTGGTGGAACCGGTGCGCAGCGCGCGAGCCTGGCTGGATCGCACGTATCCGGTCAGCTCGATTGCCTGCTTAATGCGCTCGGCCTTGTCCGCCGAGATATATCCCCCGTTGAGGTAGCGCGAGACGGCGGCGCTCGAAACGCCAGCCAGCTCGGCCACATCTTTCATCTTTACCACGAGCACCCCTGACAACGAATTCACAGGCACCATGATAGCTGCCTTGCCAGCAAATTGAGTAAATAGAATTCCTGGTCGAAGAAACGTCAGCGAGCGGGCAGCTGCCGTGGCGAGGTGCCGCGAAAGAGGAGCGAAGCGTACTTTATGTACGCGAGCGACGGTTTGAGCGGCAGATCGCCCGGCAGATGCCCGCGCAGCGTCGAGCGGTCCGGCGTTTGTTAAAACGCCGGAACATAGTTAGCCGTGGTACTCGCCGTTGTACTGGATGAGCGTCAGGTCCTCCACGCCGTCGAGCGCGCGGATGGCATCGGCATAGGGCATATCCACACCATCCGAGAACACCTCCACGGCCATTTCGACCTTGTCGCCGCGCATAGTCTTGGACTTAACGGTGAACTTGGTGCGCCCAAATGCACGCACGATATCGTCGCCGGTGGTCTGGCCCGTGTAGTGGATGACCATCATGTACACGCGCGCCTTGTCCTGGTGGCTCGCAAAGCCGGCGATCATCACCACGATCACCACCGCCGTGAGCGCCACGAGCGCATACATGCCGGCTCCCGCCGTAATGCCCGTGGTAATGGCCCAAAACAGATACAGTAGGTCGAGCGGGTCCTTGACCGCCGTACGGTAGCGGACGATGGACAGAGCACCGACCATACCGAGCGAGATGACCACGTTGGTCGAGATCGCGAGCGTGACCATGCAGGTGAGCACGCACATGCCCACAAGCGTCACGGCAAAGCTACGCGAATAAACCACGCCGGTAAAAAAGCGCTTGTAGACGTAATAGATCAGGATGCCCATGGCGAGCGCCACGAACAGCGACAGGCCGATCTTGGCAGGGTCGACCTGGCCAAACGCCTCCAAGACGGAGTTCTTAAAAAAGTCCCTGGTGCTCATGGTCTAAATATCCCCTCGGTTCTCAAAATCCGATTCCCAGTAATTAAATCCGCGCAGGTAGGCGGTCTTGTCATAACACAGGCAGTACTTGGAGACCGCCGTGAGTTCGGCTGCACCCGGCGGCACCATATCGCGCACCACTTGCGGGCAAAACTCCGTAAACTTGACCTCCATCACCAGCTTGCCGGGCTCCAGGACCGGCAACGCGGGCAGCGTCGCGTCAAAGATATCGAAGCTTCCCACCGCGGCACGCACGTTCATGTCAAACGTAATGCGCACGGTGCCCTCGTCCATCACCCACGGCTCGCGCTCGTAGTCCACGATGGTCCGCGGGCGCATCATGTTGCAGATGCACTCGATGTAGAACTCGCGACAGAGCGGATAAGGGCTCCTCAGCAAAAAGCCGTAGTCGCCAGCCAAGATCTGCTCAAACTCGCCGCGCGTGAGTGGCGCATCCTCCTTATAGATCCAGCTGCCGTACTTCTTTTTGCGCTCGAGCTTAATCACCTTGTCGCTGCCGTTATAGATACGCACGCGATACTTTTTGCGCATGAGAATGCCGGCGTCTTTTTCTTCGTAGGCCGAGTTGCAGTAGTCGTCAAAGTACAGGCTGCGAATGGTGTAACCGCCCGCCCGCGCATGCTTGTCCAGCTTAAACACCGGCGCCATGCGACAGGCAAGCGCGGCGTGCTCGCCCTCGTTAATGAGATATTTGAGCTCGTGGCGGTAACGCTCCTGCGTGGTACGCACAGGCGGAGCCGCCAGGCGCTCAAGCAGCGCGCTAGCCCTCCTCATACGTGTCCTCCACGACCTTACCGCCGTCTTGCACGTAAAAACACTTCATGCCGTAGTGCTTGCCGTCGTCAGTCACATAGTAGTCAAACGCATCTTGCGTAAAGCCGTCGGAGTTGGTGGCACGCACGCGCACAAAATACTGGCCGGCATCGGGCGCATCGCAGGTCACCTCGGGAAGCAGCACGTCCTCGGCCTTAAAGACAACGTCGCTTATGGCATAGTCGCGCGCAAGCTCTACAGTGTAGCGAATGTCGCACGCCTTAAAGTCGTAGGACGCATCCCAGTTAATGCGCAGTTTGCCGTTATCGATCTGCGGCACGCCGATGTAGAACGGCATGGGCTTTTTAAAACTCTCGCGAAAGCTCTTGTAGTTCTCCTCGATCTCGGAGGGAATCGCCGCGGCGATCTGCTCATATTGGTCCTTGGTGACAGGCAGATTGTCGATATCGGGCGAAGCAAAGACCAGGGATTCAGTCACCTCGCGGTAGTGCTTGATCATCTTGGTCAGGCGCGTCTCGGTCAAATACGTACGCAGGTCCTTGACGGCGCGATCGAGCTCACCGCGGAACGCCTTGCTGCGCAGCGCACGATTGAATAGCACGTTGCCCCAGTAGTTGCTTACGCCGCGCTCCCAGCTCGCATAATCCGAGAACCCCGTCAGGCTCAGCTCAAGCTTACGCAGCATGCCGTCGTTATCCCAATCCAAGATGTACCAGACCTTGGAGTTAAGCGGGCTGTACAGATAGCAGTTACGGTTCTGCGTATCGCAGTTGCCCGTCAGGATCTGAAACGCCAACCAATAGACCAGGTTCTCGGTATCAAAGTAGGTGTCGAGCACGTCATCGATCTTTAGCGATTCGTCGTTGAGCGCATCGAGCATCTCGATGAGCTTGGTGTGGTCCGAATCGCCCTTGATCTCGAGCATGCCCTCAAAGTTTACCTGGCTGTAGTCGGGATCGTCGGCAAGCTTAATGGTGTCCTCGTAGCGATGGAAATCAAAGCTGTTCACCTTGTACAGGTGCCCACTCTTATCAAGGCCATGTGCCTTAAGCGCCGTCTTGTTGAGCTGCTCCACCTGCGTAAACAGGCCGTAGTCCTCAAAGGTGTCGTTGGACTTTTCGGTCTGGTCGCACACCCACAGATGCACAAACTGCGTGCGCAGGCCCATCATCTGGGGGATCCCACGGATAAGGTCGTAGGCCATCTTGTTGCGAAAACGCATACCCTCGCCCATGTGCTTGTTGAGCGCAATCGCGCGCTGTTGGCGCCAGGTACCCTTGCCCTTTTTGAGCTCCACCTTGTAATTCTTTTGCGAGTTCATGCTCGATGTCTGGCCGCGCACCTGCACGGTGGCATTGGGCGCTTCCTCGCCATAGCCAACCTCGCCGGCAACTGGGCCCTCTTCGTCGCCCGGCTGCAGCAGGCCCATAACCTGATAGCGCGTCACGCCCATGTCGGCATAGTCATACACCGAGTACGTGTTGATCTCGGCCCAGCTGTGGTCGGTGTTCTCGGAGCTGTTACCGCGCGAGACCGTCAGGTACATGGTCACAATACCCGAGTCGTCGTAGACCTCGTACAGCTCATCTTTATCGCGTAGATGCTTGGTACCGTCCGAGGACTCGGCCTTTTTAATCTTGTCCTGCTTTTTTACCTTATTTGTCGAGGATTCGTCCTGAGATGAGCAGCCCGAAAGCAGCAGCGCGCCGGCAGCCGCCTCGATCAGACAGCGGCGAGACATCAACTTATCGATCATCAGAACCTCCCCAATGGTTGCGATACACGCGAACTACTGCGCGCTCAAACGCGCCATGTGGCTCACCCTTATGGCGACCTTCCTCATAGCGCTGTTCGACACGGTCGAGCATGCGACCCAGCTGTGTAAAGCGACCCGTTTTGTCGGTCGCCACAATGGGCTGCTGGCTCAGGATACGATACGGCAAATTGGCGGTATAGGTATCGAGCCGCAGCAGCGCCACGATAAAAAACACCGCCGCACCCAACAAAAAGCCAAAGCCGTAAAATTGCTGCGGCAAAAGCAACGACACGGCAGTCGCCAGCCCGGCCACGCCGGCAAACAGGCCCGAAGCCAGCACGGCCCCCTTGTAGTCGGTAAAGTACAGCAAGATGAGCAACACCGTATTGCCCACGGCATACAGGCCGTAGCCCACGCACAACGTGCGAAAATACCCGTGCATCAGGTTATTAAAGCCCAACGGTAGGGCCGACAGCACCGTGGTCTCGAGAGAGATGACCGCCGCCGTCACAAACAGTTGCTTGAGCGCGCAAAACCGCAGTTCTCGGTTGAGCGTGGCAAGCATTTCCTCCTCGGCCACCACAATGTCGCCCACCACGCCACCGTCGTTGAACAGGCTGTAGTAGTCGCGGTAGCGCGGATAGAAATTGACCTCGACCGAGACCACAAAGTTGACGGACGTGACCAGGATCGTCAAAAACGCGATGAGCGCCGGAACATCGTGGTAGGGCGCACCATAAAACAAGCCCTTGACCTGCACGCCAATGGGACCGGCCCATATTATCACCAAGTGCGCAAAGAGGCCCAGGTTGGTAAACAAGCCCGTGAGCGCCAACGGCATAAACTGATCAAGCCACCGTAAATAGAGCCAGGGGCTGCGATCGCTCTGCGGAAAATACCGGTACAGCAGCACCACGTCCCAGGCGAGCATGACGCCGTAGCCCAGAGCAATTGACGCCAAAAGGCCCTCGACCGGCGGCAGCCCCAGCGCCAGCGCGGCCAGGGCGCACAGGCACGCCACGCCAATGGCAGCCGCAAAGCTGCACAGGATGCCGCGGTAATCTTTGATGGCCGTGAGGTAGCTCATGCCGTTCCAGTTGACGATCATAATGTTGAACAGCCACAGGCACAGCAGCCCCTGCAACAGCGTGGCGCCCGAGAACAGCAAAAAGACGCCGTAGAGCACCGTGCCCGCAACGAGCATGATGGCGTTGGAGCCCCAAAACGAAGGTAGGATCTCATCCTCGCGCTCGGCAAAAAGCATATCGGCCAAAAAGCGCGTGACCGGCATAGAGAAAAAACTCGTGAGCGTGAGCGACGCCAGCAGCGTATAGGTCACCATGCACACCAGCAGATCTTGGTTGGCACGGCCCACACCCCACAGACCGCACAGCACCAAGATACCCACCTGGAGCAGCACGCCCAGCAGCATGGGGCCCGTGCACACAATGCCAGCGTAGCCATAGGCGCGCATCGTGGCAAACAGACCCTTGCGCCTAAACAGGCGCTTGAGCTCAAAACCGATTCCGGCCACCGGCTACTCCCCCTCTCTGGGCAGATCAAACGCACGCGCCGTCTCGTCGTACAGCGCGCGATAGTTGGCGAGCATCTGCTTGTGCAAAAAGTACGTGGCAACGCGACGCTGGCCGCGCTCCCCCATCTCAATGCGGCGGGCGCGGCTTGTGCACATGCGTTCCATGGCATCGGCCAAGCCCTTGCGATACATAGGCGGCGTCACAAAACCTGCCACGCCAAAGTCGTCGCCCGGGGCGCCTTCGAGCAGCTCGCGACAGCAGCCCACCTCGGTCGTCACGCAGGGACGACACGCAGCAAGCGACTCCAGCACGCTGAGCGGCTGGCCCTCGGAGATGCTCGTTAAAATGGTAAAGTCAAGCTTTTCCATGTACTCGACCACGTTGACGCGACCGGTAAAGATCAGGTCGCGCACGCCCAGGGTATCGACCAGCGCATGGCACTCGGCGCCGTACTCCTCGTCGTCCACGCTGCCCATGATGTGCAGGCGCACCTTGGGCAGGCGCTCGTGCAGCTCAAAGAAGGCATAAATCATGGTCTTGACGTCCTTGATGGGCGCCAGGCGCACCACCGCGCCAATATCCACCCAGCCGTCATCGGGCTTTAAGGGAATATCCTTAAAGCGGTCTAACTGGATGCCGTTGGGGATGACCAGGCATTTGTCCGCATCGCAGCCCATATCAATCTGCGTCTTGCGGGCGTTATGGAACAAACTCGTCACGCGGAAGGCGCGGCGGTAGATCTCCTCCGAAAGCAGGTAGAAAAAGCGAATCCAGCGGTCCTTAAACGACGGCACCACCCAATCGGCGCGAATGATCTCTTCCTCGCGCTCGCGGGTATAGATGCCATGCTCGGTCAGCAGCACCGGCGCATGGTGAACGCTTGAGCCCAGGCAGGCGAGCAGGCCACCGTAGCCGGTCGAGATGGCATGGTACACATCGGCCACCGGCACCTCGCTGCCCAACAGGTAGAGCACGGGCAGCAACATGGAGCGCATGGTGTGGAATGCATCGGCAAAGGGCGTGTAGGGATACTCGGCCAGGCACACGTCGCGAAAGATATCCATAAACGTTCGGCTCTGCAAAAACGAGAGCGGATGCACGCGACGGCGGTGGAAGATATCGAATAACACGTCCCAGTCCGGATTGGAGAGCGACACCAGACGGCGTAGCGCCTCGCGCTCACGGTCGTTAAAACTGGCTTCATGTTGCTCGCCCGAAAGCCGCAGGGCATCGTCCAAGAACAACTCGTGCACCTCGACCACGTTGCCGGGCAGCTCGTAGACAAACTTGCCACGGTCGGCAGCATGCGCGCCGATCACCCACAGCACAAACTCGTGCTCGAGCATGGCCGTAATGTAGCCATGCATCCAGGTAGATACGCCGCCGTGCACATAGGGGTAGCAACCCTCGAGTACCAAGCAGATTCTCATTTATCGCCACCCTCCATGCGCTCGATCGTCACGGTCTTATCATTTGCCTTGAGCAGATACAGATTGCCCGTAAGGTGCGTCAGTTCGCCACCCGTCACCGCACCCGGCTCGCCATTATTGGCGCGGAACATGAGCCACGCCTCGTCGTGGAAATTGCCCAGGCTGAGCGTCCAGGCATCCGCGCTGGTATCCACGCTCACCGTCACGGACGAAAAACGCTGGATGGCACCGGAGCACTCAGACGCCGTCTGGTGCCGCAGGTCGGGCGCGGATTTGGTAAGCCACTCCAGGAAGTCGACCAGGCCGCCCTTGTAGACCTCCCAGCCCTCCTTGGCTCCGCGATCGGGGTCCAAAAGGTCGTCCGGGTGCATAAAGTGCGTGCTCACGTAGTGCATGTTGAGCTCGGACACGGCTGCCAGGCGCATATAGGAATCGTCGACCATGCCGCCCGAAACAATACGTGGCTGCTCCACAATGCCATCGCTCGCCACGCCAAACTCCTGTACGTACGGCAGGTAGGTGCCGTCCTCAAAATACGTGCTGGCGATGGTCTTAATGCGCGAAACGTCGGTGCCGATGAGCTTGCGCGCTCGGGCCGAAAGGATATTCGACGGCGGTACGTAAACCGAGCCGTGAGCGTTGGGCAGGACCTCGTCCTGAAACGCGATAAGTTCGTTGAGCGAAGCGACGAGCGTCTCTTTGTTCTTCCAGGTCTTGTAGACGTACAGCGTGCCGTAGTCGGTGTCCCAGAGCGCCAGAGGCTGATGGTTGTAGCCATGAAAGCCCAGCTCGCCGCCCATCTGCAGCAGCATGCCGCCAAAATAGCGGAACTGCGTGGTATCGGGTTGGCGCGCGGGCTCGGTCTGGTTGACCGCGTCCTCGTAGTTTTCGATCATCACGCCGGTATAGCGAATGCCGTATTTTTGCGCGAGCTTTTGCAGATCGGGCCACCAGACCTTGGTGTAAAAATCGGCAATGGAAAGGCCGTAGTCACGCTTGATATAAGTACCATCGCCCGAGGGCACGGGGCTGGGAAAGTCGTCCAAATAGAACACGGCGCTGTTGATGACCGGATAGGCCGTGGCATCACCCAGCAGACTGATCGCCGCGGCGTAAAAGCCACGCATGACCTTGTCATAGATACCGATATTGCATACCACGGTGCGCCCGCTACCGCAGTCATTCGACCAAATGAGCGGGGCGTCCGCATCGCCGGTCATAGCCCACACACGAGCCGTCTCGCGCAGCGATACCGAAAGCGACGAATCAAAGGGGTCCGAGAGCTCGTAGCGCTCTCCCCCGCCCAGCATAAAGTCCTCGCTCGGCACAATGCTTTCGGCTTTTACATAGTCATATCCAGCCGATTCAATGCCAAGCTTGGAGGCAATCACTTGCAGATAGCTCGAGTTATCCGGCGGCATGGCGAGCATAAGCGAACCGCCGGCACTCACCCAACTCATCAGATCGGTCAGATGCGTACCCAGTCCGTCAAGCGAGGGCATAAGCACAATCACGCGATCAAACGACGTGAGCGATGGGATCGCGTCCGCACCGTCGGCGGCAATATCAACATCGCGATGGGCGATCTTCATGTCCAGCAAAATCTGGTCGAACTGGTCTTTAACGTCGTCGACGCTATCTTGGTCCGAATCGGAAATGACCAGGCACGTGGGCTTTTGGCCAAAGATTGCCGAGGAGGCCGGCACCGCATCGTTGGCGGCAAGCATCCCCAGCTTATGTTGACCCGCACTGTACTGCACGCCGGCACGCTCCACCAGCAGCACGGCGGCCATGGCAATAAAGACCGCCCACACCACGAGGAGTCCCATCCAGCGAAAGCGGTCTGCACGGTCGCGGATATGTTGCGCCACGCTCATCGGGCCTCCTCCCCGTCGCGCCAAAACGCCAACTTTTCGCGGTTGTCGGCGCTCAAATACACATGTTGCTTGTCAATCGCATCAATCACACGGTGGACCTCGTCACCGTCGCGGCGCATCACGGCCAGGCGCAAGCAAAGCATCCAAACCTCCTGCTCCTCGGGCACGTCGAGCACCAGCTGGTCGGTCACGGCCTGCGCCTCGTCGATCTGTCCGACATCGGCCAGCGCCGTCGCGTATCGAATGCGCAGCTCAAGGGTATCCTCGCGCTCGCAGCGACGCGCAAGCAGGCGCGCGTACTGTTGGCGCTGAATCTGAGCCACGCGCCCCTCGGCCAAGCCCGAGCCCAAGTATTCACCAAGAAAATCACAGTATTCGATGAGGTTTTGCGCGCTCGGGTCCGTCTTAAAGGCACGCTCCAGCTGCTGCAGCTTAAGGTCGGACTCCTTGGAGATCTGCGCCACCGCCGTCGCGGCATAGTGCGCCACCTCAACGTCGTCGTTAAGCTTAGCCGCCTGCAACTGCGCCAGGTACGCGTCGGGCTCTTCGGTGAGCATGGATAGCATTAGGCGGCGCCGGTATGCCGGGTCGTTGACGATGAGCGCCTCCTCGAGCGGGACCACGCCCGCATCGTCCTCACCACTCGGTACCGACATACTGCGATGCAGTTCGTCGTTGAAGCGCAGCGACTCCAGCGCAGACTCTTTCAGCCCCTCGCCAAACACCGCGCTACGGACCGATAGCAGAACCATTAGCAACGGGCCCCACAGCGGCACCAGCACTATCACAGCCAGCATGTGCCCGCGCACCGGCAGCAGGCCCAGCTTCATGAGCGTCCACAGCATCAGGCAAACCAACGCATGAATCAGCAGCAAGACGGCAGCAACGACAAGCGAGATCAAGCGGCACTCCCCTCACCGTCACCGGTGTAAGCGATGTGCTGCAGCAGCGCCACGATGTCCTCGCCGTCGACGGGCTCCACCGCAATATGCTTTGCGCTCAGGCGCTCGCGGATAATGGGCAGATCGCACGCCTTTGCCTGGCGCATAAGCAGGTAGAGCACGTCGCCGTCGACCAAGCCCGCCGCGTCGCTCTCACGAATTGCCGACCCAATTGCGCCCACCAGCTCGCCGACAGGCTCCATGCCCGGCACCACACGCAGGAGCAAAAAACTCCCCATCTTGCCATCTGCCAGCGCCTGCGCCGCCGCAAGCTCTTGGCCAAAGGCCGCCTGCTTGAGCACGCAAGTGCCGTCAACGCAACGTTTATCCTGCGCCACCGCCTCATAGTCAAAGGCACGGCCCAGCGCGCTTTCAACCAGCCCGCACAAGATGCGGAACAGGTTTTGATAATAGAGGGTCATTTGGTTTTCGGCCGCACGACGCACAAAGATCAACACGGCGGGTGACCCGTCGCGCTCAATCGTGTATCCAAACATGGGAAGCCCCGGCGTCAGCTCGCGGTTCACCCACAGGTTCGAACGACCCCCGTCGCCCAAAAGAGGTGCAAGCTGCTCAAGCGTGAGCGAGCGTGCGGCATCTTCGGCAATTGCGGGACTTGCCGCCACCAGGCGTGCAAATGCCCCGCCCGAAACATGGTAGATCGCCACCGAATCGTTCTCGAGGATCTCGCCCAGAAGCTCGCAGCACTTGCGATAGATGTCGCGTGGGTTGAGCACGTCGAGCTCCTGTGTCACGGCAAAGATCTTGCCAAAGCTGTCGTGGCGACCCACGATCTGGCGCCTGTACGCGCACTTGTCCTCGATCGCATCGTGGTAGAGCTGCGTAAGGAACGTATTACGGTTGCGCACGAGCTCGTTTTGATCGCGCTCCGCCCTAATGGCTTCGCTGTTGCGCAGCTGCACATAGCCGCACACGGCACCCACGACAAAGTACGCAATAAACGGCAGCCAGTTGGACGGCTCGTAGAACAGACCCTGGAAGGTATAGCCGTACTGAGTAAAGTAGCTCGCCGCCAGGCCAATCGAAGCCAGCAGTGCTGCGACCAAGCCAAAGTCCAAGCCATACAGCGTGCCGATCATCACCACATAGAGCAGGCGATAATCGAGCACGTTGAGCTGGGCCGATTGGGAGAACAGGTGCTCCAGCACCTCGAACAGGACCCAGGCAACGCCCGTCTCCAGGCATTTAATAGGCAGCGCGCGCATTTGGATGCGGTCGATGGCGGCGCGCAAGGGGTTGACTTTCTTTGCGCGGCCAGCATCCCAACGCGCTTGAATGGTCGAAAGATCGCGCAGCAAGTCGTAGCGCTGAAACCAGCCATAGCGCACGCGAGCGACGTCGCTGACGGGCAGGACGTAACCAGCAGAATCGCCATAGGCAGCTGAAAGCCCTGGGAACAGCGCCTGAAGAGCCTCGCCCACTTCACCCGCCGTGTGATGGAAGGCATCGGCAACGTCGAGCGTCTCAAAGTTACCATCCCAGCTGTCGAAGATACGGCGCACCAGCACCGCAAGCTCCTCGGCACACAGCAGAGGAAACGCCGCATCCTCCGCGCCCTGTAGAGCGACCGATCCGGTTGAGCACGCGTCGAACAGCGGCACCAAAAACGGGTCCTCCAGCGCGGCAGACGCGGTATACAGGAAGGGCACGCGCAGGATCTTGGTCTGAACGCCCTCGCGAGCAGCGTAGTAGCGGCACAGGTCGTTGGCTGCGCGCGCGATAATGCCCTTGCCCGTTCGCCCCGCGGCATCGGCGGCACCCTCGGCACCTGCGGGCCCTGCTATATACAACAGCTGGATCCGGCGACCCATGCACGCGCGAAAGACCGAACGCAGCAGCTCGATATCGCCCACGCTATCGATATGCGGGGTAAGGTAATTAGAAAGGTAGACCACGCGGTCGAACTCATAGGCCTGCTCCAAGTGCTGGAGCAGCTCTTTCCACGAGGCATGGGGCGACGACTCGTCGCGGCGCGTGTCCTGCGCGGCTACAACCTGCACATGGTCCCCGGGGAACGCCTTGGCACAAAAGTCATCGTCAACATATGCGGTGTTGCCAACAACCAGCACTTCCATGGCGCACCCCTCCCCTAAAATCCACTTTTGTCATAGTCAAACATGCGTATTTTACGCTGTCAACACGAGCTGGAGCGCCTTTAAGGCTGTTTTAAGAACTTTTTTAGGGAATGTGGGAGTGGCAACTCGTCCGACCCAGGCTCATTGAGAGGCTGCTATTCGCTCTGAAAAGGCACATCGCAATCTGCTGACAGCTCTGCGGGGAGAATGCCAGGCGATGTACATTGCTCTCGCACGGAATAGTTGGATGAAAGAAACGGCAGTTCTTTGGAATAGCTGACGATAACCTGCGGAACGATCTTAATGCCCAAAGCAAGTTCGAACTTTGCAATCGTCTTTAGAGTCATATTAGGTTGAGAATTCAAGAGCTTAGAAAGCGACTGAAGGCTTATGCCCATACGATTTGCCAGCTCACTTTTACTCAATCCCAAACGTTTCATTTCGCGATGAACAATAAACTCAATATCTAGTGCATGTTCATAAGCGCGTGCTTCACTAGTTTCTGTCTCGGCGTAAAAATCAGATAGATCTACTTTATTCATTGTATTCTCCGTTTCGAAAGCCAAGTATAAAAGTCAACGCTCAGATTCCAGAAGCTGACGTGCTATTCTGGCCGATCATTGTTCGAGCGGTTAATTTCCGCTTAGGGTCTGACAACATTTTCTGGAATTGAGAGTTGTCGGGAGAAGCCGTCAATTCCCAAAACGGTCGACCCTTGAGGTCTCTATATTCGACAAGATCATATCCTTCTGCCAAAGGGCACCTCCCATTTCTAGATGAACTTAACTTATAGGTTAAGTTCATCCATTTAAATACATATAACGAGGTCCAGACAAGATTCCTCTGCCCCAATCGATAAACAAACCAGTCGAGCTTATGCAAAATCCGGAAGTGTGCGGCATATTCTAGATACGTCAACCACACTGGATAGTGGCAACGCTTCTACCTGCGGGTTCTTTTCATGAAAAGGACGATGTGCTCGAGGGTTCCAAAATTTGCCGCATGCTTCCGTCGGGCGTTTCCGGAAGTGCGGTGAAAAACCGAGATCGACAGACCAGACCCCTGTTTTAGCCTTCCGCGACCTGCGGTTTTGTTGCCGAAATTCGATTTATGCTCGGAGGTTTCCGATTTTTCCCCGCACTTCCGAAAAGCACCCTTAAACCGCGCGTCCCGAAGCGGAAAACCGCCGGATATTTGTTCTCCCCAAATGAGATCCTTGTTTTGCCTGGCCGAATCTTACATCCAAACAAAAAAAGAGGACCGACGCATCAACCCTCTTCAGGTGTCGCCCGAAGGCTTCCAGCGCAATTGATTTAATTCTAATCGATATCACTTGTTTGACCACGATCACGTCAACCAGTAGAAGCCGCCCATGCTCGATCATTCCATTGCCGGGATGGTGCTTGGCTAGTACGTCACACATTGCATACATGAAAAAAGGGCAACACTCTCAATTTGAAAGCGTCACCCTTAAAGCTCCCAAAGAGCTTTTGTATTGCAGGAAGATACTCTACACTATCTTCCCTTGATTGGCGGGTCGAAACAGACACCATTGTGATTTCAAGCAGAAAGCGTTATATTAAGTATGCATTTGCACGTGGTGTTCGCACTATACGCTCAGATGCCATAGTTTACAAAGATGGCCTTCTTCATAGACGCTAGGTGGGATTACTCACTAGTAGCCGATATGTCGAAGGCCTTCTTGTACTTAAGGAAATCATACATTCTAATAAGCCGTTTCAGCTCGCTATTACCGTGGATTATCTTGCGATCGTCCGTGATGAGCGCCCTCAGATATTCAAGCAACTTATTTAGATCGATCTCATCTTCTTCAAGTAGCACAAGCTTTTTAAATGCTTCCTCAAAGCCTTCGTTAGCTATAACAGACTGAACCGAGTGTCTAATTCCCGAATGATGATAGCTACCTTTTGCCTTTCGTAGGCTGTTGTTTAGAAAAGCATCTAAATCCTTCTTCTCATCTATTTCCTTTAGCATCCTTGGATTAAGAACTTCCCCTGAATACGCGCTTAAATACTTATACATGGGCAAACCACCCGAGTTAGAAGCAAGCAGCGAAGGAAGGTATTCCTCGACGGCAAGCTTAGGAGCAACATGTTCGTCATCAAACACAACATCACGATATAGAAGTTCGGCTTTGACCATATGCCCGTGCCCTAAAGAAGCATTCGCAACACCGATACCCAGCACAAGATGCTGTCCCTCCGGAAGTCTCTCGAGGTCGCTAAAACTCGCTTCAACTACCAGAGAGTCATTCGGATCGCCCTCATCAGCCAAGGCGTAGATGCTCCTGCGAAGCTCACGAATGATCCTGGGCGAGAAGGAGCATTTGGATTGTCCAATTGCTTCATACACTGCACCAAAATCGTTCGTCCTAATCTCGGTCATGCTTATCTCGCCAATACCTGGAAAGGTAAACGAATGAGTTGAGGTTGCGTTTTCTCCCCTAGTAAGGAAGATAAAGCGCTTTCTAAGCAACGCAAGATTGTTAGAACCGAGGCAGCGCGAAATCGACATGAGGATAGCTTGGATATCGGGGTCGTTAAGGGAATAACCGATAAAAATAATTGGGTATTCCATAAAAATAGTTAACAACTTGGCAGCCAAGTAATCCTGTGTTTCGGCGAGTTTTGCGTAATCTGCCTCCTCAAGAACCATAGATTCAGGATTATCCATAGAACCGTGGATCTTATAGATTTCACCCATTTCAAAAGTTCTGTGAAAGACGAGATCGTCTTGGCCAACAAAAACTTTAAACTCGGGAAATAGCGACTCCAGGAGACAGTCATAGTTGGTTGTTATAACTCCAGAGATACGCCGCCTGCCAACCTCTCTCAAGATATCAAGCTCATGCGTCATATATTCAGGTTTGAACGAGGATAACCTCTCGGCCGCCATGATCTTTAAAATAGATTTACGCTGACGAATGTCCTCTACATGATCGTTTCTAAAAGAAGCGAAGCGAGGGTCCTCAAGAACAGCTATGCGCATATCCTTATCAAGCATCGTCGCGGCAGAGGGCAATGCGCTATTGTCAGACTCATCTGGACAACGTGCCAGGTACGAGTCAAGCCGAAAGGGATCATCGGAAAGACGGGGACAGAGGTGCCTTAACAAACCAACCCAATCGTCGGTACCCATGTATCTACGGGAAAAGCCCGAGCCGACGAATAAATATGGGCTACGCCCCACCCCATTTATCAAACGTACAACGCTTTCTACAATGTCATCTCTTCCGACTTCCATCTAGCGCCTCCAAACAAGCTACTTCCATAAGTATAGAACATATGTTTGGGTTTTACTAGAATTGCAAGACTTCATCGGAGACAAAGCTGCTCGACAATTGAAAATTCGAACCGCACAGGTGACCCAATATTCAGCAGTGTTCCGACGAGCAAATATTCATTTCGCGCCTCAGGCAATCTAGCGCAGCGGCATCAGTTAGAACGCCATGACTCTCTAGGAGTTCGATAAGTTGAGCGAAAGTCTAAAATTCCATCGCCAAAGTAACTCCTAAAATCAAAGGGCCGTTGCCGATAACAACCAAACAACGACCCTCCTTTGTCATCGCCTCACGTAGAGCCCACGACAACTGCATCACTAACTGGATGTTAACCTAGATGCGCAGTAATTGCGCATCCAAAAAAGTTAATCATGTAGCAAATACTCTTCGCGTTGAAACTAATGCGAAGCATTTTCGCGTCCGTGCACGAGAATGCGCAATCAATATGCGGAAAGGCAAAGATGATTCACCTAGCTAACAACCATCCAGTCACTACCGACAGTACTCGAAATCTTCGAGGAATCGCCGATGCACACGATGGTCGCCGAAGCGCCGGGCACATACTTGGCCTCAAGAACGGAAACACCTTGCTCCTTAAGCCTTAAGGTCGTCTCGGTTATCTGGGTTTTATTCACATCATTTTTGCTGACCAGTTTAACGCCATTGCCATCATTTTCATTCAGGCAGGATACAACCGTATTGTAATCGGCCCAATAACAGTACTCCCCAGAAAGCCATCCAAGCTCAGTGGCGCATATCGATCCAGTCGCAGAAACCGTCTTTGGAAGCAATCCGTAGCGCTGCCTTTCCTCAAATTCAAGAACATCACAAAATACGCGATTAGCATTAAGTAATCTCGTTCCACAATAGTCCCCGTAAAACGGCGCAAAATGATTGCGGATAGTCCGCGACAACATACAGTAATCGTAGGTGTAGTAACACTTGAAGATTCGTAGGGCGTCTCCCCCTGCCCCTTCGGCAGAACGGGCGAATTCAACAAGAAACTGGTCCCACATGCGCTCAATATAGGGAATTGCGAGTTTAACGCTATCCATATCAGACAAAGGAGCATCGCTCGTCTGCTGCATTATTCCAGTGGTTTTTGCCAAATGGAAATGAGCTGCCATGCGCTCGATCGTTCGGATAAACTCGGGCCGATTCCCGTCCTCAATCGCCATAATTGCAAAGAAAACACTTCTCAACAGAAGATCACTTGAAAATCGCTGAGGTAAGAGATCGCCATATTCGCGCTCGTATGAGAAGAGCCTGGCCTCACCCGTATCGATTGAAGAGTAACCAAATACGGAGTCCGAAGGAACGACATATGATGGAGCGGCATTTGAGTACACACGGCTAAACTTAATTTGATAACGCTTAAAAAAGGTTGAAATCCAAAAGGTCACAACACCAAATAATGCCAGCTCAAACTCAAAGGCAATACTCGAAGTATCAAGCACATCTAGCCCCTGGCCTCCGAGATAGCCATCGATAACAAAGTGATCGAATGCGACGGACAGCAAAAGAGACATGAACGCCTCGAATGAGAAAGGAAGAGTCCGGTACCGCAATTTACCCCTTGCATGCTTGATTACCCCAAGAAACAACCAATAGAAAAGGGTAGGCATGTATCGCAGCGAAGGACCTGGAACTGAAAACGCATCGCAAATCGCAGCCATAATAAACACCGGGAGCTGGCAACAAATTGTTGGAGCGAGAATTCGGTAGGCAACGTTCAGCCTGCCCGACTCATCGGAGGGATACAGTTCTTCGACGGTGTATTGCCCTCCGATCGCCAAGGGCCCAGCAAAGCGGACAAGCTGAACGCTCGACAAACCGATAAAGACATAAAAGACAATCCAATGAATAGTGACCGATTCCACCTGTAAACAATCTCCTCAGGTCATACGCTTGCGATTAATTGTAGATAGACAGAATTGAACAGGAAGCAACAATATTTGAAACTGTTGTTTTGCGCACCCCGGATCAACCAACATACCCCAGAAAGGTCGCTGATGTTGACTGGGGTTCCCGTAAAACCCCAACAAAAAATGTGCGGAGTGCCGACCTGAAACTGCCTTCGGACCCTATTGGCTGCACACCGAGAGGCTCCGCTATGAAACGCCCCCCTTACCACCCGCTCTGTGCGACCGCGTGCACGTCCATGGTCAACGCGACGATGCCTATGGCAGCCATTGCAGAGGGGGTTCAGCCTCAGAAGGCCGCCGAGCAGCAGGCGCAAGCCGTGAGGTCGAGCTCAGCGTTGCTTTTGAATGCAGAAAAACGAGTCCGAACGCAGCGGCGTCCGGTCCTCTTGGCAGGTCCCATCTTGGGTTGATGTCCACAAAACTAGCCCTTGCGGTCGGTTAAACAAGTTTCAGCAGCCTTTGATACTCTCCGGGATCACGCATACGCATAATATCCATGTATGTTCTGCTTTTTGCGACCATGATATCGTCGAACTTGGATAGGCCGTGCCCGCTCGCTCTTGTGACAACCATGCGGTCGTCGCAAAAATATGAAAGGAAGGTGTCCTTGCCGGGATGGTGTATCCGTCGGACGTCGAGCACGTTCCGGAAGTCATAGTAAAGTGCGGCGTTGGCGGTTTCCTCAAGTTCAGGCAGTCTGTCGATGCCTTCAAAGCGGCAAGGATAAATTAGCAGCAAGTTTTTCGAATGACTGATTGAGCGAAGAAGTCCTCGGGCCTCACGGTCTTCTTCGCTCAATTGTTTATTACTCTCAGTTTTTAGAAGCTCGTCAAGCTTGGCGAGGCTGTAATCCCTGAGAATTGCATGCAGGCGTAAGCCTCTCTGTTCTTTTACATGACTTCTGCAAAGTTGTTCTAAAGTTATTCCGCGATCTGAAACTCGCCTTGACGAAGTGAGACTTACGGCGCGCATCATGGATTTTCCGAAGATGAGCTTGAAATCTAACTGATACGCGTCTGATACCGCATCGCACTCCCCATTTGCCTCGGATACGGGCGCATGAAACTCCGCACCTCTGGTCAGTTCCTTGAAAGCGTTGGAGTGGTTGATGAGCTCGCGCGTCCATTCCTCGTATGTATATAACGGACGCCCAGAATAGTCTTGCATGAGGTCCTTAACAAACAATTCTGGGGTAATCATTGCGGATTTAAGTCTCTCGGCTCCGGGAACGGCTTCAATAAGCCTCTTATCTATCACTGTGGCCTCCTCTTTGCGGTAGTTTTACGGATGTTGACGGAAGCCGTTCCAGCAGGGTACGCCAAAGTTGGCCGAGCGAGCGGCCCGTCCTGGCTCGGAAGGGTCCGTGCCTTCGCCTAGAATACGCGCACCATGGCGCGTTCAGGCCGCTTTCGGGGTTATCCTGGCCGTTTCCATGGCAACCTCGCGCTACTTCTCGGAGAGGAAGATGGCCGAGTTGCACGACGCGGCGCTGCGAAGGGGAGCATCGTGCTGTCATGACTGGGCCGAGCTGGAAAAGACTGCCGGGAAGATGGTCGAATCCAGCCTTGAGCTTGCCGACAGAGTGGAGTCGGCCTAGGATATCGATAGATTCCGGATCCTGGACACAGGGGCCAAGGAGTCCATTACACCAACTTTCGCGACACTACCGTTCTTGTCATATCATTCTGATGTTCGGCTCGAGTTTCAGAGGCATCGTTCCGCGACCGCGTGAAGGCACATCAATTGTTACCTAGTGATCGGAATTGGCCGATATCGATTAAGTATTTATGGCTATGAATGATCTGGCGTTAAAACTATCGTCTACCGAGCACTCAAGCGTTTAATCTTCCTGTAAATCTTAGACTCATCGGGGGCAATCGGATCATTGGGAAACGCCTTTTGGGCTCTCGCTACGTAGGAAAGAAAGTTCCCGTAGCGGAAAAATGCAGAAGAGTCGGAGCCAGCCGATGGGCACAACCCTCTCCCCTTAATACCAAGCGGCGAATAATGTTGATACAGAGCGGAGACGCGCTTTTTTGATGCGTGCCTTCCCTCCCCCTGATTAGAACGCGCAATCGCACTGGCTGCCTCACGGAGACGCTTATGGTACCTTCCAACCGTAGACTGTCGAAGTCTTACAACGCGCCCGTCAAAGTCAAACCCCAAGAAGCTAACTTTCTGTGCCGGATGTGCACCGGAGTACGAAAGGACCTTACCCGTACGAACGCTTTCAAAATCAAGCTGAGCAACCCCGCTGCTATCAACCCGGAACGCTTTGGTTTTCTCAGGCTGCAGTTTAACGGAATCAACATCGGTCATTAGATTGATTGCCTCTACAAGTGCATCAAAGCCAGATTTTGGAACGGCAACAATAAAGTCATCGCAATAACGAAGATACAAGCCACCAACCCGTTCAACGGCAAGCCTGACTTTCATATCGATATCGGCCATATAGATGTTAGCGAGCACTCCACTTGCAGCAAGACCCTGAGGAATGCCGAGATCAATACCCGTTCGCCGCCACGGCCTGGTGATGACTTTACTTTTGTTTGCAAGAAACTCAGACTTTGGCAAGATAACATCCAGCTTGTTAAGTTCGCGAATAGACTTGAACCGAAGATCGATAGCCGCATCACTAATCGTTTTCTCCCGAGCAGGATCGATTACTGGCCATGGCAATTCATGTCGAGCAGCCAAATCACCAATAGGCCAGCACGAATAGCGGAGGATATTTTTAATGACTTGATAGTGATCGTCCGGCAAGCGTCCACTGGGAAACAACGAACGCAACGACGCCATTAGATGGACATGGTTTAAGTTGTCGAAGAAGCTCTCGAAATCACCCGTAAGCACAAAAGCCGAATCTTGCACACGCATATAGTCGAATGCCTTTTTAGCTGAGGAAATATTGCTACCAGCAGTTACGGCGCCGTCTGATGAAAGCGAAGAGCGGTACGCTACGGCAACCTCATCAAACTCTTCGGCAATAGCCTTCTTGTTATATAAGTCCGACCACAGATAAGAGTAGTACTGGAAGACGCGGTGATCGAAATGCGAGGCATAAGCGATATTACGAACCTTGCAGCTTCGCTTGCCTCCACGATACCGAACAGTAATGATCTCGTTGGAAATTAAAGGGTAGAACGCGTGATTGGAAACGTACTCTGAATCTAAAATCTTGGCCTGAACTTCGGCAAAAGAGACCCTATGATCGAAATGGGCATATGAACTTTTGGAACTATATCGAGGAATACGAGTGATATCGAACTCGACCAAAATACCCCCAAATAAATCAACCTGTCCGGATCAACAAGCGGCGACTAACCCTCCCCGGACAGGCTAATCAAAGGCGCAGCAAGTGCAACCAACGCTTTCGCGGCCACCTAAAACAATGCTTGCCTATGCGATACTAGACGAAAGCGAGGAATTGGTACTTATGACCATCGAGGCTCTTATCCAGCTAGCAGCAGGCAACGCTGGTGTCAATGTTGCGAACGTCGGAATTTCGTCGTTTGCGATATTGACGGCAGTAGCGTACCCCATCGCCAGTTCGCGATGGGCACCAAGCTTTATTCCCCATTCTTGCTTTGCTTAAACAGGTTATAAGAAATCGGCTCATGCAGTTAACAGCGCCTTGATGCACACCCAATTGTCTTGACGGCGGTCGCATCGAAAATGCCGATGCGTCTCTACGGATACAAGCGCCTCCTCATCTAATGCATGCACACGGTCCGCGAGACAAAATCGCCGACAACACCGTGAAAATCCCGATATGCATAATCTAGAAGTTTGGATGCACAGACAGGTGGAGTGGCATTGTTCAGCATGGCCGCTTCGCACTCCTCGCCGACGGGCGCATCGCCGAGGGCGAAGACATCAGCGCACAGCGAGGCAGAGGACCAACTCCTCCCCCTCCCCAACATTCCCCAGAAAGTTCCCTGATGTTGACTGGGGTTCCCGTAAAATAAACCCAACAAAATATGTGCGGAGTGCTGGCCTGGAGCTGCCTTCGGACCCTATTGGCTGCTCACCGAGAGGCTCCGCTATGAAACGACCCCTTTACTACCTGCTCTGCGCGATCGCGTGCACGTCCATGGCCAGCGCGACGATGCCCGTGGCAGCCATCGCGGAAGCCATCCAGCCTCGAACAACAGCCGAGCAGCAGACGCAAGCCGACGCCACGAACAGCGACACAGCCAAAGCTGAAGACGACAGCAACACAAATGCGGCAGCAGATACCGTAGAGAACGGCACCACAACGTCCACCGGCACCAGCGCCGTCAACACGGAAAGCGCCGACGGCACCGCCGCTACCCCCGGCACCGCCGCCGCAATCGGCACGGCCACCACAGTCCCCACCCCATCCCTCCGAGCCCAGGTCACCCCCACGCCCGAGGCCATCTCCGCCACGGCACAAACCGGCTACGCCCACTCCGCCACCGCAACCCAAAACGGCGTCACCTTCACCGTCTCGTGGAACGACGCCCCCGCGGGCACCGCGACGACCTTCCACGTAACCCAGGCCAACGGCTCGTCCCAGGCCAAAGCGCGCATGGACGTGCCCACCTATTGGGACGGCGGCAGCCAGGATAGCGTCTGCGACCCGTCGCGCCCGGCATGGGCCAGCTACTACAGCCTGGGCACCGCGGGCCACGACTTTACCTTTGACTTCACGGCATCGGGCACGTACCGCATCTACTTCTACTTTATGGACAACGACAGAAACGACCCCCAAAACGACAAGGGAATCTACTACCTGCGCGCCACGGCGGAGGTGACCGTAAACGACGCCACCCGCCCAAGCGTCACACAAATCGTCAACAACGCCGTGGCCCAGTGCAGGCAAGAAACAAACGGCTCGGAATACGACATGGCGCTGTGGCTCCACGACTGGACGCTCGACCAGCTGGAGTACGACCACAGCCTCAACTGGTGCTCGGCCGAAAGCGGCCTCACGCGCCACCAGGGCACCTGCGAGAGCTACCAGCGCATCTACTCCAAGCTCCTTGACGCCGCGGGCATCGCCAACGGCCGCATCACCGGCAACGGCCACACCTGGAACGCCGTAAAGATCGACGGCAAATGGTGCCAGATGGACCTAACCTGGGACGACACCAGCGACAACTGGTACGGGGACCTGGACCAGCGACATCTGTACTTTGGCCTGACCGACGAGCTCATGGCAATAGCCCACTCCGATCACACAGCAAACTACCAAAAGGCCGACTACGCTTACCGCTCGACCGACCTATCCAACAATTACTTTGTACGAAACGGCAAGGCCGATGAATGGGCCGAGAAATATGCCGACCGCATTCAGCAGCACCTGGATGCCAAGGAAGAGAGCTTTTCCATCGATGCCGACGACCAGTCCTTCCCGCCGAGCATCTCGGGGATTCAGAATGGGATTGTTGCTTATGCTATGAATCAGAGAGAGTGGAAGACTGATGGCGCCAAGGTTGAGCTTACTGCGGCATCTAGCGTCACAAAAGAATCGAACAGCAAATGGAGCGCCAAGTACGACCTCACAGCAAGCTATGAGACCACGTACGCCATAACAACCATGCCGAAGGACTGTGAAGTATACAACGGAGCCCAAGCCGAATTCACCGTAACGGCACCAAGCGCGACATCGTTCCAATGGCAATGCTCCGACAACGGAGGTTCAAGTTGGTACAACACGGGTGTAGGCGGCGAAACTTCCAGGCAGAAAACCCTGAGGTTTGCATCCAATGCCCAGCTCGCGAAGAGGCTCTACCGCTGCCTAGTCTCGTTCCCGAACAGCAGCACCCTCGCAAGCGAGCCCGCACGCCTCGTCCTTGTCGCCCGATACGCCATCAGCTCCCAGCCCGAAGACTGCACAACTGCCGCAGGGTCAACAGCGTTCTTCGCCATCGAAGCAGAGCGGGCTACTTCGTTCCAGTGGCAATGCTCCGACAATGAGGGCAGATCATGGTACAACACGGGGATCGGAGGTGAGACTTCCACGCAGGCGAGAATCGAGTTCACTGCAAGTACGGGATTGTCAAAACGCCGCTATAGATGCTTGGCATTCTTCCCTGATGGGACTAGCTCGGCTTCAAACACTGCGCAACTAAAACTAAGCGCTAACCAAATAACCGGGCAACCGCGAGACACGGCCGCCTCGACTGGATCCGAAGTGTCTTTCTCCGTGCGAGCCCTAGGTGCCATCTCGTACCAGTGGCAATGTTCCGACAATGATGGGAAGGGCTGGTACGACACCGGGATTGGCAATGCCGCCTCAAAGCTGCCTACGCTGCGGTTCACCGCCAGTGCCGCACTTGCGAAACGTCTCTACAGGTGCGTTGTCACCTTCCAGGATGGAACAACAGCTGCGACTCAAAACGCCAAACTCTCGTTATTGTCGAATAAAGAGAGGATCACCACGCAGCCGAAAGATTGCGCAACGAGCGCAGGAATTGAGGCCTCGTTCTCAATCGACGCTGAGCACGCGGCCGCATATCAATGGCAATGTTCTGACAACGGAGGCAGGACCTGGTACAACACCGCAATCGGAGGTGTCACCTCGAAAAGTTGCACCATAAGTTTCATTGCAACTGAAGGCTTGGCAAAGAGGCTGTTTCGATGCTTAGTCTCCCTCGAAGACGGTTCGACGCAAGCTTCCGAGGCAGCCAGGCTGCTTCTACGGTAAAGGAGATCTCATACTTTGAAGCGCCCGCAAAGCCGCTACCGGATATCACAGACCCCACGGCCACCGGAGACGTACAAAGTATCGCCAACGACCATGTCGCCCATGGGGCTGGCCAACATCACGGCGAACTCTGCGATCTCCTCGGGCATGGCGAACCTGCCAAGCCTGTTGTCCTCAGCGGAGATGCTGTCGCCCTTCTCGACGCCAAGAAGAGGAGTCGCCGTACTGCCGGGCGCAATCGCGTTGACTACAATGCCATGAGGAACCAGGGCGGATGCCATGCCCTCAGTGATGCCCTTCAGACCCCACTTCGACACGCGGTAGGGAGACCATGCGGGCTCGTTGCCGGCCGAGGATGAGACGATAAGGATATGCCCATTGCTGACCTTATCGGAAATCATGCGCTTTGCAACAGACTGCACCATGAAGTAGACGCCGCGCAGGTTGATGTCCAAGATACGATCGTATTCCTCAACTGAAAAATCGAGAAACCCGCCCATGGAGACGTCCTCGGTGTGAACGCCGGCAGAATTGACTAGGATATTGATGGGGCCGTAGAATGCCACCGCCTCGTCGATGACTTTCGAAAAGGTCTCTGGCTCGGCAAGGTCGACAACAACCCCGGCGCAATTCCCGCCAAGCTCTAACACCACCTTGTCGACCTTCGCGCGCCTAGTGCCGGCGATGACAACATTCGCGCCGTTCTTCAGGAACGCCTTGGCGACCGCCTTGCCGATTCCGCCTGAGCCTCCCACTACGAGGGCGGTCTTCCCCTTGAGCAAGCATTCATCGCCGACGGTCTGCATCACAGGCTGTATATTCTTGGCTTTAAGAGCGACGATACCCTGCTTGATTGCGTGCTTTAAATTCGCCATGCACCTACTCCTCGACATCCATGAACTTGCCTTTATCGGCCTCGAGCCCCTTCCGATTTCGATCTATGACCAGCTTCGCGTAAAGCACGGGTGCCATGCCGCAGCATGCAATCTTTACTTTCTCGGAACGGCCGACCTCGCTGTTCTTGAACACGGACAGCCAGTTCTTCCTAACGTACGCCGTACATTCTTTCACGAGTTCACCTTCGGAGTCCATTTCATCCGCACCTATTATCTGAGTGAGTAGGAACTCGTAGTTTCGCCAGATATGCCAATCGCATGCGTGGCGAACCATCGGAGTGTCCAGAGTCAAGTTCTCTTTAATGAATTTAATATTTCCAAGGGCGTTCTTGCCATTTTGAACGTTGTAGTTGGTAAGACCGCTACCCATGTTATTCAGACGGTAGTTGTAGACCTTACGTCTACCGACGCCCACATGATTAGAGTGCTGTGCAACCTCGGTAGCAAAGTACAGACCCTCGCCGAACCAAGGAACGGAAAACGAAATATTGTTGTCGACAACTACGGAACGTTTGTACAACTTATTCCAAGGCCCTAGTCGCATAAAGGGATAGATGATGGCAGAGGTAGCGCGCTCTGCCGACCAGGTCTCTCGGACATCCTCAACAATCTGCTCCCTATCGCGCGTTGTAAAGAGATTCACCGAGTAGGACATGTCGGAGCCGGTGCTCTCTGCCAAGTCGACCAAATATTCGACACAATCGGGCTCCAGCCAGTCGTCACCGTCCACAATCATGAGATAGTCACCCGTCGCGACACCAAGTCCCGCATTCCTAGCGGAGCAAGTGCCGCCATTAGGCTTGTGAATAACAATAGCCCTAGGGTCACGTGTAGCATAGTCATCACAGATGCGACCGCTGTCATCGGGAGAACCATCGTCAACTAGAATAATCTGGAGATTCTTATGGGTTTGAACCTCAAAGGAATGAAGAAGCTTCGGCAGAAATTGTTCAGATTTGTAAACAGCGACGATGATGGAAACAGATGGCTGACTCAAAATACGACCTTCCATTCATTATTCTAGCGAGCAAGACGGGCGGAGAACTCGCCAACGGTGTCACAAAGGAACTCCAAGGAGGACTCACGGTTGACGGCAAGCGACTCATTGACGCCCGCCCAATCAAAATCGTTGAGGCAAAGCTCTTCTGGCTGAAGCTCCGTGCTTATGCGGGAATCCAACCCGTAGCGAGAAAGAATTGCTTTGTTACGCTCCGCATACTGCTCAGGCAGAATATCGACAAAGGGCGTATTGAACAGCAACGAAAAAGCAGTCCCGTGGAATGAATCCGTGAGCACGCAGGTAGCATTGTCAAACAGCCAAAGGAATTCATGAAGCGACGGGTAGAACAAATTCTTCCCCATCGTCTTACGAAGCGACGGACGAATGCTAACGACCTCGAGGCCGAGTGACTTGCATGCGGCAGCAGAATAGCGGTCGAATGCATCGCTTGGATGCAGGTTGTAGATCAGGCAGTACTTCCCATTCACCCCGCGGGGAGCACGAGGCTCAATACGATCAAACCAGGCCTCTTTTGAGAGCAGGTGCACGGGGTCGACAACGGTTTGCGCCTCAAGTCCCATTTCCTCAAGAGTTTTCTGCCCACTTTCCTCGCGCACTGAAAGCCTATCAAAGCGCGCAAACGCTTTGGCGGCACGTTCGCGTTCGCGTGGATCGAGGCCATTTTTACCAAAGGAGGAAGAGAAGGAGAACTTGTAGGCATCGTCTGATGCGCCCTCCAAAAGGTAGGCGCCCTCGATGTTTCCATCAGACATGATGTTCCACACTTGGTCGCCTCCCACACAAAGGACAGGGTACTCCGCAAGAAGCTTACCGAGCTCTTCTGAGTCGGTAACCCTACGGCTCTGCTTCAACAAATCACTCCTCATCGCCTCGAACTTACGGGCACCAATCGCTTTTGGAATCGCACGAATCGGACCGAGCGCGCCAGAGGTCCTCATGGCATCTGCTAAAGGAAAGTCCCGGGGGATGCGGTAGTCAACATACTCAGCATTGATACCCATTGAGGCGAACGCATCCTGAAGGGCATATGCTTGCAGAATGGAACCGTAGTTCGGCACTGCATGGCGTGACAATATACCGACGCACTTTTTCATTTCTTATTCCCTACCTTTCGCAATCGGCGGTAACACTTCGAGACGGAAACAAGTATCCGCGCGCGAGCCAAATGCGACTCACGCACATAATTGCCTCAGTAAGGCAACGGATGATGCAAATGACCTGCAAACTCGCGACTCCTATTGCAGACACGGTCAAAAGCGAAACAATGCAAAATACAGCAGATCCAACTGTGGTGAAGGTAACCTCAGTGACTTTGCCAGAGGCGCCAAGAATCGGCCAGCCGACCATCGTTGCATAGAAGGAAAACAGGAGTACGGGTGAAGCCCAGGCGATAACCCAGGAACCTGATAGATAGTCCTTGCCACCGAGCACGAGCATAACTACATCGGAAAGCGCTGCGAAAGCGATGGTGCCAATGAGCAGAACGGGTATAGAGACAAGGAGCAACTTCCTTGCAAAACCGTAGTCACCCCCCTTGACCATATGGGGGTACAGACTGTTCACAATTGGCGAATAAAGGGACTGGATAGCATTAATTGCAGTCACAGCAAGGGACCAGTAGGAAATCATCGCCTTGTTGGTAATCACGATACCAATCAAAAGCGTAGTGAAACCGGAAAAAACGACGGAGGCCATGTTCGAGAAACAATAGAGCGCGGAAACCTTCAGCTCTGAAAGCGCCTCGCATAGGGGGACGAACGTAATGGTGGTACCGAACATTCGCTTGGCGGAAATGAAAGACCAGGCAAGGGCAATAACGCTCGAAAGGATGTCGAGAATAGGAATCCACAGAATGTCATCGATAGAATGGACAACGACGAACGTCAAGGCAGTAGAGACACCCTTCGAGACAAAATAGCGAGTCGTCAATGGGCCCATGTTTTCATGTCCCTGGAAAAGAAAGTCCGGAGCAACTGCCTTACCGAATACAGCAACAAATGCAAGCATGGTATATAGCATGTTCGAATGAGTAATGGGGATGAACCAGGCCACAACAACAACGACAGCGCCGGTCGCTACACCAAGCAACAGGCGAGCCTCTGTCACAGCGCCGATAGCCCGGTTCTCCTCTTCGACAGTCTCGGATTTTGCTATGCGTTTAGTACCGGAAAGGTTGAAGCCAAAATCGACGAAAGTCTGGGCGAAAGTCATGAACGACACAACATACGCGTAGATCGCGTAACCCTCCGGCAGAAGCACGCGTGTCAGATAAGGCAGCGTAATAAGGGGAAAAATATACTTAACAATCTGCAGTCCGTACTGCCAAACGACATTGCTGTAGAAATGTTTGTGTTGAGAACTCAAAACTAAACTCCGAACAAACCATGAAGAATAAAGCAGGACATATCGGCGACGCTTGCGAGATAAGCCCACTGAACGACAAAACCGATAACCGCAATAATCGCAAGTGCGATATCTATAAATAGATTTACGGCATCATCCTTATGACTCAAAGAAGCTAAGACAAACAACGTTGAGCAAGGCATCGCATACCGAAAGAAAACATCTGCGGCAAAAAATACTGAAACTGCAATGCATAGGGCAGACCAAATGCCTGAAAAAACAAGCAAACCGGATTTAGAAACGTCGTAACGCCTAAACACCAAAAGGATGCAGAAAACAGCGATAGCTTCAAAATAATATCGGTACCCCATAAGCAACACACTATGTTGAGATGCCGCGGCCCATCCCCAATCGCTGAACTCGCTATATACAGAAAACTTATCCAAAGCGCTCATAAATAGAGAAAGAACAGGTATCGTCCTGAAGGAGGCCGGTAAGGCGGCGGAAAGCATATTTGATAAAGGAAGTAATGCAAGACTGATGCCGTAAATGGCAATCTCATTTTTTACGAAAAGCAGCACAACTCTTAAAGCTATCACCGGTAAAACAGATGAATGAGTAGAGGCGGCAAAGGCGTAAAGCAAAATCAATACAACCGGCCCGGTACGCTTCCCAAAGTCCAAATAGAGTGCCAACAGAAGCAACGAAAAAGCCGGGGTACTTTTTGCATAAGAGAGAACGTTGAAAAACGGTGGGATTGCCACTGAAATCAAAAGGGCGGCACAAGTCCTCCTAAACGACCACCCCTGAAGCACGGCATAATCGTCAACAATAAAGGCCAAGACTGAGTAAAAAGTTGCTGTAACTGCGCTTCGCAGAAGATGGTCATCATTAAATCTCGAAACAATCCAAGCAAAAAGGTTGTAACCATGAGACCCCACAGAGGAATAGACACCCTTGATTGAAAGGAGGTCCCAAAATGATGTCTCACGAAAGATAGGCAGACTGTTGGTATATCGATCAATGTCAGCCATTAATGTCGTATTAACCCCATAGGCAATTGCGCCAGAGCAAAGACCAACCAGAATCGCCAGGCCCACACTCGAATGCTTCTCGGACCTAATATAAAGAATAATGAAGAAAATCGAAGCAAAAGGAAAGAGAAAGCATGATAGAAGGGCGAGGAGAAAATAGGCGTTGTTATATGCACCGGCGTCAGATTTGCGAGGAACAATGCGATGCGAGTTTGTCAAATCAGGCTCGAGTGTATCCATCATCCTACGACCTTTCCGGTCAAGTTGCCGTAAAGGCTGTATACAAGATTATGAAGTGCTGGCGAAGATGCAAAAAGCCCGCAGCGAAAGCGCCAAGTCTTGCTCGCAAGAGGGTTGCCGGCGACCTTCCTGCAGCGTTTCCTCGCATTAAGGACATAAGCCTTAGCCTTGCGCCTGTCGATGCATTTATTCAAATCCAGCCTCGACGCAACGCGAAGAGAGCAAAAAGCCTCAAAGCAAGCAAACGCATCTTTCAACTCAGGTCTATCATCAACCACGTCTCTCACAGTTGACAAAGACGCTTCCATGCCCTCAAGGTGCTTGTCTTCGTATTTCTTATTCGTAGTAATGGAACCCTCGCGGGCAAGATAGCCATAAAGCTCTGCGCCAGAAATACAAGCCTTATCAACACTAGAGAAGACAGTAGCTTCAACGCCAAAGTCCTCGAACAGTTGTCCCTCGGGAAACGCAAGGAGCGGGAATAGTTCCCTAGCATACAGCTTCGCGCAGGCAGAGCCGGACTCACCGTTAAGCAGAAGCAACATTCCAAGAAGTTCGTCGCCGGAAACGATCTTGCCTTCGCCAATCTCTTGACACCCAAAGTCGTCAGTCGAGTCAATCTTCTTATATTCACATGTGACAAGCGGCACGCCCGTCTTCTGGGCAAGGGCAACCATATGCCCCACGGCCCACTTGTCCAGGACATCGTCACCGTCCACAAATGTGACAAAGTCGCCAGTAGCACGGGCGAGGCCGAAGTTACGAGCGGAAGAGAGGCCTCCGTTCTCCTTGTGCACGAGTTTAACTCGATCATCATCCGCAATGGTACGGGCACATATATCTGCCGTATCATCGGTTGCCCCATCATCAACAACCACAATTTCTATGTTTTTATACGTCTGGCCCATAAGAGAGCGAAGACAAGCCGCGGCGTATTCGCCCACGTTATACATGGGGACGACGATGCTTACCTTTGGGGTCTTACCGTTTTCCACTGGGAAGCCACCCCCCCCCCACAAATCGCTTAATGGGTTTAGCGGGAACCCCGGCAACGATCACGTTGTCGGGAACGTCGCGAGTCACCACCGCATTGGTACCGATAATCACACCGTTGCCAATGGTCACACCGGGCATCACCGCTGCACCTTCGCCTATCCACACGTTATCGCCAATGCGCACGGGCTTAGTAACTATCTTTCGATCATCAGGCGCCATATCGGGCAACGAGGAATCGTCGCCATAGGACCCATGACTGTTATCAGATATAAAAATATTCGAAGCCATGAGCACGTTATCTCCGATAACGACACTCTCATGCGCAGAGATATGAACTCGATCGTTTATCTTGCAGTTCTTGCCGACAATTAGAGGGGTGCCGTCACCAGCAAGGTCGAAACGACAAGAATAACCACAGGTGAAACCCTCACCATAAACGAAGCGACACTTGCCACCACGAAGGTAAAAGGGGCGGCGGACAAGTCTCGCACCAGGGAACAACACCTTGGTGAGAAGTAGCGCCAACACATTTTTAAACGTCTCAGAAGGACCATATTGACCAAACATTAGGCTTCACCATCCTGCATGGCGAAAGTCTTGAGGTACTCCCCCAGCTCTTCCTCCCAGTCGGGCATGTGGAAGCCGGCAGCCTCGAGC
>ERZ772954.437-NODE-437-length-42616-cov-28.230399_pt1 | contig 42616 bp, 27 predicted proteins | sample MGYA00580684_ERZ772954 | MGnify/ENA primary metagenome ERZ772954 (study PRJEB29015, sample SAMEA2737654) | human gut metagenome | biome: human gut; feature: human-associated habitat; material: faeces | place: China | collected 2012 ...
GCATATTCTACAGCACCCTGAGCCATGTAACGCAACAAAGTAGCGTTAGCATACTGACGAGCACCTTTAGAAACCTGAAGAATCACAGGAGATTTAGTTTCAACAGCAGCCTTGATGATAGCCTGCATCTGTTCCATATTGTTGAAGTTGAATGCTGGGATAGCATATCCACCTTTGATAGCCTTAGCAAACATTTCTTTTGTGTTTACCAATCCTAAATCTTTGTAATTTACCATTTTGTTTAAAGTTTATTGTTAGTGAATAAAAATTCTACGCAAAAGTAAGCATTATCCCCCGAATAACGAACATCGGAAAGGAAAATATAGCAGAAAAAGGTTTAAATAGAACCGTATTTTTTTAGCAGGAAGACACAATGACATTATATTGTAATGTCGAGCTAGCAATCAGTTTAATTTATCGGCATAGCATCAGAACAAGTTCAGTGCCCCCAAACAATACACAGTAAATCAGTAATTCGAAGCTATATATTATAAATTTTAAAAGAATTCTTTTTCTATTTCATATAAAAGCATTATCTTTGCGCTCTGAAAATGACCATTACACTATTTCTTACCAAAATAGTAACAGAATATAAATTAAAAAACAGATACTGAAATGAAAAAAGGCCTTCATCCAGAATCATACCGTCCGGTAGTATTTAAAGATATGTCAAATGGTGACATGTTTTTATCTAAATCAACTGTAGCAACTAAAGAAACCATCGAATTCGAAGGTGAAACTTATCCGTTGCTGAAGATTGAAATCTCAAACACTTCTCACCCGTTCTATACTGGTAAATCTACATTGGTAGACACTGCAGGACGTGTTGATAAGTTCATGAGCCGTTACGGTGACCGTAAGAAGAAATAATTAGTCTTTCTTGTAAGATGAAAAAGAGGAGATTCCGAAAGGAATTTCCTCTTTTTCGTTTTGAGACATTACACTGGCAACAATATATCCGGAAGTTTTCAGGACTATCAGCCGAAAAATAAATAAAAGAAAAATGTCCGGATTCCGTTTATTACAAAATAAAGGAAGTACCTTTACAGAATTAATAAACAAAAATGGAAATAACTAACTTAAAACAAATGACAAAGGAGGAAGTTTTTAACCTTATCAGACAACGCCTTTCTTTTGGTGACGAATTGCAGCAACAATTAAGGCATGTGGACAAAGACAAATTTATGAAAGAGCATCGCAGATTCGAAATGTCGGGATTCGAAACCCAAACAGGATGGTGTACTGTTTTTAACAATGACATTTTAAATAAATTTGCCGACTTGGGCATTTATAACTATACTTCTTATCTTTTTCTTGACTTTTATATGGGTGTGCCAACCGTTTACCTCAAGTATTTCTCCGAAGATGAGAATTTGGAATACACTCTCGACGGATATACAACAACAGAAATCATATTTACGATTTTTGAATTGACTATCTTCTCAGGAAAACCGACAAGAAGACGGAAATAAAAATACTATTTTCATATCAGCTCCCCCCTTTCAGCCTGTCTCTAGAGAACACATGAACTCTCCCCAAAACAGAGGCTCTGTTTGATGTAAACAGACGCTCCAACTGCCACAAACAGACACTCTATTTTCCTCAAACAGAGCCTCTATTTTACCGCACTCCCCAATAAAACAAATTAAGAATCCAACTCGTAGCGACAATCAACGAAAAGCACACAAATCCTGAACATAAACACTTGTAAGTTGTTTACTCTCTTTAAAAAAGAGAAACGAATCAACGCAAAAACTCTAAACATCAGTGTGCTGTATGAAAAAGAAATATGGATTTATGCTCGCAGTAGCCGTCCTATTAGCGGGCTGCGGACAAAAAAAAGAAACGAGTGTTATAACGGCCCGTCCGGTGAAAACCACGATTGTAGAGTCAAGATCGATCATCAGAAAAGATTTTTCGGGAATTGTAGAAGCCGTGGAGTATGTGAAGCTGGCATTCCAGGTCAGCGGACAAATCATCAACCTGCCTGTCATAGAAGGCGAGAAAGTAAAGAAGGGACAATTGATTGCAGCTATCGACCCCAGGGACATCGCCCTGCAATATGCCGCTACCAAATCGGCGTATGAGACGGCTGCCGCACAAGTGGAACGCAATAAGCGCCTCCTCTCCCGCCAAGCCATATCGGTTCAGGAATATGAAATCAGCCTGGCTAATTACCAGAAAGCGAAATCAGAATATGAGTTATCCGTCAATAATATGCGCGACACTAAATTGACGGCTCCCTTCGACGGTTCCATCGAAAAACGTCTTGTGGAAAATTATCAGCGTGTCAACTCGGGTGAAGGTATCGTGCAGTTGGTCAATACACACAATCTGCGCATCAAGTTTACAATTCCCGACGCTTACCTTTACCTGCTCCGCACCAAAGACCCGCGTTTTCTAGTAGAGTTCGACACATTCAAAGGACATGTTTTCCAGGCAAAGCTTGAAGAATATCTTGATATCTCGACAGACGGAACGGGGATTCCGGTCAGTATTACTATTGATGACCCGTCTTTCGACCGGGATTTATATGCAGTGAAACCGGGATTTACGTGCAGTATCCGTTTCACGGCAGATGTAGGACCGTTGGTACAGGATAGTTGGACAATTATCCCGTTAAGCGCCGTGTTCGGTGAAAGCGAAGGAAAGAAGATGTACGTCTGGGTGGTGGAAGACAACAAGGTACACAAACGAGAAGTGACTGTTAACGCACCTACCGGAGAAGCACAGGTACTTATCTCCAAAGGGTTGAAACCGGAAGAGAAAATTGTTATTGCCGGAGTATATCAGTTAGTAGAAGGGGAAAACGTAAAAGATATAGAGAAATGAACTTAGCCAAATATTCATTAGACAACACGAAGATTATCTATTTCTTTCTTGCTGTGTTGCTTATCGGAGGGATTTCTTCCTTCGGAAAGCTAGGGAAGAAAGAAGATGCTCCCTTCGTCATCAAGTCAGCGGTTATCATGACCCGTTATCCGGGAGCCGAGCCGGCAGAAGTGGAACGTCTGATAACAGAGCCTATCTCTCGCGAGATACAAAGTATGAGTGGTGTGTACAAGATTAAATCGGAATCTATGTACGGGCTTTCCAAAATCACATTTGAATTGCAACCGTCACTATCGGCAAGTTCCATTCCGCAAAAGTGGGACGAGCTACGTAGGAAGGTACTCAATATACAACCGCAGTTGCCGAGTGGTGCATCTACGCCGACTGTGTCGGACGATTTCGGCGATGTATTCGGTATCTATTACGGTCTGACGGCCGATGATGGTTTCTCCTACGACGAGATGCGAAACTGGGCGGAACGGATTAAAACACAAGTCGTCACTGCCGACGGTGTGATGAAAGTGGCACTGTTCGGAGTACAGACAGAGGTAGTAAATATCTTCATCTCGACCAATAAACTGGTAGGCATGGGCATCGACCCGAAACAGCTCGCCAGCCTGCTGCAATCACAAAACCAGATTATCAACACCGGAGAAATCCGCGCAGGGGAACAACAGCTACGGGTAACTGCTAATGGTATGTATACGACCATAGATGATATCCGCAATCAGGTTATCACCACGAAAGCGGGACAGGTAAAGTTGGGAGATATTGCCGTTATCGAAAAGGGCTATCTCGATCCTCCTTCCAATATCATGCACGTAAACGGAAAACGTGCTATCGGTATCGGTGTCTCTACCGACCCGCAACGGGACGTAGTGCAGACAGGTGAAAACGTAAAAGCAAAACTGAGTGAACTACTCCCGCTTATGCCCGTAGGACTGGAATTGCAAAGTCTTTATCTGGAAAACGAAATAGCCAACGAAGCCAATAACGGATTTATCATCAATCTGATTGAGTCCATCTTAATTGTAATTGTGATTATCATGCTGGTAATGGGACTTCGTGCCGGTGTCTTGATTGGCTCATCGCTGATATTTTCTATCGGAGGTACACTACTTATCATGTCTTTCTTTGGTGTCGGACTGAATCGTACATCGCTGGCGGGATTCATTATCGCAATGGGTATGCTGGTAGACAATGCCATTGTGGTGACGGATAATGCACAGATTGCCATTGCTCGTGGAGTAAACAGGCGAAAGGCATTGATAGACGGTGCCACAGGACCGCAATGGGGATTACTCGGAGCCACTTTCATTGCTATCTGTTCATTCCTGCCACTTTATCTGGCCCCGTCTTCGGTAGCGGAAATCGTGAAGCCGTTGTTTGTGGTACTCGCCATTTCACTGGGATTGAGTTGGATACTTGCATTGACACAGACGACCGTATTCGGTAATTTTATCCTGAAAGCCAAAGCGAACGGCGATGCAAAAGACCCATATGACAAGCCTTTCTATCATAAGTTTGCTTCTATTCTCCGGACGCTGATCCGCCGCAAGGTGTTGACGCTGGGTTCTATGGTAGCACTTTTCATCATCTCACTCGTCATCATGGGGACGATGCCACAAAACTTTTTCCCTTCTTTGGACAAACCTTATTTCCGTGCGGACGTATTCTACCCGGACGGGTATAGTATCAACGATGTGGTGAAAGAAATGAAATCGGTGGAAGAACATTTGGTGCAACAGCCGGAAGTAAAGAAAGTATCAATTACTTTCGGAAGCACACCATTGAGATATTATCTGGCATCTACTTCAGTAGGACCGAAACCGAACTTCGCCAATGTACTGGTAGAACTGACGGACAGCAAATATACGAAGGAATATGAGGAGAATTTCGACGGATATATGAAAAGGAATTATCCGAATGCGATTACCCGGACGAGCCTGTTCAAACTATCCCCTGCCGTAGACGCTGCTATTGAGATCGGTTTTATAGGGCCGAATACAGATACGCTTGTGGCACTAACCAACCAAGCGTTGGAGATTATGCACCGGAATCCGGATTTGATTAATATCCGCAATTCGTGGGGGAACAAAATTCCGGTATGGAAACCTGTGTATAGTCCGGAACGTGCACAACCGTTGGGAGTATCCCGACAGGGAATGGCACAAAGTATCCAGATTGGTACAACGGGAATGACGTTGGGAGAATACCGTCAGGGCGATCAGGTGCTCCCTATTCTGCTAAAGGATAATATGGTGGATTCGTTCCGTATCAATGACTTACGCACGCTTCCGGTGTTCGGCACGGGAAACGAGACAACAAGCCTGGAACAAGTAGTGTCGGATTTTGATTTTCAATACCGGTTCTCTAATGTGAAAGATTACAACCGACAAATGGTGATGATGGCACAATGTGACCCGCGCCGCGGAGTAAATGCGATTGCAGCCTTCAACCAAGTGTGGTCGCAGGTACAAAAGGAGATTAAAGTTCCGGAAGGATATACGATGAAATATTTCGGAGAGCAGGAAAGCCAGGTAGAATCCAACGAAGCATTAGCCAAGAATCTTCCGTTGACGTTCTTTTTGATGTTTGTTACGCTACTGTTCCTATTCAAGACATATCGTAAACCGACAGTGATTTTGCTGATGTTACCGTTGATATTCATCGGTATCGTGTTAGGATTGCTATTACTTGGCAAATCATTCGACTTTTTCTCTATCCTCGGATTACTCGGATTAATCGGCATGAATATCAAGAATGCAATCGTACTTGTGGAACAGATTGATTTGGAAGCTAAGATGGGAAAGAAGCCGCTTGATGCGGTGGTTAGTGCCACAACGAGCCGTATCGTTCCTGTAGCAATGGCATCGGGGACAACGATTCTGGGTATGTTGCCGTTGCTGTTCGATGCGATGTTCGGCGGAATGGCAGCCACTATCATGGGAGGTTTGCTGGTAGCTTCGATACTGACACTGTTTGTGTTGCCGGTGGCTTATTGTGCCATTCAACGGATTAAGGATTAAATGGGAATTTACTATTTATAATGGATAAAATGAAAACTCAATTTATAATTATATCACTGTTGCTTCTCGGCTTCACTGCCCGGGCGCAACAACCTTATCTCAGCCGGGAAGCCTATCGCGACAAAGTGGAGGCTTACAGCCAGATATTGAAACAACAAAAACTAAAGACAATGGCAAGTGCGGAAGCACGAAAGATAGCTCATACGGGATTCTTACCCAAAATAGACGTAAATGCGGACGGTACTCTGAATATGAGCGACCTAAGAGCATGGAACGAACCGCTGGGAGAATACCGGAACCACACTTATCAAGGGGTGTTTGTCGTCTCTCAACCTCTCTATACAGGTGGTGCCCTTAACGCTCAACATAAGATTGCGAAAGCGGATGAGAAGCTGAATCAACTGAACGAGGAACTAACTTTGGACCAGATTCATTATCAGAGCGATGCTGTTTATTGGAATGCCTCCGCTTCACAAGCTATGTTACAGTCAGCAGACAAATATCAAAGCATTGTCAAACAGCAATATAACATCATTCAGGACCGTTTTAACGATGGAATGATTAGCCGTACAGACTTACTGATGATTTCCACCCGCTTAAAAGAAGCTGAACTACAATATATCAAGGCCCGTCAGAATTATACGTTAGCACTGCAAAAGTTGAATATCCTCATGGGTATGGAACCTAATGCTCCCGTAGACAGTCTTTCTTCGATTGACACAGCTTTTACCCCCGTACAGATTCTGTCGTTGGAAAATGTATTGCAACGGCGCGCTGATTACGAAAGTACGCAAGTAAATATCATGAAAAGTCAAGCGCAACGTAAAGCCGCTCTCAGCCAGTTTAACCCTCAACTAAATATGTATTTTAGCGGCGGCTGGACAACGGGAACGCCTAACCTTGGATATGACGTATCTTTCAATCCTATTGTCGGCATTAATCTGAATATTCCTATTTTCCGCTGGGGAGCCCGTTTCAAAACAAACCGCCAGCAGAAAGCATACATCGGAATACAGAAACTGCAACAAAGTTATATAACGGATAATATCAACGAAGAATTGTCCGGTGCATTGACTAAACTGACGGAAACGGAATATCAGGTGAAAACTGCAACAGAGAACATGAATCTGGCTAATGAAAATCTTGATTTAGTTACCTTCTCTTATAATGAAGGTAAAGCAAGTATGGTGGATGTTCTCTCGGCGCAGTTATCGTGGACACAGGCACACACAAATCTAATTAACGCATATTTGTCGGAGAAAATGGCGATAGCTGAATATAGAAAGGTTATCAGTGAATAAATAGTCTGAAAACAGTATTGTAAACAATAGAAAGCAAATCAAAAAAGTAAATCCGGAGATACGAGCATAACTCTGCCCATATCTCCGGATTTTTATCTCTAAAGCCGGTTGTTCTTTTATTATGCAAGGAAGGAAATCAACACACCCGCAGCCACGGCAGAACCGATTACTCCGGAGATGTTACTTGCCATACAATACTGCAAGACGTGATTCTTGGAGTCGTACTTCAAAGCAATCTCATTCGCCACACGGCTTGCCATTGGAACAGCACTCAATCCGGTTGCACCAATAAGAGGATTGATCTTCTTTTTGGAGAAGAGATTCACCAGTTTCACAAACAAAATACCACCTGTAATAGAAAGGGCGAATGCAAGGAAACCACCTATAACGATACCGATTGTTGTCCAGTTCAGGAAAGCTTCTGTAGTCATTGTAGCACCCACTGATAATCCTAAGAAGATAGTGGCGGCATTCATGATACTATTGGAAGCTGCATCGAACAAACGGAAAGTATTACTTCCGATCTCTTTCACCAGGTTACCGAACATCAACATACCAATCAAAGGTACTGCACTCGGCACGAAAAGCGCTACAACCGTAGTTACTACAATCGGGAAAATTATCTTCAATACACGCAAATTCTTAATTTCGGTCTTTGAAGGATATTTCTTCTCCTGCTCTTTCATATTGATACTCAACTCTTTCTTAGAACAAAGGAGTTTCACCACCAACGGAATAATCACCGGAACCAATGCCATATAAGAATAAGCGGCAATAGCAATCGGGCCCAACAGATGAGGAGCCAGTTTGATCGTTGTAAAGATAGCTGTAGGGCCGTCCGCACCACCGATGATACCGAGAGAAGCTGCTTCTTTCGGAGTGAATCCCATTAAGATAGATACCAACAGTACGGTAAAGATACCGAGTTGTGCGGCAGCACCGAAAATAGAAAGACGCAGATTACGCAACATCGGCCCGAAGTCCGTTAATGCACCGACACCCATAAAGATAATCGGAGGCAAGAAGCCAGTTTTAATCAACATATAATAAATGAAGTTCATCAGTCCCAATTCATGGGCAATGTCATGCAAAGGCATTTCCCAAATGTTCTTCATCACTCCGTTTATCATTACCATGCCATTCTCGTCTGCCTGAATCACTCCCATATCACCACCGGGAAAGTTGGCAAGCAACACACCGAAAGCGATAGGGACAAGCAACAACGGTTCGTACTGTTTCTTGATACCCAGATAAAGCAGGACAAACGCGATAGCATACATTATCAGGAACTGCGGTTCGGCAATGATATTGCTGAACGCAGTCATCTCATATAAGTTCTCAAATATCTCGTTCATTATCCTATCTTCATTAATACATCATCTTCTGAAACAGTGTCTCCCGGGTTAACGCAGATAGCAGTAATTGTACCACCAAATTCTGCACGAATGGCGTTATAAGTTTTCATTGCTTCCACATAGCACAGCACATCACCTTCTTTCACCACGTCACCTACTTTCATAGCAGTTTCCTGCGCATTCTTCACTAAAAAGAATTTACCCTCAAGCGGAGAAAGAACATCCTGTCCCTCTCCTGCCGGTGCAGCAGCGGCAGCAGGTGTAACAGGAAGTTCGGCATCGCCATAAGCTACGGTCACACGGTAAGCCTGTCCGTCTACCTGTACAGTCAATGTCTTTGGTTTTGCATCTTCTTCAGGAGACTTATCTTTCTCTGCACGGCGTTTTGCAACGTCTTCCAGGAAGTCCTCTTTCGCTTTTCCACTCTTATAAGCTTCGTATTGAGCCGGATGCATGGCGTACTCGAAGAGTTCCTCGTCATCTTCGCCCACTTCCCACTTATTTTCTTTCATCAACTTGCGGTACTTGTCGAGAGAATCCGGATAGTTGTCCTGCGGATTTCCTTCGAAGAATTTGCGACCTTCGCGCTCGGCCTTTTCGATGATTTCGGGAGCAAGTTTGCCCGGCAAACGTCCGGCTTTCCCCAGAATCATATCCCAAATATCATCGGCAATCATTCCCCAACGGTCTTTGCCTTTCTCCATAGCCATCACATTCATCATGGCAAGGTTCTTCACATACTGGCTGAACGGAGTCACCAACGGAGGATAACCGACACGAGGCCATACATAGGCAACTTCGTCGAACAACTTAATCAGAAGCTGGTCTTGCGTCATAAACGGCAGATTGTGTTTTGCCTTATATTTGTTGATAGATTCCAGATTCGTTTCGAGGTCTGCCATTAAACTACCCATCATACCGCCGGGAAGTCCGGGAGCGATAAGCAGAGAATTCATCAGACGGTTTTTCGGGCTGATGTACAATCCGAGGAAATCGTCCATAAACTCTTGAATCATGCCACGCACCTTCATATAGGCTTCCATATTGATTTCCGGCACCTGATAACCGGCATCCTTCAGCATAGCCTGAACACTCAGCAGGTCGGCATGGCCTGTACCCCATGAAAGTGGTTCCATACCTACGTCAATATAATCACAACCGGCTTCGCATACCTCAAGAATACTTGCCATATTAAATCCGGGACCTGCATGACTATGATACTGTACAGGTATTTCGGGATGTGCCGCTTTGATATTCGCCACAATCTTGCCCAATGAAACGGGGCGACCGATGCCTGCCATATCTTTGATACAAATCTCGTCCGCCCCCAATTTGATAAGTTCCAACGCCATATTGGTGTAGTACTCTACAGTATGAATGGGCGAATGAGTGATACAAAGCGAGCATTGTGAAATCATTCCTGCCTCTTTGGCGTATGTAATGGAAGGAGCAATGTTGCGTACATCATTCAATCCGCAGAATGTACGGGTGATATCTGTACCTTGCGCTTTCTTCACTTTGTAGAACAATTTGCGGACATCTGCCGGAACGGGGCTCATCCGGAGTCCGTTCAGTGCGCGGTCGAGCATATGGGTTTGAATGCCTGCTTCGTGAAATGGCTTTGTCCATTCGCGCACGGCTCTATTCGGGTTTTCGCCAAACAATAAATTTACCTGTTCAAAACCTCCGCCATTAGTTTCTACACGGGCAAAACAGCCCATTTCAATAATGGCAGGAGCTACCTTCACGAGTTGGTCTACACGAGGTACATATTTTCCGGCTGACTGCCACATATCTCGGAATACCAAACTAAACTTTACTTCTCTTTTCATGTCTTTCAATGATAATGATATACTTGATTAATTATAACTTTTCTACTTTGGTGACCTTTCCCTTACCTTGTGTCACAACATTCACGGCCGCAGTAATGGCAGCAAAGATATTCCCCGGAATAGGCGCAGGACCTCTCGGCGTTTCCTGTTTGGCAGGAGCCACTTCTTCGGGAGCATACTTGTTGACTAAAGTAATCAGCAATTTACCTAAATAAATCACAATCAGCAGAATAACAAATACGGTAGCCATTCCGACCACCATCAGCAGAATCGCTGTTTCGATATTTTCCATATAATAAACTATTAGTAATTTAAGCCGTTTGTCTAAAAAGCGTCCGAAAATACCAATTTTTTATTATAAAATTAATTAAGAAAGGGATAATAAAGTATAAAACCGCAAGTTTGGGATAGGATTGACAACAAAATGTCCTCGGCATATAAAAGCAAATGGTATGAGAGAAACTCCCTCCTGCTTCTCTCACACCTTGGATAAAACAATTATTAAATAAATGCACTGACTGATAACAACCCGGTTTAGCCCTACTTCTGGTTTCATACCTTCTTAACCTATCAAACTACCAGAAGAAAACCGGTCACAACATAAATACAACATTCTGGCCTCATCGGCTTTCTAAAAAAATTAGTGTCAGACTGGGTTGTAAACCTTCTAAAATTCAACCCAGCCTTTTTAGTCGGAAAACTAAGCTAATTCAACAACTATAACTTCCGGCGAGGGAACCATTTCCGACTCACTATTTTTGGTAGTTACTCATTCTGCTACCAAAATCTATTGTTTGTTTTGACTTTTTTCATGTTAGTCTCACAGCAACTCAAATTCTTTTCTAATCTTACTATTCATAGAGTACTTATATTAGGAAGAGAAGCCTTTACTCCATTTTTACCAAGAAAAAACGAAAAAAAAAATCGATTTAAATAAAAAAGAGGCTGAATTCAGCCTCTTTTTTATTCTAAAATAATTTCTTTCTCTCGAAGTTGATAACCGATTCCGGAAGAACCGAAGACATTTTCCAACGTCGCATTCAAGTCTCTAGTCAGAACCGTTCCACTATAAGTCAGCCCTTCACATTTCTCATGCCCGATAACTGTCAATTTGAATATTTGTTCGATATCCGCCACTACATTAATCAGCGGGTCGTTTTCATAGCCCAGAACTTTCGGGTATTCGGCTTCCGGTGTTGGTACCTTTCTTTCCACAGGTACTATCTTAGTTTCGTCACACCGAACACTCTGTCCTGCAGTCAATGTCCGTTGTCCCACCGGCGTCGCAACTTTCACGCTGCCCTCTTCACAGTTTACAAGCATTTTCTTTCCTTGTTGTACCACCAGGAATTTGGTTCCGAGCACTGAAACGTCTCCGGCTTCGGTCTGAACCGTAAAAGTCTTTCCGAGAGTCACTTTAAACAAAGCTTTTCCCAATAGTTGAAGTTTACGTTCCCAAAACCATGTGACGCGATTATAAGACAGAGAAGAGTTTCCCATCAGCTTTACTTTACTGCCATCCGGCAGTTCATAATCCATTGCCGTAGTTTCCGTTACTAGTTTTTCCTCTGAGAAATAGTAACCACCTATTCCCAAAAGAACAATAAACATAGCCGCTATTCCCCAATACAGGGCTGCCGACCTTTCACCTCCCCGTTTCCGTTGGCGGCTTACAGTAATCCGACGACTTTCTTCACGATACAACCTCAACTTCTCAGCAATCTTCGCCTTACGGGAAAACAACTCGCCTTTCAGAGGAAGCTTACCTTCTTCGATATATTTTTCTAAAAGTTCCGTATTATCCTCCATGCCTCACATCAATTAAGAATCCATAAATTAGCTCCCACCGCAAGCAGGAAAGTTTTACTCAACTGCTCTCTTAACCTGGATATTGCCGTGTGAGTCGTGTTATATACGGTACGAGAAGTCAATCCCATTACCTGCGCAATCTCATCTGAACTCATCTTCTTATAATACTTCAGATATAACACTTCCCGCTGTTGCTTCGTCAGGTTATTAATTTCTCTCTGCAAGACTTTTAATTGTTCTCTTTCTAATTCAGAGCGGATAATCGCCGTTTCAATGTCGATTTCGAGATCAAACTTATATTCATTCGTATCTACATCGTCCAACGATCTGAATATACCACCATTCTCTTTCTTCAATTCATTGACTATGATATGTCTCAACGACACACACAGATAGGCAGATATAGATTGAGGCACAGCACAGGTTTCTCTTTTTTCAAAGATATATACGAACAACGTCTGTATCGCATCTGTGACCAAATCATCATCACCGGCTATCTTCATGCCATATCCATACAGCAAATCTGCATATTGCTCATAAAGCTGCCGGAATGCTCCTTCATCCCCCCGCTGAATCTTACTCCAGAATAATGTATTCATTTCCCTCCCCTCTCATTTATATGAGATATGTTTCTTTCGTTTTTACCCTTTCTTTTAGTTAAATTCTATAAAACAGCGATTAAAATTCACTTGTAAAATGGAATTTTATGTGTTTAAAATCCATTTGAGCCATTTGAAGTACATAACCGGAGTCGGCAAGGAACACATCGCGTCCCTCTCTATCCTTTGCCATATACTGATATTTACGTTTCTTGAAAGCTTCCAACTCTGCCGGATCATCACTTTCCACCCAACAAGCCTTATACAGACTTACCGGCTCCCAACGACAAGATGCATTATACTCGTTCAACAAACGATACTGAATTACCTCAAACTGCAACTGTCCCACCGTACCGATAATCTTACGTCCATTGAACTGATTGACAAACAACTGTGCCACACCTTCGTCCATCAACTGGTCGATACCTTTCGCCAACTGCTTCTGTTTCATCGGATCTGCGTTCTCAATGTACTTGAACATCTCCGGTGAGAAACTGGGTAAGCCACGGAAATGCAATATCTCACCTTCCGTCAGCGTATCGCCAATCTTGAAAGTACCGTTATCCGGCAAACCGATAATATCGCCGGCATAGGCCTCATCAATCGTTGTTTTACGCTGTGCCATAAACTGAGTAGGCGACGAAAAGCGCATCGTCTTCCCGTGGCGGACGTGCTGATAAGGTGCATTGCGCACAAACTTACCGGAACAAATCTTACAGAAAGCAACACATGAACGGTGGTTCGGATCGATATTGGCTGTAATCTTGAAGATAAATCCGGTGAACTTAGGTTCGTCCGGTTTTACTTCACGTTCTTCCGCTTGTACAGGACGAGGGCTCGGAGCAATCTCCACAAAGCAGTTTAACAGTTCCTGCACACCAAAGTTATTCAGTGCAGAACCGAAGAATACCGGTGCGCAATCTCCTGCCAAATAAGACTCGACATCAAGTTCGGGATAAACGCCTTCAATCAGTTCCAGATCACCACGCAATTTGTCTGCCAACGGCTTTCCAATCTGCTGATCCAGTTCCTCCGTATGTATATCGACTTCCACCTTTTCCGTCACCATTTGTTTAGACGGTTGATACAAGTCCAATTTCTGCTCATATATATTGTATACTCCCTTGAAACGTGCTCCCTGCTCAATCGGCCAGGACAAAGGACGTACCTGAATCATCAGTTCTTCCTCCAGTTCATCCAGCAAGTCGAAAGGATCTTTACCTTCACGGTCCATCTTATTAACGAAAATAATTACCGGAGTCTTTCTCATGCGGCACACTTCCATCAATTTCCGTGTCTGGGTTTCCACACCTTTCGCACCGTCGACCACGATGATAACGCTATCTACCGCAGTCAGCGTACGATATGTATCTTCGGCAAAGTCCTGGTGACCCGGAGTATCAAGGATGTTAATCTTGTAATCCCGATAATCAAATTCCATTACAGAAGTCGTCACCGAGATACCACGCTGTTTCTCAATCTCCATCCAGTCGGATGTAGCCGTTTTCTTAATCTTATTACTTTTTACAGCACCCGCCACCTGAATCTGACCACCGAAAAGCAGCAGCTTTTCCGTCAATGATGTCTTACCCGCATCCGGATGCGCAATAATGGCGAACGTTCGCCGTCTCTGTATTTCTGTATTATCTGCCATATATATTATAAGGTGTCAATGCATCTTTTGAGGCTTTCCTCCCAATGAGGGATTTCGATGCCGAACGTTGTTTTTATCTTTGTCTTATCCAGTACGGAATATGCAGGACGGTTCGCCTTCGCCGGATATTCTGCCGTGTGCAGAGGTTTCACTTTACATGAAGTAATTCTTGCCAAGCGATGGATAGCCACCGTAAAATCATACCATGAGCAAACACCTTCATTGCTGAAATGATAGATGCCGCGAACTATACCTTTATTTATAATGGTATAGATAGCTTGAGCGAGGTCATTGGCATAAGTGGGCGTTCCGATCTGGTCGAAAACCACTCCCAGACTGTCACGTTCTTTCCCTAAACGAATCATTGTCTTTACGAAATTATTGCCGAAAGTGGAATAGAGCCATGCGGTACGGATAACTACCGCTTTCTCACAATAATTCATCACATCATATTCTCCTTCCAGCTTAGTAGTGCCATATACAGAATCCGGACAAGGGTCACAATCTTCCGTATAAGGAATGTGGGCAGTGCCGTCAAACACATAATCGGTAGAAACCTGTATCATTGCCGCACCATTAAATTGTGCAGCACTTGCCAACTCTTTCGCCGCTTCACAATTCAACTTATAGGCCAGTTCCGGGTTATCTTCCGCTTTATCTACCGCCGTGTAAGCTGCACAATTCACAATCAATTCTATTCTCTTTTCCGCAATATAAGCCCATACAGCTTGTTTATCACAGATGTCCAGTTCCTGCACATCTGTGAAATAATACGTATGTTGTGGATTCTCTTTTGCAAGTACTTGCATTTCGTTGCCAAGCTGACCGTCGGCACCCGTTACTAAAATTCTCATTTATTCATCAAGTTTTAATTCACCTTTACGGTCTTTATCATAATAGTTTGCCAGCATAGAAAGAAAACTACTGATAGCCTCTATCGCTTTCGCCGTCCCTTCACTGATCGGCTTCTTTTGCAAACGTAGTAAGAGCACACCGTACAACGCTTCAAAGCACGTTTCCAGTTCCGGTTCCTCCTTTTTCCCGTTCTTAGTCCGTAGCTCTACAATAAATGGCAATGCCTTGAAATAGGCAGCACTGTAAAAAGGGAATTTAGGAGAAGAAGATAAAGCATTATGCAACTCCGTCAGGTTGAGAATAACATTCTTATTGATCTGTAAATGTCCTTTCTCACGTACCCCTTCTTCACTCATCATCGTTATCAGATTGCCATACCACTCTCTCATGGCAGCACGCTGGTCCTCCGGATAACGGACAATCACATTAGTCTCCAGTTCTTCCGGTTCACAATGATTGGCACGGATGAGGTCTTCTTCCTGCCACATATATATAAGATATTCGGCAATGTTTCTCTCTTTCAGTTGTTGAGCTATTTGATTCATAATGTTATCTCCTAATAAATTGACTCTCCCAACAAAGTATAAATCAATCCAGCTACAGATACCAACATCACAATGCTTCCAATGACACGATTCAGTATCCAAATGCCACGCAGATTGAACTTAGTACGTACCTTGTTCACAAAGTAAGTGATTCCGAGCCACCAAGTCAATGCGCCGGCAGCGATAGCAAAATATCCCGTTATCTCTTCAAAGACTAAAACGCCCTGTTGTACAAAGGCAAAACGGGCAAAAAGTCCGATGAACAGGAATATGATTAAAGGGTTAGAAAGAGTGACGAAAAATGCAGTTATAAAATTATGAAAATAAGATCCCTTATTGGACGAAGCCGGACGGATAGAATTTACCGGATTACTGCGAAAGGTATAAATTCCGAAAACAAGCAACATAACGCTGCCGAGCAATTGCAGATAAAAACTTCCTTTATTAATATAATCGGAAACGAAGCTCATGCCATAACCCGTAAGCAGAGCGTAAGCTATATCGCTCAAAGAGGCTCCCAGGCCTGTCACAAATCCGTACCAACGCCCCTTATTCAAAGTCCTTTGGATGCATAATACGCCCACCGGACCGAGAGGTGCGGACACAACAACGCCAATAATAAAGCCTTTAACTAATATATCGAATATTGTCTCTATCTGAATCATTCCGCAAATATCGCACTTTTTTGTGATATGAGAATAGGATATTAACGTTTTTTCCAACGAATCATCCCTAATTCATGAAGCAGGAGAAATTTAAAATAAGACTTCGAAAACGCGGACAGCGCAAATTATTCCCTTTATCCCTAAAAGCTAAATCTTTGTACACAGAGAACTAGCAGCCCGTAGGTATTAATTTATTCGTCTGACAGCTGTCTGACGAATAAATGGTTGCAACATCAGGAACAGTTTTTAGGTATACAACAAATAAATCCATAAGAAACCGATATTAATTCATCGCAACGCAAAAATAAGTCGGCCCATAAAAAGGAAAGCCGACAAGATATTTATTTCCGTTTTATTTCTCACCACCAACGAATTTGCTTATCTTTGCACCACAGAAAAAGAGAAGAGTTTCTCCCGTAGAAACTTCAATCGTAAAATCGTAAAATCGTAAAATCGTAAATATACAACATGATTCTTTTTTTCAGAACCCCTTCCAAGAGCGTGATTGCCGTAGAGAGCAATCATCAGCTCACCCCGGACGAAAGTAATAAACTCTGCTGGCTTTTTGGAGAAGCCGTGACGGAAAGTGAAGAAAACCTGAAAGGCTGTTTCGTCGGTCCACGCCGTGAAATGATTACTCCCTGGAGTACGAATGCAGTAGAAATCACCCAAAACATGGGACTCGAAGGTATCACCCGCATCGAGGAGTATTTTCCCGTAAAGGATGAAAACGCCGACCACGACCCGATGTTGCAACGCATGTACAAAGGACTCGACCAAAACGTATTCACTACCAACCGCCAACCGGAACCAATTATCTACATCGAAGACCTTGAGGACTACAACGAAAAAGAAGGCCTTGCTCTTTCAAAAGAAGAAATGGACTACTTGAAAAAAGTAGAAAACGACCTCGGACGCAAACTGACCGATTCCGAAGTTTTCGGTTTTGCACAAATCAACTCCGAGCACTGCCGTCACAAGATCTTCGGCGGAACGTTCATCATCGACGGTGTGGAACAGGAATCCTCCTTGTTTCAGATGATTAAAAAGACTACACAAGAAAATCCGAATAAAATCATTTCTGCTTATAAAGACAATGTAGCCTTTGCAGAAGGTCCGGTTGTTGAACAGTTTGCTCCGGCAGACCACTCAAAACCTGATTTCTTCCAGATCAAGGACATCAAGAGTGTTATCTCGCTAAAAGCGGAAACTCACAATTTCCCGACAACCGTAGAGCCGTTCAACGGTGCTTCTACCGGTACAGGCGGTGAAATTCGTGACCGTATGGGTGGTGGTAAAGGTTCATGGCCGATTGCAGGTACTGCTGTCTACATGACTTCTTACCCACGCACAGACGAAGGCCGCGAATGGGAAGAAATCCTTCCGGTACGCAAATGGTTGTACCAGACTCCAGAACAGATTCTGATTAAGGCGTCCAATGGTGCTTCCGATTTCGGAAACAAGTTCGGCCAGCCGCTGATCTGCGGTTCGGTACTGACTTTCGAACATACAGAGAACAATGAGGTTTACGGCTATGACAAAGTTATCATGCTTGCCGGAGGTGTAGGCTACGGTACACAGCGCGACTGTCTGAAAGGCGCACCGGAAGCCGGAAACAAAGTAGTCGTTATCGGTGGTGACAACTACCGAATCGGACTTGGCGGCGGTTCCGTATCTTCAGTAGATACCGGTCGTTACAGTAGTGGTATCGAGTTGAACGCCGTGCAACGTGCGAATGCAGAAATGCAGAAACGTGCCAACAACGTAGTCCGTGCCCTTTGTGAAGAAGATGTGAATCCGGTTGTTTCTATTCATGACCATGGTTCGGCAGGTCACGTCAACTGTCTGTCGGAATTGGTGGAAGAATGCGGCGGTCTGATCGACATGAGCAAGTTGCCTATCGGTGACAAAACGCTGTCTGCCAAAGAAATCATCGCCAATGAAAGCCAGGAACGTATGGGACTTCTTATCAAAGAAGAAGCTATCGAACATGTGCGCAAGATTGCAGAACGTGAACGTGCCCCGATGTACGTAGTCGGAGAAACGACAGGCGACCACCGCTTTGCTTTCCAACAAGCTGACGGTGTACGTCCGTTCGACCTTGCCGTAGAACAGATGTTCGGTTCATCTCCCAAGACATATATGATAGACAAAACCGTAGAACGTCATTATGAAATGCCGAAATACGAATTGTCTCAACTGCATGAATACCTGACCAATGTATTGCAGCTCGAAGCAGTGGCTTGCAAGGATTGGCTGACCAATAAAGTAGACCGTTCGGTAACAGGTAAAGTAGCCCGTCAGCAATGCCAAGGAGAACTTCAATTGCCGTTGAGCGACTGTGGTGTCGTAGCACTCGACTACCGTGGCGAGAAAGGTATCGCTACCTCTATCGGACACGCTCCGCAAGCAGCATTGGCCGATCCGGCTGCCGGTTCTATACTTTCTGTATCCGAAGCACTGACTAACCTTGTCTGGGCTCCTATGGCAGAGGGCATGGACAGCATCTCCCTGTCTGCCAACTGGATGTGGCCTTGCCGTTCACAGGAAGGTGAAGACGCTCGTCTCTACACTGCCGTGAAAGCATTGAGCGACTTCTGCTGCGCCCTGCAAATCAACGTTCCTACCGGAAAAGATTCTCTGTCTATGACGCAGAAGTATCCGAACGGCGAAAAAGTAATTTCTCCGGGAACAGTAATTGTATCGGCAGGCGGCGAAGTTTCCGACGTGAAGAAGGTTGTATCTCCGGTATTGGTAAACAACGAAAAAACAACTCTTTATCATATTGACTTCAGCTTCGACGAACTGAAGCTCGGCGGTTCCGCCTTTGCACAGTCATTGGGCAAAGTGGGTGACGATGTGCCTTGCGTACAAGACGCAGAGTATTTCCGCGATGCTTTCCTTGCCGTACAGGAACTGGTAAACAAAGGATTGATTCTTGCCGGACATGATATTTCTGCCGGTGGTCTGATCACTACATTGCTCGAAATGTGCTTCGCCAATGTGGAAGGCGGTATGGAAATCAGCCTCGACAAGATGAAGGAACAGGATATTGTCAAGATTCTGTTTGCAGAAAATCCGGGTATTGTTATCCAGGTCAGCGACAAGCACAAAGAAGAAGTGAAGAAGATTTTGGAAGACGCAGGCGTAGGCTACCTGAAGTTGGGTAAACCGACCGATGAACGCCACATCCTCGTATCCAAAGGAGACGCTACCTACCAATTCGGTATCGACTATATGCGTGATGTATGGTATTCTTCTTCTTACCTGCTCGACCGCAAACAGTCCATGAACGGTTGCGCCAAAAAACGTTTTGAAAACTACAAGATGCAGCCGGTTGAATTTGCTTTCATGCCAGAATTCAAAGGCAAACTTTCTCAATACGGTATTACTCCGGACCGTCGTACTCCGAGCGGTGTCCGCGCAGCTATCATCCGCGAAAAAGGAACGAACGGCGAACGCGAAATGGCTTATTCACTCTATTTGGCAGGTTTTGACGTGAAAGATGTGACAATGACCGACCTTATCAGCGGACGTGAAACACTGGAAGACGTAAACATGATCGTTTATTGCGGCGGTTTCTCCAACTCCGACGTACTTGGTTCAGCCAAAGGCTGGGCAGGCGGTTTCTTGTTCAACGAAAAGGCAAAAGAAGCACTCGATAAATTCTATGCTCGTGAAGATACATTGTCACTGGGTATCTGTAACGGTTGCCAGTTGATGATGGAGCTTGGACTTATCAATCCTGAACACAAAAAGAAAGGTAAGATGCTTCACAATGATTCCCATAAATTCGAGTCTACCTTTGTCGGCCTGACTATCCCTACCAACCGCAGTGTTATGTTCGGTTCATTGAGCGGTAGCAAACTAGGTATCTGGGTAGCTCACGGAGAAGGAAAATTCTCTCTGCCTTACGATGAAGACAAATATAATGTAGTGGCAAAATACAGCTATGACGAATATCCCGGAAACCCGAACGGTTCCGACTATTCTATCGCCGGACTTGCCAGCGCCGACGGCCGTCATCTGGCTATGATGCCTCACTTGGAACGCGCTATCTTCCCATGGCAGAACGGTTGTTATCCGGCAGACCGCAAAAACAGCGATCAGGTAACTCCGTGGATTGAAGCATTTGTCAATGCCCGCAAGTGGATTGAAGAAAAGGTGAGATAAATAATTGCTTTATATTTTTTAAGGCTGGTACTTCCCAAAAAGTACCAGCCTTTTAGTTTATCCCAATATTCCTACTACCTAAATTCGTTTATATACAACTAAAGTTCTACAAATAAGCACTAAATACAAATAGCTGAAAAAGCTCCTCATCCGCTTCAATTCAAGTACGACGTAATCCTTACTCCAAAATTTTGTAGTGTCGAAAAATCTTCTTAATTTTGTCAAACTTTCCCCCTCAGAACAAGATTCAATAACCCTTAAAAGTCCTATTTATATGAAAAAATGGATTTTTCTAATCTTATTGTTTCCTCTAACCTGTATCGCTCAGACGTACCAATATATTGGAGTGGAAGATGGGCTAAGCAACCGGCGAGTTTACTATATCCAGAAAGACAGAACCGGATATATGTGGTTCCTCACCCATGAAGGTATTGACAGATACAATGGAAAAGATTTCAAACGATACAAACTAATGGACGGTGACGTAGAGGTTAATTCGCTACTGAACCTCAATTGGCTATATATTGATAAGGAAGACGTATTATGGGAAATCGGGAAAAAAGGAAAGATATTCCGGTATGACCAGATCCATGACTGCTTCACACTCGTATATAAACTGCCCATAGAGAACTTCCGTGATTTGCCGGCTCCGGTAAGTTTCGCATGGCTCGATCAGAGCAAACATATCTGGTTGTGTAATGAGGAAACTATCTTTATTTATAACACGGATACAGGAGAAGTCACTCACATAAAGAATGACATCAGTGAAGAAATCAATGACATCGAACAGATTGACGACACACATTACTTCATTGGCACGGAAATGGGAATCCACTATGCCAAGTTGGAAAACAACACACTGGAACTTATTCACTGCGACAAGCTAGAGAATGTGAAAGCACAAATACTCGATCTACATTTCGACACAAAGATTCGTAAATTGTTTATCGGAACTTTCCAACGGGGAGTGCTCATCTATGATATGTCGACCAAGTCCGTCACACAACCTCCACATAGTCTGAAAGATATCAGCATTACACGAATCAAGCCCTTAAACGCCAAAGAATTGTTGATAGCGTCAGATGGCGGCGGTGTGCATAAAATGAATGTTGAAACCTATCAGATGGAGCCTTACATTATTGCTGATTACAACAGTAATAACGGCATGAACGGCAACAGTATCAATGATCTTTATATAGATGAAGAAGAACGGATATGGTTGGCGAACTACCCTATCGGAATCACCGTACAGAATAATCGCTATTCCAGCTATAAATGGATCAAGCATTCTATCGGCAACAGACAGTCTTTGATAAACGACCAGGTTAATTCGATTATCGAAGACAGTGACGGTGACTTATGGTTCGGAACCAATAATGGAATCAGTCTCTTAAATTCCAAGACCGGACAATGGCGTTCCTTCCTCAGTTCTTTTGAGAAGAACCAGGATAGCAGAAGTCATATTTTCACTACCCTGTGCGAAGTGCTTCCCGGAGTTGTCTGGGCCGGCGGATACTTCTCCGGCATTTATCAGATAGACAAGAGATCTTCCAATGTCAGCTATTTTACTCCGGCTTCGTATGCATATGAGAACATACGCCCGGATAAGTATATACGTGATATCCGTAAAGACTCACAAGGAAATATCTGGAGCGGAGGATTTTATAATCTGAAACGTATCAATGTACACACTAAAAATATACAACTGTACCACGGACTGAACTCCATTACTGCAATTCTCGAACGCGATGCCAAAAGTATGTGGATAGGCAGTGCGACCGGATTGTTTTTATTGGATAAAGAATCGGGTAAATATGAACGTATCAAACTTCCCGTAGAATCAAACTATATATATTCTTTATACCAGACCAAGAAAGGATCGCTATATATAGGAACCAGTGGCTCCGGATTATTAATTTACGATCCTCACACCAAACTGTTCACTCATTATCATACGGGAAATTGCGCATTGATTTCCAACAATATCTATACCTTGCTTTCAGACGCTGACGAAGATATTTTGCTTAGCACGGAAAACGGTCTGACCAGCTTTTATCCTAACCAAAAAACATTTCACAACTGGACAAAAGAAATGGGACTTATGACCACACATTTCAATGCATTGTCCGGTACCCTGCGAAAGAACAATAACTTTATTTTCGGAAGTTCGAACGGGGCAGTAGAGTTCAATAAAGACATGAAACTGCCCAGAACCTATTCTTCCAAAATGATATTCAGCGATTTCAAACTGTTTTATCAAACGATCTACCCGGGAGACAAAAATTCCCCGCTAAAGGCAAGTATCAACAATACGAAAGAGCTGAAATTAAAATATAACCAGAATATTTTCTCGTTACAGGTTTCTTCTATCAACTATGACTATCCTTCTAATGTCCTTTATTCCTGGAAACTGGAAGGCTTTTACGAAGAATGGAGCAAACCGGGGACAGAAAACACAATCCGTTATACTAACCTCGCACCGGGAAAATATACGTTAAGGGTACGCGCTATCTCCAATGAGGACCAGCGTATTATGCTCGAAGAAAGGAGTATAGATATTATCATCGCCCAGCCTTTTTGGCTGACCGTTTGGGCAATGTTGCTCTATATCGTTATCCTTGTCTTTATCGCTGCTGTCTCATTACGTATTCTGATCCTAAGGAAACAACGTAAAGTGTCCGACGAAAAGATTCATTTCTTTATCAACACTGCACACGACATCCGTACTCCGTTGACGCTTATCAAAGCGCCACTGGAAGATCTTCGTGAAAAAGAAGAACTAAGCAAGGAAGGAATATCCAATATGAATACTGCATTACGGAATGTAAATGCCCTGCTACGTCTCACCACCAATCTAATAAACTTCGAGAGGGCGGACGTATATTCCTCCGAACTATATATTTCGGAACATGAACTGAACACATTTACAACCGAAATATACAATGCTTTCCAGCAGTACGCCAATATCAAACATATCAACTTCACCCACGAAAGTAATTTCAGGTATATGAATGTATGGTTTGATAAGGAAAAAATGGAATCAATCCTGAAAAACATAATCTCGAACGCCTTGAAGTACACTCCGGAAAACGGTAATGTACAGATTTTCGTGTCCGACAATACAGACTCGTGGAGCGTCGAAGTTAGGGATACAGGAATCGGAATTCCGGCCAGCGAACAGAAAAAACTGTTCAAGCTGCATTTCCGTGGCAGCAATGCAATCAACTCCAAAGTGACGGGTAGCGGGATCGGACTGATGCTTGTTTGGAAATTAGTGCGGCTGCATAAAGGTAAGATTAATTTGTCGAGTGTGGAAAATCAAGGTTCGGTTATCAAGGTATCTTTCCCGAAAGACAGCAAGCGTTTCCGTAAGGCACATCTGGCAACACTGAGCAAACAACGTCAGGAAAACAGAACCCTAAGCAATGTACCTGCTCCCTCACCCGAAATATACGAAAACGCACATAAGAAGTTGAACGGCGAACACCGGCGGATTCTGATTGTGGAGGATAACGATGAATTACGCAACTATCTGTTGCAGACATTATCAGAAGAATATACTGTACAAACGTGTTCCAACGGAAAAGAAGCGTTGACGATCATCCCCGAATACAAACCGGAGTTGGTTATCTCTGATATTATGATGCCGGAAATGCGGGGAGACGAATTATGCAAGGAACTCAAAAACAACATAGAGACATCGCACATTCCGGTTATCCTGCTGACAGCTCTGAATAATGAGAAAGATATCTTGTCCGGACTTAAAATCGGTGCCGACGAATACATCTTGAAACCGTTTAATATAGGTATATTAAAAGCGACTGTCGACAATCTGCTGACTAACCGTGCTCTTTTGCGCAGTAAGTATGCCAATCTGGAGCTGGATGATGAGGAAGAAGATGACGAATGCATCAACTGCTCACAGGACATTGACTGGAAGTTTATTGCCAACGTCAAAAAGCATATAAAAGACAATATAGATAACCCGGCCCTTACCGTAGATGTACTTTGCAACCTGGTAGGCATGAGCCGTACAAGTTTCTACAACAAACTCAGGGCATTGACCGACCAGGCTCCGGGAGATTATATCCGTCTGATCCGGTTGAAGTATGCCGTGCAGTTGTTGAAAGAGAACACACATAGCATAACAGAAATAGCAGAAATGACAGGATTCAGTGATGCGAAATACTTCCGTGAAGTATTCAAGAAGCATTTTAACGTAAGTCCCAGCCAATACGGCAAAGAAAAGAGAACAAACAAGAAAGGAGGAGAAAAGAAAGAATGAACATCTATCTCGAATCATTTGGAATTTTTTTTAAAATAGGCGCCTTTACTATCGGAGGAGGGTACGCAATGGTGCCGCTTATTGAGAATGAAATTGTTACGAAGCGGAAATGGATTGCGCAGGAAGATTTTATCGACCTGCTGGCTATCTCCCAATCTGCTCCGGGCATTTTGGCAGTCAATATTTCTATCTTTATAGGATACAAGTTGCGTGGTATCCGAGGAAGTATTATCACAGCATTAGGAACAATTTTGCCTTCCTTCATCATTATATTGGCGATTGCTCTATTTTTCCATAGTTTTAAAGACAACCCGATTGTGGAACGCATCTTCAAAGGAATCCGACCAGCGGTAGTGGCACTTATTGCCGCCCCGACTTTCACAATGGGCCGGTCCGCTAAAATCAACCGCCACAACCTGTGGATTCCTGTTGTTTCGGCACTGCTGATCTGGCTATTGGGGTTCTCGCCTATCTGGATTATTATTGCTGCGGGAGTGGGAGGCTTCCTTTGGGGAAAATTTAGAAAAGTAGAAAGTTGAGAATGGAGAGTCGAGAGTTATCATTCCCTGTTCATTATTCAAGATTCATGGTAAAAAATTAAAAAGAGATGATCTATCTTCAGTTATTCTATACGTTTTTTAAGATCGGGCTCTTTGGATTTGGAGGAGGTTATGCGATGCTCTCCATGATTCAAGGGGAAGTAGTAACCCGTTATGGTTGGGTGAGCTCGCAGGAGTTCACGGATATTGTTGCAATCAGCCAAATGACACCGGGACCTATCGGGATTAATGCGGCTACGTACGTCGGATTCACCTCTACGGGGAGTGTCGTGGGATCGGTCATTGCTACCTTTGCTGTAGTCCTCCCCTCCTTCATCTTGATGCTGACCATTAGCAAATTCTTCCTGAAATATCAGAAACATCCGGTAGTAGAATCCATATTTAGCGGACTGCGTCCCGCAGTTGTCGGCCTGTTGGCTTCCGCCGCACTGGTATTGATGAATGTAGAAAATTTCGGTTCACCGACAACTGACACTTACTCATTCGTTATCAGTATTATCATCTTTCTAGTCGCTTTCATCGGAACCAGAAAATATAAAGCTAATCCTATATTAATGATTATAGCCTGCGGCATTGCAGGATTATTGCTTTATTAATTGCTGGGGTGGTAGGCGGATACACAATATTGAAAATAAACGACTTATGTATTTTCCTACCACCTCCCCCTACGGGGACTCCTCCTTCCCGAAGGAGGAGAATTGAAGATACTACTGAATTGTTAGTCAGCCTCTTTTTCTATTCTTCACTTATTACAGTTTTACTTTTATCACAGTTTTACTTTCTTGCTAACCGACTTCGATTCATTATGAAGACGGTCTAACGCAGTCACCACATAGCGGTACTTTGTTTTTCCTGTTTCGTATGGAAGTTTGTAGAAAGGATTACGGGTGATAGCAACAATATGTGAAGGGTCGTCAAGATTCACCTTTTCTTTTCTGCCAAAACGATAGACCACATATTGCACAGCCTTATCCATTTCCGTTTCAGCTTTCGGAGCAGTCCAGAAAAGCACATAGCCGTCTTCAGTCCATATTTTCTTCATCTTGCGCACCTTGTCCGGAGCCTTATCATCCATAAAGTCGAATACGGGGATTAATGCCGGATATTTGTGATATTCCGAAACCAGCGCATCGCGATATCTTCCCTGATTTTCAACAACAGCTGCCGCATACCATTGACAACTACCGCCAATCGTCTGGTAAGCACGCTGTAAAGCCATTTTCCGGGGAAGCTGATTCATAGAAGGATTCTGCGGGTCAGCGTGCTGAATCGTATTTGTCACTGACTGGCCGATAAATAACGGACGGTTCTCCGAATGCGTAGCCCACCACTTCACCAATGTCTCATAGTCGGCCGCCTTATGACCGATTTCCCAGTAAATCTGCGGAATATTATAATCAATCCAGCCTTCACGCGCCCAGAGCAGAACATCAGCATACAGATCGTCATAATTCTGCAAGCCATTGGTATTACTTCCCAACGGGTCACTTTTCTGATTACGATAGATTCCGAACGGACTGATTCCGAACTTTACCCACGGCTTCACCCCCCGAATGGTTTCGTGCAATTTCTTAATCAACACATTCACATTACTACGTCTCCAGTCCGCCTTGTTAGTAAAGCCTCCGCCATAACGGGCAAAACTTGCGTTATCGGGAAAATCGACTCCCTTAATAGGATAAGGATAGAAATAGTCATCCATGTGGATAGCGTCCACATCATAGCGGGACACAATATCCGTCACGATCTTACAGATATATTCACGACTCTCGGGAAGTGCCGGGTCGAAGTACAATTGGTCTCCATAAGTAACAAACCATTCCGGATGCTGATTATATATATGTTCCGGCGCCAACTGGTTCTTCAGGGAGGTTTTCACCCGATAAGGATTAATCCAGGCATGAAACTCCATATTCCGTTTCCGGCATTCCTCAATCATAAACTGCATCGGGTCCCACATAGGCGAAGGCATTTGTCCTTGTGTCCCTGTCAGAAAACGGCTCCACGGTTCATGTTGCGAAGCATACAACGCATCCGCTTCGGGACGCACTTGAAAGATAATCGCATTAATACCCGCCCCTTGAAGCGAGTTCAACTGGCTAATCAGTGTTTGTTTCAGTCGTTCTGTGGGAACACCGCGAAACTGTCCGTTGACAGCCTGTATCCATGCAGCACGAAACTCACGTTTGGGATATTTGTCGCCCGTCGGCACCTGTGCCCTCACTCCCACAGCCAGAAGAAGAGCCAAAAGTAAAAGATAGTTTTTCAGCTTCATAATATTCTTAAATCGTAATAATGTGACGCAAAGATAATACAAACTCCCGATAAATTCGCTAACTTTGCCGACTACCATAAAACAAGGAGCATTTTATGTCAGAAAATAACTATATTTCGATCAAAGGCGCACGAGTAAACAACCTAAAAAACATCGATGTAGATATTCCACGCAACAAACTTGTTGTCATCACCGGATTATCAGGTTCAGGAAAATCATCTCTCGCTTTTGACACCCTCTACGCAGAAGGACAACGCCGCTACGTAGAAAGCCTAAGTAGCTACGCACGCCAGTTTCTCGGACGAATGAGCAAACCGGAATGCGATTTTATCAAAGGCATCCCGCCTGCGATTGCCATAGAACAGAAAGTTAACAGCCGCAATCCCCGTTCCACCGTAGGAACTTCCACAGAAATTTATGAATATCTCCGTTTGCTGTATTCCCGTGTAGGGAGGACATACAGCCCTGTAAGCGGACAGGAAGTGAAGAAACATTCGACGGAAGACATCATCAACTGTATGCTATCACACCCAGAAGGGACAAGATACACCGTACTGACCCCTATCCACCTGCGTGAAGACCGCAGCCTGCAACAGCAACTGGAAATAGACCTCAAACAGGGATTCAACCGTATCGAAGTGAACGGTGAGATGAAACGTATTGATGAATACAAGCCCGTAGCAGGCGACGAAGTTTATCTGCTGGTAGACCGTATGGCAGTAGCCGACACCAAAGATGCTATCAGCCGCCTCACCGACTCTGCCGAAACAGCCATGTACGAAGGCGACGGAACCTGTATGCTACGCTTTTACCTGCCGGACGGAACAACACAACTGTTCTCCTTCAGCACAAAGTTCGAAGCAGACGGTATCACTTTTGAAGAACCCAATGACCAGATGTTTTCATTCAACTCCCCGATCGGTGCCTGCCCCACCTGTGAGGGCTTCGGCAAAGTTATCGGTATAGATGAGCATTTGGTGGTTCCCGACCGTTCTTTATCTGTTTATGAAGGAGCGATCGTATGTTGGCGCGGTGAAAAAATGGGAGAATGGAAAGAAGAGCTGATCCACAATGCGGAGAAATTCGACTTCCCGATTTTCACTCCTTATTATGAACTGACGGACAAACAGCGCCGGTTGCTTTGGGAAGGAAACCAATATTTCCACGGTATTAATGACTTCTTCAAGATGCTTGAAGAAAATCAATATAAGATACAATATCGTGTGATGCTTGCCCGGTATCGCGGAAAAACACTTTGCCCGAAATGCCACGGTACCCGTCTGAAACCGGAAGCCGGCTATGTACGCGTAGGCGGAAAGAATATTTCCGAACTGGTAGACCTGCCTATTTCCGAATTAAAGCAGTTCTTCGATCACTTGGAACTGAACGAGCACGACAGTAATGTAGCCCGCCGGATTCTGATGGAAATAAACAGCCGTATCCGTTTCCTGATTGATGTAGGTCTGGGGTATCTGACACTGAACCGGCTCAGTAACTCCCTGTCGGGTGGAGAAAGCCAGCGTATCAATCTGGCGACATCACTGGGAAGCAGTCTTGTAGGTAGCCTCTATATCCTCGACGAACCCAGTATCGGTCTGCACAGCCGTGACACCGACCGCCTGATTAATGTGCTGCGCCAACTGCAACAACTCGGTAACACGGTAGTAGTTGTAGAACATGACGAGGAAATCATTCGTGCGGCAGATTATATTATTGACATCGGTCCCAACGCCGGACGTCTGGGAGGAGAAGTCGTCTATCAGGGTGACATGAAAGACCTCAAAAAAGGAAGCAACAGTTATACCGTCCGCTATCTTTTGGGAGAAGAAGAAATTCCCGTCCCCCAACATCGCCGTCCGTGGAATAATTATATTGAACTGAAAGGTGCACGCGAGAATAACCTGAAAGGAGTAGACGTCCGCTTCCCGCTGAATGTAATGACAGTGGTTACCGGCGTTTCCGGTTCCGGGAAAAGTACGCTGGTACGTGATATTTTCTTCCGGGCATTGAAGCGTGAGTTGGACGAATGCAGTGACCGTCCGGGAGAATTTTCATCTATCGGAGGCAGTCTGCGCGACTTACGGAATGTAGAATTTGTAGACCAGAATCCGATCGGCAAATCATCCCGTTCCAATCCCGTGACATATATCAAGGCTTATGACGAAATCCGCAAGCTATGGTCGGAGCAGCCACTCGCCAAACAAATGGGATATACCGCCGGTTTCTTCAGTTTCAACAGTGAAGGCGGACGTTGCGAAGAATGTAAGGGTGAAGGCACCATTACTGTAGAAATGCAGTTCATGGCAGACCTCGTTCTGGAATGTGAATCCTGCCACGGGAAACGTTTCAAATCCGACACACTGGAAGTGAAATTCCACGACAAGAACATCTTTGATGTACTGGAAATGACCGTGAACCAGGCGATTGAATTCTTCAATGAACACGGACAGAAGAAAATTGTAAAAAAGCTACTCCCGTTGCAGGATGTAGGACTCGGGTATATCAAACTAGGCCAATCTTCTTCCACTCTTTCCGGTGGTGAGAACCAGCGTGTGAAACTAGCATTCTATCTGAGTCAGGAGAAAGCCGACCCGACTCTGTTTATCTTTGACGAACCGACAACAGGTTTACATTTCCACGACATCCGTAAACTTCTGGATGCTTTTGACGCCTTGATTCGCCGTGGACATAGCATCGTAATCATCGAGCATAATATGGATGTTATCAAATGTGCCGATTATGTGATTGACCTCGGCCCGGAAGGTGGAGATAAAGGTGGGAACATTGTAGCGGTAGGTACTCCGGAAGAAGTAGCCGCTTGCGGAGCAAGCTATACGGGTCAGTTCCTGAAAGAAAAGCTGAAATAAGTCAAGAGTCAGAAATGGAGAGTTGAGAGATGTTTTGCAGCAAATATAGCGCAATAACTCTCCACTCTCCATTCTCAAATTATTTAAAAGTAGAATCCGAATCCTACTTTAATGCCGAAACGTGAATTATCGGAGTCATCAAAACGCCATTTATAATAAACAGCCGGTTCGATAGTTACTGTCCGCGACAGGAAATAAGCATATCCGGCTTCGATACCCAATCCCCAATCGTTGTTATGACCGCCACCTTTATAACGTCTGCGTTCCCAATCGAGGCCACCACCGATATAAACACCTGTAGTATTAAAATAACAACGTGCTCCCGTACCTAATGTATATATATCTACCGGTTGTGACCAGTCAGCTCCTGCATTTACCATTAATGCAAAACCGTCTGCCAGAAATGTACCGGCTTGCGCGCCGATCCCAAATTTAGCATCATCATTTTTACTGTAAGAAAAGTCCAACCCTGTAACGGAAGGATTTAGAATCATAGTTCCTTTCTCAAATTGTGCCTGTGCAGCTATTGATGCCAACAGCAGACAAATAGCTAAAGCTAATTTCTTCATAAACTTACTTTTTTAAGTGAATAGATTGTTCGTCTTTTTTACGGCGTTCACGCATCTGTTCCTTTTTGCGGAGGACAAGCCAAAGAAGCAGGACAATGACATAAGAACCCGCCACCGTCAGATACTTTTCCGTCTGGCTCACTTCCGTATTGCGGGGTAACAGATAAGCCGCCGTCACGGATACATAAATAAGGAATGCAAGTGCAACTCCCGTTGATCTTTTTATTTTCTTCATTCTGATAATTTTCTTGTTTTCTGCTTGCTCAGCCAGACAAAGAACCACACAATAGCAACCACCACACATCCTACACCGATGTAATAAGAGATTGCGTGCGACAGTCCCAAACCTTCAGGAGCAATACATATATAAGTAGAACACACACTTGTCATAAACAAGGCAGGTATCAAAGTAATGACATACGGTTTCTTGGATACCGCCAGATAAACCGTTATTGCCCAGAGGGTAAACACAGCCAATGTCTGGTTGGCCCAGGCAAAATAACGCCAGATCATATTAAATCCATTCGCATCACGCAGGCTATACAGAAGTAAACCGATAGCCGCCACGAACATCGGAATACAGATGTATAAACGACGACGCATACTCTTTTGTTCCAAGCCCAGGAAATCCGCCACAATCAGACGGGCAGAACGGAAAGCCGTATCGCCCGAAGTAATCGGAGCAGCAATCACTCCCAAGATAGCAAGCACACCCCCGATTGTTCCCAGCCACTCTTTTGTGATTGCATCTACTATGACGGAAGCATTACTTTCTTCCATCCCATTCTCATGGAAAAAGTAAGTAGCGGCGGCAGCCCAAATCAGTGCAACGATGCCTTCGGTTATCATTGCACCGTAGAACACCGGACGCCCATGACGTTCCGAAGTCATGCAACGAGCCATTAAAGGACTTTGTGTAGCATGGAAACCGGAAATTGCACCACAGGCAATACTCACAAACATTATCGGGAAGATAGGAAGTTCACTCGCCTCCGGGTTCGTATTTTGCAATCCGTCCCACAGTTCTGGCAAAGCGGGATGATTCACATAAAGCATGACGAGAATCCCCACAGCCATAAACAACAAGGCAATTGCAAACAACGGATATATCTTACCTATAATCTTATCTACAGGCAACAATGTAGCCAAAATATAATACGCAAACACAACGATAATCCAGAACGTAGCATCCAGGCTGTCCGGCGTCAGCTTCGCCAGCAATCCCGCAGGACCGGCCACAAAAACCGAACCGACCAAAATCATCAGGATAACGGTGAAACCTCTCATTATCTGTTTCGTCGTAAGTCCCAAATAGCGTCCGATAATTTCCGGCAAACTCTCACCCTCATGACGCAAGGAAAGCATTCCGGCAAAATAATCGTGCACCGCCCCGGCAAAAATACTTCCCAACACAATCCATAAATAAGAAGAACTACCGAATTTAGCTCCCATTATTGCACCGAATATCGGACCTAGTCCGGCAATATTAAGGAACTGAATCATAAAAATCTTCCAGGTCGGCAATGGAATATAGTCTACTCCATCAGCCTTGGTCAGAGCCGGTGTTTTACGGTCGTCGGGACCAAAGACGCGTTCCATCAAACGTCCATACGTAAAATAGCCTACTATCAACGCCAGTAGGCATAGAGTAAATGTTATCATAGTGTGTCGTTTTTTTAGCTTGGCAAATGTAACATAATCTCACGAAACAGCCCAACATTACCGACACTTTTACTAACTTTGCAGGGATTTAAAACAAAAAATAAAGAATATGCGCCTATCTATTCTCATTCTTTCACTTTTGTTTCCTTTCCTCTCCGTGGCAGCGCAGCCCAAACATGAAGTCCGCGCCGCATGGCTCACAGCGTTGTATGGTCTCGACTGGCCCCGCACACGTGCTGTCAGTCCTCAAAGTATCCGCAAGCAAAAGGAAGAATTGGTGGATATCCTCGATAAACTGAAGGCTGCCAATTTCAATACTGTCCTGTTTCAGACACGCACACGCGGGGATGTGTTATATCCTTCGTCTATCGAACCTTTTAATTCTATCCTGACAGGGAAATCCGGCGGAAATCCCGGTTATGATCCACTCGCTTTTGCCATTGAAGAATGCCACAAGCGGGGTATGGAATGCCACGCCTGGATGGTAACTATTCCGTTGGGAAACAGGAAACACGTTGCCTCGCTCGGCAACCGGTCCGTCACCAAGCGGATGAAAGATATTTGCGTACCTTACAAGAACGAATATTTCCTTAATCCTGGACATCCGGGAACTAAAGAATATTTGATGAAACTGGTACGGGAAGTCGTGAGCCGTTATGATATAGACGGGGTACATTTCGATTATCTGCGTTATCCGGAGAATGCCCCTCTCTTTCCCGACAAATATGATTTCCGCCGATACGGGAAAGGGCGTACACTGGACCAGTGGCGGCGGGATAATATTTCTGAAATTGTACGTTATATATATAAAGGTGTAAAAGCAATGAAGCCTTGGGTGAAGCTCAGCGCCAGTCCGGTTGGGAAATACCGGGACACTTCGCGTTATCCTTCCCGTGGGTGGAACGCTTTCTTCACTGTTTATCAAGACCCGCAAGGCTGGCTTGGCGAAGGTATTATGGACCAGATATATCCAATGATGTATTTTCAGGGAAACAGTTTCTATCCTTTTGCCCTTGACTGGCAGGAGCAAAGCAACGGACGACAAGTTATTCCGGGGCTCGGCATCTATTTCCTTCATCCCGACGAAGGTAAATGGACACGGGACGAGATAGACCGTCAAATAAACTTCATCCGGAATCATAAAATGGCGGGTGAAGGCCACTACCGGGTAAAATATCTCATGGAGAACACTCAAGGCATCTATGATGAACTAATCGAGAACTTCTACGCATACCCGGCTTTACAGCCACCGATGCCCTGGTTGGACAATGTTCCGCCCACAGCTCCGTCCGAACTGAAAGTAAGGACTATCGACAGTGGATATACGGAACTGAAATGGCAGGCCGCTACCGACAATGATCCACGTAATAATCCGATGTACATTATTTATGCATCGAATGAATATCCGGTAGACACCAGTCGGCCGGAAAATATCGTTGCACAGAATATCAGAGAGACAAGTTATATCTACGCCCCTATCCTGCCTTGGAATGCCAAAAAACATTTTGCCGTTACAGCCGTAGACCGTTACGGGAATGAAAGTACAGCAGCACAAAAATAACTTCCCCCCCTACCCAGGAGCAAAGAGCCGGATTAAATACTACATAAGGCATAAGAATGCACGTTTTACAGTAAGATAACCCGTATTTTGCAGCTTAATAATCCGGTTGGAGTATCAGTCTTTTTATAGCCCACAGACGCAGGCTGTACAGCCCACGCATGCAAACCGTACAGCACACGTATGGAGGCTGTACGTCACACAGCTGTGGGCTATAAATTTAACGCCTTTCAAAGCGGATTATTAAGCCATGATAATCGGATTTATGCGGGTCCATTACAATAAAAACAAGCCAGCTTACGCGACCTTTATCCGGTTGCCTTATCTATGACAGATACCCTGTTTTTTGCAGTAAAAGTATGATAGATCCCCCCTAATAGAAGGCATCTATCATACTTATTTCTCTGATAATTAGAAGAATATTAAAATCAATGATAGATATGACAGACATTTATTTCATTATGTAATAAGTAAAAACATGGATAAAAATCAAAGAGGAATAACAACTTTATGTTCCTTCTGATTTCTGAAAATAACAAGCTCTGCCTTTTTACTTGTATCCACGTGCTTCAACGCCTCCTCCATATCATCTAAATTATTGACCGGCTTTCCATTTACACTAAGAATAACATCATTCGAAGCAATAAAATCTCGGACTTGATTACTACCTAAGACATCTACAGAAACGACATAAACTCCCCGTTCCGTATCCATACCCGTAGCAGAACGTTCCTCCAATGTATCCAGATTCTTAAACGTTACCCCTTTCCAAAACATCGTTTTAGTATCCGTTGCATGACCTGCCACAAGCGGAACGGGCATCACAGGACTTGCAGCCAACCGTTTCAAACGAGAAGACAGCACTCCGAAATTATTCATCGGAAAATTACGGAATCCTCCTTTGGTTACGACTTCAGAATCGTCAGCTACATTAAAATTACCTTTCGCAGCATCCATAAACTTGACTGTGGTTACTATAGAATGAGCATCCCCACCAAGTTGGCGAGCTGCAAGATACGCCAAACTGTCTGCAAATATGTTATAATCTACCTCTCTGCCCCAACCACGCACACTTATAGGTTTATATTTGGTCATTACAATGTTACGTGAAAAGACATCTCCGCTATTTTTAAACCACAAATGCGGGTGAAGCGTATTATTGACGATAATATTATTCTCAACAGTCCGATAAAACCCTTCACGCAATTTAATACCGCCATTCAAACAAAGATTATTGTAAATCTGGTAATTACTGGAACCATCGTCCAAGTCTATATCCCATCCTCTATCACAACGCAAACGATTATGGCGGATAATGATAGGTTCGACCACGTCTGCCAAAATCAACGCAGGCTTTTCATTCGTTATTTGCGTCATTACATTATAATTCGGATGCCAGAAACGGTCACGCCCCCAGGAGTTGATAGTTCCATGGTCACCTGTTTCCTTCACGGTATTAAAAATGTCATTGTATTCGATAATATGTCCTCCCCATGTGCCTTCGCTGATATTAATTCCGGCACGGGGAGTATTGTAAATACTGTTATGACTTACCGTTATGTTGCGGCACATGGAAAGCTCCACTCCGGTAATCTGCTTTTCAAACAAACCGATTGTACATATCAAGTTATCAGAGACCTCGCAATAAGCAGGATGATTGTCATTCTGAGGCCCTTTCGTATAATCCATTTTATCCAAAGGAACAAATTTCCCATACCTAAAACTCGGCGAACGTACTCCCGCCACATCCCCGACGAAGCAAATGGCACTGGCTCCGATAGAAGTCAGATAAGAACCGGTCACTGCCGAATAGCGATTATATTTATCAAAAAAGACACCATTCCCTCCTACGTTATGGATATAACAATCACGCAGAGCACATTTTTCCGTTCCCCTGAAAACAACGGTTCCTCCCCGATATATTGTCCAGTCCGAGCGGAGCAGAGGCTCATACTGTTCCATAAAGGTCCGTATCGTTTGTGTCAGCTCAATTCCTTGAATCGTTATGTTCTTCACCGGCTCGGATGAAGTTCCCGCAAACTCAATCAAGTTTTTAAGTTGCGGGGTCTCAAACGTCAGTTCGTTTATTTTTTCATCAGGTAAAGGATAGTAATACAACCAGCCTTCTTTTTTATCATAGTACCATTCTCCCGGAGCATCCAATTCTTCAAAGATATTCTCCACCATCCTGTTTTCATTATGGATTCCCATAGGACGGTTATTCTGCCAACCACCTTCCAGCTGTAACTCTCCCTTTTCATTTTTGCCTGTAATACGATAATGAAAATCACCCCAATCATGTTTATGCATGGCATGAAGGTATCCCCCTTCCGGGCATTTCCATTTTTTTACTCGTTCCGGGGCTGTTGCCAAAGCAGATGTGCCATTAAAACGAACAGCTTTTTCATCATAATTAGGGTAACGTGCCATAGATTTCAATTCTCCATTTACGAAAAGCATATCCATAACCGGACTTCCTTTCACTACAGCCCGCATGATACCGTTTTTATATTTCTCCCATTTCAAGTCCAGTACAATCCCACTCGACAGTACGGTTTTCTCTCCGGGATAATTCTTTATTATCAATTCTTTCGAATCATTTCCATCATCAGAAGTCAGCATCAAGGGCTTATCTAAAACATATTTCCCCTCCCGCAAGTAAATTGTAGTGCTATTTTGATCCTTTCGGGCTTTTTCGACAGCTTCGTGAATTGAATGAAAAGGAGCCGACTGACTACCATCTCCACCCGATGATGCGTGAGGGGAAACGTAGTATATTGATTGAGCATAAATACCTATAAATGGTATCATTGACAGAAAAAGAAGAAGTGTTTTTATTCTTTGTGTTTTCATATAATATAATTATTTTGACTATAAATATGAACAAAGATAGCTTAAATAAAATACTCTACTAACGATAAATGAAAATTTAACAATCTCAGGTAACCAATGGGATGAATCCTATATCAAAAACAACCAAGCCCACACCATTCCTTTTTCAATGAGTCGGAGCAACCAACATCCACGCCCGGTAACAGCTTCTCTTATGGACAGGCACCAAAGGTAAATAGCCGGAGCACACTTTCCCCTCCCTGATTTCCAACGGATAAGTGGCCGACATCCGTTCATGTTCCTTCAAAGCTTCCCCCTCCGAGGGATGATAATCAATTCCCGAACATCCTGCTGAATCCGGATGTACATAGCAGTCATACAGGAAACGCGTCATGACTCCCATATTCATGCGCAGATTTATTTCTACGCAAGGATGAATCCGAAAAGCTGTTTTTTCATTTTTCGGGAACCGGCAAATCATCATATCAACTCCCAGATAACCTTTATAAACAGAGCTTACCGACTTAGAAAGCTCACACTTCAAACGACTCTCCAAGTCCGTCAAAGCCCCTAAAGGTACGTATTGTGAAAGTTTCCCCCGGATTGCCTCATTAGAGAGCAAGTAGTTTCCTTCATACATTCCACTCTTTCCGGTACGGAAAAGAGAATATCCGGCAAACGTCACTTCACCTGCCCCGTCAGAATAAAACTCCAAAGCAAAATCCTCTACCTTATTATATATGGGTTCCGCAATAACCCCTCCCTGTAAAGCAGCCACACGCGTGCACCAACCGGAGATAAAAGGAGTAAATGTACCTTTGCACCAGTTTAACCCTTTCCCACTTCCCGAAAGCGGAGCTTTCAACAAACACCCTTCCCGTTCTTCCACGAAAGATTTCCATTCTTCCGGCGTTTTCAGATAATAAGATTCTCCACAGAAATGTTCATTCAACTGTAGTTCAGGAAGTAACGATACGGACTTAGAACGGTGAGAGTACTCCCGCCATACACTTATTTGTTGCATGGAAGGAAGTAGGGATTCATCCACTCCCAGTCCTGAAAGTCGTTTCCGTAAAGCCGCATCCCACCCCCAAGGACGGATATCCAATGCCGGTTCGGCAGCCAATTCCGGTTCCGTCATTAAATAGACCGGAATATCCAACAACTCCTGCATCCGCTTCAAATAATCGAGATTATAAGCAGAAGAAGCCAGCACCGCACTTCCCCGTTCCGCATACCACACAGGAAGCAAAGCCAGTTCGGAAGCCATACGCCTGGCAGAAGCCGGCGGCATATAATTCATTTCACCACTAGCCAACGCCAAATCATGCTCCGGATTGAATATATAAAGAGTCTTTTTAGCCATACCAAATGCAATCAATGCTTTATTCTGCAAATATATACAGGAAATAAACAGGAATCTTCACAATAAAGAGAAAGTTGTATTTAAAAGCACATTTTTGCTATCTCTACTTTGCAAATCCTAAAAAAAGCACTATATTTGCCACCCGAAAAACAAAGAACTGAAATGGAATCATTCTATCGCACACACGCTTACCTTGTTGAGCACACCAATGCCCCCGTTCGCCGCGATCTTATGGACGAGATTGACTGGAGTGACCGCCTGATTGGTATCAAAGGGACACGTGGCGTAGGAAAAACCACTTTCCTTCTCCAATACGCCAAAGAGAAATTCGGAACCGACCGTTCCTGTCTGTTCATCAACATGAACAATTTCTATTTCTCGGGGCATAGCATCGTAGACTTTGCCAACGAGTTTCAGAAACGTGGTGGAAAAGTTCTGCTGATCGACCAAGTGTTTAAGCATCCCGAATGGAGCAAAGAACTCCGTATGTGCTACGACCGTTATCCGAACCTGAAAATCGTATTCACCGGTTCGTCCGTGATGCGGCTGAAAGAAGAAAACCTCGAATTGCGTGATATTGCGAAAAGCTATAATCTTCGCGGATTCTCTTTCCGCGAATTTCTGAACCTGCAAACAGGTATGAAATTCCGGGCGTACAGTCTCGAAGAGATTCTCAGTACACACGAACAGATTGCCAAAGGAGTGCTTTCCAAAGTACGTCCGCTGGATTACTTTCAGGATTACCTGCATCATGGATTCTACCCCTTCTTCCTCGAAAAGCGTAACTTTTCGGAGAATCTGCTGAAGACAATGAACATGATGGTGGAAGTAGATATCCTGCTTATCAAACAAATTGAGCTGAAATATCTTTCAAAGATAAAAAAATTACTATATTTGTTGGCTGTCGACGGTCCGAAAGCTCCAAACGTCAGCCAACTGGCAAGCGACATACAGACATCCCGCGCAACGGTGATGAATTACATCAAGTATCTGGCAGATGCACGTCTCATTAATCTGGTTTATCCGAAAGGAGAAGAATTTCCAAAAAAACCGTCAAAGATTATGATGCACAACTCAAACTTGATGTATTCGATTTATCCGGTAAAGGTGGAGGAACAGGATGTACTTGAGACTTTCTTTGCCAACTCCTTATGGAAAGACCATAAAATACATAAAGGAGACAAAAATGCCTCTTTTATGGTGGATGAAGTAATGCCGTTCAAAATTTGCCCGGAAGGTACAAAAATAAAAAATAACCCGGATGTGACGTACGCGTTGCAAAAGGCGGAAATAGGTCGGGGCAACCAGATACCTCTCTGGATGTTCGGCTTTTTATACTAACAAAGATTTATTTACTTAAATATTTAATTTAGTTATGACTAAACAGAAGAAATTCATCACTTGTGACGGTAACCAAGCTGCAGCACATATCTCGTATATGTTCTCTGAAGTAGCAGCTATCTATCCGATCACTCCTTCTTCGACTATGGCTGAGTACGTAGACGAATGGGCTGCCGCAGGACGTAAGAACATCTTCGGCGAAACAGTATTGGTGCAGGAAATGCAATCTGAAGGCGGTGCTGCCGGTGCAGTTCACGGTTCTCTCCAGGCTGGTGCGTTGACTACTACTTACACTGCTTCTCAGGGTCTTCTCCTGATGATCCCTAACATGTACAAAATTGCCGGTGAATTCTTGCCATGCGTATTCCATGTATCAGCGCGTACATTGGCTTCTCACGCATTGTGTATCTTCGGTGACCATCAGGATGTAATGTCAGCTCGTCAGACTGGCTTTGCTATGTTGGCTGAAGGTTCTGTACAGGAAGTTATGGATTTGGCCGGTGTTGCTCACCTGTCTACTATCAAGTCACGCGTTCCTTTCATGAACTTCTTCGATGGTTTCCGTACTTCTCACGAAATCCAGAAGATCGAAATGTTGGAAAACGAAGATCTTGCTCCGCTGATTGATCAGGAAGCTTTGGCTGAATTCCGTGCCCGCGCACTGAATCCGATGAATCCGGTAGCCCGTGGTATGGCTGAAAACCCCGACCACTTCTTCCAACATCGTGAATCATGCAACAACTACTATGAAGCAGTTCCCGCTATCGTAGAAGAATACATGAATGAAATTTCTAAGATTACAGGTCGCAAATACGGTTTGTTTGATTACTACGGAGCAGAAGATGCAGAACGCGTAATTATCGCTATGGGTTCTGTAACGGAAGCTGCACGCGAAGCTATCGACTACTTGGTAGCAAACGGCGAAAAAGTGGGTATGGTTGCCGTACACTTGTATCGTCCGTTCTCTGCTAAACACTTCCTGGCTGCTGTACCTAAGACTGCTAAGACTATTGCAGTTCTTGACCGTACTAAAGAACCGGGTGCTAACGGCGAGCCTTTGTATCTTGACGTTAAAGACTGCTTCTACGGTGCAGAAAACGCTCCGGTTATCGTTGGCGGTCGCTACGGTCTGGGTTCTAAGGACACTACTCCTGCACAGATCCTTTCAGTATTCGAAAACCTGGCTATGCCGATGCCGAAGAACCACTTCACTATCGGTATCGTAGACGACGTTACTTTCACTTCTCTCCCTCAGAAAGAAGAAATCGCTTTGGGCGGCGAAGGTATGTTCGAAGCTAAATTCTACGGTTTGGGTGCTGACGGTACGGTAGGTGCCAACAAGAACTCTGTTAAGATTATCGGTGACAACACCGACAAACACTGTCAAGCTTACTTCTCTTATGACTCCAAGAAGTCAGGTGGGTTCACTTGTTCTCACTTGCGTTTCGGTGATACTCCTATCCGTTCTACTTACTTGGTAAACACTCCGAACTTCGTTGCTTGTCACGTTCAGGCTTACCTGCACATGTACGACGTAACACGTGGTTTGCGTAAGAACGGTTCTTTCTTGCTGAACACTATTTGGGAAGGTGATGAACTGGCTAAGAACTTGCCGAACAAGGTTAAGAAGTATTTCGCACAGAACAACATTTCTGTATATTATATCAACGCAACTCAGATTGCACTGGAAATTGGTTTGGGCAACCGTACCAACACTATCCTCCAATCCGCATTCTTCCGTATCACAGGTGTAATCCCTGTAGAACAAGCTGTTGAGCAGATGAAAAAATTCATCGTTAAGTCTTACGGCAAGAAGGGTGAAGACGTTGTCAACAAGAACTATGCTGCCGTTGACCGTGGTGGTGAATACAAACAGCTGACTGTTGACCCTGCATGGGCTAACTTGCCGGATGATGCAAAAGTTGAAAACAACGACCCTGCATTCATCAATGAAGTAGTTCGTCCGATCAATGCACAAGACGGTGATTTGCTGCCGGTATCTGCATTCAAGGGTATCGAAGACGGTACTTGGTATCAAGGTACTGCTAAATACGAAAAACGTGGTGTTGCTGCATTTGTTCCCGAATGGAATCCTGAAAACTGTATCCAATGTAACAAGTGTGCATACGTTTGTCCTCACGCTTCTATCCGTCCGTTCGTTCTCGATGCAGAAGAACAGAAGGGTGCTCAGTTCGAACAACTGAAAGCAGTAGGTAAAGTATTCGACGGTATGACATTCCGTATCCAAGTTGATGTTCTCGACTGTCTGGGTTGCGGAAACTGTGCTGACATCTGTCCGGGTAATCCGAAGAAGGGTGGCAAAGCATTGACCATGAAACATCTTGAAAGCCAATTGGCTGAAGCTGCTAATTGGGAATACTGCGCTAATAACGTGAAGACTAAACAACACTTGGTTGACATCAAGTCTAACGTGAAGAACTCTCAGTTCGCTACTCCGTTGTTCGAGTTCTCAGGTGCTTGCTCCGGTTGTGGTGAAACTCCGTACGTGAAGCTGATTTCTCAGTTGTTCGGTGACCGCGAAATGGTTGCTAACGCTACCGGATGTTCTTCTATCTACTCCGGTTCTGTTCCTTCTACTCCTTATACTAAGAACGAAAACGGTCACGGTCCTGCTTGGGCTAACTCACTGTT
>ERZ772954.445-NODE-445-length-42094-cov-5.860820_pt1 | contig 42094 bp, 38 predicted proteins | sample MGYA00580684_ERZ772954 | MGnify/ENA primary metagenome ERZ772954 (study PRJEB29015, sample SAMEA2737654) | human gut metagenome | biome: human gut; feature: human-associated habitat; material: faeces | place: China | collected 2012 ...
CCTGGATGGCCTCCACGTACTCCACGTCCTCCTTGGTGGGGTTGGTGTCATCCATCCGCAGGTTGCACAATCCGCCAAACTTCTCAGCGGTACCGAAGTCGATGGTCAGGGCCTTGCAGTGGCCGATATGCAGATAGCCGTTGGGCTCCGGCGGAAACCGGGTGTGGACGGTCATGCCTTCAAACTGTCCGCCCTGGGCAATATCCTCCTCAATAAACGTGTGGATGAAATTGCGGCTTTCGGGGGCCTCCGCCGCCGTGGTCTTGATCTCGTCAGCCATTGCTGTCAGTCCTTCCTGAAAAAATCTATCATAAATTGGCATTATACAGAAGCTATGGAGAAAATGCAAGGAAAATCCGGCGTTTTCAGCCGAAACGTCGAAAAGTCAAGGAACGGTTGTCAGTTTGCTTCCTCCCGGGGTCCCGGCAAAAACTCCTCCCCTGCCGCCGTCATGGTCAGACTCCCGGCGGAAAGCTCCGTCAGCCGGAGCTGGAACGTTTCCGCAGTCCCGGCGGGAAATGCCGTCCGGAGGGTGATGTCCGCGCCGTATTCCGCGTCCCGGACCACGCCGCCGGCGGCGGCCACCTCCAGCTTCATCCGCTCCAGCAGCGGATAAGTGCAGGGCACGTCCCATAGCGTCCAAAGCCCCATCCGGGCGATCCCGGCGGCGGTCAGCGCATCAGCGGCTCCCTTGGTGTAGGCTCTGGTCAGCCCCCCGGCTCCCAGCAGTACGCCGCCGAAGTACCGGGTCACAACGCAGCACACATTCCAGACCTCCTGCCGCTGGAACACGTTCAGCATAGGCTGGCCCGCCGTGCCCTGCGGCTCGCCGTCATCGGAGTAGCGGACCACGCCGCCCTCTTGCAGGAGGTAGCACCAGCAGTTGTGCCGGGCGTCATAGTATTTCTTTTTCATTTCCTCGATGCGGGCCCGGGCCTCCGCCTCCGTCTCCACCTTGTAGAGGTGGGTGATGAAGCGGGAGCGCTTTTCCGTAAACTCGCTCTCGGCGTTCTGATAGGGGACGATGTACTCCGTCATGCAAACTCCTTTTCACCGGAAAAAGCCAGCCATTCTTCCTTTTTCAAGGCGTAAAACACCGTTTTGTTGGTCATTCCGATGACATTCGTTGTCTCTTTCGTGAACTGATAGCGGAAGCCGCACTTCTCAATGACTCGACGAGACCGGCTGTTCCAGTCATAATGCGAGCACCAGACAGCTTCCAGCCCCAGCGTCTCAAAGCCGAAGCGCAGCAGTTCTGTTGCAGCCTCCGTCATAACGCCATGGCCCCAATACGGCCGTCCCAGCCAATAGCCCATCTCCCGCTGCTCTGTGGCAGACAGTTCCGGAAAAATCTCCGATGACGGCTGAAGGCCTACCGCTCCCAGCAGTGCGCCGCTCTCTCTGCTGAGAATCGCGCAGACCTCCGGCGCGCTGAACACATCCCGGATGACCTCCCGGCTTTCCTCCACGCTTCCGTGGGGTTCCCAGCCGCACATGGGTCCGATCTCCGGGTCCGACGCCAGAGCGTACAATGCCTCGGCATCCTCCTCCCGCCAGGGGGCGAGGAGCAGCCGCCGCGTTTTCAGCGTGATCATTCCCAGTCCTCTTTCGGCGGCGTCCAGTCCGGGGTATAGTCTCCGATCTGGCCCAGCACCTTGGGCGGGCACACCGCCACAATGTCAATGGTCTCGCTGTATTCCACGGATTCCACCTTGGCCTCCCGGTACAGCATATCCAGCAGGCTGCCCTTGTCATACGGCAGGTGGATGGTCACCCGGCGGGTGCCCTTGTCCAGCCGCCGGTCGATCATTTCCAGCAGACGGTCCACGCCCTCACCGGTCCGGGCGGAGATAGAGCAGATGTCAGCGCCGTGGGGCCGCAGGTCACCGGCCTCCACACGGTCGCACTTATTGAATACGTCGATGCGGGGGATCTCATTGGCTCCCAGCTCCACGATCAGCTTCTCCACAACCTCCGCCTGATGCTGCCATTCCGGGTTGGACACGTCGATAACATGAAGCAGCAGGTCGGCATACTCCAATTCCTCCAGCGTGGCCTTGAACGCCTCCACCAGCTGATGGGGCAGCTTGCGGATGAAGCCAACGGTATCGGACACCACCACATCCATTGTATCGCTGACCGTCAGCAAGCGGCTGGTGGTGTCCAGCGTGTCGAACAGCCGGTTATTGGCCGGGATCGCAGCGCCGGTAAGCTGGTTCAGCAAGGTGGATTTGCCCGCGTTGGTGTAGCCAACGATGGCCACCACCGGGATCTCGTTCTTCTGCCGCTGCTGGCGCTGGGTGGCCCGGACACGGCGTACCTCTTCCAGATCCGCCCGGATCTTGTCGATCTTCTTGTTGATCAGACGGCGGTCCGTTTCCAGCTGCGTCTCGCCGGGGCCCTTGGAGCCGATAGGCCCCTTGCCGCTGGTGCCGCCCTGACGCTCCAGATGGCTCCACATACCGATCAGCCGGGGCAGCAGATAGCGGTACTGGGCCAGCTCCACCTGCAAGCGGCCCTCCTTGGTTTTTGCCCGCTGAGCGAAAATATCCAGGATCAGGCCGCAGCGGTCCAAAACCTGAACGCCCAGCAGCTCCGTCAGCACCCGCTGCTGGGAGGGGGAAAGGTCATTGTCGAAAATGACCATGGTAGCACCTACATTTTCAACGTAAAGCTGCACCTCCGCCACCTTGCCCTCCCCGATGAAGGTCCGGGGATCCGGCGTGGCCCGATTCTGGAGAACGATGCCGGCAGTCTCGCCGCCGGCGGTCTCCACCAGAGCGGACAGCTCGTCCATACTTTCCTCGGTGGCACTGTCCTCCCGCAAAACCGGGGAGTTCAGGCCCACCAATACAACTTTATCTCGAATTTCTTCCTTTTTCGGTAACAAATGTGTCTCTCCTTGCGTTTGGGAGGCCCCGTGTCAAATGGGTTTCCCATTTCATTGATGTGTCCAGTATATCCGAATTTTGAAAAAATGCAATAAAAAAGCAGTGGTCTGCGGATGCAGACCACTGCTGGATGTGACGAAGTGTACAGGCTTACTTGTTCAGGCCGAACTTCTTGTTGAACTTGGCCACGCGTCCGCCGGTATCGACCAGCTTCTGCTTGCCAGTGAAGAAGGGGTGACACTTCGAGCAGACTTCCACCTTGATATCACTCTTGGTAGAACCTGTCTCAATCACATTACCGCAGGCGCAAGTAATCGTAGTCTGCTGATAATTGGGATGGATTCCTTCCTTCATTGCTCTCGTTCACCTCTTTCTGGTACAAAACTACCTCTACGGAGCTTTCACCCCACAAAAGCTAAATAAGCATATCACATCGGAACACAGATTGCAAGCATTTTTTCCGGTTTTTGCGAAAAAGCTTGAAATCACGAGATTTCCACGGTTTTCCCGGCTTGCAGGAAGTACAGTGCCTTCCGTGTCACCGCCTTTTCCAGCACCCGTTCCAGCGCCAGAGAGTATGCCGCCAGCTGGCCCCGGTACAGCTCCGCGTGCTGCGCCACATCTTTCTCCGTCTGTACGAAGTCGGTCTTAAAGTCCACCACCGTGATGCCCTCCGGCGTTTCAAACCAGCAATCCACCACGCCTTGCAGCAGGATGCTGTCCTCCTCCGCGGCTGCCGGGTCATAATCCCGGGCCAGCATCAGCACCGTGAACCGATACTCCCGCGCCGCCGTTTCCGCCTGCCGCATTTCCTCAGCCAGCGGGGATCCCAAAAAGCGCCGCAGGGCGAAAATGTCCACAGCCGCCGCCTGCTCCGCCGTCAGCTTGGCCTCCAGCCGCAGCTTTTCCACCTGTCCGGGCACATCCAAATTTTGCAGATCCAGATACTGCAAGACAAGATGGGTGGCGGTGCCCCGCTCCGCCGGTGTCAGTCCCTTTTTCTCCCGGCGGAATTTCGGCTGGACAAGGGGCCGGATATAGGGCGTGTGGTAGGCATCTTCCGCGATCTCCTGATCCAGCGCCCGGCCCTTTAGCTGCGTGGCGGTGAGTTTGGCGGGGAGAGTTGTTTCCCGCTGATAGGGATACCGGAAGGTCAACAGCGCCGGGTCAAAGAGCGTTTCTCCTGCATCCTTCTCCGTGTCGGACACGGCCACTCCGGGCGCCCATCCGAAGTCATCGCCGTCATGGACGAACACCTGCCACGGGGCGGTATCTCCGGTATACAGACCGCCCGCCATCACCCCGGCCATATCCCGCAAAGGCGCGGCCTCCGGGCGGCACAGCAGCGGCAGTAAGATCCAATCTCCGAAGCACTTCCCCTCCGCCACCACCTCCGGCATGACGGGACAGGCCGCGGCGGCGGTCAGCTTTTGAAGGCGCTTTTCCGCGCCGTACAGCGCGTCTACCAAAATCAGCTTTTCCTTTGGCCGGGTCATGGCCACATACAGGATCCGCTGTTCCTCCGCAAGATTTTCACGGCGAAGCTTTTCTTCCAGCGCCAGCCGGGCCATGGTGGGATAGCGGATCTTCCGCTTCAGGTCGATGCACAGAGGGCCAAGGCCCAGTGCCGGGTGCACCAGCACCGGCGTATCGAAATCCTGCCGGGAAAAGGCGTGCTCCAAATCGCAGAGGAACACGATGGGAAATTCCAGGCCCTTGGATTTGTGAATACTCATCATCTGAACGCCGCCGCTCCCTCCAGCGGTTTTCACGGCGGGAGCTTGTCCGGCGTCAATGAGCCGCCGGAGCTGTGTGATGAAGGCGAACAGCCCCCGGTAGCCGCTGCTCTCAAAGCGCTCGGCATGGCGGGTCAGGGCCACCAGATTTTCCTGCCGGACGCCGCCCTCGTCCATAGCGCCGAAGATGCCCGGCAGATGCAGCGTATTGTAGATATGCCACAGCAGGCGGCACACGCTCATGTCTGCCGCCGCGTCCCGCAGTCCGGTCAGCATCGTCAGGAACGCTTGTACGTCCTCGCCGCCGTCCGCCAGCAGAGCGTCATAGAAGTCTCCCTCCCGGTCACGGCTGCGGATCTCCGCCAGACGGTCCGGCGTAAAGCCGAACACCGGGGAGCGGAGCACGGCGATCAGCGGCACATCCTGCCGGGGATTGTCGACGATCTCCAACAGGGCCAGCGTCACGGAGATCTCCGGGGTCTGGTAGAAATCGCCGCTTTCCTCAAAGGAGCAGGGCACATCCCGCTCCGCCAGCGCCTGAGCGAAGGCGGCGGACCGGCTCCCCGGAGAGCGCATCAGGATCACGATGTCCTCCGGGCGGCAGGGCCGCAGCGTACCGTCCTCCCCGGTGACGGGATAGCCCTCATCCAAAAGCTGACGGATACGCTGCGCCGTGAACCGGGCCTCCGCCAACAGCCGTTTCACCGGGCGCTCATTTGCCGCCGACTTCTGGTGGGCGGAGATGAGGTGGAATTCCGTCTCGCAGTCCTTCCGGGGCGGGTAGTACTCCGCACCGAAGTGGAGGGACTCGTCCTCGCCGTATTCCATCTCTCCCATCTCCGCCGACAGGATGTTGGAGAAGACGAAATTGGCCGCGTCCAAAATCTCTCCCCGAGAGCGGAAGTTTTTGGACAGCAGAATTTTGCGGTCCTCCCCTTCCGCTGCATTTTCAGCAGGTGTGAAGTTGCGGTACTTGTCAAGAAAAATCGTAGGGTCCGCCAACCGGAACCGGTAAATACTCTGCTTTACGTCCCCTACAGTAAAGAGGTTTTTGCCTTCACGGGACACCGCCCGGAAAATGGCGTTCTGCACCTCGTTGGTATCCTGATACTCGTCCACCAGGATCTCCCGGTAGCGGCCCGCCACCTGACGGCCCAGTTCCGTAGGCGCGCCGTTCCGCTCCACCAGCAGGCGAAGGGCCAGATGCTCCTGATCGGAGAAGTCGGCGCAGTTCATCCGCAGCTTTTCCGTCCGGTAAGCGTCGGAAAAGTCTGCCGTCAGCTTCAAAAGGGCTGTCATGGCAGGGGCCATGGTCTGAAGGTCCTCCATGGCCTCCGTATCGCTGACCGCCAGCATGGGAGCCAGCTTTTTGGCGGCAGTTTTGGCGTTCTCCCACAGCCCCTTCAGTCTCACGATCTCCGGATCATCCGCCATTCCCTTCGGCGTGGTGAGCCGGGGGAATTCCAGTCCATCCAGAGAAACGCGGGCGGCCTCCCAGTTCTGTGCTGCCGCCAAGGGTGCGAAGCTGCGGCTGGCCCGCAGAAATTTTTCGCCGTATCCCTTATAGAGATCCCCGCCCACGGTGGACTGTCCCGCCCGCCGCAGCGCTTCCATATAGTGAAACCCCTTTTGACGGATGACCGCCAGCAGCTCGGCGGCGTAGGGCGTTTCGTCGAAGTCCCCGCTCCGATTTTCCCAGATCGTCCGATTTTCCGCGAGCCAGTGTTCGGGATCGGCGTGGCTTTGCAGCTTTTCGTAGGTTTCCAGCACCAGATCCTCCAGGGCGCTGTCATCCCGGCCCGCGCCCAGCGTATCCGCCAGCAGGGCGCCGCCCTCGTCCAGTTCCTCGTAAAACCGCTCCAGTACCCGGGTCAGCACGCGCTGGCGCAGGAGCTTTGCGTCATTTTCGTCCAGCACCCGGAAATCCGGCGTCAGGGTATAGCGCTCTCCCTCCTGTGCCAGAAGATGGGTGTTCTCCCGCAGCAGTGCCGTGCAGAAGGCGTCCACGGTCTTGATGTCCGCCTGATACACCCGCAAAAGCTGGCTGCGGAGGTGTCGGTCCTCCGGGGTCTCCGCCATCCGTTTGGACAGTTCGGCGGCGATCTTGCTCCGCAGCTCGGCGGCGGCAGCCTTCGTGTAGGTGATGATGAGAAAATCATCGATATGGCAGTGGTCTTCCGTCACATATCGGAACAGCCGCTCCACCAGCACCTTCGTCTTGCCGGACCCGGCGGCGGCAGACACCAGCAGGCTGCCGCCCCGGTTTTCCACCGCCGCTTGCTGCTGCTCCGTCAACTTCAGCTTTGCCATGGGTCACCGCCTCCTTCCTCAAGTTCTTTCCAAAATTCCTCCGGCTTCACCGGCAGGATGTACCGCAGACGATCCCGATCCCGGCCATCGCGGAACTGACAGGCGGAGACCCAGTCGCAGAAACGGCATTGGCTGTCCTCCTCGCTGTGGCAGCAGGGATCCGCGTCGATGTTGCCGCTGCGCAGCTCGTCGGAGATCTGGCCCAGCAATTTGTCCACATACGTGCCCAGTTTTCCCAGCCGGGCGGCGGAGGCAAGGCTCCCGGAGAGATTTCCGTCCTTGCCGACCCGCAGCGGCAGATAATGGGGCTCCGTCAGGGCCTCATGCTCCATGGCCTGTAACACCGCCGGGTCCTCCAAGAGAAGTCCGGAGCGTTTCAGCATCTTTTCCCGCTCCTTTTGCAGAGCCTCCGGGGAGATGCCCCGCTCCGCCGGCAAAATCTCGTCCCGGGCGGGGAGATACAGCACGCCCGCCGGCTCGATCTCTTTTCCGAAAAATTCCGCCCCCTCCTTTTGCAGGGCAAAGAGGTACAGCAGCATCTGAATATCCAGTCCCATGCGGACGTTGGCCAGATCGAATTTCTTCTTGCCGGATTTGTAGTCCACCACCCGGAGGTACAGCTTATCGTCCTTGATCCAGCCGTCCACCCGGTCCACCTTGCCGCCTACCCGCAGCTCCCCGTCCGGGCGGGAAATGGTGACGGCGGGCAGTGTTCCGTCCTTCCCTCCGAACCCCAGTTCGAAGGCCATGGGGACAAAATCCGAGTGGCGCAGTTCCTCCGCCACCTGGTCAATGATAGCGTAGGCGTTGGTCCGCAGACGGTTGAACAGATACCGGAACCGGGGGGTACGGTTCTGGAAATTGTGCAGCTCCTGTTCCGCGTATTGGTCGATATATTGTCGGGTCAGGCGGTGAAGTTCTTTGTTATCCACCGCGGCAAAGCCGCCCTGCCCCAGTACGTCCCGGGTGACGTTTTCCAGCAGATAGTGGAGAAACGTGCCGATCTGGGGCGCGTCGAAGGAGGCCGGTTCCCGGGGTTTGGCCCGCAGACCGTACTCCATGAAGTAGGCGAAGTGGCAGGAGCGCATCCGTTCCAGCCGGGAGGCGGTCATGGAAACCCGCTCTCCGTAAATGGCCCGGACTGCGGCGGGAGACAGACTGCCCCGTCGGGCCGCGGCGGCCCGCTCCATGGCGCTTAAATGCCGGGCACAGTCCGGCTCCTGCTGAAAATATCGCCACAGGGGGCCGTCGGGGTCCTGTCCCGCCATTTCCAGCGCAGGTTCAACGGCTGACAGGCGATATGCCTTGTCAGCTCGCTCGTGTTCCACACGCAGCTCCGGGAATAGTTTCCGCAGCCGCTCCACCACAAACGCGGGGCGCAGTTCGCTGCCGGAAACATCCGTCACCGGATAGCTCACCGTCAGGCCCGCCGTGGGCTGGGCAAGCGCGGCGTAGAGGTTTTGCAGTTCAATGCCCATCCGTTCCATGCCGGTGGGGGCCAGCTCGACGCCCCGGAGGGCCAGCGCCTGACGGTCATCCTCGTTCAGCAGGCCGCCGCTCTGACCGGGGTCCGGCAGCACGTGGTCATTGGCTCCCAGCAAAAAGAGGTAGCTTGTGGTATGCCGGTCATTCCGGGTGATCTCACTGACGGACACCTGATCCAGCGCCACGGGGATGGTACCCACGCTGTACTGGGTCAGCACCAGTCGGAACAGCCGCTCAAACTCGCTCTGTTCCAAGTGTTCTTCCCCTAAAATTTCCACAAACTGATCCAGCACACCGCAGAGGATCTCCCAAAGCTGAGCGGTCTCCTCCGCCTCCTGCATCAGGCCTGCCTCCGCCTGGGCGTGCATCCGCTCCGTCAGGGCCGTTTCCAGCTTCAGTTCTTCCATAAAGCCATACAGGGCCTCTACATAGTCCCGGGCCGTCTCCCCGGCCTTCAAGCCCGCCGCCAGACGTTCCAGCGGCTCCCGCACCCGGCGGCGCAGTTGATTTACCTGCGTCAGCACGGCCTGCCGCCGGTCGTTCCACGGCGCGCCGTAGCCGTCCGGGTTTTCCGTCCAATCCTCGTCACGGAGCCACGTCTGGCCGTGGATGTCCCATTTCAGAACATAGTTTTCCAGCAGGTCACATTCTTCTGCCGTCAGGCCCGCCAAACCGGTTTTCAGCCAGCGGAACATATCCTCGTACTCATAGCCGTTGGAGATGGAGGACAGCACGCCGGTCAGCAGGCTCAGCACCGGCTTTTCCAGAATGTCGCTGCGGCGGCTGAGATACACCGGGATCCCGTACCGCTCGAACACCGTTTCGATGGTCCCGGCGTACTCCGTCATATTCCGGGCCGCCACGGTGATGTCCCGACAGCGGCACTTCCCCGCCGCCAGCAGACGGCGGATGTCGGCGGCGGTCTGCTCCACCTCGGAATAGACAGTGGCGGCCTCCCGGAGCCGGATGGCGGCGCTGTCGCCCTCATAGGGCAGATTCTCCCCAAAGAAATGGCGCTCCAAATGTCCAAGTGCTGACGGGTCCTCATTTGTTAAGGATAGTAGCTTTACAGGTTTCCCCTCAGAAGCGGCCAACCGCTCCAGCATGGACATGGTTTTCAGCGTGGGTTCAAAGATCTCCTCCCGGCTGTTGACCTCCCCTAACAGCGTGACCGTGACAGACCGGGCCTGCCGCAGAAAAATCGCCAGCGCCCGCCGCTCCTGCGCGTTGAAATAGGTAAAGCCGTCGATGAAAATGTCCTTGTCCCGCACATACCTGGACTCCTCCAAATGGTCGCAGAGCTTGGTCATCCGGTCCCGTGCGTCCAGACCGGGACGGCGGAGCCGGGCCTCATAGGCGGCGTAGAGCAGACTCAGATCCGTCAGCTTGTCGTGGGTGGCGCCGTCTATGTCCTGCGCCTGCTGATACAGAATCTCCGGGGTCACCTCGTAGCTTCGCAGTTCGTCGAACAGCGCCAGCATCTGTTCCAGAAAGCCCACCTTCTGCGAGGGCTTCCGATACACGGTCATCTGAGGGGCCGTTTCCAGCAGCGCCCGCTGGAGCGTCAGCAGCTTGCCGCCGTTATCCAGCGTCACGTCCGCGATGCCGCCGGTGATGCTCAGCACTCGCTCGCCCAGCCGCCGAAAACTCAGCACCTCGGCATGACGGCTGGCGGTATCGCCGCAGGCGCGGCACACGTCCACCTCCGCCTGATGGGAGGCATGCTCCGGCACCAGCAGGATCTGCTGGCTGCTCTCCCCCAGTTCCGCCATCCGCCGCAGCATGGTATCCGATTTTCCCGTTTTGGCACGGCCGATCAAGATCGTCAGCATAGTGACCTCCCGCAGTTTGTTTTTTTCTCATTCTATCACAACACCGCCGCCAAAAACAGACCCGATTGCCTTTTTTTCGCCGCCATGCTACAATGGCTTCGCTATGAATTCTGACATACAGGAGTGATCGTCATGCCCCATATTCCACAGGGCACCACGGATACCGTGGCCCTCGAGCTGTTTGAACCGGCGCTGGACGCCGCCCTGCGCCCCTCCCCGGATTACGATGTGAGCCGCTGGCTCTATGTGCCCAACACCTATTCCGAATACCGTTATATTCTGGGCACCCGGGGCCAAAAGCCTCTGATCTGCGTGGGGATCAACCCCTCCACCGCCGCGCCGGACGCGCTGGACCCCACCCTGCAGTCCGCCCAGCGCATCGCCCTGAACAACGGCTATGACAGCTTTCTCATGTTCAATGTCTACGCCCAGCGGGCCACCCGGCCGGACGATATGGAGCGGGTGTGCAACAGCGCTCTCCACGAAGAGAACCGGAAAGCCTTCCGCTATCTTCTCTCCCTTTCGGAGACCCCTGCTATCTGGGCCGCCTGGGGGAACATCATCGAAAAGCGGGATTACCTCATGGACTGTATGCGGGATTTCGCCGCTGACGGTCAGGCCGCAAACGCTCAATGGTTCACCGCCGGGCCGCTTCTGAAATCCGGCCATCCTCACCACCCCTTATACCTGAAATCCACTACTGCATTGCAGCCCTTTGATATTGACGCTTATCTGTGCCGCTGATCCAGCCGCCCATCTGGATTTCCGGGCGGGCGGTTTTTATCTTTGCCCTCCCTTGTCAAAAAAACACAAAAGCCCTCCGCTGAACAACGCCGAATTTTGGTAAAGCGGCGGCAGATTGGTTATTGAACATTCAATTTTGACGTGTATAATGAATTATTATTCATGTGTCTTCATAGGAGGCTGCTTATGAAAACCTACAACTTTAAATATGGACATGGGTCTGTGTCCCTTTCCCTGAACGAAGCGGATATTCTGGCGGAGCTGCATGGAACAGAGACGCCGCCCATCAGCGACATCCGTTCTGCCCTGTTCGCCTCGCTGGAGCAGCCCATCGACAGCGCGCCTCTGCGCCAGCGGGTCCGCCCCGGAGATCGGGTGGCGCTGGTGATCAGTGACATGACCCGATTCTGGATGCGGCAGGATCTGGTGATCCCCCATCTCGTTGACTATCTCATCGACGAATGCGGCGTACAGCCGGAGCATCTGACCATCGTGGTGGCCAACGGCACTCACATCGGCGGCGATGAGCAGGAACTGCGGACACTGGTCACCGACGGGGTCTATAACCGGGTCCGTGTGAAGAATCATGACTGCGAGGCCAAGGATCTTGCCTATCTGGGCACTACGCCCCATGAGACACCAGTGTGGATCGACCGCACCGCCGCGGAAGCGGATCTGGTGGTCTGCTTAGGCGCCGCCACCCATCATGTGATGGCCGGCTTCGGCGGCGGACGGAAGAGCATCCTCCCCGGCATCAGCGGCTTAGAGACCATCCGCCACAACCACGCCTATTCACTGGACAGCACCAAGCTCCGCACCAATCCCGCCATCGGAAACGGTGTGTTGGCGGGAAACCCGCTGCACGAGGATATGTGCGAGGCGGCGTCACTGGTGAACAACCTCTTCATGGTGAATCTGGTGATGAACGCCGACATGAAGCTCTCGTATATCTTCTCCGGCCACTACCTGACTTCCTGGGAGCGGGCCTGTACTGCCGTGGACGACATTTACCGGGTGGATATTCCCTGCCGGGCAGACGCTGTGGTCACCAGCTGCGGCGGCTTTCCCAAGGACATCTCCCTCTATCAGGGCACCAAGACCATTGACAATGTGGAATCCGCGTTGAAGCCCGGCGGTACGCTGGTTCTGATGATCGAAGCGCCAGAGGGCGGCGGCCCCGCCGAGTACTTCGACTGGAGCAAGAATTTACAGGACGGCTCTATTGAACAGCGTCTGCGGGAGGCCTTCACCGTGGCGGGCTACATCTTCTTCCTGAACTGTGAGCAGGCCCAGCGGTACCGCATTTTCATGTATTCCTCCATTGATCCCCAGACCGTTGCACCCATGGGGATCCACGCCTTTTCCGATATGGACGCCTTACTGAAAGCCGCGGAACTGGACGGAAAATCCACCTATATCATTCCCAACGGGTCCACCGTGATCCCCCGGGTGAAAGGAGAAACGCTATGAGACCTGTAAAATCATATATCGCCAAGCGATTTCAGAATTCCGACGCCGGACTGAGTCTGGACACCGACGCGCTGGCCCGGTATTCGGATATCATTGATCTCAGCATCGGCGACACGGACTTTATCACCGATGACGCCATCATCGACACCGCCTTCCGGGAAGCCAAGGCCGGGTACACCCACTATGGAGATCCGAAGGGTGATCCGGAGCTGATCCGCTCCGTCTGTGACGCATGGCAGACGGATTTCAAGCAGCCCCTCTCCCCGGATCACGTTCTGGTCACCGCTTCCAGCAGCATGGGAATGGCGCTGGTGATGCTGTCCGTTCTGGACCCCGGTGACGAGGTCATCGTCTTTTCCCCCTACTTCTCCCTCTACCGCACTCAGGCGGAACTGGCCGGCGGTGTGTGCGTGGAGGTCCCCACCTATGCAAGCGAGGGATGGGCCATTGACGAAGCCCGTCTCCGGGCGGCCATTACCCCCCGCACCAAGCTCATTGTGTTCAACAATCCCTGCAACCCCACCGGCATGGGCTATGACCGCTCCACGCTGGAGCTGCTGGGCCGGGTGGCGGAGGAGCATGACCTGCTGATCGCGGCGGATGAGATCTATACCACCTATCTCTATGAGGGGGACTTCATCCCCCTCCGCACGATCCCTGGGCTTGCCCACCGGGTCATCACCCTGAACAGCTTTTCCAAGAATTTTCTCATGACCGGCTGGCGGGTGGGCGTAGCCATCGCGGAGCCGGAGCTTCTGAACGTCATGAGCAACATCAACAACTCCCTGATCTATACGGCTCCTTCCATCTCCCAGCGGGCCGCCATACAGGCGCTGGCGATCCGGCAGACCATTCGTGAGAAATACGTTCTGGCCTACCGGGACCGCATTTTCTATGCGGCGGACCGGATGGAGCAGATCCCCTACCTCAGTCTGGTACGGCCCAAGGGCACCTTCTACCTCTTCCCCGGCATTGAGAAAACCGGCCTCAGCGCCGAGGACTTCTGTCAGGCGCTCCTGGAACGGGCCCATGTTCTGGTCACACCCGGCACGCTGTTCGGCAGCACCGGCACCGGACATTTCCGCATTGCGTGTACGGTGGGGCTGGACCGCCTGAAAGAAGCCTTTGACCGGATGGAGGGCCTGTCCTTCTGACGGCAATTTATCCGCATATTGTGAATATTTATAAATATTCATTCAGTGAGTTTTTGATTATATACAGTTTGCCTATTGATTTTAACTGAATATCGTGTATAATCATACGTATAAACAGAGTTGATTCAATAATCGCTCAGGATTTGGAGGATCACATGAAAAAGAATACATGGAAAAAGCTCATGTCTCTGGCGCTGGGCGCCATGATGATGCTGTCTCTGCTGACCGGCTGCGGCAGCAAAACCGATGATTCCGCTCCGGCGGACAGCACCCCGGCTGAGGAAACCCCGGCAGAACCGGCCGCAGCGGCAAGTCTGCTGGAAAAGGTCAAGACCAGCGGCAAGCTGGTAGTCGGTACGGAAGCCCAGTACGCTCCCTACGAGTTCAAGGATCTGAATGCTAACTTCGCAGGCTGCGATATGTGGCTGGCCCAGCAGATCGCCGATCATCTGGGCGTGGAACTGGAAGTGGTGGATATGTCCTTTGACGGCATCATCCCCGCTGTAAAGTCCGGTCAGGTGGATCTGGGCATTGCAGCCTTCACTAAGACCCCTGAGAGAGCCGAGGAGATCGACTTCAGCGATCTGTATGAGAAAAGTGCCCAGCTTCTCATTGTAAAGGCAGGCAACGCGGACCTGTATTCCACCAAGGAATCTCTGGCAGGCCAGAAGGTCGGCGCGCAGAAGGGCACCATCCAGTCTCAGCTGATCCAGACCGCTCTGCCTGACAGCGAACTGTTCGAGCTGGAAAAGTATCCTGCTCTGGCGCTGGAAGTTCAGAACGGCAACATCGCCGGTCTGGTGGTGGATCAGGCTGTGGGCGAATCTCTGATTGCCACCAGCAACGGCGGTCTGGAAGTCTCCAACTTCGCCTTCACCTCTGAGGAAGCCTCCTTCGGCAAGGCCGTTGTGGCCGCCAAGGGCAGCGAGGATCTGCTGGCAGAAGTCAACACCGTCATCAATCAGGTGGTCAATGACGGCAGCTACCTGAAGGCTTATGACGAGGCTGTGGAGCTGGCAGCCAGCATGGGTCTGTAAAATAAATACCGATTCTGATTAGAACCAAGCACGGACGCGCGGGGAACCAACTCTGGTTCCTCGCGTGCCCGCCTGATATTTGCCGGATACCGGCACACAAACAAGGAGGAATTCTCCCATGGCCTTTTTGGAAACCATGGCAAAGCTGATAGAACGCTACAACAGCTTTTTCACCGAAGGCATCGTCAACACGCTCATCATCGCCGCCTTCTCCGTTCTGTTCGGCGCGATACTGGGCACCCTGATGGCCTCTCTGCGGATGTGCCGCATCCCTCCCCTGCGGTGGATCGCAGTGGCGTACATCGAGTTTGTCCGCGGAACGCCGCTGATGGTGCAGCTCATGTTTATTTTCTACGGTCTGCCCATGATCGGCATTACCATTCCTAACATTCCCTGGATTCCCAACTTCTCACGGTTTGCCGCCGGTATCGTGGCCATGAGCATGAACAGCTGCGCCTATGTAGCGGAGATCATCCGTTCCGGTATTCAGGCTGTGGACGGCGGGCAGATGGAGGCTGCCCGGAGCGTTGGCTTCAGCAGCGGTGAGGCCATGCGGCTGGTGGTCCTCCCTCAAGCTATCCGCAATATTCTCCCGGCGCTGGGCAACGAATTCGTCACCGTCATCAAGGAATCCTCCATCGTCTCCGTGATTGGCATTGCCGACCTGATGTTCCGCACCAACGATGTGATCGCCGTGACCTACAAGAATCTGGAATGTCTGGCTGTGGCGGCGCTGTGCTACTTCGTGCTGACCTTCGTCAGCGGCCGGGCGGTGTCTCTGGCGGAAAGGAAGCTGTCCCATGGAAAATAAGCGTGAAATTCTGAAGGTTGTGGACCTGCAAAAAAAATTCCACAAGCTGGAGGTCCTCAAGGGGATCAGTACCACCTTCCACGAAAATGAGGTGGTCTCCATCATCGGTCCCAGCGGCGGCGGCAAGTCCACCTTCCTCCGCTGCCTGAATCTGCTGGAGCAGCCTACCTCCGGCCAGATCCTCTTTGACGGCACGGACATCTGCACCATCAAGGGTAAGGCCATCGACCACTGCCGTCAGCGGATGGGCATGGTGTTCCAGCAGTTCAACCTGTTCAGCAACATGGACGTGATGCACAACCTCACCGCCGCCCCGGTGCGCATTAAGGGGATGTCCCAGTCCGACGCACAGGAGAAGGCCTTGGAGCTTTTGGCAAAGGTGGGTCTGGCCGACCGGGCCGACGCCTATCCCAGCCAGCTTTCCGGCGGCCAGAAGCAGCGGATCGCCATTGTGCGTTCCCTGATGATGGACCCGGAGGTCATGCTGTTCGACGAGCCTACCAGTGCTCTGGACCCGGAGATGATCGGTGAGGTGCTGGACGTGATGAAGGATCTGGCGGAGAGCGGTATGACCATGATCGTGGTGACCCACGAGATGCGCTTCGCCCGGGAGGTCAGCAGCCGTACCATTTTCCTGGACGGCGGCGTCATCGGCGAGGATAAGCCCTCCCACGAGCTGTTCTCCCACCCGGAAAGCCCCCGGCTCGTCACCTTCCTGAATAAAGTTCTGTAAAACCTGTAACAGCCCGTGCGGAATTGATCCGCACGGGCTGTTGTCATTTGGTCAGCTTTGCTTTTAAGGTCTGCCACAGCTCCACTGATTTGAATTTCAGGATATAGCCCTCGTCCGCCTCCGTGATGAGGGCCACCTCCTGATCCGTCAGTCCCGCGTCCAGTGCGACGGCGGGAACATCGCTGGCCGCCGCCGTACACAGGGGCGGAAACACCACGCACCACCAGTTCTGCCCCGCCGCCTCTCCGATCAGGACCCGCAGAGCCAGATATTCCCCGGCGGGCAGGGCAAAGCCGTCATATTCCTTTGTGGGAAAGGACGTTTCCGCCAGCTCCGCCCGGACGCTGTAATCATAGCCGTTGGCCGTGATGACGGCACGGGCTGTTTCTTCCAGCTCCGGAAGGATATCCGTCAAGCGGCGGCGGGCCTCTGTCTGACTGTCCGCTCCCCGGAGGGTCTCCGTGGCCCTTTCCAGCACAGCGTCCCGCACCTTCAGCTTCAACGCCTGATCCTCCTCGGAATCGGAGTTGGCCAGTACGTGAAGCCGCACCACCTTTTCCGCTAGCTGGCTCTGGGTGTGAAGGGCCACCGCCCCGGAGGTCAGCGCCAGTGCCGCTACGATCATCAATGTAAGCTCGATGGGATGTAACCGCTGTTTCATAAAAAATTTCCGTCCTTTCCGGATACAATTCTCATGTATCTGGATTCTGGACGGAAATTTTGCGTTTTATACCAACTCGCCAACAGGTTTTGCCAAATAGGTCTGCGGATAGCGCTGCTTCAAGGCGGTCTCCGCTGCCTTCGCCGCCGTTTCCTCCCGGAAAATGCCAAACACCGTCGGCCCGGAGCCGCTCATGGCGGCGTTCAGCGCCCCCAGCTCCAAAAGCCGGTTTTTGATGTGGAACACCTCATGGTATTCCTCTGGCAGAAATTCCTCGAACACGTTGCACAGCCGTGCCGCCACGCCGTCCAGATCCCCCGCAGACAGTGCGCGGATCATGCCGTCGATATCCGGGCGGTTTTCCGGTGTCCCGGCATCCGCCAATGTGAACAGCGCAGGCGTGGGGATGCCGAATTCCGGCTTGCACAGTACGATCCAACAATCCGGCAGGGCAGGCAGCGCCGTCAGCCGTTCCCCCCGGCCCTCCGCCAGAGCCGTGCCGCCGGAGACGCAGAAGGGCATATCACTGCCCACCGTCAGTCCGATGGCCCGCAGCTGCTCCACGGGCATTTTCGGTGCGTACTGCCGGCGCAGGCACCGCAGCAGCGCCGCCACATCCGCGCTGCCGCCCCCCAAGCCTGCGTAGGCCGGGGTGGTTTTTTCCAGATGCACGGTCAGGGGCGGCACGGGCCGTCCGACGGCGGCAAAAAAGGCTTCCGCCGCCTGCTGCTCCAAGGAGGACTTCCCCGCCGGGACCGTGAAGCCGTCCGCCAGCAGCGCGAAGCCGATGCCAGTCTCCTCCACCGTTACTGTGTCGCAAAGGGAAACGGACTGCATCACCATCCGCAGCTCGTGGTAGCCGTCCGTCCGGCGGCCTAAAATGTTCAGGGCCAGATTGATTTTCGCCGGGGCCTGTTCCTGTATCTTCATCGAATCCTCCTGGCTTCCAGATAGTAGCGCTTATCCCGCGCCTCTCCCATGGAGAAGGTCTTGCGGGGCAGCACGCCGTCGGCCATCACGGTGGGGAACAGCTGCTCCTTCCCCATGAGCGGCAGCAGGAATCCCAGATTCCCCGGCCGACTGCCCAGCTTTCGGGCCACGTCATCCCCGTGGATGTAATCCACCTGCACCTCCGGATGGTCCCTGCAATATGCGTCCAGAAAGGCTTGCAGCGTTCCCACCGTCAACTGCGCTTTGGGGTGCGGAACCGTCCACAGGCCGTCCATTCCCTGACCGCAGACCTCTGCTGTATGCCCCTCTCCCCCGCCAGTATGCGCGCCGGGATAGAACGCCTGAAAGGCGTCCCACAGATCCCGGCCGTCCACATGGAACAGTACCCGGTGGATGGGTTCAAAGGTCAACGCGTCATCGTGAAGATTCACCACCTCCACCAAGGCGTACCGGGCGGGCAAGGACGCCCACCGCTCCGGCGGCGTCACCTTTTTCAGATTTTCATAGCAGGCTTTGGCGGTGGCCAGAGAATGATTGCCGTCTCCCACGGCGAACAGCAGCGGGGCCGCGTCCGCCATGCCGTACTTATCCGCCATGGCCTCCGGACTTTTCAGGGCGCTCAGGGTGTTGGCCACCCGGCTCATCTGACTATCAGTCAGCCGCCAGCCCTTCACATGGCCGCCGCCCAGCATGAGGTCCGTGTCATAGAGGGCTTCCATGACGCCGGTCTCCCCTGTCAGCGGTTCGATCACGCTTCTCTGCGGATCGTCGATCAGCAGCATCACGTGGGGCAGTTCCAGCGCCGCGTGCTCCCGCACCCGTACCCGGGGTGGGATGCGCTCCAACACCGTCCCCTCCGTGGCCCGGATCAGCGCCCCGGAGCCAGGGGTGAAGTCATATTGCTCCAGATCAACGCAGCCAATCAATCCATGCCGCACCCGGCCGTCAGACTGCGTGCGCTCCAGATAGATCAGGCTGTCCGGGAGTGTCCGGAACAGGCCATCCGCCAAGTAGCGGTCCATAGAAGCGTTGATGGTCTCAATTCGCTTGTCCACATCCGGGCCGTTCAGATAGACCTCCGGCAGCACCAGCCGCAGGGCTGACGGAGCCTCCCCTACGGCTGCTTCCGCCGCCTGCCAGTAGTCCGGCTGGGAGGTGAACTGGTCACAGGCGACCACCGGCCATTTTTTCATTTCAGCCGTCTGCGGCAGTAAGATATCCGCCGGGTAAAAGGCGGTCTGTTCAAATCGTTGATCCATAGGTATCCCTCGCTGTTTTGAATTTCGTTTTTTATTATAATGCAGACGCATCTGCCTTGCAAGGTATGAATAAAATCCGTCTTTTACGAAAACACTACGGACAGTTCACTTGTCACACAGGAGGTACAATATGATCGTTGACAAAATTGCGCTGATCCTTGTGATCGTCGGCGCGCTGAACTGGGGCGGCGTGGGGCTGTTCGGCTTTGACACCGTCGCATTCCTGTTCGGCGGGCAGGCCGCCGTCCTCTCCCGGATCGTCTACGCGCTGGTCGGGCTGGCAGGTCTCTGGTGCGTCACGCTGCTGTTCCGCGACACGGAGGACAACACCGGCCACGCGCCTCACACAGCCTGAGTCATTCAACAAAAAAGAGCACCTTACGGTGCTCTTTTTTCCTGTTATTTTCCGTTTTGCAGACGCCTCACCAAGTCCTCTGCCGGGGTGACGTTGACGGTGCGGTAGGTGGTGTAGATCACCATGCCGGGGCGGGCGCCCGCCGGTTTTTTGACATACTTCACCTGTGTGCAGTCCACCGGCACGTTGGCGCTGTCCTTGGCCTGGGAGTAGTAGGCGGCCAGACCTGCGGCCTCTGTAATATCCTGATCCCCCGGCTCCCCGCCGTTGGTACAGAGGATCACATGGGAGCCGTGGAGCTTTTGCACATGGAACCACAGATCCCGGTAGTCGGCGTCCTTCAGGGTCAGCTTGTCGTTCTGGCGGTTGTTCCGCCCCACCAGTACCCGGAAGCCGCCGGAGGTTTTGAATTCCCGTGGCTTGGAGGGCCGCTGGAGCACCTTCTTCCCCTGCTTACGGATGAAGCCGGCATCGCTCATTTCCCCCCGGATGTCCAGAAAGTCCTGCTCTGTTTCCGCCTGCTGGATCTCCTGCAAAACGCTCTCCAAATAAGCAAGGTCACGGCGGGCCAAGTCCATCTGCTCCCGGAGGTACTTCTCCGCTGTCTTAGCCTTGGTGTAGCGCTTATAATACTTGGCGGCGTTCTGCTGGGGCGTCAGCAGCGGGTCCAGCGGAATGGTGACCTCCGCCAGATTTTCATCGTAGTAATTCTGGCAGACCAGCTTGCTCTCCCCACGCTCCATGCGGTAGAGGTTGGCGGTGATGAGGTCCCCGGACAGCCGCAGAGCGTCCCGCTCCTGGGTGGCAGCGTAGTCTTTCTCCTGCAAGGCCAGTTTGCGCCGCACCCGGTCCCGGGCGGTGGTAGCGGTGCGGATCAGGTCCGCTCCCCGCTGCCGCACCCGCTCCTGCCGCTCCTTGGCTTCATAAAAGCTGTCCAGCAGAGCGGAAAAGCTCTCAAAGGTCTCCGTTTCCGCCGCAAGGCCGTATTGGTGCACCGGCAGGGCGGAAAATTCAAAGGGAACACCCTCCCGTTTCAGAACGATCGGCGTAAAGCGGTTTTCCTTTACACAATTTGCAAACGCAAAGAAAGCGTCCTGAAAAGGGCTTCTTCCGGCCTCGTCCAGATTGCAGAGCCGCCCGTCCGTTTCCCCGCAGGCCCGGAAGCTGAGTTCCCGGGCCATCAGGGGCGAAATTCCGAAATAGGCGTCCAGCAGGAAGCGATCCAGCTGGATCTCCGGATTGACTTGGGCCAGCTTTTCGGCAAGGCCCTCCTCTGTTTCCTCTAAAAAGGGCAGCCGTCCTGTGGAGGCGGGAGGCTCGTAAAAAAGCCCCGGCAGTACCTGCCGGGCTGCGGACATCTCTGCGTCCACCCGGCGCATACAGTCGATGACCCGGTTCTCGCCGTCCAGCAGGATCAGGTTGGAGCGGCGGCCCATGGCCTCCAGCACCAGCGTCCGGTGGCCCGGCTGACCGAAATCATCGGTCACGTCCAGTTCAATTCGCACCAGCCGTTCCAAACCCGGCTGGGTGATCTCTGCCACCCGTGCCCCCACCAGATGCTTGCGCAGCAGCATACAGAACATGGGCGGCTCTGCCGGATTGTCCCGCAGCAGCTCCGTCAGCTGGAGACGGGGGGCATTAGCCCCGGCATTCAGCAAAAGCCGCTTGTTGCCCCGCAGCAACAGGATCACCTGATCCCGGGCGGGCTGCTGCACCTTATCAATGCGCAGATTCAAAAGCTGGGGCCGCAGTTCCTCCACCACGGCCCGGAGGGAAATTGCGTCCAAAGGCATTTCTTATTCCTCCATCATCACGTCAAAGAGATCGCTGGCCCGCTGACGCTGTCCGCCCAGATACAGCCAGCCGAACAGGGCCTCCAGCGCCGTGGCGGTGCTGTACTGGGCACGGCTGGCGTGGCTGGGTATCGAATGGACCTGGGCGTTGCGGCCCCGGCGGAACACAGCCAGTTCCTCCTCCGTCAGCATGGGGAGGATCTTTTCCGCGCAGGCCGCCTGATGCTCCGCCCGTACCAGCTGGATGGTGGCCTGATGGAGTCCTTTGCCGGTGGCTTTGCCGTGCTGACACAGCCATCCCCGCACCAGCAGTTCAAACACCGCATCCCCCATGTGGGCCAGACCGATGGAACTGATGCCCCGAAGCTGGTCCTCCGTCATACAGATCTCAAAGTGATTTTCCATGATTTCTCCTCACATGAAAAAAAGATTTGCCCGGGCAAATCTTTCAAATTCTGTGCTTACACTACCACAAATCCCGGAAAAATGCAAGTCTTGTTCCGAAAATGTTCCAGAGCGGCTCATGGCGGCAGTCCTCAAGAACTGACTGATAAAAAACTCGGCGGAGCCAGCATAGCTGGCTCCGCCGGTCATTGAATATCACGCTATTTAACAGGGCCGTGCCCTTTCGAGCTTACAGACTTAGAAATCCGTGTTCACCACAGTGCCGTCAGCCCGCAGGAACAGCTGGGCAGGCTTGGGCTGAGAGGCAAATTGCATGGGGCTGATAACGGCGGCGTAAGAGCCGGCGTTGGGGAACACCACGGTGTCGCCCACTTCCATCTTGGGCATGTCCGCATCAGAAAGGACCAGATCCGTACCGGTGCAGAGGTTGCCCGTCACGGTGACGGTCTCCCGCTCCGCAGTCTCCACCAGGGGGATCATCTGGAAGGAGTGGTCACCGGTGTAGATCGGCTCCCATGCGGCGATGGGGCCATTGCCCATGAAGTGCTCCAGCATGGCCACCATGGAGGGACGGGCAAAGCCGTTCAGCGTGGCGCTGAGCAGCACGAAGTTCTTGCCATGGGTGACCTTCTTGTCCACCACCTTGGCGACGTAGGTACCGGCGGTACCAACGGCGTAACGGCCGGTCTCGATGTAGAAGCGGGTCTCCGGCAGCTTTTCCTGGAACTCTGCCATGAGCCGCTGGGTCTCAGCACCCAGAGCCGTCGTATCAAAGGGCTTATCCGTCTCGCAGAAGGGAATACCCATGCCGGAACCCAGGTTCACAAACTTCAGGGTGCCGAAAGCCTCCCGCATGGAAACAGACAGCCGGAACATATTCCGATAATAGCCCTTCAGAGTCTCAGCGCTGAGCTCCTGGCTCTTCAGGTGGGCATGGAGGCCAACGATGCGGATGTTCGGCAGCCTCTTCCAAGCCTCCATAGAATCATAGATGAGCTGCTCGTCAATGCCGAACTTGGAAGCAACACCGGTATCGGCGGTATAGGTGAAGTCAGGGTTGACCCGCAGGCCGATCTCCGCCACAATGCCCTGCTCCGCAGCAGCCTCCTGAATGCGCTCCACCTCTGCGGCACTGTCAGCCACCAGCGTGGAGATGCCCAAGCCGCCCCGGATGTCCGCCATGGTCTTACCGGGGGCGGAGAAAATCACCATGTCCTTGCCCAGACCGGCCTTCTGGCCCATAACGCACTCAGCCAGGCTGGCGGCGTCCACGCCGAAGCCCTGATTCAGTACGCAGCGCAGGACCTCCGGATAGGGGTTGCATTTCACGGAATACAGGAAAGTCACACCGGGGAAATCCGTCTTCAGCTGTTCCGTATTCTTCCGGATGATAGCCTCCTCATAAAGATAAAAGCTGTCATGCTGCTTGGCCTGCTCTAAAATGCATTCACGATTCATGGTCACAGTCCTCTCTTTCATAAAATTCATAAAAATGATCTCATTATCGGGATCGATGTTGCTCTACTTTGACTATACCACAGCCGCGGACAAATAACCATATAGGAAAAACTGAACACCTGTGGCACAGATCCGTGATGCCCTTCCATCTTCTCTGAATCACCGTTGAAAAAACGTCAGGCAAACGGTTCACACATACGCAAAAAACACAGCAACTCGCCATCCAAACAGTCCGGGTATATTCAGCTTTTGGTCGAACAGGCAATTCAGAAAAAAGTGTAAAATACGCAGGGAATGGTCCGGAAGAAATCAATTCCGGGAAGTAAAGAAAAAGTCCTGAAACCTTGTGGTTTCAGGACTTTTGTGGCAGCGGGTGAAGGATTCGAACCCTCACATACAGAGTCAGAGTCTGCTGTGCTACCTTTACACAAACCCGCTATATTTGCTCGTTCATGTCGCACGAACAGGTATTATTATACCGGAAAACAAGAATTTGTCAAGGGGTTTTTTGAAAAAAATAATATTTGCCGATTTCAGCCGTTTTCAGGGCATTTTCCCCGGAAAACCCCCGCTCCGCGTGCATCATCAGAAGCAGATCTCGTTATTCCGCAAGTGAGATCCGGCGCAGAGTCTGCTTTTTCTTTAAATTTCATCCGTCACCAGTGCCCCGCTCCCCCCTGTTCCATGTAATCTTGTATTTTCAGGCACGGAAGAGATATGGACCCGGATCGTGACACTTTGGATCCGTCATCAGAGATGGAAGCGAAAACAGCGCCCGTCTTTCGACAGGCGCTGTTTTTCAGCAAGAAACAAAACGAATCGTTCGTTCAATTAGCCCTGCTCACGCATCTTGGCGAAGCACTCGCTGCAATAGACCGGACGGTCGGACTTGGGCTCAAAGGGAACCTTGGCCTCGCCGCCGCAGGCAGCGCAAACAGCGGTGAAGTACTCGCGGGGACCGCGGGCAGCGTTCTTGCGAGCGTCACGGCAGGCCTTGCAGCGCTGGGGCTCGTTCTGGAAGCCGCGCTCAGCATAGAACTCCTGCTCACCAGCGGTGAACACGAACTCCTGGCCACACTCTTTGCACACTAAGGTCTTGTCTTCGTACATGATTTTACCCTCTCTTTGAAAAGAAAAATATATTGCGTTCAGCGTGAGCTGAATTCGCCGGAAAGAATTTGCTGTGCCACCTTGCGCCGGATACGCTGCACAGCGTTGTCCACGGACTTCGCGCTTTTGCCCACTTCCAAGGCGATTTCTCTGCAGGAAAGCCCGTCTAAATAGTACCCCAGGATCTTCGCTTCAAATTCGGACAACTGTTTCCGGACACCGGATAAGAGGGCTGCCGTATGCTCCCTGTCAATAAGGTCATCTTCAGGGTCGCGCTGCGCCAGATGATTGGTGCCAGAGGTGTAGGAATTGCTGTCAAAGTCGGGAGTATCCAGTGAGACCGACTGGTTCAGCACCTGATGCTTCTCCCGTCCCGCGGAACGCAGAGCGGAATACAGTCGGCTTCGTATACAAATCTCGGCAAAGGTCCGGAATGAGGCATCCTTGTTGCCATTGAATTCCCGCACAGCCTTGATGAGCCCCAGCATTCCCTCCTGCGTCAGGTCCTCACTGTCACCGCCTGCCAGAAAATACGGGCGGGCACAGGTGCGAACCAACCGGATATACCGGGCGGCTAAAATCTCCTCCGCCTGACGATTGCCTTCGGCAACCAGACGGCACAGCTCCTCATCGGTCAATGCTTCCGGGAAATTCAATTTTTCATTTGGAACTTTGCACATAATGTATTATACCTATCTTGTTGCTGAAATGTCAAGCAAAATATAAAATTCTCGTGAATAAATCAGAAAATTTTTAGTGAAATTATGGAGAAAATCGTTTGCTTTAAGTTTTCTCTCCCACAATGACGCTTTTAAAAGGTCAATTGATCCATCAGCGGACCCTCTGCAGCGCCGCCGGGAATGGGCTTATGGAGGTGCTGATACGCCTTTTGCGTCACACACCGCCCCCGGGGAGTGCGGGTCAGGAACCCCAACTGCATGAGGTACGGCTCGTAAACGTCCTCCAGCGTCACGGACTCCTCGCCGATGGTGGCCGCCAGAGTCTCCAGCCCCACGGGGCCGCCGTTGTAGTTTTCGATGATGGCCGCCATCATCCGCCGGTCCACCGGGTCCAGCCCCAGATAGTCGATCTCCAGCGCGCAGAGGGCCTCGTCCGCCACCTGCTTGGTGATGACGCCGTCGGCCTTCACGTCCGCGAAGTCCCGCACCCGGCGGAGCATCCGGTTGGCGATCCGGGGCGTCCCCCGGCTGCGGCGGGCGATCTCGTAGGCGCCCTCCGGTACAATATCACAGTTCAGAATTCCGGCGGAGCGGGTGACGATCTTCGACAGTTCCTCCGGGGTATACAGCTCCAGCCGCAGCGTCACGCCGAAGCGGTCCCGCAGGGGGGCCGACAACTGCCCCGCCCGGGTGGTGGCGCCGATCAGGGTGAAATGGGGCAGATCCAGCCGGATGGAGTTGGCCGACGGCCCCTTGCCTACGATAATATCCAGAGCGTAGTCCTCCATGGCGGGGTACAGAATTTCCTCCACGGAACGGTTCAGCCGGTGGATCTCGTCCACAAATAGGATGTCTCCCTCGTTGAGGTTCGTCAGCAGCGCCGCCAGATCGCCGGGCTTTTCAATGGCCGGGCCGGAGGTGATGCGGATGTTGACCCCCATCTCCTGAGCGATGATGCCCGCCAGCGTGGTCTTGCCCAGTCCCGGCGGGCCGTGGAGCAGAACGTGGTCCAAAGATTCCTGCCGCTTCCGGGCGGCCTGAATGAAGATGCTCAGATTCTCCTTGGCCTTTTCCTGACCGATGTACTCCGCCAGGGTCTTGGGCCGCAGAGAGGATTCCTGGGCGTCCTCCGCCAGAAAGGTCTTGGCCACGATGGGCTCCTCGTAAATATCATTTCCAAAGTCGATGCTCACAGCTTCACTTCCCTATGCCGTCAAATTCATGCCCAGGATACAGGCCGCCATCACTGCCAGGCATACCATCAGCGCAATGGTCACCGCCCGCATGGCGCCGCGCCTGGCATCCCGCAGCGTCCACATAACAAGCACCGCGCACAGCGCCGCAGCAGTAATGCCCGCGATCGCGCCTACACTGTAAAACAGTCCATGCAGATTGCCCATTACTTCACCATTTTTTTCAGGCTCTGGCGGATGATCTCCTCCAACGGCAGATTCTCCACATCCACACCCTTGAGGGCCATCTGCACCTCTTGCGTGGAATAGCCCAGCACCGCCAGCGCCGCGGCAGCCTCGGTGGCCTTACTGGTAAACACGGCGGGGACCGCCGCGCCCTTTCCGCCGGAGAAATCCAGTCCGGAGGCGGTCTCCTTCGCCATTTTGTCCTTCAATTCCAAAATGATCCGCTGGGCGATCTTTTTGCCGATGCCCTGGGCCGCCGTCAGGGACTTGGCGTCCTCCGTGACGATGGCCATGGCCAGACCCTCCGGCGTGTTGGCGGAAAGGATGGCCAGCGCCGCCTTGGGTCCCACACCGGACACCCCCAGCAGCAGCTTGAAGCTGTTCAGCTCGTTCTGGGTGGCAAAGCCGTAGAGATCAAAGATGCTCTCTCCCACGTTCAGGTAGGTGTAGAGCTTCTTCTTTTCCCCCTTTTTCAGCTGGGAGAGGGTGTTATTGGTGGTCATGCAGGCGTATCCCACGCCGCCGCAGTCGATGACGGCCAGCCCCGGCAGGATCTCCGCCACGGTGCCGTCCAGATAGTAAAACATACGGTTTTCTCCTTATACAGTTTCCTTCTCCGGCTTGATCTGCGGGAGCCGTGAAGTAGAACTCCTTGCGTGGCATAACGCCAGCGCCAGCGCATCGGCGGCGTCATCGGGCCGGGGTGTTTTCGCCAATTTCAGCAGCCGCTTGGTCATATCCATGACCTGCCGCTTCTCCGCCTTGCCGTAGCCGGTGACGGCCATCTTCACCTGCCCCGGCGTGTACTCAAACAGCGGGATGCCGCACCGCTCCGCGGCGCACAGCAGCACCCCACGGCCATGGGCCACGGCGATGCCGGTGGTGATATTCGTGTTGAAGAACAGCTCCTCCACGGAGATCACATCCGGCTTCAGCTGGCCGATAAGCTCCTCCATGTCCCGGTCGATCTGGTAGAGCCGTTTGGACAGAGGCAGCCCCGCCGGGGTGGTGATGGCCCCATAGGTCACCATTCTGTATTGTGCCCGCTCCCCTTCGATCAGCCCAAAGCCGATGGTGGCGTAGCCGGGGTCGATGCCTAAGATCCGCACAGTGTCCCTCTTTTCTTCTCAATTAAAAATAGTATAGCAAACTTGCCGCCAAACCGCAACAAGAAAAACAGATGTTCGATAATTTCTGTAAGATTCCGGCTTGCATCCGCAGGGGCGGTATGATACCATGTAAAAAATGTGTGAAAGGGCGGTGAAGCAGGTGCATCGGCATTGGTTGCCCCTCAGTTTGTCCCTCCTATGCTGGCTTGTTGGCTGCGGCGCTTTTCAGGAATCTCCCATGCCGTCAACGCCGGAACCGTCTCTGGAAGCACCGGCCGACCCGCTCCCCGCGCCCGCCGCGTCAGGAGACGGCGCCGAGGCGGAGCCGGACGAGGGCTCCGAGCCTGCCGAGGTAACAGAGTCGATCCCCGCACCGGAGGACTTTGTCCGTGTGGCGGACTGGATCCCTGATATATACACAGACCTGCGCTACGCCGCCGACAACAACTTCACCGGACAGGCCATCTATGATTTTTCAGACGCCTACCTTCGGTACGGTACGGTGCAGAAGCTGGTGGCGGCACAGGAGACCATTGCGGAAAGCGGCTGTTCCCTGCTGATCTGGGACGCCTTCCGCCCTGCTTCCGCGCAGTTCCGGCTCTGGGAGATCTGTCCGGATCCCGCTTATGTGGCAAACCCGGAAAAGGGCTTTTCCTCGCACAGTCGGGGAAACACCGTTGACGTGACGCTGGTCACCACCGACGGTCAGCCCGTGGACATGCCCACGGACTTTGATGATTTCACCGCTCTGGCAGACCGGGATTACAGCGATGTCGGAGATACTGCCGCCGCAAACGCCCGCCTGTTGGAAAGCGCCATGACGGCTGCGGGATTCCGCCCCTATTCCGCCGAGTGGTGGCACTATTCGGACACGCAAGCCTATCCCGTTGAGGAAACATTCATCCCCCCATCATAAGGAGTGAAACCATGCGTATTATGGCAATCGACTACGGCGACGCCCATACCGGCATCGCCATTTCTGACCCCACCGGCCTGCTGGCCGGGTTCACCACCGTGATCAACAGCCGTCGGCAGGAGGTCGTGGTGGAACAGGTAACACTTTTAGCCAAGGAACACGGCGCGGAGGAACTGGTCCTGGGCCATCCCGTGAATATGGACGGCACTCTGGGACCCCGCTCCGAGAAGGCAAAGGCCATGAAGGTGCTGCTGGAGGAGGCCACGGCCCTGCCGGTGGTCCTCTGGGATGAGCGCCGCACCACCATCGACGCCCACAACATCCTCTTCAACAGCGGCAAGAACGCCAAACAGCGGAAGAAGGTAGTGGACGCTGTGGCGGCCTCTCTGATCTTGGAGGGGTATCTCACCTTTAAGAAAAGCCATTGAGGAGGCATACCCGTGGAATCTGAAGCACAGCAGTCCCCTTCCCAATGCAGCCGGGCATTGGAACTGTTTTTGTATTTTTTTAAAATTGGCTTTTATACCTTTGGCGGCGGCTGGTCCATCGTAGCCCAGATCCAGCAGGAATATGTGCAGAGCAAAGGCTGGATCACCGACGAGGACCTGCTGGACATCACCAGCGTGGGCCGCAGTCTGCCGGGGCTGATGATCGGCAATGTGTCCTATCTGTTCGGCTATCATGTGGCGGGCTTTCCCGGCGCCCTCGCCTGTCTGCTGGGGATCTCCCTGCCCTCGCTCATTGTTCTGACGGTCGTGACCTGGTGCTATACTCAGGTAAAGGATAACCTGTATGTCAGCCGGGCCATGACCGGCGTCCGGGCCGCCGTAGCGCCTGTTGTGGCTTCTGCGGCCTTGAAACTGCGGAAAGCCGCATTGGCAGACCGGGCAGGGTATGTCTTTCTTCTGCTGGCCTTCGCCCTGTACCTGTTCGGCGGACTGAGCTGCATCCTCATCGTACTCATCAGCGGATTTTTAGGCTGGCTGCTGTCCGTCTGGCATTGCCGGAAGGGAGGCCGCTCATGATCCTCCTTGAACTGTTCTGGTCCTTCTGCAAGATCGGCTTTACCAGCTTCGGCGGACTGAGTATGGTCCCCCTCATCAACAGTGAAATGCTGTCCCACGGCTGGATGACCCTTTCCGAGGTCAGCGACATTGTTGCCATTGCGGAAATGACGCCCGGCCCGCTGGGGCTGAACTGCGCCACCTTTGCCGGGACCCGTGTGGCGGGACTGGCCGGGGCTGTCTCCGCCAGTCTGGGGGTCCTGTCCCCCACTCTGCTGATCTGCGCGGCTGCCGCCGTCATGTTTGAAAAATTCCGGGAATCCGATTTCATGAAGAAAGTGATGTACGGTATTCGCCCCGCCTGTTTGGGCCTGATCATAGCGGTAGTCTGCTCATTGACCGCAACCAACTACACGAACGCCGCAGGCAGCATCAGTTACGGTGCGGCTCTGATTGGCGTGGCCGCCACGGTCCTGCTGCTGAAATTTAAGATCAGCATCCCCAAGGTGATCCTGCTCTCCGCCGTTTTGGGACTGTTCCTGACCCGTTGACGCACAAAAAACCAGCATGGAGCGCTGCTCCATGCTGGTTCTTTTCAATCTGTATCAGTCCTTCACGGTGCCGTCCGCATTGAACAGCGGCAGCTTTTTCAGGAACTTGATGTCCGTGCGGTCTGCCGCGTCGCCCTCGGCCAGTACGGCAACCTTGCCGGTGACTACGCCGCCGGCCTCCTGCACCAAGGCCTCCATAGCCTTCAGAGAGCCGCCGGTGGAAATCACGTCATCCATGATCAGGATGCGCTTGCCCCGGATCAGGTCCGCATCGTCCCGGCCCAGAAAAAGCTTCTGCGTACCGGCGGTGGTGATGGAGTGGTCCTCCACATGGATGGGGTCCGGCATATAGGCCTTGGCACCCTTGCGGGCGATAAAATACTTGGCAGCGCCGGACTGGCGGGCCATCTCATGGATCAGCGGGATGCTCTTGGCCTCAGCAGTAAAGATATAATCATAGCTGTCGGCGGGCACCAGCTTCAAAAGCTCCCGTGCGCAGGCCACAGTCAGCTCTGTGTCACCAAAGCAGATAAATGCGCCGATATACAGGTCATCCGTTACCTTGCAGATAGGCAGTTCTCTCTTCAAGCCTGCCACTTCGATGGGATATGTCATCGTGATTGCCTCCTCATTTTCCTGTCTGAAACGATCCCGCGTTTGATTGTGTTTAACCTTATTTATTATATCGAATACACATCAAAAGTCAAGCTGTCAAAGGAGCTGGTCCAGCATCAGACGGTGCACCGGCTGCGGCGGCTCCGGCTGTCCGGCAGCAACACCCGCCGCGTAGCCATGAAAGGCATCCACCTCGTAGTAGAACTCCCCCCGGTTCAGCGGCGCTTCCGTCCGCATCATGGTCACGATCCCGCTGCCGGTGCGCTTGACACGGGCCTCCCGCCGGACCCAGCTTCGAAAGAAGGCCGCCTCTGTCCGAACGCCGGCGATCCGCTCCATGGCCCGGACGCTCACGGGGCGGACGCGCTCGATGTCCACCCCAACCGGCGTGTCCGCTAAAACGGCGGCTGCGGCCCCAGCCGTGTGGCTGAGGCTGAAATGGGTATCCGGATGGTCCGGGAAAAAGGGTTTTCCCAATTCATCGACCTCGATCCGGGGAAGATCCCGCCAGCTGCGCTGCTCCCACAGCGCCATCCGCAGCAGAAGATAGGCGCACAGCACCTCCTGGTGCTTTTCCTTCGGCAATTTTTCCAGCCGCTCCCGCCGCGCGTCCGGCAGAAGGGCTATCATATCTCCGTATTCCTGTTCCGTCAGCGGCCGTTCCATTCTGGCCAGCCATACCTGGATCGGCATATTTCCCCTCCATATTCGTCTGTTTTTCCATTTTTCTTTATTTTACAGCCGGATTTTCCCCATGTAAAGGCACACGGATAAAAAAATTAAATTTTTATTTTAAAAAAAGAGGAAATTCGCCTTTTGCGGGGTATAACTTAACGTGACCATTTAATTCGTGAAAGGAGGACCGGCCGTGGCATTTCCCCAGAGCTTTATGGACGAGCTGACCGCCCGCAGTGATATTGTGGACGTGGTAGGCAGTTACGTACAGCTGACCCGCAAGGGCAGCAACCTGTTCGGCCTGTGCCCCTTCCACAGTGAAAAGACCGGCTCCTTCTCCGTCTCGCCGGACAAGCAGATCTATTACTGCTTCGGCTGCAAAAAGGGCGGCGGCGTTGTCAACTTCATCATGGACATTGAAAACCTCCCCTTCCCGGATGCTGTCCGGTTTCTGGCCAAGCGGGCCGGGATGGAGGTTCCGGAGGAGGAAGGCGACCGGGAAGCCGGACGCAGGCGGCAGCGTCTGCTGGATCTGAACCGGGATGCCGCCAGATTTTACTATCAGCTTCTTCAGCAGCCGGAGGGTCGGGCCGTTCAGGAATATCTGGACCGACGGCAGATCAAAAAGTCTACCGCCGTCAAATTCGGCATGGGCGCCTCGCTGGACGCCTGGGACGTACTGCTCACCGCCATGACCAAAAAGGGCTACACCAAGTCCGAACTGCTGGACGCCGGGTTGGTGGTCCAGAACAAAAATGGCGGCCTTTATGATAAATTCCGCAACCGGCTCATGCTGCCGGTGATCGACACCCGTGGCGATGTGGTGGCCTTTGGCAGCCGGGTGCTGGACAAGTCCGAGCCAAAATACATGAACTCTTCAGAAACGCCGGTATACTCCAAGCGCCGGGTGCTGTACGGTTTGAATCTGGCAAAGAAGTCCAAGCGCCCCAACATCATTCTCTGCGAGGGCAACCTGGACATCGTCACGCTGCATCAGGCGGGCTTCGACAATGCCGTGGCCTCCATGGGAACGGCGCTGACGGTGGAGCAGACCCGGCTTCTCAGCCGTTTCACCAAGGAATTGGTCCTCTGCTATGACAACGATAACGCCGGCAAGATCGCCACGGAGCGGGCCTTGCAGATCCTGAACGGCTCCGAGTTCAGCGTCAAGGTGCTTCAGCTTCCCCGCCGTCTGGTGGACGGTGAATACATCAAGCAGGACGCCGACGATTTCATCAAGCTTCAAGGACCGGACGCCTTTGAGCGTCTGCTCAACGGCAGCGAGAACGGCGTGGAATTCCGCATGGCTCAGATCGCCGGAAAATACGATCTCAAGGATGACGAAGCCCGCATCGCCTACTGCGGAGAGGTCAGTGAGCTGCTGGCCTCCCTCCCCGGTGCCGTGGAACGGGAGATCTATACCGGGCGGGCCGCCGAGGCCGCTGGGATCACGGCGGAGGCCATGAAGCTGGAGGTTCAACGGTCCTTCAAGCGCCGGATCGCGCGGGAAAAGCGGGCGGAGCTGCGGAAAGATCTGAATCCGGCAATGGCCTTGCAGCCCAAGGAGCGATCCCTGCGCTTTGAAAATATGCGCTCCGCAGAAGCGGAAAAAGGCATTCTCCGTCTTTTGCTGACGGATGACACCCTGTTTTCCGACACTATCCCTATCCCGCCGGAGCGGTTCTCCTCCCCCCTATTGAGCCGGGCTTACCAACGGCTGTGGGAGGTCCATGCCGCCGGAAGCCGGCCCATGATCTCATCTCTGGGAGAGGAATTTTCCCGGGAGGAGATCGATTGTCTCACCGCCGTCTGTCAGGAGCCTGTATCCACGCAGCATGCGCAGCAGGCTCTGACGGATTACATAGATGTGATCAACAGCGAAGCGGATAAGCGAACGGCACAGGATGATCCTCTGCTGGCCGCTGTGGAAAAATTCAAGAACAAAAAGAGAGGAAAGCAACATGTCTAAACGTGATTTGAGCCCTGATAGTCTGGAGGCGCAGGCCGACGCTCTGCTGGCCGCTGCCGACAGCATGGATATTCCGGATGAAATCCCGATGCCGGGAAAGAGCAGCCGTTCCGGTAAGGCCGCAAAGGCCGCCCGTCCTGAAGCAGACCATATCATGACGGATGAAGAGGCCAAAAAGGCCGGCATCGTCCGTCTGGACGATAAGCAGGTCGCTGCCCTCCCCGCCGCCAGCTGGCTGATGGGGCAGGAAAAGCTGCGGGAACTGCTGGCCCGCGGCAAGAAGAAGGGCAAGCTGGATTCCGGCGAGCTGATGGAGGCCGTGGACGATCTGAATCTGGAAAGCGATCAGATGGATCAGCTTTACGATTCTCTGGAAGCGCTGAACATCGACATCGGCACGGAGGAGGATCTCCTCCCCGAGCTGCCCGACGATGAGCCTGCCGCCGAGGAGATTGCCGACGTGGAGGAAGAGGAGCTGGTGGACCCCAACTCTCTGGTCAGCAACTTCTCCATCGACGATCCTGTCCGTATGTACCTCAAGGAGATCGGCAAGGTCCCCCTGCTGAACCCCGATGAAGAGATCGTGCTGGCACAGGCCATGGCCGCAGGCGCGGAGGCCAAGGCCCGTCTGGACGAGCTGCAGGAGCAGCGTGAGGCCGGTGAAACGCCCGCCGTCACTCCGGAGGAAGAGGCTGAGCTTCGCAAGGCCTTTAAGAAGGGTGAAAGCGCCAAGCAGAAGCTGGCAGAGGCGAACCTCCGTCTGGTGGTTTCCATTGCCAAGCGGTATGTGGGCCGCGGTATGCTGTTTCTGGACCTGATCCAGGAGGGCAATCTGGGCCTCATCAAGGCCGTTGAAAAGTTCGATTATACCAAGGGCTACAAGTTCTCCACCTACGCAACCTGGTGGATCCGTCAGGCCATCACCCGCGCCATCGCGGATCAGGCCCGTACCATCCGGATCCCCGTTCACATGGTGGAGACCATCAACAAGGTCATCCGTGTCTCCCGTCAGCTCTTGCAGGAGCTTGGCCACGATCCCAGCCCCAACGAGATCGCCAAGGAGATGAATATGCCTGTGGACAAGGTCCGAGAGATCCTGAAGATCGCTCAGGAGCCTGTGTCTCTGGAAACCCCCATCGGTGAGGAGGAGGATTCTCACTTGGGCGACTTCATCCCCGACGAGGGCGCCAGCGAGCCCAGCGAGGCCGCGTCCTTCACCCTGCTGAAGGAGCAGCTGATGGATGTGCTGTCCACTCTGACTCCCCGTGAGGAAAAGGTGCTGAAGCTGCGCTTTGGCATTGAGGACGGCCGCACCCGGACGCTGGAGGAAGTCGGCAAGGAGTTCAACGTGACCCGCGAGCGTATCCGCCAGATCGAGGCCAAGGCCCTGAGAAAGCTGCGCCATCCCTCCCGCAGCAAAAAGCTGAAGGACTTCCTGAACTAACAGTCCCGCTGGGCTGCCGATACCGTTGGCGCAGCTTTAGGGCTCCCGCGCAAGCCCAGTGAAACGGGTTGCGTGGGAAGAGGAGGGGCAGCGAAGCAAACGAATTTTCACCGCAGGTGAAAACGAGTGATACGCAGCATGCCCCGACGACGCGCCATCCCTCCCGCAGCAAGAAGCTGAAGGACTTCCTGAACTGAAAACCGAACAATGTTAAGTAAAAAACCGTGCTGTTTATAAAACAGCACGGTTTTTTCACTTCATCCAACTCAGTAAGCGGCCTGCCTCCAATGCCGCCTGTGCCCGGACGCCCTCAAAATCCACATACGGGTTGTAGACGCCCTCCAGCAGATCGTGGGCTGCCTTGGCCTCTTGCAGTGCGGCGATTCCCTCTTCCCGGAGCACTCCCGTCATCCGGGCGCGGAACCGCAGACGGGCCTTGTTCTCCGGGTGGCTCAGGGCGTCCAGCCGCACTCGGCGGTAGGGCTTCCCCGGATACGCCATTCCCGGCCTGGAGGTGACAAAGGCCACGCCCAGCTCCGGGATCAGCAGGTGTTCCAGCTGCCCCGGCTCCTCTGTGGATGGACAGGCGGTCACGTCATAGTCCCGGCGAGTGGCCTCCCCACACAGCGCCGCCAGCAGCGCCCCCGCCTGCTCATAGCTGTCCTCCAATTCGTAGACCTTGGGGCACAGGGCCTCCACGCTGTCGAACCGCCAGACCGGCCCCCGGTAGGTCAGGCTCCCCAAAAATCGGCGAGTGATCTTCCCCGTGCCGCTCCCCCGGCCTCGCAGCTCCCTGGCCATGATCCCGGAAAACCGCCGGACCGCCCGCTGGCGGTCAAAGACGCGGCTGGCCTCGGCGACCGTATCCAATTCCACCTGCCGAGCCGCCTTCAGACAGCGGTATGCCCGGCCATAGGCGTCCTGATAGTCATGGGTATGGCGCTTCACCTCCCCGGCCTGTGCCTTGGCGGCAGGCAGGTCGTAAAACCGCCCCAGATCCACATAGCGATCCACAGCCGCCGGGTACTTCGGCTCTACGACGTGGGCAGTGTAACATAAGGACACCGCGTCGCCACGAGTGTTAGACGGCACAATTCCGTGGTCATGGTACCTGAACTCAGAATTTCCACACGATATTTACCTTTTGCTCGCCCGTTTCCGCATCTCGCTCACCGATCTCGATCCGTTCGATCAGCGCCACCGCCAGTTCCCTCGGCAGGGTTTTCAGTTCCAAAAGTTCCTGCGCCCGTTCCATCAGATCTGCCTGTTCCTGCGGCTGTGCTGATTCCGACAATTCTTCATCAATTTGCGCCAGCCGCCGTTCCAGCCGGCTTTTCTCAGCAAGAAAGTCATGGTTCAAATCCACAAACTGTCCCTCGCTCAAAACGCCGGAGACCTTATCCAGATACAGATTCTTCAAAGCCGCGCTGCGCTTTTCCAGTTGGGACAGCAGTGTTTTCTGCTCCTGAAGCAGCACCTCCCGCCGGGTGTTTTCCGGCGTTGGCAGGTTGAGTTCCTCCGGTGTGTAGTAGGTCTGCACATGATACCTCAGCCGTTCCAACACCAGCTCAATCAGTTGATCTAAGCGGATGGAATGACGGGTACAGAGCTTTTGTTCCCCGCTGTCGGCGTATAGCTTGCACCGAAGATAGCTGACTCGCTTTGCGCCCTTTCTGCCATTGCTGGTTTTACTCATAGTGCTTCCGCAATCCATGCACTTTACCAGTCCCGCCAGAGGATGGATCGTTCCCGATCCGTCCTCCCGGGTACGTACTGCCATCAGTCTCTGCACCGTTCGGAAGGTTTCCTCGTCGATGATAGCCTCATGCGTCCCCTTCACCCGAAACCATTGTTCCTCCGGCATCGTGATCAGTGTCTTGGATTTGTAGCTCACCTTTTTTGTCCGGCCCTGCACCATGTTGCCAATGTACATCTCGTTATGCAGGATCCGCCATACCGTGTTCTTGTTCCATAGGCCATAGTCATTTTTTATGGGATGGTTGCAACTCCATCCCCGCTCTGCCTTGTAGCGGGTCGGGTTCACAACGCCTTGCGTATTCAGCATGAAGGTGATGCTCTGCTTGCCGTGCCCGTCCAACGCCCACTGAAAGATCTGCCGCACCACTCCCGCCGCCTCCGGCTCCACAATGAGATGATGTTTGTCGTTCGGATCTTTCTGATAGCCGTAGACCGGAAAGCCGCCGATGTACTGCCCCTGTCTCCGCTTCATGTCAAAGACCATGCGGATGTTCTCGGACAGATCCTCCAAATACCACTCATTGATGAGTCCGTTGATCTGGCGGGCTTTTTTGTTGCCCTTGACCTCGGTATCGGCGTTGTCCGCTACCGCAATAAAACGAATGCCCCAGATGGGAAACAGCGTGTGGATGTACTTTTCTACCAGTTCCATGTCGCGGGTAAAGCGGGACTGGCTCTTGCAGAGGATAATTTGGAACTTCTTTTCTTTCGCCGCTTCAATCATGCGGTTGAAGTCCGGCCGCAGACTGTCCGCGCCGGAGTAATCCTCATCGCAGTAAATGTGGTAGACGTCCCACCCCCGCTCTACGGCGTAACTGATGAGCAAAGATTTCTGATTCTGGATGCTTTCAGATTCAGGCTGCCTTTTGTCTTCGTCCTCCTTACTCAGTCGTGTATAAATCGCACAAAGGATAGTTACACCTCCTTCAAGGCATAACTGCTCACTTGAATCGTAGCACATGAGCAGCTATTCGGCAAGAAATTATTTGAAATCCCTGCGCCGCTAAAACGTAGCGCAGGGATCATTTGGACAGTTCTTTTGTGAGCCATGTTGTGATGGCTTGTTGGATAATAGCGCCGGTTGTGGACTTGTCGTGGGATGGTCGCTGCTCGGTCAGGATCAAGGTTGAGTTTTGCATAGAATCGCCTCCAAGGAAATCTATGAAATAATGGTGTAGGATATGAAAAAGTAGATGTACGAGATGTACATCTACTTTCCGAATATAGTAATTAGGCAAAGTTGAACTAATACATATAGACTTCATTGCAGTTCCAGCTAAAGAAACGAATTTGGTCATTCCATTGTGTGGAATACTAAAATGTGGTATATTTCAAGTAAGAATCCGTAGTTCGGAGGCGTGTTATGAATTCTAAATGGTATTGGCTTATTCGCCAAAAATACAGGAACTTAAAGTTTCAAATTAAGAAAGCTGCTTTTAGACTGAATGAGAGAAAAGAATCGTCAGAACGGTTATCTTCTTTTTCAAGAATAGTAATACGAACGTTGTTAGTCCAGGTTGCTATAAATCTCGTCTTAGTTGCCGTATTATACGTTGGTGACAAGTTGTTGTTGTCTGCTATGGAGATATTTGCAAAAACTCAAACAGATCCATTAATAGCTGCATTGTCAGAGAGTATTCTAGTTGATATCGTAATCGGTGGTATAGGTGTTGCCGGTGTAATTCTTGGTTTGTACTGTTCAAATATGACCTCGGTGTATTCATCTAAATACACAAATGCACCAGCAACAATATCTTCAGCATTCCAAAGAGATGTGGTAACTAACCGTTGCATCAAGCAAATAACAGGATACATTATCTTTTGTGTCATTATTCTGTTTGGGTGCCTTATAGGAATTTCTTTTTCTTATGTCTCAATTATTGCTCTACTCTTTTTAACCATCCGAATGATCATCACATTTAGTATTACTGGAAACCGAATGTATCAGCTATCCAATACATTTAACATTTCTGATAATCTTTATCCCGAAATATATTCTGCTATTCGAAAAATATCAGCGAATAATCACTTTTCAAACGACCCCAATTTTCAAAACCACTATCAAAAAATTTGCACAAAGCAATTTAAGATTCTACCGGACATTGCTGTATATAACAAAGATAACCCTATTAACCAAAACCCCGCTATGCTCTCTTTCATAAATAACAATTTGGCGCTTATAAGTGTTTACTGGGGCGTTAAAGAAAAAATTCATTATGATTCTTTTTGGTATCGATCAGAGACACAGTATAAAAAATGGCATACTGCAACAGATACCGAAATAAGTCTGGCACTAAATACGGGAGTATCACTTCAGGCAATGAGCGTAATAAAAAACAGATGGTGGTTTGAGCAAGATTTACTTCGCATCAACAATATTTGTGTTGAAAAGCTGTGTGCGGAGAATGACCTGAATACACTTTATTCATATCTAAATATTGTCGCCCAGTTATCGAGCCAAGCAATGGAAAGTGGCTGCCTATTGTTTTGGACAAAAAGTGTTGTTGATCTGCAAGAAAAAATTCTACCTGCATGTATTGCATGTGCTAAAAGTGATGACAAAAATCACGTTATATTGGCCGCTGCAATTGCAGATGTATTTATTGGGATATATATAAATATCATCATTGGAATAAATAAATATCTTAGAGAATTAAATATTGACTCTTTGTTAAACTGTGCAACAGAAGCATATTCTTATGAGCAATTAAAACCGAACAACAGATACTACAACAATCATTCCGTAGAGCATTTATTTAATTGCATTTTTGCAGAACTCAAGCTCGAATCAAAACGGGTAACTCCTGACTGGTACATAAAACAAGCTGTTGCATATACGGTTTATCAGGACTTAAATGATGTTGTTGACGCAATGGATAAAATTTATAATAATGTTTTCTCCGTAGGAAAACGCTTGACCGAAAATAAATGCTATCTGCAAGGAGCAACAGTGCTTTCACGCTTGTTTGAGTTGTCTTCAAAAGCATCTATGGCTTTGACAAGCCTGAACACTTTTTTCCCAAAACTTGAAGCACTGCATTTTGAGCCAACGGTCGTATGGGACGAATGCCATTTGAAGCAATTTTTAACCAGAAGAAAAGAAATAGAAAAAAGATTTCCTCCGTATTTGGTAAAATGTTGTGGTGAGACGACACTTGCTCATTGGAGGGATCGAGAGGATTTTCCTGATTCCTTGGGTTTTTGTTACAACCAGCTATGTGAATATTTGGTTGTGGCAATTGAGGATGATGATTTCGAATCGTTTAAATCTGCATATTCAGGGTTCTTTGGGGTAGTTCTGCTATACCACGAATACGTGAGATCAGATGTAGTAAAAATTAAAGAACTACATAAACAAAGCGCCGTATTCCATGTTGTTACTGCGCCTCTTATAGAATATGCAATTATTAGTGGACTAGCAATATTGTGGGGTGAGTTTTCTGAGAATAGACAATGGAAGGAGCTAGTCGATGCAGAGTTAAGCGAATTTGTAAGCAAAGATGAAAAGAAAAGAGAAATACTGACGAAAATAATTGAAATGCTATCTTACAGAAAAGGCCATATGCTTGGAATTGGAAACCGCGACCTGATTCAGACAAACTGGGTGCAAAGGATTACTAATTCGATTCGAGTGAGTGGTCTTTGTCATTACGAATATAAGGACTGGGGAATCAAAGTCCTGAAAACAGAAAGTACTTTATTAAAAGCTTTTTGTGGAACATCGTTTGAAAATCTTGGATTTGCAGATAATGTTGAGGATTTGTATTTAATCCTTTGCCTTAATCAGTATGTTCCTTCCGAGAAACAATATGAAAGTCGGTCTAAATGGGAGAAGAATTTGCATGAGACAGATACACAATGAACTTATCTCCTCGCAACAAACACCTAGAGCATATCTTCACCATGATTACAAATATAAACGTGGAATGCATTCACATATGTTTGTAGAAGATTTTTGTAGGTCATTTTCGATTAAGCTTGCCCCAATCGAGCAGCATGATGAATTCTATGATGTAAGTCCCGCCGATGATTTGTTGAAAAAACTTCTCACATTTGATGACTATTCTTTCTTCAGATATTCTTTTGATAAATTATTGGACACGCTCATGTATCATTTGATATTGAATGGAACGGCATATTTAGAAATTGTAAAGTGGGTTGACTCGAGAGGAACCCTTCAGGGAATAGAACTTGTTCCAATTTGCGTTTCCAAAGGTATCAAAGCAAAAAAAGTATATCGATTTTTCGCAAAAACTCCCGATAGACAAAGTCGAATTATGTTTAAGGTGAATAATCAAAGTGTTGTTTCCTTTTACTTGAAAGACTTGGGTTTCAAGAAGACGTATTTTCGGCAACTTCTTAATAAATTTTCTCGATTTGACACGCTCGGAACTACTAATTTAGCGCTTGATAAAAGTCTCGAAGGAATTTATAACTTTACTGAACATCAAAAGCAATTGGAGTTTCAGTTTCTAAATTGTACACGGAAAATATTTTGGAATGGTAGAAATTACTCAAATCAACATTTGAGTGAAAGTTATCTGCTATATAGAGCCGCATATGCTGATATGTTGCAGTATAGATTTTTAGATTATATGCTACAGAAACTGAATAATGGTTTTGAGCCTTTAAGGCAAGAGTTTGGCTTTGTAGGGAGAATCATAACACCATTACCTAGAATTAATTATAGTCAGCATCTTGCAGAGTATCATGATGGCAAAATAAATGCTTCGCAATTGGGAGATGTTATTTTAAAAAAGAATCTTCGGAATTAGCCCCCGAAAAAACAACTCTATATCTCAAGTATTTCACCATTATACTTAGGCAAAAATGAGGTGTACACATAGGAGTTGAAATACATAGTCTTAGCAATTTTTTGCAAGTTTTAGCCAAATACAAATGGTGAATACACTACCTTAGGGATTTCTCCTCGGCTAGTAATCCTATGAGCTTAGTTCAACTATAGAAGGCGAGGTTTCCTGTTTTCAGGATGCCTCGCCTTCTATATCTCTCCATTTTTAAATACAAAATGCCGCATATAGCGGAACGGTTCCGTCAAGATTTATGCGCAAAATTGTTTGCAGGCTCCGGCTGAGTGAAGTCAGCCGGCAATAGAGGCGTCGTCCAAAGCCGCCTCCAAGTGCTTCATGTTCATGTATTTCTTGTTGCCCCAATGGGTGCCCGCCACATGGCGCAGCCTTGCACAGACCAGCATCAGGGCAGAGTTGCCATCGGGGAACGTCCCCACCACGCGGGTTCTGCGGCGAATCTCACGGTTCAGCCGCTCGATCACGTTATTTGTGCGGATGCGCGTCCAGTGCTCGCTGGGAAAATCGCAGTAGGTCAGTGTCTCCTCAATGCCGTCCTCGACCTTCTTGGCAGCCTCCTTCAGTTTCATCGCTCTCAATTCTGCAACGACGGCTTTTGCCTTCTCGCGGGACGCCTTCTTGCTCTCCTGGGCGTGGATCGCCTTGAGCATTTTTGCCACAATTTTGACCTTGGATTTGGGCACAACAGAGAAAACATTGCGGTAGAAATGCACCGTGCAGCGCTGGTATTTGGCATCCGGGAACACCTCACCCACGGCCTCCAGCATCCCCATGCACTTGTCACCGACGATGAGCTTTACGCCGTCCAAGCCGCGTCCACGAAGCCATTGGAAGAAACTGACCCAGCTGGCCTTGTCCTCCTTCATGCCCTCGGCAGCGCCCAAAACCTCACGAAAACCGTCCTCATTCACGGCAATCGCCACCAAAACAG
>ERZ772954.450-NODE-450-length-41885-cov-5.499355_pt1 | contig 41885 bp, 33 predicted proteins | sample MGYA00580684_ERZ772954 | MGnify/ENA primary metagenome ERZ772954 (study PRJEB29015, sample SAMEA2737654) | human gut metagenome | biome: human gut; feature: human-associated habitat; material: faeces | place: China | collected 2012 ...
CACTGCTGCCTCCCGTAGGAGTCTGGGCCGTATCTCAGTCCCAATGTGGCCGGTCAACCTCTCAGTCCGGCTACTGATCGTCGCCTTGGTGGGCCGTTACCTCACCAACTAGCTAATCAGACGCGAGGCCATCTTTCAGCGATAAATCTTTGGCATTTCGACCATGCGATCAAAATGCGTCATGCGGTATTAGCAGTCGTTTCCAACTGTTGTCCCCCTCTGAAAGGCAGGTTCCTCACGCGTTACTCACCAGTCCGCCACTAAGCATTCCTATCATTTGGCCGAAACCTCAATCAAGGGTGCTCCGTTCGACTTGCATGTGTTAAGCACGCCGCCAGCGTTCGTCCTGAGCCAGGATCAAACTCTCTATAATATGGTATCTAAACAGCCTTAGCTGCTTAAATCAATCATAGAGTCATTTATCATGACTTCATTTACTTCTATTTTATAGTTGCTGCTTTCGGTCGAATTGACTACGGCCTATTCACCCACAACTTCGTCGCGAGCCTCGTGAAAAGCTCGCTCCGCTGGTGCTTTCTTTTCTCACGTTGTTTAATTTACAAGGTGCACGTCCCTCAAGCGGAACATTCACTATTATATCAGGCTCAGTTTCATTTGTCAAGTACTTTTTTCAAATCTTTTTCGGATTTTTCTTTCCGATCTTTTCAGATCTTCAAGCTCTCGACTCATTCACTTCATCGCCGTCAAACAGCTTAGTTAGAATACCAGATACTTCCCCGTTTGTCAACGGTTTTTTCCAAGTTTTTTTGATTTTAATTATTAGTATTTCTTATTCCTTACTATCACCTTAACAGTGCCGAAAATAATCTGTGCAAAACAGCCCCGATATGCTATACTGACACCATATTATATATGCTCTGCGGAGGTATCACTGTGCTGATTCAACGTATGTCCGCCGTCTTCGGACGGCTACGGAATGAGACCTTGCAGCTCCAGGATGGTCTTAATATCATAGAAGCCCCCAATGAAACCGGAAAATCCACCTGGTGTGCCTTTCTGACCGCCATGCTCTACGGCATCAACAGCCGCGAACGGGACAAGGCCGGTTTCATCGCCGACAAAAACCGCTACGCCCCGTGGGACGGCGGCTCCATGTCCGGACGGCTGGAATGTCACGCTGACGGCGCCGACCTCACCATCACCCGGGCTACCCGGCGGCAGACCGCCCCTATGGCGGACTTTCAAGCTGTCTACACCAGCACCGCCTCCCCTGTCGATGGATTGACCGGGACGAATTGCGGGGAGACGCTGCTGGGCGTCAGCCGGGAGGTCTTTGAGCGCAGCGCCTTCATCCGCCAAAGTGGACTGGCCATCACGCAGGACGCCGGCCTGGAGCGCCGCGTAGCGTCCCTCATTTCCTCCGGCGACGAGGATACCTCATATACAGAGGCCTATGACGCTTTGAAAAAGCAGTTGAACCGTCGCCGTTTCAATAAGAGCGGCCAGCTCCCGGCCTTGGAAGCGGAGCTTGCGGAGGTCCAGCAGCAGTTGGACTCCTCCGTTCAGCTTCAGCAGCAGCTCGCAGACGCCCTGGAACGTTCTCAGTCGTTGGAGTCCGATGTGCAGGCCCTCTCCGATGAATTGGCCCAGCACGACCAATGGGAAGCCGCTCAAAAGCGCCGCCAATTAGCCGCCTTAACCACCGATGCCGACACCGCCGCCCAGCGAGTCCATAGTTTGACCCAGCAGTTGGAGGAAGACCGGGTCCCGGACATGGAGACCATCGGACGGCTGCGGGGCGCCATCGTCAATCTGGAAACTGTCCGTAAGAACGTAGAGAAAGCCCGCACTGATCGGGACGAGGCCATGAAAGCCCTCCTCCGGGCGGAAAAGAACGTCAATGACAGCCCCTTTGCCGGTCAGACGGCGGAGAGCGCCCGGAAGGAAGCCCAAGGCACTTCATCCGACCGGGTCCCCGGCCCTATCGCTTTTCGCGAGCTGGCGATTTTCTTTTTGTTTCTTGCGACGGCAGGCGGCATCTTTGCCCTGCTGTACTCGCAGTTGTCCGTCCTTTCTCTGCCCCTCTTTCAGTTGGTGCCCTGGGCCCTTCCCGCACTGGCGGCAGCCGTTGTGGCAGCAGCCGGCACCTATATTTCCCGCCAGTACCGACAGCACGCTTTAAAAAAGCTGTGCAATGTCGCCCTCATGAAGCGGTTCGGCACCACGGATACCAACGAGATTACTGCCTTTGCGGATGCCTATACCGCCGCCGTGGAGGTCCGGGACGCCGCGCAGGCGGATCTGAACACCAAATCCGCCACCGCCGACGCTTACTACAATACCCTGACCACCAACGAACAGGCAATTTTGTTGGAGGTCCGGCGCTTTGCCCCCGCCGCCTTTGACATCCCCACCGCCGATCAGGTCCTGCGGCAGGCCGCCCAGCGCCGCAAGGCACTGTCCGAGGCCCAGACCGCCGCCAGAGAAGCTCAGGTCCGTCTGGATCTTCTGGTTCAGCAAGGCATCCCGGACAGCTGTGATATGGAACTGTCTCCCCCACTCCGCAGCCGGGAAACCGTCGTGGATGCGCTGGCACAGGCGCAGGTCCAGTTGGCTGCCGCCCGTTCCGCCACCGACCGCCTGACCGGTCAGTTTCACGCTATGGGGGATCCTGACGGGCTGCGGGCTTCCGTCGAATCTCTGCAAAGCCAGACCGGTCAGCTTCAGGAGGAATATGACGCCCTGCGTCTGGCCATGGACACTTTGACCGGTGCCAACGCCGTCCTGCAAAACCGATTTTCCCCCCAGCTCAGCCGCCGGACGGCGGAGATCTTCCAGGAGCTGACAGAGGGACGCTATACCGCCGCCGCTCTGGACCGGAGCTTTCACCTCACTGCCCGCCCCGCCGGGGACCCCATTGACCGGGACATCCAGCTTTTGTCCGCCGGGGCCGCAGATCAGCTCTACCTCTCCGCTCGGCTGGCCATCTGCGAGCTGGTGCTGCCGCCGGAGAAATCCATCCCCATTATTCTGGATGACGCTCTCACTAATTTCGACGACGAGCGCTGCGCCGCCGCCCTCCGGTGGCTGAAGCAGGCAGCAGCCCATCGGCAGATCCTCCTGTTCACCTGCCACAGCCGGGAGGCCGATTTCTTTGCCAGAGACCCGGAAGTGGCCGTTCAGCGTCTGTGATGACCGGTTATTTATTCAGCGTGTCGAAAAAGTCTTTTCGCCTCACTGAACAAGCTTTCAGAGCTTTATAAAAGTTTTGAAAACTTGGGATTTCAATGGCGCAGGACACCCTTCTTGGGTTTCCCGCACACACCCTTCCTTACCGTTGCAGTGAATTTACCGCTTTATCGACGGTCTCATTTATGATCAAGGTGTTGACGAACTGACCGGAATGGGTATAAGATAGTTCTGATCATCCCGGTCATACTATTATTTATAGTGAGATTTGAAATAGAAAAAGGAGATTCAAGCTTATGAGTGAATGTACGCACGACTGCTCCAGCTGCGGGGAGAGCTGTGCTTCCCGGGAGCCTCAGTCCCTGCTGAAGGCCCACCATGCCGACGCCCATGTGGGCAAGGTCTATGGTATCGTATCCGGTAAGGGCGGCGTAGGCAAGTCCATGGTCACCAGCCAACTGGCTGTTACCATGCGCCGCCGGGGCTATCAGGTCGGTATTCTGGATGCCGATATCACCGGCCCCTCTATCCCCAAGGCCTTCGGCATCCATGACCGGGCCATGGGCACGGAAAACGCCCTGATCCCTTCGGTATCCAAGACCGGCATCCAGGTCATGTCCATCAACCTCCTGCTGGAGAATGAGACTGACCCCGTGATCTGGCGCGGTCCCGTCATTTCCGGCGTGGTCCAGCAGTTCTGGACGGATGTTCTGTGGAACTGCGACTATCTGTTTGTGGATATGCCTCCCGGAACCGGCGACGTGTCCCTGTCCGTGTTCCAGTCCATCCCGCTGGACGGCATCATCATCGTGGCCTCTCCCCAGGATCTGGTTGGCATGGTGGTGGAAAAGGCCGTCAAGATGGCAGAAATGATGAATGTCCCCATCGTGGGTCTGGTGGAAAACATGAGCTATGCGGCCTGCCCGGACTGCGGCAAGAAGATCTACCTCTTCGGTGAGGGCAAAACGGCTCAGGCCGCTGCCGCGCACAACTTGCCTCTTCTGGCGGAAATGCCCATCGATCCCGCTCTGGCATCCCTGACGGACGCCGGCAGTATCGAGGATTTCCAGGGCGATTGGCTCAAGACCGTCGCTGACCATCTGGCTGAAAAATAAGGGAAGCCGCGCCGTGTTTTTCCACGGTGCGGCTTTTCACGGCTTTTTGTCCGTTTGCGGCACGCATTTTCACAAAGTCACCAACTTCCCGGCAATAGTTTTTGTGGGGAAAAACAGTTGCAAAAGCAGTAGAAATCCGGGATAATAAAGGCAGTCTCTACTTAAAAAAACGATTATATAAATAGAAAGCACAAAGGGGGAGCACCAAATGCAGGAGCTGAAGGAGCGGATCGTAAAAGAGGGCAAGGTTCTGCCCGGCAATATCATCAAGGTGGACGGTTTCCTGAACCACCGCATCGACACCGGACTGCTGACCCGGATCGCTGAGGAATTCGGCAAGTATTTTAATATGGACGAGGTCACCATGGTCCTCACGGCAGAAGCCAGCGGTATCGCTCTGGCCACCGCTGTGGCCACCTATTTCCATAAGCCCATGATTTTTGCCAAGAAGGCCAAGAGCGACAACATCGAGGGCGGCCTCTATCAGAGCGACATCTACTCTTATACCTACAAGAAGAAGGTCACCCTGCTGGTAAGCAAGGAGTGGCTCTCCTCTGACGATAAGGTCCTCATCATTGATGACTTCATGGCTAACGGTGAAGCTATGCGCGGCCTGTGTGACATCGTGACCGCCGCCGGCGCCACCCTGATGGGCATCGGCTGCGCCGTGGAAAAGGGCTTCCAGGGCGGCGGCGACCGTCTGCGCGCTGCCGGCGTCAATCTGAAGTCTCTGGCTATTATTGAATCCGCCGAGCCCGGCAACATTGTGTTCCGGGACGACGACTGATCGTCCTCACCATTCCGCGGGAGGCGGCGCATCATGACGCTGCCTCCCCTTTTTCAACAGATCCTATTCAATCTATTCAAAATACAAGGAGGAACCTACCATGTCAAGCAACGTTCGTCCCGCAACCATGGAGCGCATCACCACCCCCGCTCTGGCAGAGAGCTTTATCGACCAGCAGCTCACAGAACTGCGCCAGCAGATCGGTGACAAGAAAGTCCTGCTGGCTCTCTCCGGCGGTGTGGACAGCTCCGTAGTCGCCGCTCTGCTCATCAAAGCCATCGGCAAGCAGCTCATCTGCGTTCACGTGAACCACGGTCTGCTCCGCAAGGGCGAGCCTGAGCAGGTCATCGAGGTGTTCCAGAACCAGATGGACGCCAACCTCATCTATGTGGACGCTGTGGATCGCTTTCTGGACAAGTTGGCCGGCATTTCCGACCCGGAGCAGAAGCGCAAGATCATCGGCAAGGAGTTCATCGACGTTTTCGCTGAGGAAGCTCAGAAGCTGGAGGGCATCTCCTTCCTGGCTCAGGGCACCATTTACCCCGACATTCTGGAATCCGACGGCATCAAGTCCCACCACAACGTAGGCGGCCTGCCCGAGGATCTGCAGTTTGAGCTGGTGGAGCCGGTGAAGCTGCTCTACAAGGACGAGGTCCGCGTGGTAGGCAAGGCGCTGGGTCTGCCCGACAACATGGTCTACCGTCAGCCCTTCCCCGGCCCCGGTCTGGGCGTCCGCTGCATCGGCGCCATCACCCGTGACCGTCTGGAGGCCGTTCGGGAATCCGACGCCATCCTCCGCGAGGAATTTGCCAAGAACGGCCTGGAGGGCAAGGTCTGGCAGTACTTCACCGTAGTGCCCGACATCAAGTCCACCGGCATCATCGACGGCAAGCGTTCCTTCGACTGGCCGGTTATCATCCGGGCCGTCAACACCGTGGATGCCGTCACCGCCGAGGTGGCCCAGCTGGACTTTGGCATGATGCAGCACATCGTGGACCGCATCACTCACGAGGTCTCCGGCGTCAACCGTGTTCTGTGGGATCTGACTCCCAAGCCCACCGGCACCATCGAATGGGAATAAGCCGCCCCCCAAAAAGCTGAATCATTAAGAATCAAGAGCTATCTGGTCTCAAGTGAGATCAGATAGCTCTTTTTTGTTCGATATTTCTTTTGGGCAACCGCACCATCCGGCAAAGCAGAACTTTACGCTTTCTCCAACGCCTGTGTTGCCAGCTTCAGATCCTCCACCAGCTCCAGTGCCGTTTCCAGAACATCTGCGCCGGGCTTCAGCTTCAGCGTCAGCATAGGCGTCTCCCCGGCAGAGAGGGTCAGGCGGAATTTGTACTTTGTCAATCCGCACACCTGCACCAGCGCCTCCGGACGGAACACCGCCAAGGTGAAGCGCAGCGCATCCTTCTTCTGGGTGATGTCGGACACCCCGGCCTTGGCGGCGGCGGCGCGCAGCAGCGCCACATCCAGCAGTGCCAGCACCGACTTCGGCGGCTCGCCGTACCGGTCAATCATCTCGTCCATCAGGTCGGAGGCGTCGTCGTTGGTACGGATGGCGGCGATGCGGCGGTAGAGATCCATCCGCTGCTCCGGAGAGGCCACATACCGTTCCGGGATATTGGCGTTCAGGGTCAGGTCGGCGGCACATTCCGTCTCGATCTTCTTTTCCTCGCCCCGCTCCTCCAGAACCGCCTCCTCCAGCAGCTTCAGATACAGGTCATAGCCCACGCTCATCAGGTAGCCGGACTGTTCCGGTCCCAGCAGATTGCCCGCGCCCCGGATCTCCAGATCCCGCATGGCGATCTTAAAGCCGGAGCCGAATTCCACGTACTCCCGGATGGCCGCCAGCCGTTTCGCGGCGGTCTCCTGCAAGATCTTCCCCTGCCGGTAGGTGAGGTAGGCGTAAGCCCGGCGGGTGCTGCGTCCGATCCGTCCCCGGATCTGGTGGAGCTGGGCAAGGCCCAGCCGGTCGGCATCCTCCATGATGAGGGTATTGACGTTGGGAATGTCGATGCCCGTCTCAATAATGGTGGTGCACACCAGCACATCCGCCTCGCCATCCACCATGGCCTGCATAACGGCGGACAGTTCCTGCTCGCCCATCTTGCCGTGGCCCACCACCACCCGGACCTCCGGCCCCAGCAGCTTCTGGATGCGGGAGGCAGTGAGGTCAATGGTCTCCACCCGGTTGTGTAGGTAGTAGATCTGACCGCCCCGGGCCAATTCCTTCCGCATGGCATCCTCCAGGATCCCCCAGTCATGCTCCAGCACATAAGTCTGCACCGGCTGACGGTCGGCTGGCGGCTCCTCAATGGTAGACATATCCCGCAGACCGGAGAGGGCCATGTTCAGCGTCCGGGGGATGGGGGTAGCAGACAGGGTCAGCACGTCCACCTGACGGCTCATCTCCTTGAGCCGCTCCTTGTGGGTCACGCCGAAGCGCTGCTCCTCGTCGATGACCAGCAGCCCCAGATCCTTGAACTCCATATTTTTCTGCAAGAGCTTGTGGGTGCCGATCAGCAGGTCCAGACCGCCGGTGCGGGCAGCCTCCAAAATGCGTTTCTGCTCCTTGGCGGTGGTGAATCGGGAAAGGACCTCGATCTTCACCGGGAAGTCCTTGAACCGGCCGCAGGCGGTGGCGTAGTGCTGCTGGGCCAGAACGGTGGTGGGCACCAAAATTGCCGCTTGCTTGCCGTCCAGGACGCATTTCATAATGGCCCGGAGCGCCACCTCCGTCTTGCCGTAGCCCACATCGCCGCAAAGGAGGCGATCCATGGGCCGGGACTGCTCCATATCCTTCTTGATGTCCGCGATGGCCTGTAACTGGTCGCCGGTCTCCGCGTAGGGGAACGCCTCTTCAAACTCCGTCTGCCACGGGGAATCCGGCGAGAAGGCAAAGCCGGGGCGGCGCTGCCGCTCGGCGTACAGCTTGGTCAACCCCGCTGCCAGATCCTTGGCGGCTTTCCGGGCCTTGGTTTTCTGCTTGGCCCACTCCGTTCCGCCCAGCTTATTGAGCCGGGTCCGCTCCTGATCCTCACCGCCGCCGATGTATTTGCTCACCAGGTCCAACTGGGTCACAGGCACATACAGGCAGTCGCCCCCGGCGTAGTCGATCTTGATATAATCCTTCTCCACGCCGTCCACAGGCATCCGTTGGATGCCCGCGAAGCGGCCGATGCCGTGGTGGGTGTGGACCACCAGATCGCCGGGGGACAGATCCGTGTAGGATTGGAGTTTTTGGCGGTTGGAATCCTTTTTCAGCTTCAGCTTTTTCTGGGTGGGGGCCGTTAGCTGTCCCTCTGTCAGCACCGCCAGCTTCAGCGTCGGCCACTCACAGCCCGCGGACAGCGCTCCCACGGTGATCCGCAGCTCGCCGGGCTTCGGCATAGCGGTCCCCTTCAGATCCAGCACAGCAGGGATTCCCCGCTCCTCCAGGAGCCGCAGCAGGTTCTTCGCCCGGACCTCACCGCCGCAGAGCACCAGCACAGCACTGCCGGTGTTCCGGTAGTGCTCCAAGTCCGTGACAGCAGTCTCCAAGCTGCCGCCGTAGGAGCTGAGCTGCCGGGCGTTGATGGCCAGCAGGCCGCGGGGCTTTAGCGGGTGCCGGGAGGTGGGCAGCGCGTCCAGCATCACCACCGGAAAATCCGCCAGCCGCGCGAACAGCGCCTCCCCGGAAAGGCAGACCTCCGCCGCGTCCCCCACCATCAGACCGGCCTCCATGAGAGCCTCCGTGTCCTGATGGAGCTGAAGCAGCACGGTTTTCACCCGCTGTTCAACGCGCCCTCCTTCGCAGAGAAACACCACGGCGTCCGGAGGCAAATACTCCGCACCTCCGGCGGCGTCCGGATAGATCAAATCCAGATAGCGGTCCAGGCCATTGACCTCCGCACCATTCCGGAAGCGCTCCGCGTCCCCCCGAAGAGTCTGGGCAATTTTCTCTCCGTTTTCTTTCTTAGCGTACTTGACGGCCAGCTTTTCGATCTGCTCCGCCAGATGGGTAAGCCCGCCGGGGGTCAATCCCGGCAGAACTTCCGCCGCCGGCAGCAGCAGTGCGGCGGATACATTTTCCGTCCGCCGCTGGGTGCCGGGGTCGAACAGTCCCAGAGAGTCGATCTCATCGTCGAAAAACTCGCACCGCACCGGCTGCTCCATCAGGGGGGAGAACACATCCAGAATACCGCCCCGCAGAGCGAACTGGCCCACGCCCTCCACCTGATCGCAGCGGCTATACCCCGCCTGTAACAAGCGGTCCGTCAGTTCCTTCAGGTCCGCCCGGCCGCCCACCTCCAGCGTCATGGACAGCTCCGCCAGCCGATGGGGCGGCATGGTCCGGGCCAAGAGGGCGTCCACCGTGGCAACCACTACCGGCGCATTGCCCGCCGCCATCTGGTGCAGCGCTGCCAAGCGGCTCCGCTCCCACTCCCGGGAGGAAACGGCGTTGGGCCGGAACTGCCATTCTCTCGCCAGCAGCGTCACCGGCATTTCACCGGTCAGACTTTGCAGGTCACCCGCCAGTTGACGGGCCTCCCGCTCGTCGGCACAGAGAAACACCATGGGCCGTCCGGCTCCGGCGGCCACCGCCGCGCCGACGCAGGCCCGCTGTACCGGCTGGGTGCCGGTAAGGACAGCGGGGCATCCACCGTTTTCCACCCGTCTCACCAGCTCAGCCACCTCCGGCAGCGTTTGTAGAGTTTTCAGAAATGCGTCCATCCGACACCTCCTGACAAAAGTCATGCTTTACGCGCAAACGGGCGCACTCCGGCCTTGGTAGCCAGGGTGTGCCGCTGTTTTCTATATTATATGCCCGTCAGGCCGGTCAGTTATAATCGTTCATGGCCTTTTGACAGCCGTTTTCGATGATATCCTCCGCTGCCTTGACGGCATTTTCAAAGCTCTCCACCAGGATCTTCCGCTCCGCCTGAGAGGGCACGCCGATGACCCAATCGATCATCTCCGCACCGCCGCCGGACGGGGCGCCGGTGCCGATCTTAATGCGGGGAAACTCCTGAGTCCCCAGATGGGCGATGATATTCTTGATGCCGTTGTGACCGCCGGCGGAGCCGGTGGGCCGCACCCGCAGCTTACCCACGGGGAGGGACACATCATCGTAGATCACCAGCACATGATCGGCGGGGATCTTATAGAACTGCACCGCCTCATGGACGGCTTCGCCGGAGAGGTTCATATAGGTTTGGGGCTTCATCACCAGGCACTTCTGGCCCCCGAAGCGGACGATGTTATAGGCAGATTTGAACTTCACTTTGTTCAGTTTCACGTTCAGCTGTTCCGCAAGCAGATCCACCGTGAGAAAGCCCATATTGTGGCGGGTGTGCTCATACTTGGCCCCGGGATTTCCCAGGCCCACCACCAGCCAGTCCACGGCGGCGGATTTGGCGCCTAACAGCATGAAAAAAACTCCTTTGCAACGTCAGCCAAGGCGGGAAAGTTCCCTTCCCCGCCTTGACCAGTCCATTATTGATACGCAGAAATGCCGGAGCTCCGCCGCTTCTCAGCGGAACAGCTTGGAGATGGAGACCTCCTGATAGGTACGCTCGATGGCCTCAGAGAACATGGAAGCCACGGACAGATACTTGATCCGTGCCCGGACCGCTTCGGGATGGGCGGGAATGGTATCCAGCAGAGCCAGCTCCTCAATGTTGCTGGACTCCAGACGGTCAATGGCAGGACCGGAGAGGACGCCGTGGCTGGCGCAGGCGTAGACCTTGTTGGCGCCGCCCACTTCCACGATGGCCTTGGCAGCGTTGCACAGAGAGCCTGCGGTATCCACCATGTCATCAAAGAGGATGCAGTCCTTGCCCTTCACGTCGCCAATGACATTCATGACCTCGCACTGGTTGGCCTTCTGGCGGCGCTTGTCCACGATAGCCAGCTGCATGTGCAGCTTCTGAGCGAAGGCGCGGGCGCGGGCCACAGAGCCAACGTCGGGAGAGACCACCATCATATCCTCGCACTTGTCACCGAACTTCTTGGCGTAATAATCCACAAAGATGGGGTTGCCCAGCAGGTTATCCACGGGGATGTCGAAGAAGCCCTGGATCTGGGAGGCGTGGAGGTCCATGGTCAGCACACGGTCAGCACCGGCAGCGGTGATCATGTTGGCCACCAGCTTGGCAGAGATGGGATCGCGGGCCTTGGCCTTGCGGTCCTGACGGGCATAGCCGAAATAGGGGATGACGGCGGTGATACGGCCGGCAGAAGCGCGGCGCAGCGCGTCGATCATCACCAGCAGCTCCATCAGGTTGTCATTGACAGGCTTGCAGGTGGACTGGACTACGAACACGTCGCTGCCGCGGACGGTCTCGTACAGGGAGACGGAGACCTCGCCGTCAGCGAAGCTCTTGACCTCAGATTCACCCAGCTTGGTGCCCATCATCTGGCAGATCTCAGCCGCCAGAGGCTGGTTTGCGTTACCGCAGAAAACTTTGATGTCCTTCCCGTGAGAAATCATAGGAATTTTCCTCTCTTTTCTGTATATTTTATATGTTCAAAATTTCAAAATTACGATTCTTGTTCCATCTTCGCCAAAACCGGTTCCAGCTCAGCGATGGTCTCCGGTCCGAAGATCGGCAGCCAGCCGGACACCAGCGAAGCGCCGGATACAGCGTTGGTCATCTTGTTCTTCCAGACCTCCCGCAGTTCCCGTCCGGGTGCGGAATAGGCAAAGCCGGGGCCGGCCTGAGCCATAGGCAGAGCCGCGCGGCAGAGGACCAGGGTGTCCTCGTCATTATCCAGGAAATTCAAAAGCTCGGCATGCTGCTCAGAGATCACAACATCCGTTCCCTCCGGGAAGCAGGCAGCCGCTTCCTCAGCAAAGCGGGGCGAGCAGACAACAAAAAACCGCTGAACGCCATCCGCCAAACATTGCACAACGGCCCGCTCCATGATTGGGCGGTGCAATATGGCTTCCAGCATCAGCGGTTTGTGACCTGCAGGAATAGAGTGATCCTCTTCCAGAATAAACACAGCACGACACGTGTGATCCATGGTAAGTCCCTCCTGTCCGTCAGGCCGCATGGCGACCGGAATCTTATCACTGTCATTATACCAAACTTTTTAGGGAAATCCACCCCTTCCCGGAAAAAGTTCAAGGTAATTTCCTCCAAATCTTTCGTCCTTTTCTGTTTGAATTTATCAAAGACACCGGAAATCCAGCAAATTAACTAAAAAACCTCAATTTTTTGAGAATACATACCCGCTCCCCCCGCGCAAACCATTCAACCACCAAAGAATCGCAAAATTCATCACAAAACAGTTGAATTTCTATCGGTAAAGGATTACAATAGTATCCATTCGAGCCAAAAGGAGGGAATATCTGTGCTGAATATCGTATTGGTGGAGCCTGAGATCCCTCAGAATTGCGGCAATATCGCCCGTACCTGCGCCGCCACCGGCAGCCGTCTGCATCTGATCCGGCCGCTGGGCTTTGACATCTCCGAGCGGGCTGTCAGGCGGGCCGGTTTGGACTACTGGCATCTGGTGGAGGTCTTTGACTACGAAAATCTGGATGACTTTTTTGAAAAGCATCCGGAGGCCGCGCAGGACTGCTGGCTGACCACCACAAAAGCCCCCCGGTCCTATCAGGAAGCCCGGTTCTCCCCGAATAGCTGGATCTTCTTCGGCAAAGAGACCGCCGGACTTCCCTTGGATCTCCGAGAGCGTTTCCGGGACCGCTGCATCCGTCTGCCCATGATCGATGAGGCCCGGAGTCTGAACCTCAGCAACACCGTGGCCGTATGCGTGTACGAGGCGCTGCGGCAAAATGATTTCCCCGGCCTGCTGGGTGTGGGGGAAATGGCGAAAACCCCTTAATCACTGCAAATCAATGATCGTATAGGAGTTTGCTTATGAATTATCAGAAAAAGACCGTTCGTGATATCGACGTGAAGGGCAAAAAGGTCCTTCTCCGCTGCGATTTCAATGTCCCTCAGGACAAAAAGACCGGAGCTATCACCAGCGACAAGCGCATCGTGGCCGCCCTGCCCACCATCCGGTATCTGCTGGAACAGGGTGCGGCGGTGATCGCCTGCTCTCACCTTGGAAAGCCCCAGCCGGATTTTGACAAATGGGTCAAAAAGCAGACAGAAAAGGGCAAAGACCCCTCTACGCTCACTGAGGACGCCTGGAGCAAGGAGCAGAAGAAGCTGACTCTGGCTCCCGTAGCCGCCCGTCTGGCAGAGCTGCTGGGACAGGAGGTCATCTTCGCCAGCGACGTTGTGGGCGAGGATGCTCAGGCTAAGGCCGCGGCCCTGCAGCCCGGTCAGGTCCTGCTGCTGGAAAACACCCGCTTTGAAAAGGGCGAGACCAAGAACGATCCCGCCTTCGCACAAAAGCTGGCTTCCATGGCCGAGGTCTACGTGTCCGACGCTTTCGGCGCCGTCCACCGGGCTCACGCCTCCACCGCCGGTGTGGCGGCTTATCTCCCCGCCGTCTCCGGCTTCCTGATCGAGAAGGAGCTGGAAGTCATCGGCGGCGCGCTGGCTAACCCCAAGCGGCCTCTGGTAGCTATCCTTGGCGGCAGCAAGGTCTCCTCCAAGATTGGCGTCATCAACAATCTGCTGGAGATCGCCGACACCATCATCATCGGCGGCGGCATGGCCTACACCTTCTCTGCCGCTCAGGGCGGTCAGGTGGGCGACAGCCTGCTGGAAGCCGACTGGGAAGCCTATTCTCTGGAAATGCTGGAAAAGGCCAAGGCCAAGGGCGTAAAGCTGCTGCTGCCGGTGGACACCGTGATCGCAGACGCCTTCTCTCCCGACGCCAACAGCAAGGTAGTCAAGTCCGGTGAGATCCCCGCCGGCTGGCAGGGTCTGGACATTGGCCCCGAAACCGTGAAGCTGTACTGCGACGCTGTGGCCGATGCCGGTACCGTTATCTGGAACGGTCCTATGGGCGTGTTTGAGTTCCCCGCCTTTGCTGTGGGCACCAAGGCTGTGGCCGAGGCTCTCAGCAAGACCTCCGCCATCACCATCATCGGCGGCGGCGACTCTGCCGCGGCTGTGGAGCAGCTGGGCTATGCTGACAAGATGACCCACATCTCCACCGGTGGCGGTGCTTCCCTGGAATTCATGGAGGGCAAGGAGCTTCCCGGCGTGGCCTGCCTGCTGGATAAGTAATTGCAGCGCAGCGGGCTTTGCCCGCTATCGCTGTCCGGCAAAATCAGGATCTCCACATAGTTCGATCCCACAAAGCGGCAGAGCATTCTGCCGCTTTCCATACGATTTTTTCGCAAAAACAGTTGAATTTTTCAAAAATACTTGACAAATCTCTGTGTTTTCGCTATAAAATAATAAGTTTTGTTGTTGAGCCTTTTTCGGACCGCCCTGACGGCCCTCCGAAACGGTCCGATCATCGTTATCAAAGATACAAAAGGAGAAAAAAGAGTTATGAACCGCAGATACCGTAAGACTGTCATCGCCGGCAACTGGAAGATGAACATGACCGCCACCGAGACCAAGAAATTTGCTGAGGACCTGAAGAAGATCATGCCCCGCGCCAAGTGGTGCGACACCCTGATCTGTGTCCCCGCCTGCAATATTTCCACCGCTATGAAGGCTTTCAAGGATCTGCGGATCTCCGTGGGTGCTGAGAACGTCTACTTTGAGGAGAAGGGCGCTTACACCGGCGAGGTTTCCGCCGATATGCTGAAGGATCTGGGCGTGAAGTACGTCATCGTGGGTCACAGCGAGCGCCGTCAGTATTTCTGCGAGACTGACCAGACTGTCAACAAGAAGGTCCACGCTGTGCTGAACGCCGGCATGAACCCCATCATCTGCGTGGGCGAAAGCCTGGAGCAGCGCGAAACCGGCATCACCAACGAGTGGATCGCTCTGCAGGTCAAGAGCGCTCTGAACGGTGTCCCCGCCGAGAAGCTGCGCCGCTGCATCATCGCCTATGAGCCCATCTGGGCCATCGGCACCGGCAAGACCGCCACTGCCGAGCAGGCCGGCGAGGTCTGCTCCAACATCCGTGCTGCCATCCGTGGCCTGTACGGTGCCCGCGTGGCCCGCAGCGTCACCATTCAGTATGGCGGCAGCATGAACCCCAAGAACGCTGCTGAGCTGCTGGCCCAGCCCGATATCGACGGCGGCCTCATCGGCGGTGCTGCTCTGAAGCCCGAGCAGTTCGTGGACATCATCAACGCGGCCAATCAGGAATAATGCGGAAAAGCGGGGGGACACAGTCCCCCCCTTTATGCGAAATGAGGTTTCTATGAACAAAACACCGACCACACTCATCATTATGGACGGATTCGGTCTCCGGACCGAGACGGAGGGCAACGCCGTTGCCGCCGCCAACACTCCTCGTCTGGATCAGTTCTTCCAGGAGTATGCCCATACAGAGCTGTCCGCCTCTGGTTTGGATGTAGGTCTGCCTGCAGGCCAGATGGGCAACAGTGAGGTGGGCCACACCAACATCGGCGCAGGCCGGGTGGTGTTTCAGGACCTGCCCCGGATCAGCAAATCCATTGATGACGGAGATTTCTTCCAGAATCCCGCCTATGTTCACGCCATGGACGCCTGCAAGGAAAAGCGCTCTGCCCTTCACCTCATGGGTCTGCTCAGCGACGGCGGCGTCCACTCCCACATCGACCACCTCTTCGCCCTGATGCAGATGGCAAAGGACCGTGGCCTTGAGCGGGTCTACATCCACGCATTTCTGGATGGACGGGATGTTTCCCCCACCTCCGGCGTGGACTATGTGACCCGGACGGTGGAGAAGTGCCGGGAATTGGGCGTGGGTAAGATCGCCACCCTCATGGGCCGTTACTACGCCATGGACCGCGACAAGCGCTGGGACCGTGTGGAAGCCGCCTATGACGCCATGGTCTACGGTGAGAGCGCCCACGTCAATCCCCTGCCCGTGGCAGCGGTGAAGGATGCCTACGCCGCCGGCGTCACCGACGAGTTCATCGAGCCGGTGATCTGCGACGGGGACGGCACCATCTCCGATAATGACAGTGTGATCTTCTTCAACTACCGCCCTGACCGGGCCCGTGAGATCACCCGGACCCTTGTGGACCCGAAGTTCGACGGCTTCACCCGCCAGTATTTCCCCGTGACCTTCGTCTGCACCACGGAGTATGACGCTACCATGCCCAATGTGGAGGTGGCCTACCCCCGTCAGGCCGTCCGCAACGGTCTGGGTGAGTATCTCAGCAATCTGGGACTGACCCAGCTCCGCATCGCGGAAACGGAGAAGTATGCCCATGTGACCTTCTTCTTCAACGGCGGCGTGGAGACTCAGTTCCCCGGCGAGGACCGGGTGCTGGTGCCCTCTCCCAAGGTGGCAACCTACGATCTCCAGCCGGAGATGAGCGCCTACGAGGTGTGCGACAAGTGCGTGGAGCGGATCGAATCCGGTGCGTATGATGTCATCATCCTGAACTTCGCCAACTGCGACATGGTGGGGCACACCGGCGTCTTTGACGCGGCGGTGAAGGCCGTGGAGACCGTGGATGAGTGCGTGGGCAAGGTGGTGGACGCCACCATGAAAATGGGCGGCATCGCCATGATCACCGCCGACCACGGCAACGCCGAAACCATGACCCAGGAGGACGGCTCCCCCATGACTGCCCACACCACCGATCTGGTGCCCTTCATTCTCTGCGGCGCCGGTTCGGAGCTGCGTCAGGGCCGTCTGGCGGACATCGCCCCCACCATTCTGGATGTGATGGGCCTTGCCGTGCCGGAGGAAATGGACGGTCAGACCCTGATCGTGAAATGATCCAGCAAAACCTCCTGCCATAGGACGGCTGGCTTCCCTCGCAAGGGCTGAACGTAAGCCGTACCTCTAAATACAGCCTCAACCGCGTACGATCCGGAGAAGCCCCATTCCATGGGGCTTCTCTTTTTTACTTTGCCCTCGTGTGAAAATGCCAAAATCCGAGGCTGTCTTCAAAGCGCAAACGTTATCGTTACTTTTGTCTTTTATTTGCAAAATTATTTTTCAATGATCGCTATATGCGCATAAACAGTCGAAAAATTCCGCATAAAGATTTTGTAAATATTGCAAACGTTTGCATTGATTTTATAAAAGCCAAGGTGTATACTGATGCAATCAAATGCAGGAGAGAAGGATTCATTCACATGTCTACACTCTTATCTGTTTCCATTGCGGTTCTGGCAGGACTTCTGATGACGCGCGTATTCAATCTGTGGCGATTGCCGGACGTAACTGCGTATCTGGTGGCCGGTGTGCTGATCGGCCCCTATGTTCTGGGCAGTATGCATATTACCGGTCTGGGGCTGGTCTCAGCCGATGCGGTAAGCAGTCTGCAACTGGTCTCCGAGGTCGCGCTGGGCTTCATCGCCTTTTCCATCGGAAATGAGTTCCGTCTGGAGGACCTGAAATCCACGGGCAACCAGGCTGCCGTCATCGGCGTTGTCCAGGCCTTGACCGCCACCCTGCTGGTGGACGCCGCACTGCTGACGGTCCACATGCTGCTGCCGGAAAAGCTGTCCGCAGCTCAGGCGATTACCTTGGGCGCCATTGCGACGGCTACTGCGCCGGCCGCCACGCTGATGGTGGTGCGCCAGTATAAAGCAAAGGGTCCGGTGACCAATCTCCTTCTGCCCATCGTCGCACTGGATGACGCAGTGGGCCTGATCGTGTTTGCGGTCAGCTTCGGCATTTCCAAAGCGCTGGTCAGCGGCGAGTTGGATCTGATCTCCATTCTGCTCAACCCCCTGCTGGAGATCGTTGCGTCTCTGGCATTGGGTGCCGCCGCAGGCTGGCTGCTGACCAAGCTGGAGGTCCTCTTTCATTCCAATACAAACCGCCTGAACATGACCATTTCCCTCGTTTTTCTGACGGTGGCCCTGTCCATGTCGCACATTACCCTTGGGCCGGTGACTATCAGCTTTTCCTCTCTTCTGGTATGCATGATGCTGGGAACGGTGTTCTGCAATCTCTGCCCCCAGTCTGCCGATTTGATGAAAGCCGCAGACAAATGGACCTCTCCCCTTTTTGCGCTGTTCTTCGTCATCAGCGGCGCGGAGTTGGAGTTGGGCGTCTTTACGGATTGGGCCATCGTGTGCATTGGTCTGGTCTACATCCTGTTCCGCTCTGCCGGCAAATATATCGGTGCCTTTGCCAGCTCCAAATATATGAAATGCGGACCGGAGATCTGTAAATATCTGGGGATCACCCTGCTGCCTCAGGCAGGTGTAGCGCTGGGAATGTGCACAACCGCTATGCAGCTTGGAGAGCAGGGCGGATTGATCCGCAACATCACCCTCTTCTCCGTGCTGATCTATGAAATGGTCGGTCCTCTTCTGACACGGCAGGCCCTGATGGCCGCCGGGGACATCCAGCCTCTGTCCGCCGAGGTCTGCCAGCGCCGTCCGGCTCGGGTACGCTCCGCCAAGCGGAGCCGGGCGTAAAGTATCTGTCCAAAAAAACAACACCATCCGGATGGATGGTGTTGTTCAGCGTGTCGAAAAAATTTTTTCGCCCCGCTGAGCAAGTTTCCAGAACTTTATAAAAGTTCTGAAAACTTAGGATTTTAATGGCGCGAGACACCCTTCTTGGGTTTCCCGCGCACACCCTTCCTTACCGTTGCGGAGGATTTACCACTTTATTGACAGTCTCAACAACACCATCCATTCGGATGGTGTTGTTTTCCTATCTGTTCTGTTGTCTGTGCTTACCGGCGGGTTTTCCTGCGCTGAATGGACCGCAGCAATCCTCTGCACTGCCACAGGCTCAGCAGAGCAAATACCGCCGCCGGAACGCCTAACAGTCGCAGTCCCCAAGCATCCTGCACCAGACTGCCCGCAAAGGAGCCTGCGGCGATGCCAAAGTTATAGGACACCGGCTGCACCGACGCGCAGAGGCTGGCTGCCGCTGGATATTCCGCCTCTGCCAATCCCAGAGAATGGACCTGCACCGGCGTATTCAGCAGATACATCAGCAGGCCCATGGCAAACAGCCCTACCAATCCCAGCCACCGGTTCACCAGCAGCAGAGGCAGCACGGCAAACAGCAGGACCTGCGCGGCGAAAAATAGCGGCAAAGGCTTCAGACCGCCTTTTTCCGCAAGGCGTCCGGAAAGCAAATTGCTGGCGGCACTGCAAAGCCCCATCACCAGCAGGACCGGACTGACCGCCGTCTCCGGCAGACCCAGCGTACCGGTCAGCGTCGGTGTCAGATAGGTGTAGACCGTGTAGGTAGCGGAAGCGCTGAACAGCACCATCAAAACACAGTGCCAGCAGCGACTGTCCCGCAGCACCGCGAACTGGTTCAGCAGGCCGCCCTCTGCCGGAGGAACGGCGATCTCCCGCGGCAGCAGCCGGGCCAGCACCGGCAGCAGCACCAGTCCCATTGCCAGGATCACGCCAAAGGTGGCCCGCCAACCAAGAGCGTGGCACACCGCTGTACCGATGGGCACCCCCGCCACCGCCGCCACGGAAAAGCCCGCGTACACGGCGGAAATGGCCCGGGCCGTCTGCTCCGGGGAAGAGACCTCCTTCGCATACAGCATAGCCACTGCGGTGAGGGTCCCGGACACCAGCGCCGCCACTACACGGGATGCGTACAGCACCGCCACGCCGGGAGCCAGCATGCTCAGGACATTCACACCCAGAAACAGGAGCATCAGCCCCATCAGCAGGCGGAATCGGTCCATCCGTCCGGTCAGGGCCGTGAGCAGCGGCGTTCCTACCGCATAGCAGGCGGCAAATACGCTGACCAACCGCCCCACGGCGGCCAGAGATACGTTCAGCCCCGCCGCAATATCCGGCAGGATACCCACGATCACAAATTCACAGGTGCCCAGGGTAAAGCCCAAAGCGGCCAGTGCCAGCACAGCCGCCGGTAAACAATGCTTTTTCATCATGCGCTCCTTACTATGTGTTTATATGTGTGCGTACACAGTTTTGCCCGGAAACAGCGGAGGACCGCAGTCCCCCGTTTCTTTCCATATTTACCGTCAAATACTCTCCGAATTGAGAATGGGGCAAGCGGTCACATAGGTGTCCCGGTCAGGCCGCTGTCCCATCAATGCCTCAAAAAGCACAGACAGCGCCTGATAAGGCTGATACGCCAGATCCTGCCCGATAGTAAAATCCACCTCGCCGCTTTTCAGCAGCTCCTGGATCTCCGGGCCGCAGTCGTGGGAAAGGATGTGGACCTTTTCTGCCAGGCCCCGGCTCCGGAGAACCTCCGCGCAGGCCGGGACGCTGGGGTTCGCCATATACACCATCCGCAAATTTGGATGCGCCGCCAATGCACTTTCCACCGTTTCCGCCGTTTTCCGGTAATCCCGGTGGGTGGCGGCGATCACACCGTTTTCCTCCGGGATCCCCCGCTCCGCCAGCCGCTCCAGAAATCCGTCCACACGGGCCTTATGCGCCGTATATTTCGGATCGGCATAGATGACCAGAAACGCATCACCACGGCTCAGAAAGCAGGATGCGATCTCCCCGGCCACCCGTCCGGCCCGATGGCCGTCCTCGCCCACATAGCAGATCCGCCGTCCGCCGGGCACGTCGGAGTTAAAGGTCGCCACCGGGATCCCCCGCTCTGACAGCCGTTCCAGCGCCCGCCGGATCTCCTCGGTGCCGGAAGCGCACAGCGCGACGGCCTGTGCGCCGTTTTCCACCGTCTCATTCAGCAAACGCAGACATTCCGCCTCGTCCCCCGACGGGTAGTTCCGGATGTCCAGTGATACATTGTAATCTCTGTATTTCTCCAGAAAGCGGGCTGCACCGGCATCCATTTCATCCCGCACAAAGCCCTCCTCCCATTCCGGCTGCACCAGCGCCAGCTTTCGGGGCGTACCGCTGGTGGCCAGGGCGCTGGCCATCCGGTTGGGATGATAGTCCAGTTCCTCCATCACGCGCAGGACCCGCTCCCGGACTTCCGCCTTTACATAAGGCCGGTCATGGAGCACCCGGTCTACTGTGCCGATGGATACACCGGCCCGCTCCGCAATCATTTTAATGGTGGTCCGCATGGTTGGTTCCTCCGTCCTATGTCAACGCGCATACAGTAGCAGATTTTCAGGAATTGTCAATAGGTGCCGAGAAATTCTTTCTCCCGGCAACAATTTTCTTTATATTGTCCGTGTTGCAGCGCATTTCCGTCTCATTCAAAATTTTATGTATACAAATACTCTTTTCTGTGCTATACTATATCAAATCTGGCACCTGGGAGCAAGGCTTCCCTGCCGTTTTCTTACATTTTATTTCACCTGTATTTTTCCGCGGCCCGAGAGCCTGCGGTTGAATAAATAGAGCTTTTTCATACGAGATCGGACAGACGTGACCGAACCTCCGCCGGCGAAACGGGGCCGTGCGGACAACGGACGTCTTTATTTGCCGTGCCTCTTTAGGCGCCTGCGTCCACTTTACGTCATCCGTATTCTCTGAAAAGCTCCTACATATTTCCGCCCCTTTGAGGGCGTTCAGCAAAGGAGTTTCTATATCTATGGCAGAAAAACTGAAAATTATCCCCCTTGGCGGTCTCAACGAGATCGGCAAGAACATGACCGCCTATGAATACGGCGGCGAGATCATCGTAGTGGACTGCGGTATGGCCTTCCCCGGTGATGACATGTACGGCATCGACTGCGTGATCCCCGATGTGTCTTATCTCATCAAGAACAAATCCCGGATCCGGGGCCTGTTCATCACCCACGGCCACGAGGACCACATCGGCGCCATTCCTTACGTCCTCAAGCAGATCAACATGCCCATCTACTGCACCCGCTTCACCGCCGGTCTCATCAAGCTGAAGCTGGAGGAGCACCAGCTGGTGAAATCCACCAAGCTCATCACCGTAGAGGCGGGCAAGAGCGTCCGGGCAGGCAAGTTCACCGTGGAGTTCATCCATGTGAACCATTCCATCGCCGACTCCGTGGCTTTCGCCATCCACACCAAGATGGGCACCATCGTCCATACCGGTGACTTCAAGATCGACTCCACCCCCATTGACGGGGAGGTCATCGACCTGGCCCGCCTGGGCGAACTGGGCAAGGAGGGCGTTCTGTGCCTGTGCGCCGACTCTACCAACGTAGAGCGCCCCGGCTTCACCCCCTCCGAAAAGGTGGTGGGCGCCACCTTCATGCGCCAGTTCCAGAATTGCGACGAGCGTATCATCGTCACCACCTTCGCCTCCAACGTCCACCGTGTCCAGCAGGTGCTGGATGCCGCCGCCCAGTGCGACCGGAAGGTGGCCGTTACCGGCCGCAGCATGGAGAACATGATGAAGGTCTCCACGGAGCTGGGCTATATGAAGGTCCCCAAAAACACACTGGTGGACATCAATAAGCTCAAGGGCCTGCCCAAAAACAAGCAGGTCATCGTCACCACCGGCTCTCAGGGCGAGGAAATGAGCGCCCTGTACCGCATGGCCTTCTCCACCCACAAGCAGGTGGAGATCGGCGCCGGCGACAAGGTGATCCTCTCCGCCTCCGCCGTTCCCGGCAACGAGGTCACGGTGGGCCGTGTCATCAACGAGCTGTTCCGCAAGGGTGCTACCGTGGTCTATGACCGGGCGGATATGCTTCACGTCTCCGGCCACGCCTGCCAGGAGGAACTGAAGATCATCCACGCCCTGACGAAGCCCCGTTTCTTCGTCCCGCTCCACGGTGAGCAGCGGATGCTGCAGATCCATTGCCAGCTGGCTCAGCAGATGGGCATGGACCGCAATCACATCGCCATCGCCGATAACGGCGGCGTCATTGAAATCACCGGCAAGTCCATGAAGCTGTCCGCCAACTCCGTCCCCGCCGGCGAGGTGTATGTGGACGGCTCCGGCGTCGGCGACGTGGGCGCCGTGGTCATGCGGGACCGCAAGCGTCTGGCAGAGGACGGCATGGTGGTGGTGGTCCTTCCCATCGCCACGCAGGACGGCGCGCTGCTGTCCCCGCCTGAGATCATCACCCGCGGATTCATTTATGTGAAGGAATCCGGCGATCTGATGAAGGAGCTGCAAAATGTTGCCATGAACGCCGCTGACAGCGTCACCGGCAGCCGCAAGCGCGGCCGGGATGACGGTGAGCTCCGCGGCGCGGTCAAGTCCGCTGTCAGCAGCTACCTGTTCAAAAACACCAAGCGCAGCCCCATGGTCATTCCTGTGGTGACCCGGCTGTAACATCACGGGAAAACCCACACACATTCCCGGTTTGTCTTGTCTTGCTTTTGTAAAAACAGCCAAAATTGGCGCGGTATGATTGACAGAGCCGACAAACCGTGTATAATGCCCCCATCAAGGCAAAGGCGTCTTAGAGTGCATGCTCTAAGACGCTTTCTCTCTTCCCTCGATCTTTTCTGCATATAACTGCCGGACAGTGGAAGCTAACCCGCTCCTGTCTCCCGGCAAAACGCAAGGCAATGGAGTCTTACCGTTCGGAAGGCTCCATTGCCTTCTTATATGCAGAACCGTTCGCTGGAAGAAAACGACAAAAATGAGAGGAAACAACTATGGAATTCAGTTCTGTCAACACCATTTGGGTCCTGTTGGGCGCAGCGCTGGTCTTTTTCATGCAGGCGGGCTTCTCCATGTGCGAGGCCGGCTTCACCCGGGCCAAAAACACCGGCAATATCCTGATGAAAAACCTGATGGACTTCTGCATCGGCACCCCTTGCTTCTGGCTTGTCGGCTTCGGCATCATGTTCGGCGCGGGCACCGGCCTCTTCGGCTGGTTTGACCCCATGATCATGAAGGATTACAGCAGCATCCTTCCCTCCGGCGTCCCCCTGTGGGCCTACGCCATTTTCCAGACCGTCTTCTGCGCCACCTCCGCCACCATCGTCTCCGGCGCTATGGCGGAGCGCACCAAGTTCAGCGCCTACTGCATCTACTCCGCCGCTATCTCCCTTTTGATCTACCCCATTTCCGGCCACTGGATCTGGGGCGGCGGCTGGCTCAGTGAGCTGGGCTTCCATGACTTCGCCGGATCTACCTGTGTCCACATGGTAGGCGGCGTCTGCGCCCTGATCGGTGCCAAGATGCTGGGCCCCCGCATCGGCAAGTATGGTAAGGACGGCAAGCCCCGTGCTATCTTAGGCCACAACCTGACCTTTGCCGCTCTGGGCGTGTTCATTCTCTGGTTCTGCTGGTTCGGCTTCAACGGTGCCTCCACCGTAGGCATGGACACCGACAAGCTGATCGTCAGCGCCGGTCTAGTGTTCTTCAACACCAACCTCTGCACTGCCGTGGCCTGCTGCACCACCTTGATCTTCACCTGGCTGCGCTACGGCAAGCCAGATGTCTCCATGACCTACAACGCCGCTCTGGCGGGCCTGGTGGGCATCACCGCCGGGTGTGACGCTGTATCCCCTCTGGGTGCCGCCGTTATGGGCATCGTCTTCGGTCTGGTCATCGTGCTGGCCGTGGAGTTTTTCGACAAGGTTGCCAAGATTGACGACCCTGTGGGCGCCATCTCGGTCCATGGCGTCTGCGGTGCCCTGGGCACTATCCTCACCGGCCTCTTCGCCACCGGCGTGTCCATGGAAAAGGGGGTCTTTTACGGCGGTGGCTTCCACTTCTTTGGCGTCCAGTGCCTGGGCGTTGCTTCCGTAATCCTCTATGTGGCTGTGGTCATCACCATCGTCTTCGCCATCCTGAAGCACACCATCGGCCTGCGGGTCACGCCGGAGGAAGAAATCACCGGTCTGGATGTCTCCGAGCACGGCCTGCTCACCGCCTATGCTGGCTTCGCTATGCTGCCGGATACCGCCGCCGTGGAGAACGACGCCCCCGTGGCCGTCACTGGTAGTGTGCCCGCCGCCGAGGCCATTCCCGTCAAGCGTGTCCCCTCCTTCGACACTGCCGACGGCACCTCCCCCAAGTTCACCAAGGTGGAGATCATCTGCAAGGAATCCAAGTTTGAGGCCCTGAAAACAGCTATGCTGGAGCTGGGCATCACCGGCATGACCATGAGCCACGTTCTTGGCTGCGGCATCCAGAAGGGCAAGCCGGAGTATTACCGTGGCGTGGAGGTGGAGCCCACCCTGCTGCCCAAGATCCAGCTGGACATTGTGGTCAGCAAGGTGCCTGTCCGCAGCGTCATTGAAACCGCTAAGAAGGTGCTCTACACCGGCCATATCGGCGACGGCAAGATCTTCGTCTACGATGTGGAAAACGTGGTGAAGGTCCGCACCGGCGAGGAGGGCTATGACGCCCTGCAGGATGTAGAATAAATCCATATTTGCAAAAACCCTCCCGGAAGCTGAGGCTTCCGGGAGGGTTTTTGTTATTTTTCTTTTACAGATGATGCTCCCGCAGCAGCTTTTTCGCCTGCTCCCACAGCTCATCGCTGACGGTCTGGACCACTACCGCCTTTTCCACCAGATCCGGCAGGGCCGCCTTCAGCTCCGCCTCCACGATGGTCTCATTGGTCAGGTCCGCCGAGGGGCATCCCGCGCACTGGCCCAGCAGCTTTACATACACAGTTTTCCCCTCCACATGGTCGATGGAAATGTCACCGCCATGGGAACGGAGAGCAGGCCGCACCTTTTCCTCCACCGCCGCTTCGATCCGCTCCAAATCGCTCATATTCGTTCCTCCCGCGTACTTCTTTTCGCTCAGTATACCACGCTTCCCCGGAAGCGTCCACGGAAAATTTTGAAAATCCCTCTTGACATCTCGCGCCAGCTGTATATACTGTGTATGTACAGTACGAACGGAGGACTTCCATGGAACTCATTATCCGAAACAACAGTGGCCAGCCTATCTACGATCAGATCAGCGGGCAGATCAAGGCCCAGATCCTCTCCGGCGCTCTGTCGCCGGGGGACGCGCTGCCATCCATCCGTGGGCTGGCCAAGGACCTGAAAATATCCGTCATCACCACCAAGCGGGCCTATGACGAACTGGAGGCCCAAGGGCTGATCAACACCGTGGCCGGCAAGGGCTGCTTTGTGGCGGAGCCGGATCTGGCTCTGTTCCGGGAGCAATCGCTCCACCTGCTCGAGGACCATCTGGCCGCCGCCGCAGAGCTGGCGCGGACCTGCGGCCTTTCAGAGTCGGAATTGGCGGAGCTGCTGCGCCGCAAGTGGGAGGGATCTCTATGACAAATGCTATCGAATTGAACCATATCAGCAAATCCTTCGGAGAATTTTCTCTGAAGAACGTGACTCTCGCCATTCCCGCCGGGACCATCTGCGGTCTGGTGGGCGAGAACGGCGCGGGCAAATCCACCCTCATCCGCATTCTCATGGGCGCGCTGCGGCCGGACAGCGGTACCGCCGCCGCGCTGGGCGTGGACGTCTCCGCCCCGGATTTTCTGAACGCCAAGGAGGACATCGGCGTGGTGCTGGACGAGGGGTGCTTTCCTGAGACCCTCACCGCCCCGCAGGTGGGCCGCGTGATGGCCGCCACCTACCGCCGCTGGGAGCAGGATACCTTCGACGCCTATTGCCGCCGTTTCGCTCTGCCGGAGAAAACCGCCTTCAAGGACTATTCCCGGGGTATGAAAATGAAGCTCACCATTGCCGTTGCCCTCAGCCATCAGGCACAACTTCTGGTGTTGGACGAGGCCACCGCCGGACTGGACCCCATCGTCCGGGACGAGATCTTGGAGCTTTTCAATGAGTTTACCCGGGACGAGACCCACTCCGTCCTGATCTCCTCCCACATTCTCAGCGATTTGGAAAAGCTCTGCGACTACATCGCCTTTCTCCATCAGGGGCGGCTGCTGTTCTGCGAGGAAAAGGATGCCCTTCTGGAGCAATACGGCATCTTTAACGACACGGCGGAGCAAGCGGAGGCCCTCATGCCGGAAGCCATCGTGTCCATGGAGACCACGCCCTACGGCGGCGTCCGGGCGCTGGTGCGGCGGGAGCTGGCCCCGGTGGGCTTCCAACTGGAAAAGCCCACCATTGAGGACATCATCCTCGCTCTGGTGAAAGGAGAAAAGCAATGAAAGCCCTGCTGCTGAAGGATTACTATACTCTGGGGAAGTCCCTCCGCTCCCTAGCCCTCATCGTGCTGCTATGGAGCGTGATTCCTATGGCGTTTCTCAATGTATTCGCCATGATTTACGGCTCCATGATCCCCTATTCCGCCATGGCCTATGACCAGCAGAGCCGCTGGAATACCTTTGCCCGGATGCTGCCCTACCGGGAAAAAGACATTGTCCTGAGCCGGTACGTGCTGGGCTGGCTCTGCACTGCCGTTGGCGGAGCCGCCGTGCTTGTGTTCCAGAATGTCCTCTCCCTGTTCTCCCCCCGCTTCGGCTGTTCTCCTTGGACAGTGCTGGCTGCTTCGTGTGTGGGACTTCTCCTGCTGGACATCAACGTTCCCCTGATGCTCCGCTACGGCACGGAAAAGGCCCGGTGGGTATCCAAGCTGGTCATCATTCTAGCCTGCGCATCAACCGGCGCACTGGGCGCATTGGTCAATGACGCCAAAGCCGCAACCGCTACGGTCCTCTCTCTGGCGCTGACCGGGATACTGGCGCTGACCATCATCGCCACCGCCGTCTCCATCCCGCTGTCCCTGAAATTCTACCGGGAAAACCGCTGAAAATACGCCAAAAAAGCCGTCCAGCTCCGCCGGACGGCTTTTTCTTATCCATTTTATTCGCTGGCATCCCCGGCGTGGCACAGCCGCCATTTCAAGCCGGAGTACCGTTTCTGCTGCCGGTCATTGGCCGCCATAGAGCGGATGGCCGCGTCATCGCCCACGATGACCAGCAGCTCTCTGGCCCGGGTCAGCGCCGTATACAGCACCCCCCGGACCATAAGGCTGGGGGCGGAGGGCATGGCCGCCAGCACCACGCAGCGGTACTCGCTGCCTTGGGCCTTGTGGACCGTCTGGGCATAGGCCAGGTCGATCTCGCTGAGCATTTCCACGCTGTAAGGTGCTTTCCGGCCGTCAAAGTCCAGCGCCAGCCACTCGCCCCCGGCGTCGATCTCCGCGATGCGGCCCACGTCGCCGTTGAACATTCCGGTACCCACGGTGCCGTCATCCTTCTGCCAGACCACATCGTAATCATTCCGGGTCTGCATGATCCGGTCCCCTACCCGGAACACCCGCTCCCCCCACAGGATCTCCCGCTTGCCGGGTGTCCGGGGGTTCAGCGCCTCCTGCAAGAGCCGGTTCAGGTTGATGGTACCGCAGGGCCCCTTCCGGGTGGGCGTCAGCACCTGGATCTGCTCCGCCGGGATGTGCATATTGTCCGGCAGGCGGGTCTTGCACAGTTCCAGCACCGTCGCCACCGCCCGCTGGGCGTCCCGACGGCAAAGGAAGAAGAAATCCCCCTGGTTCCCTTTCAGGTCCGGGCTTTCGCCCAGATTGACCCGGTGGGCGTTGCGGATGATGGCGGACTGCTCCGCCTGCCGGAACACCTCCCGGAGAAACACAGTCTCGATCTTCTTGCTGCGGATCAGGTCGGAAAACACATTTCCCGCCCCCACAGAGGGCAGCTGGTCCGCATCGCCCACCAGCACCAGCCGGGTGCCGGGGCGCAGCGCCCGCAGCAGTGCGGAGAACAGGGACACGTCCACCATGCTCATCTCGTCCACAATGACGGCCTCGGCCTCCAGCGGCTCCTTTTCCGTTTTCTGGAAGGTCACCTGATGAGCCGCCTCATTCCATGTCATCCCCAGCAGCCGGTGAACCGTCTGAGCCTCCATGCCCGTCAGCTCGCTCATGCGCTTCGCCGCACGGCCCGTGGGGGCCGCCAGCACGATGTTCAGCCCCATTTTCTGAAACAGGGCCACGATGCCCCGGACGGTGGTGGTCTTGCCGGTGCCGGGACCGCCGGTCAGCAGGATGACGCCAACCTTCGCCGCCAGCTCTACCGCCTGCCGCTGCAAGGGGGCGTAGGTAATGCCCTGTTCCTTCTCGATTTCCGCCACGGTCCGATCCGCGAACCGGCCCTCGTCGGCGTCCATTTCCAGCAGCGCCAGCAGGCGTGTACAGGCGGAGGTCTCCGCCTCCCACAGTCGCCGCAGGTACACCGCCTCCACATTGGCGATTCTCTGGACCACCACGGCGTGATGCTCCGCCAGGGCGTCCAGTGCCGCTTCCACCTGCTCGATCCCGCAGCCCAACAGCTGGCAGGTGGCGGCAAGCAGCTTGTCCTTCGGCAAAAACACATGGCCGTTATTCTCGTTATAGGTCAGTTCAAAAGTGAGGGCCGCCTCAAGGCGCTCCGTGCAGTCCTCTGCAAATCCCATGGACAGCGCCATGGTGTCCGTCACGGAAAAATCCACGCCGCATACATCGTCTGACAGCAGATAGGGATTTTTCTCCACCACCCGGATGGCCCCGTCCCCATACTGCTGCCGCAGCCGGATGGCCAGCACCGGCGGCAGCTGATACCGGGATAGAAATTCCATCAGCCGCCGCAAGCCCATGTGCTGACGGAACAGCTCTCCGATCTCCATGGCCTTTTTCGCGGTAATGCCCCGGATCTCCTGAAGCCGCTCCGGCTCTGCCTCTAAAATATCCAGGGTCTCCAGGCCGAACCGGTCCACGATCCGCCGGGCGGTGGTGGGTCCCACGCCCTTGCAGACGCCGGAGGACAGGTAGGCGAAGATATCCTCTTCCTCCTCCGGCAGCGTCCGCTCCAGCTCCTGCGCCTTCAGCTGCTCGCCGTGCTGGGGATGGACCTCCCAGGTACCGGTAATGGTCAGATGCTCTCCCGGCGCCACACAGGGGATACATCCCACCACAGTAACGACCTCCCCCTCCTCGGTGAGGAGACGGAGGACCGTATATCCGTTTTCGGCGTTCTGAAAAATAACGCTATGTACTGTACCCTCCCGGCAGATCAGTTCTTCCATGACTTCCTCTCTTTAACGTGCCGGTGCAGCGCAGTCCTTCTTACACAAGGTCCCTGACCGGCATTTTTATCTCTTGTCTCCGGCGTCCAGCCGGAAGTCCGCCCCGTCCACCACGGCGGCGTTGTCCTCCCGCTCCGCCAGATAGTCGGCAAGTCCCCTGGCCTCCGCCGTCAGGCCGCAGTCGGCAATGACGATCCGTGCACCCGGCAGACTGCTCCGCACCCGGCGCAGCTCCCGGACATCGTGCTCCAAGGCTAACGCCTCACCCCGCACAGGCAGTACCAGCAAAAGCCCCGGGATCGTGGGCCGCCCTGCGTGGAGCACCGCTCCTGCCAGCAGCCACACCACCGTGGTCATCCCCACGGCGGAGAAAAAGGCGATCACGCCGTCCCGAAATACGTTCATCCCATCACCTCAGGACAGTATATGGCCAGATCTCCGCCTGTGTGACACACTCAATCTATATCGCGGGCCGTATCCAGCTTCGCCGCCACAGTATCCAGCTTGATCTCCGCGACTTCCTGCCGTCCCTTCACTGTTTCCAATTCTGTTTTGACCTCTTGGAGGGTCTTGGACACCGCTTTCAGCGTTTCCTCCATTCGATCCAGCTTGTCCTTCAGACAGACGGCTCCCGCCAAAACGGCTCCCACCGCCAGCAGCCCCAGCAAAAATGGTGCGACATCTCCCCCACCGCCGCTGAACATCCCTGCCAACAGTATCGCCGGCACACAGGCAAGTAAAGCGAACCCAACCGTATATAACGCAAATTTTCCCATATCAGTCCTCCCGGGTGATCCCCAGTTCCGCCAGAATGGCTTCCTCTCTCCCCCGCATCTGCTTTTTCTGGGGGCCCTCGTCCAGATGGTCATACCCCAGCAGGTGCAGCACGGAGTGCACCACCAGATAGGCCAGCTCCCGGCGGTTGGAATGGCCGTACTCCTTGGCCTGCGCCGCCACGTGCTCCATGGAGATCACCATGTCCCCCAAGGGCACCAGTCCGGTGCCGGGGTCGGCGTCCTCCCCGTCGGGCAGCTCGCCGGGCTGCAGGTCAAACTCCGGGAAACTGAGCACATCCGTGGCCCGGTCTACCTCCCGCATATCCAGATTGATCTGATGGATATTCGTGTCATTGGTCAGCAGCACGTCCACCTCGCAGGGGAAGTCCACTCCCTCCGCCGCCAGAGCGGTGCGGATGACCTTGCGGATAAAGGCCCGCTGGCCCTCATTCACCTCCGGCACGTCGGCGGTGATGGGAATATAGTGCCGTTTTGCCATTACTTCTTCCCCTTTCCGCCGTTTTTGGCAGTTTCGTATTCTTCATAGGCCTTCACGATCCGCTGGACCATCACATGACGCACCACGTCGGCGTTGGTCAGCTCGCAGATACCGATGCCCTCCACCTTTTTCAGCACCCGCATGGCCTCCCGCAGACCGGAGGGCTTGCCATCGGGCAGGTCGATCTGGGTCACGTCGCCGGTAATGACGATCTTGGAACCGAAGCCCAGACGGGTCAGGAACATTTTCATTTGCTCCCGGCTGGTGTTCTGGGCCTCGTCCAGAATGATGAAGCTGTCATCCAGCGTCCGGCCGCGCATATAGGCCAGTGGCGCCACCTCAATGTTGCCCCGCTCCAGATACTTCTGGTAGGTCTCCGCCCCCAGCATATCAAACAGGGCGTCATACAGTGGCCGCAGGTACGGGTCCACCTTGCTTTGCAGATCGCCGGGCAGGAAGCCCAGCCGCTCGCCGGCCTCCACCGCGGGGCGGGTGAGGATGATGCGGTTCACCTGCTTTTCCCGGAAGGCCTGCACTGCCGCCGCCACCGCCAGATACGTTTTGCCGGTACCGGCGGGGCCTACGCCGATGGTAACGGTATTTTTCAGCACCGACGCGATATATTCCTTCTGGCCCAGCGTTTTCGGCTTCACCGGGCGGCCCTTGGCGGAGATGCACAGCACATCCCCCGCCAACTCGCTGATCTGCTCCTCTTTGCCGGTGCGGACCATGTCGATGATATAGCGGACGTTCTGCTCCCCCAGTGCCTCCCCCCGGGAGGACAGGGTCAGCATGGCCTGCACCGCTTTGGCGGCGTGCATCACGTCCTCCGCCTCGCCGCTGATCCGCAGCTCGCCGTCCCGGTTGGTCACCGTCACATTAAATTCCTTTTCCAGCAGGCGGATGTTCTCGTCAAAGGAGCCGAAAATATTGACTGCCTGCTCCATCCGCTCAATGCTGATCCTCTGTTCCATGCCATCACTCCTAAAGTTATCCGGACGCGCCGTCCGGTTCATTTGCTGTATAAATAGGGGCCTGCGTCCCGAGTTCCTCCCGGCACTCCGCCGTCAGCGTCACCGTCAGGACATCCCCCCGGAGCCGGGAGGCCACCTGACTGGCCGTTACCTCGCCGTATGGGTCCACAAGGCTGTGGAGATACGCTTCCAGCGCCGCCCCCGTCTCCTTCTGCCGCCGGGCCTGCGTGACCGTCACCGGCTCCGTTTCGTAAAACCGGACAATCTCCGTCTCCCAAATGATCGGAAGCGGGATCCCGCACACCCGAACCGGCGTTCTCTCGGTTATTTTATCACACTGGCCGCTGTCAATGCTACTGTTTGCAAAGAATTTTATCCGGCGGCTGCCGAAAATCACGGAATGGAGCCGCTTTTCCCGTCCGGTATACCGTTTTTCTGCCCCGGTGAGGGGCACGTTGGCTGTCAGGGTGTACCACGTCCGCCCTTCCACGGACCCAAGTCCCGCTGTGAACCGGGTACCGAAGGTCCCTGTGTCCTCCACGCCGGAGATCAAGAGCTGCCCCTCCGTCACCGACATTCCCTTCAGCACCTGAGGGACGCCCCCCAGTGCCTGCACCCGCAGCACCAGCCCGTCCCGCCGGGCCACTAAATTGCACGGTATTTTCCGGTCCAGCGGCTTCGGTGCCGTCCGCCGTTCCCGTACCTCTACGTTGGCCCGGCAGCCGGATACGTTCACCGCCACCCAGCTCAGCTCCGGGATCTCCAGCAGCACATGGTTGCGGATGTCCTCCCCATTCAGGGCGAAGCCGAAGCACCCCCGATGAACGCCGTTTTTCTCCAGGGATCGCAGGATCACCTCCCGCGGTACCGTTTCATTCCCGGCAATCTGAATATCCCACACGAAGAAGGACCCGATCAGCACCGCCGCTCCGCACGCCGCGATGCCTGCCGCCAAGGCCTGACGGTGCCGCAGCTTTGCCAGCGTGTAGGGTGCGCCCTCCCGCCGCACGATTTCGATCGTACAGTCCAGCTTTTCCGCCGCGCGGCTGAGGATGCGGTGATCCCCCCGGCTCATGCGGCAGGTAAACGTCTCCGCCCCTTCCCATTCCAGATCCCAGAAGGCCAGCTTCCGGGCGGAACACAGATTCAGCACCCGTTCCGGGTAGGGACACGTCACCCGGAGCCACACCTGTCCCCGGGCCCTGTTGATGAGCTCCTTCAGCATGACACCCACTCCACGCCGTTGATTTTCCCGCCGATCCGCAGTTCTTCTCCCGTCATGGCCACCAGCGTCAGCCGTTCTCCGCGAATCCGCAGAACGCCGAAGCCGGTGTTGGCGTCGATCTGGGTATCGCTGTAAGCCAGCAGGCCCGTGTGGCGTTCCAGATATAGCTGCCGGTTCCCGATCAGCTCCAATCGTGGCAGGCCCGCCACCACATCCACCGGCAGGTCAAACAGCTCCGCCACGCCGCCCAGAATACCGCCCTGCTCCCGGTCCCGTTTTTTCTCCATGCTCTCACCTCACCGAACTCTATGCGGAAATTCCCCCTGGCTTGCCTGTCCCGCCGTATGAACCGCCCCCGCCCCGCATAGGGTATAGCGGGTGATGCGTATGAAACGGCGGATACGGACGGATGTGTGCCTGATCCTGTGCGGGATTCTGGTCTGGTTTCTGGCGGACGCCAGACAGCTGCGACTCGAGGCAGCCAAGGCCCTGACCCTCTGCGCCGGGACGGTGATCCCCGCCCTGTTCCCCTTCATGGTCGTCACCGGTCTGCTGGTGCGGCTGGGCTTCGGACAATGGCTGGCGCCCGATATGGCTGGCCTGATGGCGTCCCTGTTCCGCTTGCCCGGCTGCGCCGGGTCCGCGCTGCTGCTGGGGCTGGTAGGAGGCTATCCCATCGGCGCCCGCACGGCGGCGGAGCTGTACGCCTCCGGGGACCTGACCCGGCAGGAGGCGGAGCGGCTTCTGACCTTCTGCAACAACTCCAACCCCGTGTTCCTCATCAGTGTGCTGGGTGCGGGCGTGTTCGGCAGCGTCCGGACAGGACTGTGGCTCTGGCTGATCCACGTCTGCGCCGTCCTTTTCACCGGTCTGCTGTTCCGGGGACTGGGCCGGGGCCGGAAAACCGTTCCTCCCGCCATTTCCTTTCAGGCCCCCTCTCTGCCAGCGGCCTTTGTGTCATCCGTCCGGGACAGCGCCGGGACCATGCTCTCCGTCTGCGCCTTCGTCACGTTCTTCTATGTGCTGATCTCGCCCCTGACGGCCCTCCCCGGCCCATGGGCGGCCCTGGCCGTGGGCTGCGGGGAGCTGTTCTCCCTGACGCCCCTCCTGCCCTGTGACCGCTCCGGTTTCCTGCTGGCCGCCGGGTGCGCCGGATGGGGCGGGCTGTCCGTTCTCTGTCAGACCGCCGCCCTTCTGGACGGCACGGACCTCCCTCTCGCCCCCTGTCTGCTGGGCAAGCTGACTCATGGCCTGCTGTCCGCGCTGCTGGCCGCCGCCGTTTCTTTTTGGCTGTTCTGACATTTTTCAACAGGTATCGCGGGCAAAACGCGGCAAAACGGGGCGTCGGTTTGGAAAACCGGCGCCCCGCCTTGCTTTGGAGAGGTCATGTATGAAAAGATCTATCAACACGCCGCTTGCCTGCGGCGGGATCGTTGGTCTGCCGGTTTGGGACTCCTCCCGGGCGGGCAGTGGGCCGTAGGGGTGTATTTGAAAGAATGGCTTTTTCTCTCGGATCAGCGGCGGGGCCGGGAAACGGCTCTCTCGCCTGCTGATGTACGCAGTATACACCCCAAATCTGAAGGGAAGATGAAAAACTTGTAAACCATTTGTGAACGGTGCGGCGGTTTTTTCACTTCCGTTGCACGAAACCGTGCAGCAAACGCCCCTCATACAGGGTGGGCACACGGCGGCGCCCCCAAAGTTACGTCCGTGTGACAGGAGGATGTTATCTATGAACAAAACAGCCAATTTTCAGTTGACCCAGTGGGAAAAGACGGACCGTATCATGATGGAGGACTTCAATCGCGACAACGCCGCCATCGACGCGGCGCTGAAAAGCAACGCCGACAAAGTGGCGGCGGAGACAGCCGCCCGGGAGGCGGCGGACACGGCGCTGCAAACGGTGCTGGGCAAAAAAGCGGGTTTGCAGCTGATCCAGACCGTTCCCTTTCCAGAGGGAGGTTCCTCAGCTGACAAGCCGCTGACCATCCAGTGGAGTGATTGGGCGATCGTGCTGGCGGTTTATCAGGAGCCAAGCGACGGCCGCAGCTATACCCTCTCCTTCACAACCGCCAACGCAAAGGTGCATCCGATCATTTATGACGGCCCTGACGTGCAAACCTGCGCGCTCTATTTCCCTTTGTATGACCAGAGCCGTCCGGTCCGCGGCCTTCTTTGGAGCGCGGAAAAGCTATCCTACACCACCACTTATGAAGCACTAACGGGTATTCAGCTGAAAGCGAACACCGACAGTGGCTCCATCGCTGGGGCAAAGGTAACCTTTTACGGCATCCGGTAATAAAAGCAAAAACAGGCCCCCGCTCTTTCGAGCGGGGGCTTGCTTTATCTCAGCTCAAATGAGCTTTGATGCGTACCGTTGCCGGCATTCAGGTTCAGTTAGCCTCAACAGTGAACTCAACGGTCACGTTGGCGCCGGCCTTGAACTCAACCATCTTGCTCTTCAGGCCCTTGACGGTGTAACCCTTAGGATCCTTAGCCTCGATGGTGACATAGCCGTTCACAGCGTCAGCAGCCTTGGCAGAGGTGGTCTCCTGAGCCACAACAGTGCCGTTGGCTTCAACATAGTTGACCAGGACGTTCATGTCGGCCACGGGAGCCTCCTTGACAGTCACAGTAATCTTGTTGGACACGGTGGTGACATAATCCTTGCCGTCAACCTTGTCGTTGAAGAAGGTGATCTTGCAGACGTACTCAGCAGCGGCAGCGGCCTTGGTGGTAGAAACGGTCAGGGTCTTGCCAGTCTCGCCGGTCAGCTTCTCGCCGTCCTTGAACCACTGATAGGCGTAGACGGTATCATACTTGGTGGTACCCTCGCCCACGGCGGTCAGAACCACGGTGTCACCCTTGGTAGCGGTAACGGGGCTGGTCTTGGTCTCGCCGTTGACAGCAGCAGTCACGGTAGCAGTGCCGCTGGCGTTGTCCTTCTCGGTGGGAACTTCTTCGATGACCAGGAACTTCACCAGGTTATCCTCAACGATGGCATAGACACGGTCGTTGTCATCCTGAGAGATAGACTTGTAGCTGGACTCGGAGATGTTGCCGTCTTTATCCACATAGTAGATAGCGGCCTTGTCATCAACGGTGATGACATACTTCTTATCGACAGTGTCCAAAGTCACAGTGTACTCCTTGGAGGTCTTGTCGATACCAGCGCCGGAGACATACTGCTTGGTGTTGTTATTAGCCTCATCATAGGTGGGATACTTATCGCCCAGCTTGGTGATGATGCCGTCCTTGACGGAGTAGCTCTTGTAAATGGAAGCGGTACGGAAGTTGGGGGTATGGTCCTCATCCACCTTGACCGTGGTGATCTTGCCGTCGACAACAGCCTGATAGGTGAAGTAGTTGCCGTCCTTGTCGTGATACAGATCGGACTCGGAATCCTGAGCCAGATAGATCATGTCCTTGCCGTCGTCGGTGACGTCGCACTTATCATTGGGCAGAACGAACATGACGGTGACCATCTTGCCGGACTTGCAGTAGAAGTACACACCAGCCTTGCCGGAAGTAGCATCAATGGAGGGTGCGCTCTTGATGCCGGTGTAAGCGGTGTAATCGTCGAAGGTGCCGTCCTTGGACCGATCGGCAACCACGAACTGAGAAGCGCTGTTGGCGGTGACCTTGGAGGTGTTCAGGCTCTTGTCGTTGGTGTCAGCCTGAACAGTGATGCCGGCCTTGTCGTTGGTCATGACCAGCTTACTGTCAGCATCCACATAGGAAGTCTTAGCGACAGCAACAGCCTTCAGGGTGTAGACGCCGTCATTATCCACCTTGTAGGTCACGATCACGGGAGCCTTCAGAGCGCCGGAGATGGGGGAAGTACGATCATCCCAGATCTGCTGGTCGTCCTTATCATAATCACCATCGCCGTTCAGATCCAGCTTCAGGTTGGAAACCTTGGAGTAATCCTTCTCGGCAGTGACGACCTTGGTGGTGCCGTCGGTGAAGACCAGCTCAGCCTTCTTGCCGACGAAGGTGCCCTTATCGGCCACGTTCACCAGCAGAGCATAATTGCCGATCTCCTCAACCTCTTCCACATAGATGGCATAGCCATACTGGTCGAGGTAAGCGGTGTGATCTTCCTTGACGGAGATCTCGCCCAGCTCCTCACCGGAGTAAGCAGCGGACATCTTGTAGGAGGTGCCAGCGAGGGTCAGGCCGTTGTTCGCATCCTTGTCATCAGCCTTGTTGATGGTCTGAGAGACATAGCCCTCCACCTTCTCGGCCACGGCCAGGGACTTGACCTCGTCAGCGGTCTGAGAATAGGTGTACAGGACATAAGCATCGTCCTCATAGCTCTCGTTGGTCTCGAACTCGAGGGTGCCGGAGACGGTCTTGCCGGTCAGGTCAGAGGGAACAGCCATCACGTTGGCGTTAGGGCCATCCATGGGCAGCTGGTTGATGACCACATAAGCGTCCTTGCTGGAGGTAGCCTTCACGGACTTGTTGATCTGGCCAACATAGGTCACGACCTGGGTGATGATAGCAGAATCATCGTCCTTATCATAGAAGACCTCGGTCAGAACGCCGTTCTTGGCAGTGCTGTAAGTCTTACCGTTCTTGGTCAGATAATCCTTACCGATCTTGCTGTCGCTGCCCTTCTTCAGAGCCACGGAAGCATCCTCAGCCTTTTCGCCGTTGATGTAGACGGTGACGTCCTTCTTATCAATGGTGGAGCCGAGAGCCAGATCCTTGTAGATGTCGCCAGCCTTGACAGCCTGGGTGTAGGTCAGGTTGGGAGTGTCGGTGTACTTGCCGACTTCCTCAGCCTTGATCTTCCACTGAGTGGCGGGACGAGAGAAATCGTCAGTAGCGGAGAACATCTTCAGATCGGTGAAGTACTTCTCAGCGAACTGCATCTTGCCGTCCTTGTCGATGTTGCCATCGGTCTTGCCGGTGTTGGCCATGTCCTTAGCGTCGGACTGCTCCTTGATGGTGATGTTGCCGACGGTGACGGTGGAGTTCTTGTCATACTCGACCATGGTAGCCTTCAGGGTGTTGAAGGCATACAGGCAAGCCTCTTCACGGGTGACAGCCTTCACACCGTTGAAATCGCCCACCAGATCATCCTTCAGGCCGATGTTCATGGCGCGCTTGGCAACGTTGATGGACCAGTTGGCGCCGGTGTAGCCTTCCTGCTCAGCCTTGTAGCCCAGAGCGCCCAGCAGCATCTTCATGAAAGCGTAGCCGGTCAGGGAGTTGGCGGGCTTGAAGGTACCGTCAGCATAACCGGAGATAATGCCGGTCTTCTGGCAGTAAGCAATGTAGCCAGCGAAGGTGTGGTTGGTAGGAACGTCCTTGTAAGGAGCAGCATCAGCCACCAGGGCGGATGCGGTGGTGGGGCCAAGGATCAGGTTGCAGATGATCTTGGCAGCAGCGCCACGGGTCAGAGTGGTGCTGGGACGGAAGTCACCTTCGGCATAGCCGTCGATGACCTTCACGGCGGACATCACGTCAACAGCTTCTTTGTAAGTAATCTTGCTGCTGTCGGTGAAGTCCTTGGCGCCGGCGCTGACAGTGACCAGAGACATGGTCATTACCAGAGCCAGTACCAGAGAAAGGAACTTCTTCATGGGGTTTCCTCCTTTTAGATTCTCCCTGTCGGGAGTTGGTTTTTGCAAAACCGGCTTCCCCGTTACCGCCCCGATTTACATATCGTGGCTAGCCTACCCAATATCTGAACCGGGGGCATGTTCTGGGTATCCTGCTTTGCAAGGCCACTTTATCAGCCCCATTTCCGAATGTAAATAGTTCCCGCCGGGATGTAATACAAGTGCAAAAAAGCAGCGTTTTTATGCAGAACTGTGCCATTCACGCAACGTTTGAACGTAACAAACCGGCCAAGGCGGACCTTGACCGGTTTCGGTGTTTTCGGGGCAAAACGAGGGTCATTTCTCCTGCTCCGGCAGGGTGTAATGCCGCCCGGTGAGGACCAGCTCGCCCCGGTCCGTCAGCCGCCGGAGGAGCAGCGTCCCCTGCTCCGGCTCAAGGCCCAGCAGGCGGATGAAATCCTGACGGCGGCCGGTGCCGTGCTCCTGCAGATAGGCCCGGATGATGTCCAGATGGTCATCGGGGTCCGCCACCGCCCCGGCGGGGTAGTACCGGGTGCCCACCCGCACCAGCCTGCCCGCCTCCCGCAGCTCCAGAAGGTACTGCCGGGCAGTGCTTTTGGACACGCCCAGCCGCTCCATGACCGCTTCGCGAGTCAGCCAGCCCTGCTCCTCGGCCTGAGCCATCAAAAGCTGGGCCCGATCCCCCTGACGGACCCAGGTGTGGAGGTTCCGCAGGTTCACATGCTCCAAGCCGCCCCGGATCAGCGCCGTGCGGGTGACGGTGGTCAGCCGGGAGAGGTCCATGGGCCGCCCGGTGGTGGGTGCGGTAAAGACCCGCGGCTCCGCGGGGTCCTTGCGGCGGTCCCAAGCGTCCAGCAGCAGCCGCCGCAGGCGGCTGCCCATGGAGACCGTCCGGTCCGGAAGGCGGATGAGGTTCTGGTCGAAATCCACCTGCCCCCAGGTGAGGGAGGCGATCTCTCCCGGCTGCATCTGGAGCTTCCAGCCCATCCAGAGGGCCAGTCCGGCGGGAGACGAGCCCTCCTGCTGGATCACGCGCCAGAGAAGATACTCCGCCTCGTCCCGCTGGGCCAGAGGATTTTCCGGCGCGGCGGGTTTGGTGAGATAGGGCGAGAAGGCATCCCGCAGGGTGGACACCGCCATGCCGCTGACCCGGGCCACATAGGGCCAGTCATGGGTCTGAAGCTGGCGGATCACAAAATCGTGGCGCAGGTCCATGAGGTTGACCTTCTGGCCCTCGCTGTCCAGCGCCAGCCGGGACAGCCGGGAAATGGACTCCGGCGGCATAGGCTTCTTGCTGCGCTCGGAGATCACCACATGGGGGTCCCGGAGGGCACAGCGGACGTGCCGCTCCCGGAGGCAGGCTTCCGTGGAGGGTTCCAGCGGGACCGTGCGGTCCGGGAGTTGAATGGCCTTGCCCTCAAAGTCCACCTGATCCCAGCGGAGTTCTGTGATCTCGCTCCGGCTCAAACCCTCCAGCCAGGCCAGACGGAGAATGGCCCCCTCCGGGCTGTGGGGGTGCCGCTCCAAAATGCGCAGCATGGCGGCCTCGTCCGGCCGATTGAACGTGTGTCCCATGGAAAAGCCTCCCATCTGTCGCCGCAGAAACAGCGCCGCGGCGGAACGATCGTCTGCTGCGGGGATGGAAGGACAAAATGATGATTTTGTCACATATCGGCGGCAAAAAAGCCGCCGGTCCCCGCCGACAACTGAAAGTTTACTTGAAAAATTAGGAAAAAGCAAGACGTTCTTCGCTTTGCGGCGTGCTGAACAGACGGGACCTCCGGTCAGAACAGGCCCCGTCTGTTCAACATGCCTTTTTGTGTGCTTGGCCCGGTAAAACGGCGGGAGCTGCGCCCGGTATCCCACCGGAAACCGTACTTTTCCGGCATCCTAATTACAAAATCATCATTTTGTCTAACAGAGCAGCCCCAGCCGTTCCAGCTGCCGCAGATGCTCCGTGCCGGTGGTCAGCAGGTAGATCCGTGTGGTCTCGATGGAACTGTGGCCCAAAATATCCGCCAGCTTCACTACGTCCTGACAGGCCCGGTAAAAGGTCCGGGCGAACAGGTGCCGCAGATTGTGGGGAAAGACCTTTCCCGCCGCCACACCGGCGGCGCGGCACAGCCGCTTCATCTCCGCCCAAATCTGTGTGCGGGACAGCCGTTTTCCGCCTCCGGTGAGAAAGATCTCGCCGGAGGCGATTTTTTGTTTCCGGGCGTATTGCAGCAGCCGACGGCACAGTCGGTCAGGAAGAAAAATAGTACGGACCTTGCCCTTTAAGGCAACATCCGTCCGCCCCCGGCAGGCGGCCTCCACCGTGATGAATGGCACCTCCCCCACCCGGATGCCTGTGGCGCAGATGGTCTCCATCACCAACGCCAGCCGCTCCCGACCCAGCGTTCGGGCGGTGCGGACCAATGCCCGGTATTCTCCACGGTCCAGTTCCCGTTCAGCCTCCCGGAAGCTGCGGCGCTGAAGCCGCAGGACCTTTACCCGGCACTCCGGCCGCCCAGCAAAATCAAAGAACCGGTTAAGTCCCGCCAGCATGGCGTTGACGGTGGCGGGGGCGTATTGGGCCGTTAGCCGAGCCTTCCATGTCAGGACCAGGCCCCGATCCACCGCGCCGCCGCTCCATCGTGCGAAGGCCCGGATGCTCCGCACATAACTCTCCGCCGTGCCGTGGCTGTATTCCCGGCGGAGGAGCTCTCTTCGGAAACCATCCACCGTCCGCTCCGTGACAAGCTCCATTCCCTTTTTCTGTTTCATGTTTCTTCCCCCTCCCAGCATATCCGCCGGTGATCTCCGACATCTTTCCTTATTTTCACACAGGAACCGCCGGGTGTGAACCTCTATTTCACCGTATATCGCCATTAGGATCTCTATTAGGAAAAGGCCGCCCGATCAGGGCGGCCTTGAGGCTGTCGATAAAGTGATAAATTTTCCGCGACGGTAAGGTAGGGCAGCCGTTAGCGGCTTTGCCGCTTTACGGATGCTG
>ERZ772954.452-NODE-452-length-41715-cov-13.331709_pt1 | contig 41715 bp, 31 predicted proteins | sample MGYA00580684_ERZ772954 | MGnify/ENA primary metagenome ERZ772954 (study PRJEB29015, sample SAMEA2737654) | human gut metagenome | biome: human gut; feature: human-associated habitat; material: faeces | place: China | collected 2012 ...
TCGAAGAGTCCAAGACAATGCAGACAGAGCTTGACCTTGTAGAAGGTATGCAGTTTGACCGTGGATATATTTCCGCATATATGGCAACAGACATGGAGAAGATGGAAGCTGTTCTTGATGATCCATATATCCTGATCACAGACAAGAAGATTTCCAATATCCAGGAGATTCTTCCGGTTCTTGAGCAGATCGTTCAGTCTGGTGCAAGACTTCTTATTATCGCTGAGGATATCGAGGGTGAGGCACTTACAACTCTGATCGTGAATAAACTGCGTGGAACATTCAATGTTGTGGCAGTAAAAGCACCGGGATATGGTGACAGAAGAAAAGAGATGCTTCAGGATATCGCAATTCTGACAGGCGGACAGGTGATTTCTGAAGAACTTGGATTTGATCTTAAAGAAACTACAATGGATCAGCTTGGACGTGCAAAATCTGTTAAGGTTCAGAAAGAGAATACAGTTATCGTTGACGGATGTGGAGACAAGAACGCAATCGCAGATCGTGTTGGACAGATCAAGAAAGCAATCGAAGAGACAACATCTGATTTCGACAGAGAGAAACTTCAGGAGAGACTTGCAAAACTTGCAGGCGGAGTTGCTGTTATCCGTGTAGGTGCAGCTACAGAGACAGAGATGAAAGAAGCTAAACTTCGTATGGAAGATGCTCTGAATGCTACAAGAGCAGCAGTTGAAGAAGGAATCATCGGTGGTGGTGGATCCGCATACATCCATGTTTCTAAGAAGGTAAAAGAATTCGCAGAGACTCTTGAGGGAGATGAGAAGACAGGTGCCAAGATTATCCTGAAAGCACTGGAAGCTCCTCTGGCTCAGATCGCAAAGAATGCAGGACTTGAGGGAGCAGTTATTGTAAACAAAGTAAGAGAGTCTGAAGTAGGAACAGGATTCGATGCTTACAATGAGACATATGTAGATATGGTTGAGAAGGGAATCCTTGATCCAGCGAAGGTTACAAGAAGTGCTCTTCAGAACGCAACAAGTGTTGCTTCTACACTTCTTACAACAGAGTCTGTTGTATCTACAATTAAAGAGGATACACCGGCTATGCCAGCAGGCGGAGCAGGTGGAATGGGAATGATGTAATCTATCCATCAGGAAGATTTGCAGAATTTCTATAAGAATAGAATAAAAGAGCTGTTACATAGAGATCTGTAGCAGCAGGAACAGAGGGTTCTATCACATTTTTGTAATGTCAGATAGAACCTTTTGTTTGTTCTAAAAAAGGCTCAGTTTGTCGCATAGATAATAAATAAAGGAGTACTTATAAGTAAAACTTAATAATAGAGGTTAAAATAAATCAATACAAATTATGAGCACATCAGGGAAAATACTCTTGACATCCTTCGGGAATTTCTGTAGTATATCAGTTAATAATTACAAAAGATTTTTAGATACATTAACTGCCATTTCAAAGCAGTTTCATGGGTTCTTAAGAAAGAGAGGTAAAGTATAATGGGTAAGATTATAGGGGAAGGTATTACATTTGATGATGTTCTTCTTGTACCGGCTTATTCAGAAGTAATTCCGAATCAGGTAGATCTGTCAACACATCTGACAAAGAAAATCGTATTGAATATTCCGATGATGAGTGCAGGAATGGATACTGTTACAGAACATAGAATGGCAATCGCTATGGCTCGCCAGGGTGGAATCGGAATCATCCATAAGAATATGTCTATTGAAGCACAGGCAGAGGAAGTTGATAAGGTAAAACGTTCTGAGAATGGTGTTATTACAGATCCTTTCTTCCTTTCACCGGAGCATACACTTGAAGATGCGAATGACCTGATGGCAAAATACCGTATTTCAGGTGTGCCGATTACAGAGGGACGTAAACTTGTCGGAATCATCACAAACCGTGACCTGAAGTTCGAGACAGATTTCTCTAAGAAGATCAAAGAATCCATGACTTCTGAAGGACTTGTTACAGCAAAAGAAGGAATTACATTAGAGGAAGCAAAAAAGATTCTTGCCAAAGCAAGAAAAGAGAAACTTCCGATCGTAGATGATGAAGGTAATCTGAAAGGACTTATCACGATCAAAGATATTGAGAAACAGATCAAGTATCCATTGTCAGCAAAGGATGAGCAGGGAAGACTTCTCTGTGGAGCAGCTGTTGGTATCACAGCAAACTGTCTGGAGCGTGTAGAAGCACTTGTGAAATCTCATGTAGATGTTGTTGTTATGGATTCAGCACATGGTCATTCAGCGAATGTTATCCGCACAGTGAAGATGGTTAAGGATGCATTCCCGGATCTTCAGGTGATCGCTGGAAATGTGGCTACAGGAGAGGCTGCAAGAGCACTGATCGAAGCTGGTGTAGATGCAGTTAAAGTTGGTATCGGACCTGGATCTATCTGTACAACACGTATCGTTGCAGGTATTGGTGTACCTCAGGTTTCAGCTGTTATGGATTGTTACGAAGTTGCTAAAGAGTATGGTATTCCGATCATTGCAGATGGTGGTATCAAGTACTCAGGAGATATGACAAAGGCAATCGCAGCAGGTGCGAATGTATGTATGATGGGAAGCATCTTTGCAGGATGTGATGAAAGCCCAGGAACATTCGAACTGTACCAGGGAAGAAAATATAAAGTATATCGTGGAATGGGATCCATCGCAGCGATGGAGAACGGAAGTAAAGACCGTTATTTCCAGGAGAATGCAAAGAAACTTGTTCCGGAAGGAGTCGAAGGACGTGTAGCTTATAAGGGATCTGTAGAAGATACAGTATTCCAGCTCATGGGTGGACTTCGTTCAGGAATGGGATATTGTGGAACACATACAGTTGAAGAGCTTAAAGAGAACGGAAGATTTGTGAAGATCTCTGCGGCATCACTGAAAGAAAGTCATCCACATGACATTCATATTACAAAAGAAGCTCCGAACTACAGTGTAGACGAGTAAATTGAAGGTTTGCAGATTGCCTGCAGACAGATAAATGGAAGTACTGCGGATATTCCGCATTACCTGACGGGATGAAAAATCACATCCCTGATATAATAAAATAATATATAGGAACGCCTTGAGGAATTCCCGGAGGTTCAGTGAGAGCTGGATCTACCGGGAATTTCCCTTTTATACGAATATAAAACAGTTAAGACAAAATTCATAAATGGTTAAGAAACATATGGTATAATAGCTGAAATAAGAAGATGTTTGTTTTAAACGATGGAAATGAGAGAATTAAAAATCAGGAGAAATACCGAATGAGTACGTCAAGACGAAAGCAGCTGGCAGGGCGGAAAACATTGCCGAAGAATACACGAAGGAAGAAAAAGCGAGGCAGAAAAATGTTGCGGATCATAATGATCCCATTAATGATTTTACTGCTTTTTCTTCTTTTTAAATCCTGTATACAAAAGAAAAATCAATATGCTGATGTGGATGCTACGCAGCCGGAGATGGATATACAGTTGTTAGATGTAAATCCGTATTCCAGACCAGGGACAACAATTGACCATGTGAATGGGATTGTTGTCCATTACACAGCGAATCCGGGGAGTACAGCGCAGGATAACAGAGATTATTTTAATGGTCTCAAAGATAGCCATGAGACTTCGGCAAGCAGTAATTTTGTGATAGGATTGGAAGGAGAGATTATTCAGTGTATTCCGACCTGGGAGATGGCATATGCTTCAAATGACCGCAATGTGGATACGATTTCGATTGAATGTTGTCATCCGGATGAGAATGGAAAGTTTACTGATGCAACATACCGCTCACTTGTACAACTTACAGCATGGCTTTGTGCAAAATATGATCTGACAGCAGATCAGGTGATCCGTCACTATGATGTAACCGGAAAAATCTGTCCGAAATATTTTGTAGAGGATGAGGACGCATGGGTAGAATTCAGGAGAAATGTGCAGGATGCGTTGGAAAAACAGTAGACATCATTTCACTGAATTGTTATAATGAAATCAATTCTTGGGATCATAGAAGAATTGATTTCAAAGCTTACGGAGTTAGATGAAATAATGTTTGAAAAATTTTTTCCAGATGAATATTTGGGGTCGACTTATAAGATCCCTTTTGAAAAACTATATGAGCAAGGATACCGGGGGGTAATCTTTGATATTGATAATACATTAGTTCCTCACGGTGCACCGGCAGATGAACGTGCAAAGAGACTGTTTCAAAGACTGAGAGAGATTGGCTTTGAAAGCTGTCTGTTGTCCAACAATCAGAAAAAACGCGTAGAGATGTTTAATCAGGAGATCCAGACACATTATATTTATAATGCGCTGAAGCCTGCAAGAAAGAATTATCTCCATGCGATGGAGATCATGGGAACAGATCAGACGAACACGCTGTTTGTCGGTGATCAGCTTTTTACAGACGTATGGGGCGCAAAGAGGGTCGGAATACACAACATTTTAGTGCATCCGATCAATCCAAAAGAAGAGATTCAGATCGTTTTAAAGCGGTATTTGGAGAAGATTGTGCTTCATTTCTATAAGAAGAGCAAAAAAAGATTGAAAAAAGTCGCAAATTAGTATAGAATGGTAGAAGCAAAAAGTCTGTAACGAACAGTTACATTGTCTGAACGAAATGCAATTAAGGAGGATTATACATGGTTTCAGCAGGAGATTTTAAGAATGGTTTAACAATTGAGATTGAGGGAAATATTTTCCAAATTCTGGAATTCCAGCACGTTAAACCTGGTAAAGGTGCAGCGTTCGTAAGAACAAAACTGAAAAACATCATCAGTGGTGGTGTAGTAGAGAAGACATTCCGTCCGACAGAGAAGTTCGAGAATGCACACATCGAGAGAAAGGAAATGCAGTATCTGTATCAGGATGGAGATCTGTATAACTTCATGGATGTAGAGACATATGATCAGATCGCTCTCAACGCTGATGTAGTTGGAGACGCTCTGAAATTTGTAAAAGAGAATGAGAACGTTAAGATCTGTTCCCATAAGGGCAACGTATTCTCAGTTGAGCCGCCGCTGTTCGTAGAACTGGCAATCACTGAGACAGAACCGGGATTCAAGGGTGACACAGCTCAGGGAGCTACAAAGCCTGCAATCGTTGAGACAGGAGCTACTGTTATGGTACCGCTGTTTGTTGAGACAGGTGATGTTCTTAAGATCGATACACGTACAGGTGAGTATCTGTCAAGAGTTTAATTACGAATTTAGTACAGTTTAAGCTGTATTTCAAAAAGGAATCTGTATCATGCAGGTTCCTTTTTTCTTTGACAAAATCAGATGAAATTCTCTGTTTTCACTAAAAAAATCAATTCGGATTTATGCAAAATTCTGGCTTGCTTTTTAAGGGAGGCCTGTCTATAATAAAGAACACATAATATTTGTTCTAAATTTTAAGAAATTCTATTTGGAGAGCTTCTGAACTCTCCGGGAAATTCTAACTCAATTGAAATAGTACATTTCGTACTGGTTTCTCATTTTAATTTTATGAACCGCAATCAGGAAGGAGAAGAGTGAATTATACAGAATTTGTAAATGCGGTAAAGGAAAAACTGACTCAGGAGTTAAATGGAGGTGTCAGGGTAAACGTCTATACGACGAAAAAAAATAATGCAACAGAGCGTACAGGACTAATCCTGGAGACGCCGGGGGTTAATATATCGCCGACAATCTATCTGGAAGAATTCTTTGAACTATATGAAAAAGGGAAACAGATGGATTGGATCATTGAAGATCTGGTGGAACTATATGAAGAAATCCGACAGGAAAAATCATGGGATTACGAGAGGATGCTTTCTTTCGAAGGGGTAAAAGACAGAATCATCTTTCGACTGATCAACACAGAGAAAAACAAGGAATTACTTTTGGATGTTCCACATAAAAAGTTTTTGGATCTGTCACTTGTGTTTGCAGTACTTGTAGAAGCGGACAATGATGGGACGGCAGTGATGCTGATCAAAGATCTGCATATGAGACAATGGAAGGTGACAAAAGAACAGCTTTGGAATGCGGCAAAAGAAAATACAAAGCGTCTGCTTCCGGCAGAATGTTTCGGAATGAATTTTGCAGTGTATGAACTGCTCAGCAGATCAACTCCGGGGGAACATGATCGGGAGAATCTGTTAAGAAGAACCTGGCATATTCATGAAGAACTGGAACTTCCGGAAAAAGATAAAATGTATGTTTTGTCTAATAAACTGAAAAATTATGGGGCGGCCTGTATTGCATACCCTTATATTCTGGACATGCTTGCAGGAGTCTTAAAGGAAAATTTCTATGTTCTTCCAAGCAGTGTCCATGAAGTGATCATCGTACCGGAATCTTCTCAGATCCGTCAGTCAGAATTAGAAAGAATGGTGCGGGAAATCAATGAAACGCAGGTGCCTGAGGAAGAAATCTTAAGCAATCATGCTTATTTCTATTATGCACAGGAAGGGAAACTTCAGCTGGGGAAAGAGATGTGTATCGACAGGGAGGAAAATGAATGAAAGGACGCGGAGAGATTATAGCAATCCTCTGCATGTCAGTCTTTTTGATCTGTATTCTCTATGCAATGACATACGGAGGCATTGTCAAGGCCGAAGAACTTGAAAAACAGCCTGAGAAGGCCGGAGAAAAAACGGAGGTTGATATTGAAGAAGAACTGCGCTGGGCAGAAGAAGTAAAAAAGATCCTGAAAGATATCGGGGTGGGATTTTGTGATGAACTGGAGGATAAACAGGAAGAAGCATTCGATCAGACAGATGAAAAGAAGATACAAAGTATAGGTGTATATGCATTGGCAAGGGAAGGAGATACCGTTTATACAAAGAAAATCGAAAGGGGAATCGGTGCGATTGATGTAGTTGACTATAATGACCCAAACTGGCCTGTGCTGCAGCACTGGAATGAAGGAAGACTTGGTACGCAATCAGGAGAAAGTCTGTATTGCACCAATCCAACATTAAAGTTTCAGGAGGGCAACAAAACAGCAGTAGATGCTTCCAAACGTTATAACAAACAGACCATTCAGATGATCGCGGCAATGTTCTATTACTACGATGAGAATAAATGCAATGGGGTGAGTTCAAATTACGATTATCTCTTAAAACAATGCGCAGTATGGTGGATTATGAATGAAGTACATCACTGGTATGGAGATATGATCCAGATAGAAACAGGAAATAGTGTGGCCTGTGGGAATGGTCATTGGATCTCAACACACAAATCTGAGTATTATCACAAAGGGATTGCATGGGCGAAAGAGAATTATAAATATTTCCTGGATGCATATGGGGTTATTTATGAAGGAAATGGACAGCCGCTCAGTAAATGGGGCGGAACATACCAGCCAACCGGAACAGGGAGATTAAAGAAGGTGTCGGCGAATACTTCTGTGACAGAAAAGAACAGTTGCTATTCTTTGGAGGGAGCAGAGTACGGTATCTATAGTAGTCCCACTCTTTCTAGTGAATCAAGAGCAGGAACGTTCAGAACAGATTCAGCAGGAAATTCATCAACAGTTGTGTTGAATGAAGGAACTTATTACGTAAAGGAACTAAAAGCTCCCAAAGGATATGCGCTTGTAGATGAAGTAAAAACGGTTACAGTAAAATCCGGGCAGGAAGCGACAGTGACATTTTCAGACCCGCCGCAGATGAATCCTGTGGAGCTTTTGCTAAAGAAAACAGGCATGGAACAGGAGTATGTCAATCCGTCAGGGACAGCAGCGTATCAAGGAGCACAGTTTTTGGTGAAATTCTATGCAGAACTTCTGGATCCGGGAAAAAATCCGGAAAAGGAAGGGAAAGAGCCAGTCAGAAGCTGGGTCTTTCAAACAGATGCAAAAGCAGTTTGCCGTTATCAGGAGAAGTATAAGGTGAAAGGCGATGCATTGTATAAAATGACAGACGGAACAGAGGCGCTTCCGCTTGGAACCGTAACAATTCAGGAGATAAAACCGCCAAAAGGGTATTTCCTGAATGAGGAAGTCTTTGTTTTTCAGATAAAATCAGAAGGTACGGGAGAAAAAATAAATGTATATCAGAACCCTACGATACCGGACAGGGTTTTCCAAATTCATTTGGTGAAAAAAGCAACGGAGACAGGACATCCTCTTTCGGGAGCGCAATTTAAGCATATCAGACCGGATGGAAGTGAAAAAATTCTGACAACAGATGAAAAAGGGACTCTGAAAGTAATGCCATTATCGCAGGGAATTCACAAATTAAAGGAAGTAAAAGCACCGGACGGGTATCGGACAAATAATAATGAACTGATTTTCCGGGTTGATGAGAGCGGGAAAACAGAATTTTTATCTGAGGTAAATACAGAAGAAGGAGAGGTTATTATCGAATATACAGAGGATGGAATTGCGGTAGTGACGATAGAAGATAAGCCAGCCTGTTACAAGATTGAGCTGAAAAAGGAAAATGAAAAAGGTGTTGCACTTGCAGGAGCTGAGTTTACTTTATATGAAGACCAGGCATGTCAGAAAGAGATTGACCGGGTGTTGACGGATGGAAATGGAATTGCAATGTTCGAAAATCTGGAAGTAAAGAAAAAGTACTATATGAAAGAAACAAAAGCACCGACAGGTTACAGAATTCCGAAAACATCAGACGATGCAGATATTGAATATGAAATCTGTCTGGAAAGTAATCCGGAAGAGGGAAAGTGTCTGTTGGTTGTAAATGGAAAAGAATACAGAAGCAAAGATACTGCCGACAGCAGGATAAGTATTGAGGGTTCGATTAAGGAGTGGAATGTGAAAATGAAAATTATAAATCAGACAGGAAAGAAGCTTCCAAATACAGGATCGGCAGGAAAACCTGTGTTACTTACGGGAATTTTAGCAGTAGGGATCATGGCAATGATTTACAGAAAAAAAGAGCAAAAAAGATAGTAGTAAAACGGTGAGAAATGAGGAAATGACAAAATGAAAAAAAGAATGATGAAAATCTGTTATATGATGACTTTGGCAGCGGTACTCTGTACTTCGGGAACAATAGGTGCGACCGGAATCAAATCTGTATATGCAGCGGAAAATGAAGTACAGGGAAGAGCAGCAACTACAAATGGAATTTTGAATCTTAATAATGGTCCTGCAAGTATTACGATCAAAGGAAATGACGGACAGAGTCTGAAAGGAAAAAGATTTCTGGTATATCAGTTATTTCATGCAGAAAATGCGAAAGGAATGGAATCCATTAATTACACGTTTAATCCGGAATACAAGAAATTTGTCTGTTATATCGTGGGACAGCGGATTCATAAGGATGAGAGAAATGTAACAGAGTATGATGTGATCGATTATATTCAGTCTCTGAATACGCATCAGACAGAAGGGGCGCAGACCGCTCAGGAAAAGGAAGGAGCATACAGTGAATATCGTGTTTTTGTAGAAGAATTAAGAACCCATCTACAGAGAAATGGAAAAACAGGTCAATCTGTTGAAGTGACAAGTACAAAAGCGGACAATTCATTTGAAATTAAGGGATTACCATACGGATATTATATTATCGATGAAGTGACAGCAGTAAAAGGAACGAATTCAGCCGCCTCTTTGTGTATGGTAAGTACAGCTAATCCGGAAATGAACCTCAACATAAAATCAGACTATCCGGTTGTGACAAAAAAGATCCGGGAAGATGATGAGCAGGATAAAGTTGGAAATCAGGGATGGAATGATTTGGCTGATTTTGAGATCGGGCAGACTGTGCCATATCGGTATGAGTCAAATATGCCTGATGTTAACGGATATAACAATTATTATTATGCATGGCATGATGTGATGAGTGAAGCACTTACTTTCAAAAAGGATTCTGTTGCCATCCGGATTTATGAAAATTCAAATGCAGGAAATTATTATGAAGTGAAAGAAGACGAATTTGAAGTAAAGGAAGCTCCGGGAGGAGGAGATACGTTTCAGGTCATTGTTTCTGATATGAAAAAGATTATAGACAGAGAGTTTAACCGTAAAAATGAAGCAGGAGAAAATAAATATGGACAGAAAATTGTACTTACCTATCAGGCAACATTGAATGAAAGGGCAGCAAAAAATACAGGACGACCGGGATTTGAAAATGATGTCCGACTGGAGTTTTCCAATGATCCTGATTCAGCAGTAAGAGGAAGTACAGGATATACACCATGGGATACAGTTGTTTGTTTCACTTATAAAATCAATGCATTGAAATCAAATAACCATGGACAGAGTCTGGAAAACGCCAGGTTCAGACTTTATTCTGACGCTGGATTAAAAAATGAAGTATATGTAAAACAGGGAGAAGGCGGGTACATTGTAATCAATCGGGACAGTCTTGGCGGAAATGACCACACAGGCGGAAAACAGCTAGAAAATGCGGTGGAGATGAAATCTGGTCAGGATGGAACATTTGTGATCTACGGATTAGATAGTGGAACCTATTATCTGAAGGAAACAGAGGCACCGGCAGGATACCGTCTGTTGACAGAGCCGATTGTGTTAAATATAAAAGCAAGTTTTCCAAATGATAGAAATGCATATGTAAAAGGAGACGGAAAAACAGACAAAGGATTGAAAAAACTGGAGACATCTGCGAAGATCAAAGAATTTATTAATGGAAACTGGAAAGAATCAGAAGTCAGTCTGACAACAAATGAAGGCGAAGGATCTGCTAATCTGACAGTAATTAATACAGTTGGAAAAAAACTGCCGGTAACAGGTTCTTCAGCAGCTGTTATCTGTATTACAACCGGAAGTGTTCTTGTTCTTGCAGGAGCAATGAGAAGAAACAGAAAAAATGCAAAGGAAAAACAATAGATTACAGTCAGATCTTTTACTATGGATAGGAGTTCTTTTGTGTAGTATACCTCTTTTGACTGGCTGGTATAGTCAGAAGAAAACACAAAATGTGTTGGCAACATATGAACAGGTTGTGGAACAGACAACAGGAGATGAAATTGAACAATTAAGGAATCAGGCTGATGAATATAATAAAAAGCTTTGGGCAGAATCGAAAGGAGTCAGGGAACAAAGCGAGTCTGACCAGAGGGAAGAGTATGAAGCTCTGTTAAATGCCGAAAAAATACAGACAGGAATGATGTGTGTACTGGAAATTCCGTCAATAGATCTCAGGCTTCCGGTTTATCACGGAACCAGCGAGGCAGTACTTAAGGAAGGTGTAGGGCATTTGATGGACAGTAGTCTTCCGATAGGGGGAGAAAATACGCATTGTGTGATGACGGGACATCGTGGGCTTGCAAGTGCGAGACTTTTCACTCGTCTGGATGAATTAAAGGAAGGCGATGAGTTCTTTCTGGAAGTACTGGGAGAAAAACTCGCATATAAGGTAGAAGAAATAAATGTAATCTTACCAGAAGAGGTAGAAAGTCTGGAAATCAGACCGGGAGAAGATCTGGTTTCGCTTGTCACATGTACCCCATATGGAATTAATACCCATCGGTTAGTGATTACTGGAAAGCGGGTTGTGTATGAAGAGAAAAAAGAAGAGAAAATCAAAAAGAAACGTCCATCTGTTAGAGAAATGATCTTCACAATGATTCCAATTCTCTTTTTGGTATATGTTGTGATTGAAAGAATAAAAAGAAAGCGAGAAAAAAGAAATTGTGAGGGAAAGAGAAAAAGAAACAGGAACCAGAAAAGGAAATGTAAGCACTACAGGAGAAAGAAACGTAAAAGAAAGAAAAGCAGGAGACAAAAAAGAAAGATGCAAAAGACGGCAAAATGGGAAAATCAAATGCGGAATTCTTCTTTTGATATGTTTTCTGGTGGTAGCAGTAAAGACCCCGGCGTTTGCAGAAACAGAAACAGGAAATATAGAAATCTGTATTGCAGATACCGGAGAACAAATTAAGAGAGAAGGTGTTACATTCCAGTATTCCAAAGTGGCATCTCTTGTTGATGGTGCTTACGAGATGGAGAAAAGATATGAAGATAAAGGCGTGGATCTCAATGAGGTAAGGTATGCCAGAGAACAGGAAGAGCTGGCGCGGACTTTGAGTAAATATCATTATAGTGATGGATTGTGCAGGACGGATTGCGATGGAAAAGCAACCCTTACGAATCTGAGGGCAGGAGTTTATCTGATCTATGTCGAAGATGAATCAGAATACGAGGTTCAGCCGGTTCTTGTCCAGCTGCCAAAATGGGAAGAGGACAAAGGGGCAATGAACTGGAATGTCAGGGTATGTCCAAAACAAACGATAAGGGAAGAGGCTGCAAAGACCGGAGATTCACAACAGGCAGGTGCATGGGCAATACTTTGTCTTGGGGCAGGGATATTGATTCTTCTGCTTGCAGTGAAAAAAGATTAACCGCAGAAAGTTAGAGGTTTATTTGCGTTACTGTTCACACGATGTGCGACCAGCAACGCATCTCGCCATTTTAAATCGCCTTTGGCGATGGGGCGAGATGCATTCAAATCAAAACACGCATCCTCCGTGTCAATCAGCGGAGTGATTGACACGGGGGTGAACAGTAACTTATTTGCCACTTTACATTTATACAGAATTGTGCTAGGATAAAAAAGGTTGTTAGCTGTACGAAATTAAATTTTCCCACTAACAACCGAGATGCGTCTGTAGCTCAGTGGATAGAGCGATGCCCTCCGGAGGCATGTGCGGCGGTTCGACTCCGCTCAGACGCTATAGGATATATAGGATAAAAAAGTCCTGTTATTTCAGCACATTCAGATGGCTGAGAATAACAGGACTTTTTTCATATAGTTTTTTATTCACAATCTGCAAGGATGTGGTCTTTCATTTCAGGATCAAACCGGTTGTTTCTTAGCATTTCAATCTCATACTTATAAGGGGCATAAGATTTCTTTGCTTTTGTTACAGAAGGAATATAAGGAGTCTCAAGGATCTTCGGTACAGATTCGAAATCCGGGTGATGGACAATTGTAGAAATTGCATCAAAACCGATTTCTCCAAAGCCGATATTTTCATGCCGGTCTTTCGCGGCTCCTGGAATATTTTTGCTGTCATTGATATGGAAGACGGCAATCTGATCTTTTCCAAGCAGACGGTCAAAAGACTCCATAACATCATCAAAATGATGGATGATATCATATCCGCTGTCGCTTGTATGACAAGTGTCAAAGCAGACTCTCAATTTATCATTCTGGACAACTCCATCATAAATCCGGGCAAGTTCTTCAAAATTCCGTCCGATTTCTGATCCCTTTCCGGCCATTGTTTCAAGGGCAATACAGCAGTCAGTCTCAGCAGTGAGAACTTCATTGAGTCCTTTGATGATCTGTGCAGTTCCGATTTCGACACCGGCACCTACATGAGCACCCGGATGAAGGATCAGAGTGTGGCTTCTGCAGGCAATCGTGCGGTCGATTTCTTTTGCCAGAAATTCTACGGCAAGAGAGAACGTTTCTGGTTTTATTGAATTACCGAGGTTGATGATATAAGGTGCATGAACGACAATTTCATCAATTCTGTGTTCTTTCATATATTCCCATGCTGGTTCGATATTCAATTCACTGATTTCTTTTCGGCGGGTATTCTGTGGGGCTCCGGTATAAAACATAAATGTATTGGCACCGTAAGAAACGGCTTCTTTCGCAGAACCAAGAAGCATTTCTTTTCCACTCATGCCAACGTGTGAACCTAATTTTAACATTGTTGGATATCCTTTCTGTCTGATGTTATATCATACAGGATGTAGAAACTGTATGTGTAAAGCTGTGGTTACATTATAAGTATTGGTTATTTTTATGTCAATTGGTTTCGGGGGCAGTCCAGATCAATTTGAATCGTTGCCGTTACTGTGCACAGTAACGCTTGCTGTTCTGTTGGATACATGATAGAATAAATAGTGGCTGTTTGTCTCCAGAAAAGTTGGGAGGCAGACTTGTTTTAATAAAATTGCCGTCAGGCAGAAAAGACAAACGAAAAGTAAAGAGGAGTGTGAAACTTTGAAGACATTACTGGAAATGATCACAATAGAAATGAAAGAAGCGTTCAAAGCAGCAGGATATGATGAAGAGCTTGCAAGAGTTACGCTTTCCAACCGCCCGGATCTCTGTGAATATCAGTGTAATGGTGCAATGGCAGGTGCGAAGAAATATAAGAAGGCTCCGATCATGATTGCAAATGCAGTTGTGGAAGAACTTGCAGATAGCAAGTATTTTGCATCAGCAGAAGCGGTGAATCCGGGATTTATCAACCTGAAGCTGGCACCGGAAGTTGTTGCAGAGTATTTGAATGAGATGGCAGCAGATGAGAATCTTGGCGTTGAAAAAGAAAAGAATCCGAAAAAAGTTATTATTGATTACGGCGGACCGAACGTGGCAAAACCGTTGCATGTCGGACATCTTCGTTCTGCGATTATCGGAGAGAGCATTAAACGTATTATCCGTTTTAAAGGAAATGATGTAACAGGAGATATCCATCTGGGAGACTGGGGATATCAGATGGGCCTGATCATCACAGAGTTGAAAAAACGTAAACCGGAACTCCCGTATTTTGATGAGAGTTTTGAAGGAGAATATCCCGAAGAAGCACCATTTACGATCAGTGAACTGGAAGAGATTTATCCTACAGCAAGTGCTTATGCAAAAGAGCACGACGATTATAGAGAAGAAGCACTTCATGCAACTTATCTGTTACAGAATGGATATAAAGGATATCGTGCAATCTGGAAACATATTATGAATGTGTCTGTAACTGACTTGAAGAAGAACTACGAGCGACTGAGTGTAGATTTTGATCTCTGGAAAGGTGAAGCGGATGCCCAGGCATATATTCCGGATATGGTCGAGATGCTCAAGGAGAAAGGATTCGCACATTATGATGAGGGTGCGCTTGTAGTAGACGTTGCAGAAGAGACAGATAAGAAAGAGATTCCTCCGTGTATGATTCTGAAATCTGACGGAGCTGCGCTGTATGATACAACAGATCTTGCTACACTGGTAGAACGTGAGAAACTGTATGATCCAGATCAGGTAATCTATGTTGTTGATAAGCGTCAGGAACTGCATTTTGTGCAGGTATTCCGTTGTGCGAAGAAGACAGGAATTGTAAAACCGGAGACAGAACTTACATTCCTTGGATTTGGTACAATGAACGGAAAAGATGGTAAGCCGTTTAAGACAAGAGAAGGCGGTGTTATGCGTCTTGAGAATCTGATCCGTGAGATTGATGATGAGATGTATAAGAAGATCATGGACAACCGTACAGTAGAGGAAGAAGATGCAAGACGTACAGCAGAAGAAGTTGGACTTGCAGCGATCAAGTACGGAGATCTTTCTAACCAGGCTTCTAAGGATTATATCTTTGATGTTGACAGATTTACTTCCTTTGAGGGAAATACAGGACCGTATATTCTTTATACAATCGTTAGAATTAAGTCTATTCTCAAAAAATATGCTGAGAATGGCGGAGTTCTTGACGGAACGATCAGACCGGCTGAGAATGATGCAGAGAAGTCTCTGATGCTTCAGGTAGTGAAATTCAATGAAGTGATCGATAATGTATATAAAGAGACAGCTCCTCATAAGTTGTGTGCATATATCTATGATCTTGCGAACGACTTTAATAAGTTCTATCATGAGACAAAGATTCTTGCAGAAGAAGACGAAGAGAAGAAGAAAGGTTATCTTGCGCTTCTTACACTTGCGAAAAAAGTACTTGAGACCTGCATTGACCTTCTTGGATTTACAGCTCCGGAAAGGATGTAATACGAATTATGACAGAAAATGGATTGATGGATGGTACAAGAACAGAAAAACTGTTTTACAATGACAGCCATCTTTCAAAATTTACTGCAATGGTTCTGGAATGTGAGCCGTATGAGAAAAAGGAAGGATGCTATGCGGTAGAACTTGACCGTACAGCATTCTTTCCGGAAGGCGGCGGACAGTATGCAGATACAGGAAAACTGAAGGATGTGAAGGTATCTGATGTTCGGGAAAAGAATGGAAGAATTCTGCATATTACAGATCAGCCGTTTGAAGCAGGAGAGATTGTTGAAGGCGAGATCGACTGGGAGACCAGATTTATGAAGATGCAGCAGCACACCGGAGAGCATATTGTTTCCGGAATCGTGCATGCAAGATACGGTTTCAACAATGTCGGATTTCATCTTGGAACAGAAGATTGTACGATGGATTTTGATGGAGAGATATCAAAAGAAGCACTGCAGGAGATTGAACTTGAAGCAAATCGTGCAGTGTGGAAGAATCTGACAATCGAAGTGTCTTATCCATCCAAAGAAGAGCTGGAAGAACTGGATTATCGCAGTAAGATTGAGATTGAGGGACAGGTTCGTATCGTATCGGTTCCGGGATATGATATCTGTGCGTGCTGTGCGCCGCATGTTGAACGCACAGGAGAGATCGGTATGATCAAGCTTGTTAATATGCAGCGATACAAAGGCGGCGTTCGTGTGACAATGCTCTGTGGAAGCCGTGCACTTACAGATTATGAGAAGAAGCAGGAACAGAACAGGAAAATTTCAGCGTTGCTCTGTGCGAAAGAATATGAGACAGCAGAGGCAGTGGGACATTTGAAAGAAGAGCTGGATTCTTTGAAACGGACACTGGTGGAGAAAGAACGCCAGCTTGTACACGTCTGGGCGCAGTCTGTTCCGGAAGAAGAAAAAACGGTCTGTATGTTTTCAGAGGATATCAGTGCGGATGCCATGCGTCAGTATGTGAATGAAGTGCTTGAAAAAGAAAGAATTCTTTGTGCTGTGTTTTATGGAAATGATGTAGCGGGATACCGTTATGTGATCGGAAGCAGAACCCAGGATCTTCGTGCATTTTCCAAAATGTTAAATGCTGCATTCGAAGGACGGGGAGGCGGAAAGCCGGAGATGGTTCAGGGAACTGTAAAAGGTGAAGCAAGAAAGATCAGAGAGTGGATTCAGAAGATAGCGGAGGAATTGTCTTATGAAAAATGATCCGAGACGCTCCTTCTGGAGAGCTGCCGGTCCTCTACTTGGATTCTGGGGAATCCAGCTGGTGATGGAATTTGTGATTGAGTTTATAATCATTCTTCCTTTTATGGGGGAAGCATCTTCCAGGATGACACAAAGTGGAGAAGTCCTTAATTATCAGGAAATGATGAATAAGTACTATGAAGTATTAAGTCCTGCGTTTGATAAAATCATAGGAGGTCAGGTTGCGATTGCAGGGATTGCTACAGCAGCGACGTTGTTTCTGACAGTTACGTTGTTTGTTATCGATCGAAAGAAAGAGCAGATTGCAGGGATACAGCGGATGGGAGTTCAAAAGCCACTGAAGAATTACTGGTCACTTCTTGTGATGGGAGTGATCGGAAGTATTGGTGCTACATGTCTGTCCGTTATGGCACAGGCCGTTTTGGTCGATCCGGAGTATGTTCAGACAGCACAGAATATGTATTCAGCAGATTTTGTGGTCCAGATTATTGTATTTGGATTTGCAATTCCGATTGCAGAGGAATTTATGTTCCGCGGAGTGCTTTATCAGAGGTACCGGGAGACCAGAGGATTTTATTATGCGGCAATCTGGTCAGCGCTGTTTTTCTCGGTCACACACACCAACACGGTACAGATGATCTACACTTTTCTCTTAGGAATTCTTCTGTGCTATGTTTATGAGAAATTTGGTTCAATGAAAGCTCCGATTATGCTTCACATTGTTTTGAATCTGGGATCTTTGATCTTTACAGATATCGGAGTGTTTAACTGGCTTGCCAGAGAACCGTTTAAAATGGCAGCGGCAGTGATTATCAGCACATTTATCTGTGCAGCTTGTTTTGTGTGGATTCAGAGAAGCGGGGATCCGGTGAGTACTCAGAAAACAGAGGAATAATGAAGAAATACAAATGAAATAAATTGTACTGATAAAAATACAATCTTAAATTGTGCGCGATGAGGTGCGAAACCTTGTCGCGCTTTTTCTTTTTAATCTATTATTTTATCAAATAAAATCAAAGAAAAACAGAAATCTTAATAATTAATATTATTTTTATAAGGAAATCAAAATAATCTGACTATTCAAATAAAATCAATGAAAAATCAAATAATCAGACAATTCACAAGGATTTCCCTATTTACAGCCTGGGTAAAAGGGTGTATATTCTAGAAAAAGTTTTACACGACGTGAGAAAGAAATGATTGAATGCGCCGAATAAAGAAGATTTTAAAGTAAACTTTAGATTACAGGAAGAAAGGATAGCGACTATGAGGAAAGAAATGGAAAGTCAGAATCGTGGTCTTTACCGCGAAAGTTTTGAACATGATAACTGTGGTATTGGTGCAATTGTCAATATCAAAGGCAAAAAGACACATAGTACAGTGGCAGGAGCCTTGAGTATTGTAGAACAACTTGAGCACAGAGCCGGAAAAGATGCAGAAGGAAAGACAGGAGATGGCGTGGGTATTCTGACACAGATTCCTCATGGATTTTTCAAGAAAGTCTGTCAGCCACTTGGAATTAAGCTGAAAGATGAAAGAGATTACGGCGTAGGTATGTTCTTTCTTCCGCAGGATGAATTAAAACGCAATCAGGCGAAAAAGATTTTCGAAGTTATTGTAAAAAAAGAAGGACTGAAACTTTTGGGCTGGAGAGAAGTTCCGATTCATCCGGACATTCTTGGAAAGACAGCGGTAGATTGCATGCCATGTATTATGCAGGCATTTATTGAACGCCCTGCAAAATACGAGAGAGGAATTGATTTTGATCGTCGACTGTATGTAGTCAGAAGAATTTTCGAACAGAGCAGTGATGACACTTATGTTGTTTCACTTTCCAGTAGAACAATCGTTTACAAAGGAATGTTCCTTGTAGGACAGCTGAGACTTTTCTTTGAAGATCTGCAGGACGAAGAATTTATTTCTGCAATTGCAATGGTACATTCAAGATTCAGTACAAATACTGCACCAAGCTGGCAGAGAGCGCATCCGAACCGCTTTATGGTCCACAACGGAGAGATCAATACGATCCGTGGTAATGCAGATAAGATGCGTGCCCGTGAAGAGACAATGGAGGCAGGATGTCTGAAAGGTGAACTTCACAAGGTGCTTCCTGCAATCAATACTTCCGGATCTGATTCCGCGATGCTTGATAATGCATTAGAATTCATGGTGATGAGTGGAATGGATCTTCCGCTTGCAGTTATGATCTGTATTCCGGAACCATGGATCAACAATAAAGAGATGTCCCAGAACAAGAAAGATTTCTATCAGTATTATGCAACAATGATGGAGCCATGGGATGGTCCGGCGTCTATCCTGTTCTCAGATGGAGATGTTATGGGAGCTGTGCTTGACCGTAACGGACTTCGCCCTTCCAGATATTACATTACAGATGATGATAATCTGATTCTTTCTTCAGAGGTTGGAGTTCTGGATATCGATCCATCCAAGATAGTGATGAAAGAAAGACTTCACCCGGGTAAGATGCTTTTGGTTGATACTGTTGCAGGACGTGTGATCGATGATGAGGAATTAAAAGAAAAATATGCAAATCAGTTCCCATATGGAGAATGGCTGGACAGTAATCTGATTCAGTTGAAGGATTTGAAAATCCCGAATAAGGATGTACCAAAATATACAGCTGAAGAGTGTACACAGCTTCAGAAAGCGTTTGGTTATTCTTACGAAGATGTGAAAACTTCTATTCTGACAATGGCAAAGAGCGGTGCCGAAGGAACCGCAGCAATGGGAATGGATGCACCGATTTCCGTGCTTTCTCAGAAACGTCAGCCGCTGTTCGGATATTTTAAACAGCTGTTTGCACAGGTTACAAATCCGCCGATCGATGCAATCCGTGAGGAAGTCGTAACTTCTACAACTATTTATGTCGGAACAGACGGTAACCTTCTGGAGCAGAAGGAAGAGAACTGTAAGATGCTCAGAGTCAATAACCCGATCCTGACAAATACAGATCTTCTGAAAATTAAAAATATGAAAGTGGATGGATTCAAAGTTGCAGAGATTCCAATCACTTATTACAAAAACACAAGTCTTGAGAAGGCGATAGAGTATCTCTTCATTGAAGTTGACCGTGTGATCCGCGAGGGCGCTAATATTTTGATTCTGACAGACCGTGAGGTAGATGAATATCACGTTGCAATCCCGTCACTTCTGGCAGTATCCGGACTGCAGCAGCATCTGGTACGCACAAAGAAGAGAACATCCGTAGCGATGATACTGGAAAGTGGAGAGCCTAGAGAGGTTCATCATTTTGCAACACTGCTTGGATATGGAGCATGTGCAATCAATCCATATCTTGCACATGAGTCAATCCGTCATCTGATCGAGGCAAATCTGCTTCACAAAGATTATTATGCAGCAGTAGATGACTATAATTCAGCGGTAATTCATGGAATTATTAAGATTGCATCCAAGATGGGAATTTCAACGATCCAGTCCTATCAGGGAGCAAAGATTTTTGAAGCAATCGGTCTCAAGACAGATTTTATTAACCGCTATTTTACAGATACAGTCAGCCGTGTTGGTGGTATCGGTATTGAAGAAATTGCAGAAGATTACACAGCATTTCATACAGAAGCATTTGATCCGCTTGGACTGCAGGTTGATATGACACTGGACAGTGTTGGAAAACATAAATATAAAAGTGGCGGAGAAGAACATCTCTATAATCCACAGACAATCCATATGCTTCAGCAGTCTACAAGACGTGGCGATTATGAGATGTTCAAGCAGTATACAGAGATGGTTGATGAGGAAGGCAAGAAGATCAATCTGAGAGGTCAGCTTGATTTCAATTTCCCGAAGAAGAGTGTACCGCTTGATGAAGTAGAAAGCGTAGATTCAATTGTAACAAGATTCAAGACAGGTGCGATGTCCTATGGATCTATTTCAAAAGAAGCACATGAGACAATGGCGATCGCTATGAATATGCTTCATGGTAAATCAAACTCCGGTGAAGGAGGAGAGGATATTGAACGTCTTGACACAAACAGATGCTCTGCAATCAAGCAGGTTGCTTCCGGTCGATTCGGAGTTACATCCAGGTATCTGGTCAGTGCACAGGAAATCCAGATCAAGATGGCACAGGGAGCAAAACCAGGAGAAGGAGGACATCTTCCGGGTGGAAAGGTATATCCATGGATCGCAAAGACTCGTCATTCAACACCTGGTGTGAGTCTGATCTCACCACCGCCACATCATGACATCTATTCGATTGAGGATCTTGCACAGCTGATCTATGACTGCAAAAATGCAAATAAAAATGCTAGAATTTCTGTGAAACTGGTATCAGAAGCAGGTGTAGGAACAGTCGCTGCCGGTGTTGCAAAGGCAGGAGCCGGAGTTATCCTGATCTCAGGATATGACGGAGGAACAGGAGCTGCACCGAGAAGCTCGATTCAGAATGCAGGACTTCCGTGGGAGCTTGGACTTGCAGAAACTCATCAGACATTGATTCAGAATGGTCTGCGTGAGCGTGTCCGTATTGAGACAGACGGTAAGCTCATGAGTGGTCGTGATGTTGCGATTGCAGCAATCCTTGGAGCAGAAGAGTTTGGATTTGCAACAGCTCCGCTTGTAACAATGGGATGTGTTATGATGCGCGTCTGCAACCTGGATACTTGTCCGGTTGGTGTTGCAACTCAGAATCCGGAGCTTAGAAAACGTTTCAGTGGAAAACCGGAATATGTTGTTAACTTTATGCGTTTTATTGCAGAAGAATTAAGAGAATATATGGCAAAACTTGGTGTCCGCACAGTGGATGAACTGGTAGGACGTACAGATCTTCTGAAAGTAAAAGACGTTCCGACATCAGAGCGTGCCGCAACACTGGATCTGTCACAGATTCTGTACAATCCATATGCGAAAGAGAAGAAAGGTGTTATCTTTAATCCAAAGAAAGTCTATGATTTTGAACTTAACAAGACGTTGGATGAAAAAGTACTATTGAAACAGCTTCTCCCAGCCCTTGAAAGAGGAGAAAAGAGAGGACTTGAAGTAGATGTTACAAATACAGACCGTACTTTCGGAACAATTTTCGGATCTGAGATCACAAGAAGATATCCGGAAGGACTGGAAGAAGACAGCTATGTGATCCAGTGTAAAGGTGCCGGCGGTCAGAGTTTTGGAGCATTTATCCCAAGAGGACTGACACTGGAATTGACAGGAGACAGTAATGACTATTTTGGAAAAGGACTTTCCGGTGGAAAACTGGTTGTTTGTCAGCCGAAAGGTGTGAAATTTAAATCAGATGAGAACATTATCATCGGAAATGTTGCTCTTTACGGAGCTACAAGTGGTAAAGCATTTGTAGGAGGTGTTGCCGGAGAACGTTTTGCGGTAAGAAACTCTGGTGCACGTGCAGTTGTAGAAGGTGTCGGAGATCACGGATGTGAATATATGACAGGTGGATGTGTTGTTGTACTTGGACAGGTTGGAAAGAACTTTGCAGCCGGAATGAGCGGCGGTATTGCCTATGTGATCGATCTCGATAACAGCCTGTATCGTAAAGTAAATAAAGCAATGGTCAACATTGAACGTGTCACAGATAAGTATGATGTACAGGAATTAAAAGGAATGATCCAGGAGCATGTTGCTTATACAAACTCTGAGGTAGGTAAGAAGATTCTTGATAATTTCAAAGAATATCTGCCAAAATTCAAGAAGATCATTCCGGAAGACTATGAGAGAATGATGTCCACGATCATCCAGATGGAAGAAAAAGGACTTAGTAGAGAAAAAGCAAAAATCGAAGCATTTAATATGATCAAGAACGGAAGATAGGAGGCATAGAGATGGGAAAACCGACAGGATTTATGGATTATGAAAGACAGGATAAACCGGCAGAGAGCCCATTGGAACGCATCAAACATTTCAATGAGTTCCATACGCCTCTTAGCAAAGAAGAACAGGAGCTTCAGGGCGCACGCTGTATGGCGTGCGGAGTTCCGTTCTGTCAGTCTGGAAAGCCGCTTGCAGGAATGGCCAGTGGATGTCCACTGCACAACCTTGTGCCAGAGTGGAATGACTTGATCTACAATGGAAATTGGAAGGAAGCTTATTTACGTCTGAAAAAGACAAACAATTTTCCGGAATTTACTTCCCGTGTATGTCCGGCACTGTGTGAAAATGCATGTACCTGTGGACTGAATCAGGAAGCAGTTGCATCAAAAAGTAATGAATATGCAATTATTGAAAATGCATATGAGATGGGATATGCAAAGGCAAATCCACCGAAAGTGCGTACAGGAAAGAAAGTCGCGGTGATCGGTTCCGGTCCGTCCGGACTTGCGGCAGCAGATCTTCTGAACAGAAGAGGTCATCAGGTAACTGTTTTTGAACGTGAGGACAAACCGGGTGGATTGCTCCGCTACGGAATTCCGAATATGAAGCTGGAGAAACAGATTATCGACCGTAAGATTGCGATTATGGAAGAAGAGGGAATTATCTTCCAGACTGGATGTAATGTCGGAAAAGACGTGAAGGCGGCAGATATCCTGAAAGAATATGACCGCGTGATCCTTGCATGTGGAGCATCAAATCCAAGAGATATCAAAGCACCGGGAAGAGATGCACAGGGAATTTATTTTGCAGTAGATTTCCTGAAATCAACAACGAAAGCACTATGGGCAAATGACATGAAGCTTAAAACAGGAAGCTACATTTCTGCAAAAGGAAAAAATGTAATTGTAATCGGAGGCGGAGATACAGGAAATGACTGTGTCGGAACATCTATCCGTCATGGAGCAAAGAGCGTTCTCCAGCTGGAGATGATGCCGAAAGCACCGGACGAGAGGACACCGCTGAACCCATGGCCGGAGTGGCCAAGAGTCTGCAAGACGGATTATGGTCAGCAGGAAGCAATCGCTGTGTTTGGTTCTGATCCTCGCGTTTACACAACGACAGTGAAAGAATTCGTAAAAGACAAGAAAGGGAATCTCTGTAAGGCAGTTCTTATTAAGCTTGAGAGTAAGACAGATGAGAAGAACGGACGGAAAATGATGGTTCCGGTAGAAGGAAGCGAGTATACCGTAGATGCAGATCTTGTTCTGATCGCAGCTGGATTCCTTGGAAGTCAGGATTATGTAACAAAAGCATTTGGTGTAGAAGTGAATGAACGCACAAATGTAAAGACAGAGGCAGGAAAATATTCTACAAATGTGAAGGATGTATTCACAGCCGGGGATATGCACAGAGGACAGTCTCTTGTTGTATGGGCTATCCGTGAAGGTCGTGAAGTGGCAAGAGAAGTAGATGAAAGCCTGATGGGATATACAAACTTATATATTCAGTAGAAAATAAAAGATCATACAGTGAAACAGGAATCTGGAAAGTTTATCTAAGAATAAAGAGAACTTTCCAGATTTTTTGTTACAAAAATGTTACGAAAAAATGAAAAAAGTAAGGAAAACTATTGAAAATATTACATAAATACGCTATAATGTTGAGCGTAGAATGTAAATATAATACCCTCTTGTTACGAGAAATATGTTGAAAAAACACAATAGATGTTGTATTATAACATATGAGTATGTGGAATTATAATGTAACTATTTACAACGAGTATGATACGAAAATTATAATGCATCACATGGGGGACTAGATAAAAATAAGGATAGGTGGAAAGATGAAGTTAAAAAAAGTAAGCAGCATGATTCTTGCAGTAACACTTGCATGTACAATGACTGTTACACCGGTATTTGCCGACGAAGTCAGTGATCTGAAGCAGAAGAAGCAGGAGACACAGAATCAGGTAAGCGATCTTCAGACACAGCTGAATTCACTTATGACCAAGATCTCTGATCTTGAGAATGATCTGATCGAAACAGGTGAGGAAATCTCTCAGACGGAGGAAGATCTGAAGACAGCGCAGGAGGAACAGGAACAGCAGTATGCAGCTATGAAGCTTCGTATTAAGTATATGTATGAAGAAGGAACAGGAACTGCTACAGTAGAGAAGGTACTGACATCCGGAGATATTTCCAGTGTACTGACGCAGGCAGAATATTCCCAGCAGGTACATTCTTATGACAGAGATAAGCTCGAAGAGTATGTTGCGACAGTTCAGAAAGTAGAAGATCTTAAGACAACGCTTGAGACAAAGATGGCTGATCTGCAGGAGACACAGACAGAGTATGATGCGCAGAAGGATGAACTGAATACAACAATCACAGAGAAGAGTAGTGAAATCGCAAATCTCGATGTTAAGATTGATGAAGCTGTAAAGAAAGCAGCGGAAGAAGCGGCGAAGAAAGCAGCGGAAGAAGCAGCGAAGAAAGCAGCAGAAGAAGCAGCAGCGAAGAAAGCAGCTGAGGAAGCAGCTAAGAAGAATAACTCAAGCAGTAGTTCATCTAATAGAAATAACTCAAGCAATAGTTCTTCCAGTAGTTCAAACTCCAGTAGTTCGAACTCCAGCAGCTCAAGTTCAGGAAGCTCAAGCAGTAGTTCTTCCAACAGTTCAAGCTCAAGTTCTTCCTCATCAAGCCCAAGTTATAGTGCTGATAAGGGAAGCATTATTGTAAATGCAGCTTATTCACAGATCGGAGTTCCATATGTATGGGGCGGAACTACACCGGGAGTTGGACTTGACTGTTCAGGACTTGTACAGTATTGTTACAGACAGGCTGGAATTTCAATTCCAAGAACAAGTGGAGATATTCTTGCAAAAGGAACAATTGTAAGCAATCCTCAGCCGGGAGATATCTGTTGGACATCGGGGCATGTAGCGATTTATATTGGCGGAGGACAGATGATTGAAGCACAGCAGACAGGAGTACCGGTTAAGGTAAGTTCTGTACGTGTTACATATTATGTAAGATATTAGAACCAAAAAAGGAATCAGTGATGCTGATTCCTTTTTTTAAACTTTTCTTATTTGCCCGGTACAATTTCCAGCCAGTATCCGTCAGGATCTTCAATAAAATAAATTCCCATAGATGGATTTTCGAAGCAGATACATCCCATCTCTTTATGTTTTTTGTAAGCAGCATCGAAATCATCGACGGCAAATGCAAGATGGATCTCATTATCTCCCAGTTCATATGGTCGATCCATATCACGCAGCCAGGTGAGCTCTAAAAGATGCGGAGTCACACCGTCTGTGAGATATACAAGCTTAAAACTTTCGTCATCGGCAAGTTTTTCACGTTCTACTTTTAAATTCAGAGCTTTCTGGTAAAAATCCAGTGATTTTTCAAGATCATATACATTCAGGTTATTGTGTGCAAATGTAAAATTCATTTTAGTACCTCCATAGAATTATAAGATTTTTATTCACAGTCAAGTGGAATGCTGACTGGAATCTACTTTCTAAGGATATCACAGGAGGGGAGAAAAAATCAATAATGCATAGATAAAACCTGATGGGATAGAGTGATAACACGGAATATAGTGGAAAATGAATGAAAAACATTTTTGAAATGCAAAACATGTGAAAATAAAGCTGAAAAAAACAAAAAAATAAAAAAGAATGCAAGAACCCATTGACGAAACGTCAAAAATTATATACAATAACAAAAGTGAAAAAATAAAGAAAGTGGAGGATTCCTGCAATGACTGCATATAAAGATTTGAGCAAAGAAGAGTTATTGGAATTAAAGAGTGGCCTGGAGGCGCAGTTTGAAGAAGTGAAGGCAAAAGGTCTGAAACTGGATATGTCCAGAGGAAAACCGTCAGCAGACCAGCTGAATCTGTCAATGGGGATGATGGATACACTGACAAGTGGTGTTGATCTGACTTGTGAAGATGGTGTTGACTGCCGTAACTATGGCGGACTTGATGGAATTGATGAAGCAAAACAGCTTCTTGCAGATATGATGGAAGTTCCGAAAGATAACGTGATCATTTTCGGAAACTCAAGTCTGAATGTGATGTATGATACGGTAGCACGTGCAATGACACATGGTATCATGGGAAGTACTCCATGGTGTAAGCTTGATAAGGTAAAATTCTTATGTCCGGTTCCGGGATATGACAGACATTTCGCGATTACAGAGCATTTCGGAATTGAGATGATCAATGTACCGATGACATCAACAGGACCGGATATGGATATGGTTGAGAAACTTGTAAGCAGTGATCCGGCAATCAAAGGAATCTGGTGTGTACCGAAGTACTCTAACCCGCAGGGAATCACATATTCTGATGAGACAGTGTTCCGTTTTGCGAACCTGAAGCCGGCAGCAGAAGATTTCCGTATCTTCTGGGATAATGCTTACTGCGTACATCATTTATATGAAGATAAACAGGATTATCTGATTGAGATTCTGATGGAGTGTAAGAAGGCAGGTAACCCGGATATGGTTTACAAGTTTTCTTCTACATCCAAGATCAGTTTCCCGGGATCAGGAATTGCAGCAATGGCAGCATCTGATGCGAACCTGGAGGATATCAGAAGCACAATGCGTGTGCAGACAATCGGACATGATAAGGTAAATCAACTGCGTCATGTAAGATTCTTCGGAGATATTCACGGAATTGTAGAACATATGAAGAAACATGCAGATATCCTGCGTCCGAAGTTTGAGACTGTTCTTGAAGTTCTTGAAAGAGAACTTGGCGGACTTGAGATTGGATCCTGGATCGCGCCACGCGGAGGATATTTCATCTCCTTTGATGCGTTGGATGGATGTGCGAAAGCGATTGTTGCGAAGGCGAAAGAAGCTGGCGTTGTTATGACAGGAGCGGGAGCAACATTCCCTTATGGAAAAGATCCACATGACAGTAATATCCGTATCGCACCGTCTTATCCGACACCGGAAGAACTTGCAGTTGCCGCTGAAGTATTTGTATTGAGTGTAAAACTGGCAAGTGTTGATAAGATCCTTGAGACAAAATAAATAACAGCATTTTATAAAGACCTTTTGCAAGTGGTTGATCTGCTGGCAGAAGGTCTTTTTCTAATGGTTGACATGTGTTTCCAGGGAGACTATAATGTAGTGCATAGCAGAAAAGAGGAATGACATGATAAAAGGTGTAATATTTGACGTAGATGGTGTCCTTCTCAATTCCATGCCTGTCTGGGAGAATCTTGGAGAATTGTATCTGGATCATTTGGGAATTGAGGCCGAGAAGAATCTGGGAGAGACATTATTTGAGATGAGCCTGGAGGAGGCGGCAGATTATCTGATCTCACATTATAACCTGGAGAAGACAGTGGAAGAGGTTGTACAGGGGCTGAATAAGGAAGTGGAAGATTATTATGCAAAGCGTGTTCCACTGAAAGAAGGGGTTCGTCAGTATCTGGAGGAATTCAGAGAGAGGAAGATTCCTATGGTGATCGCAACAACAGGTGACCGGAAGAATGCAGAAGCAGCTCTGAGCAGATTGAAGGTATTGTCTTATTTTCAAGGGGTTTTTACAGCATCTGAGATCGGAAGTGGTAAGGATCAGCCGGATATTTATTTCGCAGCACTTTTGCAGCTGGATACGGAGCCGGAACAGACCTGGGTGTTTGAAGATACTTATCAGGCTCTGAGGACGGCAAAACATGCGGGATTTAAGACAGTAGCAGTTTATGATAAGGCAAATGACAAGAATCTGGCACAGATCTGGAATACGGCAGATATCTATTTGCCGGAATTTGCCGATTTTAATGTTTTTTGGAACAGGGTGTCAGAGGAAGAGAAAGAACAGTTGCTGATTGTAGAATAAGAGGAAAATAAAAAAGCAGATTCGGGTTCAAAATGGAGATAATCCAGTAGAATTCGAATCTGCTTTTTATCATATAATTGGCTGGTCTGTCTTGTGTTTAGAGAAGGTGGATGCCGGCATCAGCAGCAGCTTCAACTACATTTTCAGGCCAGAGGGAAGACTGTACTTCACCGATGTGAGCCTTTCTTAAGTAATACATACAGATACGGGACTGTCCGATACCGCCGCCGACTGTATATGGAAGCTCGCCGTTGAGCAGTGCCTTCTGGAATGGAAGTTCTGCACGATCTTCACATCCGGCTTCTTTGAGCTGTGCCTTTAATGAGTCTTCGTCAACACGGATTCCCATAGAAGAGAGTTCAAGACCGATGTCAAGAACCGGATAGTAAACGATAATGTCACCGTTCAGCTCCCAGTCATCATAGTCCGGTGCACGGCCGTCATGTCTTTCGCCGGAAGCAAGTACGCCACCAATCTTTGAGATAAACACTGCGCCTTTTTCCTTTGCAATCGCTTTTTCACGTTCTTTGGTAGTAAGATCCGGATAAAGGTCTTCCAGCTCCTGTGTAGTGATGAAAAAGATATCATCAGGAAGAAGAGGATCAATATAGTTGTAACGTCTGGAAATGTATTCTTCTGTATCTTTCAGAGCCCGGTAGACTTTGCGGACAGTATACTGAAGTGTCTCTGTGTTACGTTCTTCCTTAGAAATTACTTTTTCCCAGTCCCACTGGTCAACATACAGAGAGTGGATGTTGTCTGTATCTTCATCACGACGTATCGCACTCATATCTGTGTAAAGTCCTTCGCCGGAATGGAAATTATAATTCTTCAATGCATATCTCTTCCATTTTGCAAGAGAATGAACGATCTCTGCAACAGAACCATCCTGTTCTTTGATGTCAAAGGAAACCGGACGTTCAACACCGTTTAAGTTATCATTCAGACCAGATTCTGGACGGACAAACAGTGGTGCTGACACTCGTGTCAGGTGGAGATTCTTTGCTAGAGCACGCTCGAAGTGGTCTTTCACTTCTTTGATGGCTACTTCTGTCTCACGAATTGTAAGAGGGGAATGATAGCCAGCAGGTATTCTTAACTGTTCCATAATAAACTCCTTTATGTTAGCATTTCATTGCTGTTCATAGTATTATGCGGTCAGCAATAGCATTTCTCTTCTATTTTAAGTGGAGAAGAATAAGAAGTCAATGGAAAGGTGAAATGAACACTTGTAATCAGTAAAAAAAATTGCTAAAATGAGCAGTAGTGAGTAATAAATAGTAAGGGACGAAGGTGTAAATAATGAATGTAAATGATATGATTGATACAATTCTGAATTTTGACCTGGATGTTGTTCTGGCTGGACTTAATGAAAGCAGTCATCATTTGAGTCAGATGGAATTTGTTTCTCTGATCGTTATAACGGTCGGAGCAGTACTGTTATGTCTGACGGGGCTGAAGTTAGTACGTTTTTGGTCTGTGATCGCAGGATTGTCGGCAGGATGTGCAGCTGGAATTGCGGTCGGAGTGATTGCAGGTCTAGATCAGATGATCTCATTGGCGGCGGGAGCAGGTGTGGGACTTGTATTGGCGGTGCTTGGTGCATGGAAGAAGCAGATTGGTGGATTTGTGACTGTAGCGGTACTCGTCTTTGTTGTCAGTGTACATTTGATGAAACCACAGGATTTTATTATGTATGGAATCTGTGCGGGTATTGGTCTTGTGTGTGCATTGCTTTCTATTAAGTTTCATAACTTTATGCTGATTGCTTCTTCTTCTGTATTTGGAGCAATGGCAGCGGGCAGCAGTATCTTTTATCTGCAGCCATATAAAAACGGAATGATTCATGTGGCACTTTGTGTTGCAATTGGTGTACTTAGTATCTGGATCCAGCTTCTTTTGGAATCCGGAAAACGTAAGAAAAAGAATTTACTTAAAGCTGCAGAGATCCGTGAAGAACATTCTACAGAAAATGAAGTCGAGAAGGCAAGGGCACTGGTTGAGAATCTGGATGATTTTGATGAGCTGGATGAGATTATCGAGAGTCTTCCGGAAAATGTCCGGAAAGAAGACAAGGGCACAACAGTTGTCAGCATGGATGAATTTGATGATCTTGAAGATGATCTGGAAGAGGATGAAGTGGAGAACTTTAAAGAAGAGAAGTTTGATGTAGACGAGGAAGATTGGGAGGAAGACGTCGAAATTGAAGTAACTGCTGATGAGGCAGATGCGACAGAGGATTATGATTTTGATGAAGATCCGGATGACTTAGATGACTTGAATGATCTGGAAAATCTGGATGACTTAGATGATTTGGAAGATCTGGATGATTTAGATTATCTCGATGACGATGATGATATCGAGTTTCTGGATGAAGATGAGTAGATAAAAAAGCTATCGATTACAATAACTTAACACATACCTGTGTTGTTATCGTAGTCGATAGCTTTTGTATTATCTTACTGCTGTAAATACTCCGCGGAGATCATGGATTACATGTCTTGGGCATTTAACAGAACACATTCCACAGCTTAAGCAAATCTCTTCGTCGATCACAGCACAATTATCTTCTACATGAATTGCACCGGCGGTACATGTTTTCTCACAGATACCGCATCCAATACAGCTGACTTCACACTGCTTACGTGCTACAGCTCCTTTTTCTTTGTTAGAGCATTTAACTACAATGTAGTTTGCACAATCGTGGATTTTGATCAAGTTCTGCGGACAGACTTTTGCACACTGTCCACAGGCAATACATTTTTCTTCGTCTACTTCGGCAACGCCATATTCATTCATGGAAATCGCGCCGAATTTACATTTTTCTATACAGGCTCCACATCCGATGCAGCCATCTTTGCATCCACCGTCTTCAGAGCCGGCTGCGCGGCAGCCACCGTTACAGGCAACTAGAGCTGCCCGGTAAGGAAATCTCTTTTTAATTGCCATGATTATTTCTTCCTTTCATATGGTGTGTTAGAAAGAGGAAGGCTGTAGCGTCTTTCTCCGTCAAATCTGCAATATGCATCTGCGATTGCAGGAGCAGTAGGGATGGATGTGATCTCTCCGATACCGATTGCTCCACAGGCAACATCCAGACCAGGTTTATCAACAACGATTGCTTCAATCTCAGGAATTTCGTGAGAACGGAAAAGCCCTAAGGAACCATATTTGTCAATTGGTTTACAGTTTTCATCGATTGGATACTGCTCTCTGAGTGCATATCCCATAGACATTACAACACCGCCTTCGATCTGACCTTCGCAGGAGAGTGGATTGACAGCTTTACCAACATCGTGTGCGGCAATCATTTTCTCAATCTTACCTGTCTTAGGATCAAGGATGCAGACTTGAGTTGCATATCCATAAGCAACGTGAGATATTGGATTAGGCACATCTGCACCAAGTGGATGAGTCTTAGCGAGATATTCTCCGTAGAAAGTTTCTCCAATCATATCTTTCATGGATTTACCGCTGTTTTTCGCTTCCATGAATTTTTCACATGCTCTGCGGCACGCTTCACCAGTTACAAGTGTCTGACGAGAACCGGAAGTTGTACCGGAATCAGGTGAAATCCATGTGTTGCTTCGCTCATAGACGATATCATCACGGGAAAGATCTGTATTTGTAACGATCATCTGTACAAGTACAGTACCAAGTCCCTGACCGATACAGGAAGCACCAGTGAAGATGTGAAGTTTTTCATCTTCTTCAACTATTAATTTTACACGTCCTGTATCCGGGATACCAACACCAACGCCGGCATTCTTCATAGCACAACCAAGGCCAACAGCCTTACCGGCCGCAAGCGCAGCATCATACTCTTCTTTGACAGCCTCAAGTGTCTCTACAAGACCTGTAGAGTTATCTACAATCTGTCCGTTTGGAAGTACTTCGCCTGGACGGATCGCATTACGGTAATGGATTTCCCAAGGTGTGATACCAACTTTGTCGGCCATCATGTTCAGAAGTGTCTCTGTTGCGAAACAAGTCTGTGTAACACCAAATCCGCGGAATGCTCCGGCTGGTGGGTTATTTGTATAGTAAGCAGTTCCTTCAATCTCAAAGTTTTCATAATGGTAAGGTCCTGCTGCATGTGTACATGCACGTTCAAGAACCGGGCCACCAAGAGAAGCGAATGCACCTGTGTCAGATTTAACAATCGCTTTTACACCCTGGATCACTCCGTTCTCATCGCATCCCATTGTCATATCCATGTAGAATGGGTGACGTTTCGGATGAACAAGCAAGGATTCTGCTCTGGATAATTTCATCTTGATCGGTTTCTTTGTTACGTAAGTAAGCAATGCACCTAAATGCTGAACAGTCATGTCCTCTTTGCCACCGAAACCACCGCCGACTAATGCGTTCTGAACCTTTACTTTATCCGTTCCAAGCATAAGTGTAACTTCGTGTAGTGTCTGGTGAGCAGACTGGTCTGTTGAATATACGAAAATGTCACCGTCTTCATCATAGAAAGAAACAGCACATTCCGGTTCAAGGAAAGCATGCTCAGTCCAAGGTGTCTCAAAGTGATGTGAGATCACGTACTTGGAATTCTTGATTGCTTCTTCCGCATTTCCGCGGCTGATGTGCTTATAAGCACATACGTTAGTCTCTTCTTCATCATAAACAAGAGGTGCATCCAAAGCAGCAGCTTCTTCCACTGTATGCACATGAGGAAGTACTTCATATTCAATTTTAATAAGTTTCTTTGCTTTTTCTACAGTTGCCATGTCAGTTGCAGCTATAAGGGCAATTGCATCTCCGAGATAATGAGTCAGTCCACCAACCGGAATCAGTGAATACTGATCATGTTTTAAGTGTCCGATCTTATTCTCCCCAGGAATATCATCGGCTGTTACAACTGCTTCTACGCCAGGCAGAGCCTCGGCAGCAGAGGTATCAATAGAAAGTACGCGAGCTCGTGGATATTTGCTACGAAGAGCAGCGCCATAGAGCATTCCTTCCGGATAATAGTCATCCGGATATTTACCTGTTCCAAGCACTTTTTCTTCAACATCTATACGAGAAACACGGGAACCAAGAGTCCAGCTAGAATCTCCATCATCTGGTAAAACCCCTTCTTTCAGAATCTTAGCTGCCAGACGTACCGCGTCCATGATCTTAACATATCCTGTACAGCGGCAATAGTTGTTGCGTAGCGCATAGCGAATCTCATCATCGGTTGGTTCCGGATTTACATCCAAAAGTGCTTTTGTGCACATAACCATACCAGGAATACAGAATCCGCACTGTACAGCGCCTGCCTTCCCGTAAGCATAAGTGTAAACTTTCTGTTCCCAATCAGAAAGTCCCTCGACTGTGATGACATTCTTTCCGGCCAATGAATCTGTGTCAGGTACGCAGGATTTGCAAGTCTGTCCATCAATGATAACAGTACAGGCTCCACAAGCGCCTTCGCTGCAGCCATCCTTTGCAGAGGTAATGTGCAGCTCATCACGCAGGAACCGTAACAGTTTCTGATTCTTTGAAGGTGAGACTTCCTGACCATTTACTATAAATGATGCCATGTCAGTTACTCCTTTCTTTGTGACAAAATCCCCAAAGAAAAATCTTTGAGGAGTATGTGTTTGTTGTGTATTTTTAATTATATAAAGATACCTATAGGTACATTTTATCACATATTCAACAAAAATCAACAACTATTCTAAAAAAGTTTTTTGACACCTAAAAATGTTTTAGATATATGATATAAAAAATGCATACCAGGACAAAAAAAGGGAAGTATCGCAAAATGATACTCCCTTGTAATTATCTTATATAAATTGTTCTTAGAAACCAAAAAGATTTACAATGCGATTTTAATTATCGTGTTCTTCTTCAAATGGATCGTCGTAATCATCTTCATCATCGTAATCATCTCCACCGCGGGAAGCAATTGCGAGAATCAGTGAAATAACAGCAAGTACACCACTTGCACCGGCTAAAATCAGAAGCTCGAATTCATCTCCATGTTTCAGGAAAGCAAAAACAGCACTACCGATATAGACAATCATCGGGATAAGGAATGCAAAAAGTGTATCACGGTTATTCATGATGAAGTATAACAGTGCAGTGATAAGCATACAAAGAGCAACAATGACATAATTCATGCCAGGGGCAGAAGTCACGTCAGCTCCTGATGTGCTGAGTCCTGTTACGAAACCTTTATAAATACAGAAACCAAATGCAAGCAGGGAAATGATTCCAAGGATAATGCGCCCAGGTCTGAAACGTGGATATTCGTCTACATATTCATATTCATCATCATCTTCATCATCAGAGGATTTCGCATCATCATAGTCATCCATTTTTCTGGATTTTACATCTTCTTTTGCTTTCGCAGTTTCGGTTTCCTCTTTCTTTTTCTTCTTGGCAGCTTTACTGTCAGGATCAGTTGCAAGCATATCTTCGTATCCCTTGCGAACTGCTTTTTCACGCTTATCACGGATCTCTTCCGCTGGAATATTCCCATATTTCTGCTCTTCGGAATCATCAGTAGCATCAGTGGGAGCAGTGGCAGCTTTCTGTGCAGCGGCTTTGCGTGCTCTGGCTCTTTCTTTAAGGATACGCTCAGCTTCCTCTTCTGAAATCCCTTTATCAGCAGCAAGGCGGGCAATCGCTTCTTTACGGGCACGCGCTTTTGCTTCTCTGCGGGCAGCTCGTTTCTCTTCAGCGGCACGGGCGGCGGCCTCAGCTTTCGCTTTTTCCTCAGCGGCACGGGCAGCAGCTTCAGCTTTCGCTTTCTCCTCAGCGGCACGGGCAGCAGCTTCAGCTTTCGCTCTTTCTTCAGCGGCGCGGGCGGCAGCTTCAGCTTTTGCCTTCTCTTCAGCAGCGCGGGCCTCAGCTTCAGCTTTTGCTTTCTCTTCGGCAGCTTTCTTAGCAGCGATCTTCTTCGCACGTTGTTTATCAAGGTTCCATTGCTTTTTACAGCTATGGCAGATTGCATATTCATTAAAGATTGGATCCCCGTTTTCGCTGGTGCCAATCTGCTTATTCTGCAAATCCAGGTCTTTTCCACATATTGGGCACTTCATATTAATCATGTACTCCTCTCTTTTGTATCAAAATATTTATAACAGATTTATTATAGCATCTTAAAAGAGGAAGAACAACGAAAAAAGTGTGTTTTACATAAAATGTTTTAGAAAAAAATCAAAATTGTGCAAGAATTTAGTTTAAATTCATAAGAAATGGTAGACTTTAAAAATTTAATGTGATAAAATCAAAAAGTGGCCTGAAAAGGCAAAAGGTATTGCTATGGTTTATGGTATACCGTAAGCCATCGTATAATTAGCCGGTTGAGAAGGAGATTGTTTCGTATGAGTAAGAAGATCAGAACCGAGGCAGTAGATTATCTGTTTCAGGCAATCTTAAGCCTTGAGAATAAAGAAGAGTGTTATACATTTTTTGAAGACATCTGTACGATTAATGAGCTGCTTTCATTGTCACAGAGATTTGAAGTGGCAAGAATGCTCCGTGAACAGAAGACATATCTGGAGATCGCGGAGAAGACAGGAGCATCCACTGCGACAATCAGTCGTGTGAACCGTTCTCTTAATTACGGGAATGACGGATATGATATGGTTTTCAAACGTGTAGGGCTTGCTGAGGAAGAGAATGGAACGGAAGAATAACACTTGAGAATTAAACTTACAATAAGATACCTTTTATCAATCAAAAGATACAGCCTGTGAAAGATCCTGAAAAAGTCTTTCGCAGGCTGTATCTTGTTTTAAACAGAATTGTTTATTTCCCTTTCTTTTTCTCTTCGTTTTTTGAAGACTTGGAAGAGAGGTCATCAATGATCCGTTCAATGATCATTTTCTTGATATATACATCAAAACTCAAGCTGCATATAAATGCAAACTGCTGTAAGATCTCTTTATCTTCGCCCTCAGCAAGATGAGTGAAAGTCTCAGCAGATTTCTCATAAGTAGCAGTTACATTCTCTTTGATGGAATCCAGCTGTTCTTTTTCAATCTTGCAGACTTCTTTGTAAATATCCGCTAATTCAAAAGAGCTTCCATCCGGAAAATATCTCTCTGTGAGTGGTGCAAGAACTGTCTCAATATCTTTAATTGAAAGGATATTTTTAAAATAATAAATGAAGACCAGAAGGAGCAGGTGCTCTCTGGAATACTTCTTCTTCACCGGGGGTGGAAGAAGATTGTTCTTCGTATAATTATTGATCATGGTCTTTGTCAGGATCTTATCATCCGGGTAACGTTTGGTCGAAGCCAGCTGCTCATCCATAAAAGTAGTTACTTGATCCATGTAAAGATCAATATTCGGAACATCGCCGGGATGCACATAACTTAAAGAAGAAAGTTCTTCTAAAATGCTGTTTAACAGATTACTTGTGTCTATATTCATGTTATCACCTCAATACATTTATTATATAGTATTTAAAACTAGATAGCAAGCAAAAGATAAGAAGGCCGGAAAATGTAGTTGACAAACAGGAACGTGTGTTTGATAATGGGAATACATTTACAGATATCTTTATAACTTTAAAGGAGTGGAAAGATGAGCATTTATGATAAATTAAATGAACCACAGAGAGAGGCTGTTTACCACACGGACGGTCCTCTTCTGATCCTTGCCGGAGCCGGTTCAGGAAAAACAAGAGTTCTGACGCACAGGATCGCATATCTGATCGGAGAACGTGGCGTGAACGCATGGAATATTCTTGCAATCACATTTACGAACAAAGCGGCAGAAGAGATGCGCCAGCGTGTGGATAACCTTGTCGGTTTTGGAGCGGAAAGTGTATGGGTGAGTACATTTCACTCTGCGTGCGTGCGTATTTTGAGAAGGTTTATTGACAGATTAGGGTATGAGAATCATTTTACGATATATGATACAGATGATCAGAAGACATTAATTAAGGAAGTCTGTCGGAAAGTAGATGTGGATACGAAAGTGTTTAAAGAAAGAAGTCTGCTTTCAGCAATTTCATCTGCCAAGAATGAGATGATCCTTCCGGATGAATTTGAACTGAATGCCGGAGGAGACTTTGCAAAGATGAAGATTGCTAAGGTTTACCGTGAGTATGAGGCGCAGATGAAGGCGAATAATGCGCTGGATTTTGATGATCTGCTTGTAAAGACAGTACAGCTTTTGCAGACACAGCCGGATGTGCTTGAAAGTTATCAGGAAAGATTCCGCTACATTATGGTAGATGAATATCAGGATACAAATACAGTTCAGTTTCAGCTGGTAAGCCTTCTTGCAGGAAAATATAAGAATCTTTGCGTCGTTGGAGATGATGATCAGTCAATCTACAAGTTCCGTGGAGCGAATATCCGAAATATTCTTGACTTTGAGCATGAATTTCCGGATGCAAAGGTGATCAAACTGGAGCAGAACTACAGATCTACAGGGAATATTCTGAATGCAGCGAACAGCGTGATTGCGAATAACCGTGGAAGAAAGGAAAAATCACTTTGGACGGAGAACGGAGAAGGCGAACTGATTCGTCTGCGTCAGTTCGATACTGCGTTTGATGAGGCAGATTTCATTGGCGAAGATATCAAAAGTGCTGTCAGACAGGGAGGTTCCTATAATGACAGTGCAGTTCTTTATCGTACGAATGCACAATCCCGTCTGCTGGAAGAGAAGTTTATTGCCATGAATATTCCTTATAAGATTGTCGGTGGAGTGAATTTCTATGCGAGAAGAGAGATTAAGGATCTTCTTGCTTATCTCAAGACAATCGACAATGGACGTGATGATGTTGCGGTTAGAAGAATCATTAATGTCCCAAAGAGAGGAATCGGTCTTACAACAATTAACCGGATTCAGGAGTCTGCGACAGAACGTGGAATTGGTTTTTATGAGGCATTACTGGCACCGGGGCTGATCGCAGGAGTGGGAAGAAGTGCAACAAAACTGGACTCTTTTGCGGCATTGATCGAGTATTTTAAGACGTTGGCAGAAGAGATGAGCATCACAGATCTTTTACAGGAAGTGATTGAGAAGACAGGATATATAGAAAGCCTTGAAAATGAAGATAAAGAAGAGGCGAAAACAAGAAAAGAGAATATAGATGAGCTGATCAGTAAAGCGGCAACTTATGAGGAAAGTTGTCAGGATAAAGATGAAAAGGCAACATTGAGTGGATTCCTTGAAGAAGTTGCTTTGGTTGCGGATATTGACAGTCTGGATGAAGACCAGGAATATGTTGTTCTGATGACTTTACATAGTGCAAAGGGACTTGAATTTCCACGTGTTTATCTTGCAGGGATGGAAGATGGACTTTTCCCGGGATATATGAGTATTAATGCGGGAGACAGAGAAGAACTGGAAGAAGAGCGAAGACTTTGTTATGTTGGAATTACAAGGGCAGAGCAGGAACTGACTTTGACAAGTGCGCGCAGAAGAATGGTGCACGGTGAGACACAGTACAATCCGATGTCAAGATTTGTGAAAGAGATCCCGAGGGAACTGCTTGATACAGGAAACAAGAAGTTTACTCAGGAGACGGAGATGCCAGCACAGCAGAATACATATGCACGTGCCAGAGAAGCATTTCGGGCACAGGCATTCGGAGGAGCATTTGGCGGAATAACACCTGCGAAGAATCAGGGAACGAGTAAGACAGTTACAGGAAGTCAGGCACTGGCATCCCTGCAGAAGGGCAGTCAGCTGGCAGCAGGTGGAAATGGTCCACTTGGTTATGAAGTCGGAGACCGGGTACGTCATGTGAAGTTTGGGGAAGGAACAGTAACGGATATCAAAGAAGGCGGACGAGATCACGAGGTTACGATTGAATTTGACAGTGTCGGAACACGCAAGATGTTTGCAAAATTTGCCAAGCTTGTAAAGGTATGAGAAAGTTATAAAAAAATGATAAATCAGTAGTAATATGAATCGTCAGGTGTTATAATAAACACAGATTATCTGTCACCACAAAAGGTGAAGAAAGGACGTGTTAATATGAACAAGAGAATAGAAGACATCATTGCAGAAACAAGATTGAACGAGATTCTTCATAAGAATGAGGCTGAGAAGCAGAAGAACACAGTAATCTGGACACTGGCTATCATCGGAGCAGTAGCAGCAGTAGCTGCAATCGCTTATGCAGTATATCGTTTCGTATCACCGGATTATCTTGATGATTTTGAAGATGATTTTGATGACGATTTTGATGATTACTTCAGCGAGGATGATCAGGTATAATTCTTGAGTGAATTGCAAAAGTGCAGACAGGGTGTGAGAAGAAACCATCCTGTCTGTTTTTCTGTTAAAATAGATTAGAATTGATAGGAGAAAAGGATGAAAAAAGGTCAGATCTACGAAGGGATTATTGAACGTGTAGATTTCCCAAACAAGGGGATTGTATTTGTTCCGGAGGAAGAACAGTATGTTATTGTGAAAAATGGGATTCCGGGACAGAAGATCCGTTTTATGATAAACAAGTTTAAAAGAGGAAATGCAGAAGGAAGACTTCTTGAAGTGTTGGAGAAATCTCCACTGGAGACAAGGGAGCCGGTCTGCAGTATCTTTCCTGCCTGTGGTGGCTGTATGTATCAGACAATGCCATACGAAGAACAGGTGAAGATGAAAGAAGGGCAGATCCGCAGGATCATGGATCCGGTAGTAAAAGGTGAATATGTTTTTGAAGGTGTGAAGCACAGCCCGAAGGAATTTCATTACCGTAACAAGATGGAATTTTCTTTTGGAGACGAATTCAAAGACGGTCCGTTATCTCTCGGTCTTCATAAAAAAGGAAGTACTTATGATGTACTGACAGCAGGAGACTGTCAGCTTGTCCATGAAGATATGGATAAGATTCTTCTCTGTGTGCTGAATTATTTTAAAGAAAGAAATGTAAGTTATTATAAGAAAATGCAGCATGTCGGTTATCTCCGTCATCTTCTTTTAAGACGTGGTGATACAACAGGTGAGATTCTTGTGAATCTTGTAACGACAACACAGGAAGAATATGACTTAACTCCATTAGTAGAAGAACTTCTGGCATTAGAATTAGAAGGAAAGATTGTTGGAATCCTTCATATATTGAATGATTCTCTGTCCGATGTCGTGAAGAGTGATGAGACAAGAATTCTTTATGGACAGGACTTCTTTTACGAGAAGCTTCTCGGACTGGAATTCAAGATTACACCATTTTCATTTTTTCAGCCGAACTCCAAAGGGGCAGAAGTACTTTATGAAACAGTAAGAGAATATATCGGAGATATCGATAATCAGGTTGTATTTGATCTGTTCAGCGGAACGGGAACAATTGGTCAGGTACTTGCTCCGGTTGCGAAGAAAGTGATCGGTGTCGAGATTATTGAAGAAGCAGTCGAGGCGGCAAAAGAAAATGCTGTCCGAAATGGACTTTCCAATTGTAAATTCATTGCAGGCGATGTGTTTAAAGTGCTTGATGAGATTGAAGAGAAGCCGGATGTGATCGTACTGGATCCGCCGAGAGACGGAATCCATCCGAAGGCACTTCCGAAGATCTTGAATTATGGGGTGGATAAGATTGTATATATTTCCTGTAAGATGACCAGTCTGGCACGTGATCTGGAGATGATGCAGCTGGCGGGATATCGTGTGGAGAAGATGACGGCGGTGGATCAGTTCTGTGAGACGGTGCATGTGGAAGTCGTGTGTTGTCTACATCGGGTGAATTCGTAGAAGTCCTTAATTTCCGTGAAGACAATGAGGAGAGTTCCGAAGAAACAACTGGCTGTAAAGCCAGTGTTTATGCGGAATTTGACGAATGTACGCGATCTGAGAATTTCATAGAAATTCTCAGATTCAGGCACTTTGCGAGGTATATGAGTTTCACACCAACAGGCAAACAGGGCAAGAAAAACCGAAAGGACGCTTGTTTTCAGAACTTCTGGAAGATGAGTGTCCTTTTCTTTTATTCAAAGGCTAAGGAGAAAATAAAAAATGGCAATGAAGAAAGAAATGTGTTCATCAGAGAATCACGAGCCGGGTGCAGATGCTTCGTAAGGCAAATCCCGATATGGAGGAAACAGCCATTCCAGTTGAACTTGTGACCTGTTCCGACAGTAGATTTTTAGGTGTTTTTGAAGAGAAAACCGTAAATGTTCTGAAAGTCAATTTGATGTTGGACGGTATCCTGTAACTAGCACTCTCAAAAGATGAGCAAAAGATTTCAGACTTCTGCTCATCTTTATACAATCTTAATTTCAAAACAAACT
>ERZ772954.473-NODE-473-length-40372-cov-5.738299_pt1 | contig 40372 bp, 40 predicted proteins | sample MGYA00580684_ERZ772954 | MGnify/ENA primary metagenome ERZ772954 (study PRJEB29015, sample SAMEA2737654) | human gut metagenome | biome: human gut; feature: human-associated habitat; material: faeces | place: China | collected 2012 ...
GATGATCCAACAGAGATCAGGCATGTGGATGAAGTGCTGAAGCTTTTGCAGGTCATGACGGGAGATAGGCGTTATGAGGAAATTTTCAGAAAAAAGAAGGAAGGAGTGCACAGTATGTGTGATGTGGCAGAAAGGTTAGAACAAATGGGCATTGCCAAAGGAATCGAGATTGGCAGGAGTGAAGGAAGAACAGAGGGAAAAATCGAAGGCAAGATAGAAGGCAAGATCGAAGGGAAAATACTGGTATACAGGAATTTATGCCGGGAAGGGTTTGATGAGAAAGAAGCCAGGAGACTTACGGAGTTGCCGGAAGATGTAAGTTTGGAACAGTAAAAAATAGAATGTCTCTGGCATGTTCGACCGAAAGACTGAACGGTTACCAAAAATTTGTAAAATGAAAAGAATCGTATTGATTTTTAAGAATAAAAATGATATTATATTGTATAAAGTTTTGTTAAAAACACGTATGCAATGAAAAGGAGAGTGGTTATAAAAAAAATTGCAATATGTTTTGGAAAGTACAATTAAGAAAAGGAGAAAGAATATGAAATTGAAAAAAATTTTAGCACAGTCATTAGCTGTGGCTATGGTATTGTCAAGTGTTCCGGTTGCTAATTTTACAGCACTTGCAGCAGAAGATCCTGCAGCATATGCCAGTGACGATGCAGGTATTGTTGCTGCGACAGAAACAGATGTACTTCCGGCACCATATGGATACAAAAATCTGCAGCTGACAGTAGGGCCAGATGTGAAAATCACGACTTCAGCAAATACGGAAATTACAGAAAGCTCTGGAAATGTATTGGCAGCTAATGGAGCAAATAATGGAGCTTCACCGTTACAATTCGACAATAGCGGAGATAAATGGATTAATTTTCATTTCGAGGAAGCTAAAAAAGTTTCAGGTCTTTTATATAAAAACAGATATCAGACAAACGGTCCTGTGAAGATCGCAAGAGTGGATGTGAAAAAGCAAGGCAGCGATGACTATATAACCGTATATCAGACGGAAAGTGCTTCAGCATGGACGAATCCAAATAGCGGTGCGGTTCATGAAGCGTTATTTAACACGGTTTCAGACGTTACCGATGTGAAATTCTATGCTGTAGCAACACATTACAACGGCGAAGGCAATAGAGATACTGTGAAGGCTGACGCAATGCGTATCCTGACAATAGAAGATAATTCAGCAGCGACGGCAACCGCATTGACTTCAGATGAAAACAGTGGCACAGCAACGGTAAGTATTCCGGGTTCTACAGTAAGTGGCACAACTATGTCAGTATCGAAAGGTGTTACTGTAAAATATCAGGCAAAAGCGGCAGAAGGCAGAAGGTTCCTGGGATGGCGTAATGCATCGGGAGATGTTTTAAGCTATGATACAACATATACAACGACTGTCTCTGATGATATTACGTTAACAGCAGTATTTGAAAATTATTATGAAAAGATAGATCAGTCTGTCTTAAAAGCAAATGCAAAGGATAATTCACATGCACAGGGTTCTCGCCAGGCTGATGGCACATATAACGATGGAGCGGCAGCCAATGCTTTTGATGGTAATGAGAATACATTGTGGCATGAAAATTACGATAATACCGGAGCCGGAAGTCAGACAAGACCGTCTGCCTCTAATCCAATCTGGGTTCAGACAAGTTTTGGAACAGAAGAGAATGGTAACAATAAAGTAGAGACAGTAGGGTGTTTGACATATCGTGGAAGACCTGATGGGTACAATAGTGGAAAAGGACTTTGGTCTACACGTATTTCAGATTATGTTATTCTGGCAGCAAACGTAGCAAGTGGTTCTCCAACAGCAGGTGAATGGGCTGTTGTGAAGGCAGGAACTATGCCAAGTGATATTTCAGATGGAAATGCTGTGTCAGAGCTGGAATTTACACCGGTCAATGCAACACATATCCGACTGGTGTGCCTGTCAACATATGGAAATGATAATTTTGTATGTGCCGGTGAGATTAACCTGTACAAAGTGAAGGATACTTCAGCAGAAGTGTCAGAACTGAAAGATATTACAATACAAGGTGTAGAAAATGGAAGTGTGACAATCGTACCTTCTGGATATGAAACAACGAATGATGCAAATGAAACGGCAGCATCTGGAGAATCGGCATCTATAATAGGAAAAGAAGTATCTTCTGGTCTGTACGTTAAATTGATTGCTGTTCCGAAGGAAGGATATCAGTTTGCTGGATGGAAGAATATTGAAAAGGATAAAATAGTATCTCGCGAGTCAACTTATTTGATTAAAGATACAGAAGTTACTAATTATGAACCGGTGTTTAGCGAGAGCAATTATTCGGAAATCAAAGTGTTGCCAGATAACTGGACTAATAAACAAAGCAATCCAAGCAATATCAGAGCAAATTCACAGATGTTGCCGCCGAACAATAATGGTAATGGCAATGACGGACCAGCTTGGTATGCATTTGATAAAAATGGTGATTCTCCTAACACAACAACGCTCTGGCATGGAAAATATGGTGGAAACTATGTTACCAGTGGCGATAATATGAACATTGAAGGAAATCTTGGTGATACAGCAGGAAGTAAGAGTATCTGGGTTGAGGTAAGTTTTTCAAATGCTGAGAAAATTAAGAGAATAACCGTTACACCAAGAAGTGAAAATAACAATGTAGCACGTCCGAAAGATTATAAGATCTGGGTTGCAAATACAGACACAACACCTTCGAATGAAAATTTTGACGATTTTGTTGAGGTTGCCAGTGGTACCTTTGCAAATAATACAGATGTGAAGACAATAGACTTACCAGTAGCGGTTCAGCCTAGTCATATACGTATTGCTATCTATTCCAGACATTATATTAATAATAATTATATGGCTATTGCAAACATTAGCTTGTATGAAAATACAGCTGATAAAGGCAACGGAGCGAAGGTGGTTGCTATACCAGTTCCGGAAGTTAATGACAACACAATGGGCACAGTATCACTTTCTAAAGATAAATATGTGGAAGGTCTTGATACAGAAGTTACATTGACAGCAACACCAAATACCGGATATCATTTCGTGAAATGGATTGTGAATGATAATTCTGGAAATATGGTTTCTGAGCTGAATAATGCTACAGAAACAGTAACAATGAATAGTATGAGTGGTATTTCTTATCAGGCACTTTTTGCAAAAGATGCAGAAGTGAATATAAGCCTTGATCAGACGTATCTGACAATGTATGTTGACGATACTCAGAAATTAGAAGCTACAGTAAAAAATGCAACAGATACTAGTGTTGTTACATGGACTACAACAGATTCTGATGTTGCAACGGTAGATAATGGTACTGTAACAGCAAAAAAAGCAGGTGAAACTACCATTACAGCTACAACTTCTGTTGGGAATGATGAAAAGAGTGCAACTTGTACGGTTGTTGTTAATGAGAAACCTTCAAAAGATGGTTTGTTAGCTCTTGTAAAGGAAGCAGAAACAAAATATAATAGTGATACAAAATATTCTGCAAATTCAAGAAAAACACTGGAAGACTTGTGCGATACAATTATGTCGAAAATTGGAACTTCTATGACAACAGAAGAAATCCAGCAGGCAGAAGAACAGCTTCGTACTGCTATGGAAAATCTGGTGGCTATCTATAAAGTGTCCGTTCCAAACGATAATAAAATTGAACTTACTTCAGACAAAGCAGAAAATAGAGGAAATGATAACGATTCTAAGTGGATTTATACACCTCTTTTTGCAAAAGTCTCCTTAAATGTAACGGGTCTTGATCTTAATAATGAGGAATTTGCAGGATGGATTTATAACGGCAAAACTGTCTGCACGAGTACAAGTTATAAATTCTATGTTGTAGGAGAGATGCAGTTACGTTATGAAATGGGAACGAAGGTAAAGGAAGAAGTAAACATTTTCTGCAGTTCAGAATATAGCACGACTCTCGGAAAGCTTTCGTTTATTGGAAAACGTGCTGTTCCGAGCAGATATAAAGTAGTTGAACATGGAATCGTAATTACAGATGCAATCGGTTGGGCAAAATATAAAAAAAATCAGAAGGCATTTGTAAAGGGAGCATCAAGAACGAAAAAATCTATAGCATCTGGTAAGTCAAACTATGGTACATTTGAAGCAAAACTGAAATGTGGTAGAGACGAAGAGTGGTATGGAAGATACTATGTGACTTATACGGATGGAACTACAACGTATACACTGTATTCAGATGTTGAAAAATATCCACATAACGATTTTGAATAGTTGAACGAAAGAGGTGTATGATAATGAAAAAATGTTATGAAGAGCCAGAATTAGAAGTATTAGCAATCCTGATGGAAGATATTATGAAAGTTTCAGGCGATGAAGTGATTGAAGGTGGAAAAGACTTTCCAGATGAATGGGATTAAAAAGGTGTGAATTGCTGGAGGGGGATGCTGTAAAGTATCCTCCTCTTTAAAATTTAGTTTTAGAAGAAAAAGGTGATAAAATGAAAAGAAAAATGATGTATACATTGCTTGTAGTAGTTATGATATGTATGTGCGTTGGATGCAAGAAAAAAGATCAGACACAGCAAACGGAAACTTTAAAGCAGGAAACAAAAACGGAAGAAACAGTAATAGAGACACAAAACGAAACAGAAACAGAGCAATTTGAGACAGCTGGCGAAGATTCCTGGGAGGACAGTGCAGACGGCTGGGATTAAGCAGTTGCAATGTATTGTCTGATAAAGATATATTTTAACAAACTATGAGCAGAAAGCCTCTGCCTTTTCGTGTGTGAAAAGCAGAGGCTTTTTTCAAAACTTTGATAGTTGTAATAAAAGAGGAAAGAGTGTGGCGGACAGAAGCAGATGTCTGCTTTGTCAGGGAAGATGGTAACAGATATGAAAAAGCAGGAAATAAAACTGGAACAAATAGAACAGACAATCCGGAAAGTTCTCGCAAGGGGTGGTGAGTTTTCTTTTTATCCGGGAGGAACGAGTATGCAGCCGTTTATCGTCCAGGGGCGGGACAAAGTCACACTTGCAGCACTTCCGGACAGGATAAAAAAGTATGATATCATACTGTATAAGCGGGAAAACGGTACATTTGTGCTGCACCGGGTAACAGGAAAAAAAGAAAATGCTTATATATTCCGTGGGGATAATCAGTTCTCGGATGAATATGGCATAAAAAGGGAACAGATGATCGGAAGGGTGACAGAAATCATCCGTGGAGATGATGTGATCCCGGTGAATGATATAAAATATAGGATGTGGGCAGGATTTTGGGTAAATACTGTCTTTTTCAGAAGGGTGAAACGTTTTTGCCTGAAGTGCAGAAAGAAAAAACAAAATCTGGATAAAAATAAGTCATGTTGAATAAAAATGAGAAATAAGCCATGTTGACCAGGAGGACAAATATCGCTATAATTATGGAGTAGAGAATGGTTTTTGCGGCTTAATATTTTGATTCGATAGGAGCAATGTAAATAATATTTCTATATTCAGAGTGATAATAAGGAGAAAATTGATATGAAAATCAAAGGAGATTATCTTTTAGATACGATCGGCGGCGAGAAGATGGCTGTGCCGATCACAGTAAATGACGGAGGACTGGCAGGGCTGATCAGGCTGAATGAAGTGGGAGCGTTTCTGTGGGAGAAGCTTCAGGGCGGAACAACAGAGGCAGATCTTGTAAAAGCTCTGACATCGGAATACGATGTGAAAGAAGAGAAAGCGACAGCTGATGTGAAGAAGTTTCTGGAAAACCTTCGCACAAAGGGATTGTTGGAGGAGTAGAAAATGGTAACGAAAAACTACCGGTTTGCAGATGTTGCTTTTACATTACAGATGCAGTATCCATATCTGGAGAAGCAGTGCAGAAGTTATGAAGTGGAAGAGCAGGGGATACTGGTCGCAGCCAGTGATGAGGAGATCAAAAGAGAGGATCAGTCTGGCGTCAGCAGTTCGAATGGAATGCTGGAGAGTCTGGCGGTGTACCGTAAGATTTCGGAAATTATGGTTGAACACGATATATTTTTATTTCACTGTTCCGCAGTTGCACTAGACGGTCAGGCTTATCTGTTTACAGCTCCGAGTGGCACCGGAAAATCAACCCACACACGGCTGTGGCGTGAAGTTTTTGGTGAACGTGCGGTGATGGTAAATGACGACAAGCCGCTGATCCAGGTGCGAGAGGATGCCATCTATGTCTGCGGCACACCGTGGAATGGCAAACATAACCTGGACAGCAACCAGAAAGTACCAGTCAAAGGGATCTGTATTCTGGAGCGTGGTACAGTGAACCATATTGAAACAATTTCAGCAGCAGATGCATTCCAGTTTCTCTATCGCCAGACGTATCGTCCGGCAGACAGAGAAAAAATGCTCAGAACGATCGGCCTGCTCAAACAGGTGACAGAACGTGTGCCGCTGTACCGGATGCAGTGTGATATTTCCCATCAGGCGGCACAGATGGCATGGAAAATGATGAGTGGTAAGAAGGAAGAACAGAACCGGTGAATGAAAAAGATACGATGAAGAACAGCAGAAAGACCAACGTAAAATCCAATACTTCAGACATAGAAGCAAAAGAAAAGAAAGAGCAGCAGGAACAGGAAAAAATTCTTGCAGCCAAATATCTCATCGAGTTGATCCGTTCTGTCCTTGAAGAGCGGAAACCGCAGCCAAAGCCGGAACAGATTTCCATGAAATGCCTGTTTCTGACAGCAAAGAAACACAATCTTGCATGTATGGCATACGATGCGGCAAAACAGATCGCAGGCGAGGAAGACAAAGAAGTCATGGAGGCATGGCAGAATTATAACCGTACCTGTATGATTATGAGTGCTGTTCAGGGAAAAGAAGGAGAACGCTTGCTTGAGAGATTTTCAGATAATCAGGTGCGTGTACTGCCACTGAAAGGCTGGATTATGAGGAGATTTTATCCGAAACCAGAGTATCGGCAAATGACAGATCTGGATTTCCTGATCGATGAGGAAAACAGAAAAGAAGTCAGAGAGATTATGACAGAACAGGGATATCAGTTTTTGTATATCGAAAATGAAAATACCGTAGATTCCTACCAGAAAAATCCATGGATGCATGTCGAGATTCATAACCACATGATTTCATATAATAAAGAGAGATATGAAAAGATATGGGAACGATGTGAAAAAAAAGACGGTCTGTATGCCATGAACTGGGATGATTACTATATGTTTATGCTGGATCACCTGGAAAAGCATTTCTATTACTCCGGATGTGGCATTCGTTTTCTGTTGGATGTTTATATTTTTTTGCAGGCAAAAGGACAGGAACTTCATTGGGATAAACTGAAAAAGGAGTTCCGGAAAAGAAAACAGGAAGCTTTTTTTAAACAGGTGGAAGAGACAGCAAATGCCTGGTTTGGGGAAGCATATCATGTTGGAGATACAGAACTGGAAAGAGTGATACTTTTGTCGGGGACTTTTGGAACAAACAGCCAAAAGTTTGAAAATCGACAGGAAAAGATTCAGAAAAAATATAAGAATAAAAAAGTGGCAAAAGCCATGTATTTCCTGACAAGGACATTTCCGGAGTATTCTTATATGTGCAGCATATATCCATTCCTGTATAAAGCTCCGGTATTGATGCCTGTTATGTGGATCGTGCGTCTGATCTGTGCACCTGTAACAAAGATGGACCGCATCCGAAAGGAAGTCGGATTCTGGAGAAAGATGGGGAAGAAAGAATAACAGATGTTATACCAGATGGGAGATGACTCCCGCCTCTGCAGGCGGCGAGCAACAAGCTTGTATCAGTGGCGGGATTCAATCTCCCATCTGATATAGCCTCCGGCGGATTGCAGAGGTGCACAGAAGAATATGTCATGCGATGCATGACGTGCACCTCGCAGCAAGAATGCCAGAGGCATTCTTGAACAGAATAAGAGTGGGTTAAAATAATGCGAATGAAGGGGAGAACAGTATGATTGATTTTCACACACATATTTTACCACGGATGGATGATGGAAGCCGCCGCATGGCGGAAACACAGAAAATGCTTAAGATGGAGTATGATCAGGGAGTTCGGCAGGTTGTGGCGAGCTCTCATTTCTATGCCCAGCATGAATTCCCGGAGACCTTTCTGGATCGGCGGGAAAGACGGCTGGCACGTGTAAGAGAAATACTGCATGAGGAAGAATGGGGACAGGAAATGCAGATCTTCGGAGGAGCAGAAGTACTCTATTATAATGGAATGGCAGATTCACCGATGCTTCCAAGTCTTTGTATTGAAGGGACAGATACACTGCTTCTGGAGATGCCTTTTTCTCAGTGGGATAAAGAAGTCTATAGGGAAGTGCGGAAAATCATTGAACACCGCAGGATTAAAGTGATACTGGCTCACGTGGAACGTTACAGTTCGTATCAGAAAAATAAAGATATCTGGGAAGAAATCCTGGATCTTCCGCTGACAATCCAGTTAAATGCAGGAGAGATCCTTCAGTTTGGAAAGAAAAAACTCTGCAGAGAGCTGCTGAACAGCGGGATTCCGGTGCTTCTTGGGAGCGACTGCCATAATACAGGAAGAAGAGCACCGAACATGCTAAAAGGAAAAAAAGCAGTGGAGAAGCTGGCAGGGGCAGGAAAATCAGAAGAGATCGATCGATTGGGAGAGCAGGTATTAAACATATGAAAAGACAGAAAACAACAGGGATCATAGTGCTGCTGGCAGTACTTGTGTGTGTACTTGCTGTGGGAACGTGGTATTTTAGAAAACAGCGGTCAGAAAAGGTTTCAGCGACAGAAGGGCAGACCGAGACGCAGCAGAGTGAAACAACGGATGAGCTGGAGCGGCTTTTATGGAACAAAATAAAATTAAACGGGAAAAAGTATAAATATTCCACGGACTATGAGACATATCTGTTTATGGGGACGGATGGCAGTGGTAAGGAAGATGCAGACCGTGATGAGTATATCGGAAATATGGCAGATTTCCTGATGCTTGTGATCATAAACCGAAAAGAACAGACGTATGCATTCCTGCAGCTGAATAGAGATACGATGACAGAGATCAATCTGATCGGACGCAATGGAAAAGGGATGGCCACCGCCGATATACAGCTCTGTACGGCACACTGGTACGGAGGCACACCGGAAGAAAGCTGCGAAAATACAGTAAAAGCAGTCTCCAGGATGCTCGGAGGAGTCAAAATCAATGGCTACTATGCGATCAATATGGAAGATATCGGAAAACTGAACCATGCGATCGGAGGAGTTACCGTAACAATCGACAGTGATTTTGGTGATGTAGATCCGACACTGAAAAAAGGCGAGACCGTTACGCTGAGCGATGAACAGGCATATAATTTTCTGAGATATCGTCAGGGAATCGATGACGGCGAAAATATTTCACGTATGAAACGTCACAGACAGTATATGCAGGCATTTATGGCGAAATTAAAGGAGAAAATACACGATGATCCATCCATTGGGGCAGAAATTTATGAACAGATGTCAGAAGTGGCCGTCACCGATATGAGCGGAGGAGTTCTGACAGATATTCTGACGGATATGCAGCAGGCAGCAAATCGAGGAACATTTGAACTGGAAGGTACGACAAAACTCGGTCAGCATCTTGACGATGGATTGGAGCATACGGAGTTTTATTTGGATAAAATAGCTATTGTCAAAACTTTGAAAGACTTGTATAATATGTAAGAAAAATGTAGAAAAAGCAAAAGAGAGGAACTACTTATGGATCAGAGCAGGGAGAATAGAATCGAGGATTCTCAGGACGAAATTGATATTGGCGAACTGCTTCGTTATCTGAAGACAAAATGGATTGTGCTCGTGGCAGTGTTTTTGATCGGTGTGATTGGAGCCGGCGTTGGGACGAAGTGTCTGCTCACACCCAGGTACACAGCAGTGTCCAAACTTTATGTTGTGTCTGCTTCAGGGAAGAATATTGTCAATCTGGATGATTTAAGACTTGGTACAACCTTATCATCGGACTATACAGAGCTTTTGAAGACCAGACCGATCTGCAACGAGATCATCAGTGACCTGGGACTGGATTATACGGTCAGCCAGCTGAAAAACATGATTTCGATCGTTCCGATCGAAGATACCAGACTGCTGACAGTCAGCGTGGTAAGTGCAGATCCGGAAGAAGCAAAAAACATTGCCAATGCTCTGGCAGACAAGGCAGTTACATATCTTCCGAAGCTGATGGGTATTTCAGCCCCGAATATTGCAGAAGAAGCGATCACCCCGACAGTACCGACTTCCCCGAGCACAAAGAAAAACGTAGCTCTTGGAGGCATTCTGGCACTGGCACTGATCGTTGGGATCTATACCGTACGTTTCCTGATGGATGATACCGTCAAGACAGCAGAAGATGTAGAAAAGATTATCGGAGTTATGCCGCTTACTGTTATTCTGGAATATCAGGATAAGGACAAGAAAAAAAAGGGAAGACATCGGAGGAAGTAGGTTATGAATAAAGTACAGATCAATAATATGCCGACGCTTACCTATTCTACAGAAGAAGCGATCAACCGATTGAGAGTAAACTTAAACTTTCAGGCAAAAGATGTGAAGAAGATCATGGTGATCAGCAGTACCGAGAATGAAGGCAAAAGCTTTGTGGCATTTCATACCTGGAAACAGATGGCAGAATCCGGTATCCACACATTGCTTCTGGATACGGATCTGAGAAAGTCTGTTATGGCAGAAAAATACCAGATGGAGGCAGAAAACGGCAAAAAGCTCATTGGTACATCCCATGTGCTTTCCAAAGATATGCCGTTAAAAGATGCTGTATGGCATACGATTATGCCACAGGGGGATATTTTACCAAACGTAGAAAACCTGGTAAACCCGGCAATGCTCTTAGAGAGCGAGACATTCCACCGTCTTCTGAATGAGGCGTCCGAAGAATATCGCTATATTTTCATTGATGCACCGCCTCTTGATCTGGTATCCGACGGAGAAAAGATAGGTTCCCTGTGTGATGGGGCGATTCTTGTTGTCGCAAGCGGCAAGGTGTCACGTGGCATGGTTCAGAATTCCATCCATCAGCTGGAGAGAGCCGGCTGTCCGTTGCTCGGCATTGTACTGAACCGTGTGGAAGATCAGCGAAAGAAAAATTATTACCAGAAATATGGTTACTACGCAAGTGAAAAAGGAAAGAAAAAATAAATCCGGGTATTTCAGCGGCTATCAGGGCTTGCTGATTTACTGCATGGCATCTTTCTTACCATGCAATATATTTTTTATAAAAGGAGAAAGGAGGGAAAACAACATGAAAAAAGTACTGAAGAAGGTTATGGCCTTGACTCTGGCAGCAGTATTGACGATTGGTACAGCTGTTACATCTACCGCAGCAGTATCAAGCCCGACAACAGGTAAGAAGCCAGTCAACCAGATTGCAGACACAGACAGTAAAGGTAATAACACTAAGACCCCTGTTTATACGGTAAAAACCTATGATACAGGCAGAGCACGTATTATCGGAGCTGCAACAACCAAAAAGAATGTGACTGTTCCGAACTACGTAAAAGTAAACGGCGTGAAGTACAGAGTTACCAGTATTGCTGCAAAGTCTCTGAAAAACTGGAAATCTGTAAAAAAGATTACACTTTCCAAGAATATCAAGACCGTTCACCATCAGTCTTTCAAGAACTGTAAGTCTCTGAAAACAATCGTTGTGAAAAACACAAAGAATATCTGGTTCTCACCGGATACGTTCAAAGGAAGCAACACAAAGAAAATGACCGTTAAATTCAGCAAAAAAATGTCTAAGAAAACTTATGCAAAAATGCAGAAGAGATTAAGAAAGATTGGATTTAAGGGTAAGATCACCAGAGGCTAGTTCTGGATGGGCAGCTGCAACAGCTGCGAAGGAAAGGCACTATGCTTGTTAAGCAATACATTATAAGTATAGTGCTTTTGCTTTACAGTTGTGAAAAAGAAAACGATGTAGCACGGGGGGGCAATTTGCAAAAATGGAGTGCACATTTGAAAATAAAGGATGCATGGGGATAAATAAAGGATAAGAAAGAGAGCAGTTTTATGTATAGAAAAGATTCAGAAGGCTGGTTGAAACATGCAGATTTTATTGCATTGGATCTTCTGTGCCTGCAAATCTCATTTATTCTGGCATATGTCCTGAGCGGATATGGCTGGAATCCATATCATATTATGCTATACCGAAATATGTCTATATTTCTTGAACTGGCAGATTTACTGGTGATTTTCTGCTATGGCACAATGAAAGGCGTACTGAAAAAAGGCTACTATCGAGATTTTGTGGTGACACTTAAACATTCCATCATGGTTGGAGGACTGGCAATTTTATATCTCTTTCTGCTTCAGCAGGGTGGAGATTATTCGAGACTGGCATTATTTCTTACTATTTTATTGTATACAGGAATTACTTATCTTGTGCGAGAACTCAGGAAGAAATCTCTGAAAAAACAGATGCAGAACGGAGGAGAGAGGTCTTTACTGATCATAACATCAGGAGAAGTGGCAAGACGAGTTGTTGATAATATGAAAGAAAACAATTATGCACGCTTTCGGATTGCAGGCGTATCTGTGATCGACGAAGACTGGATCGGAAGAAAGGTCGAAGATATTCCGGTTGTTGCAAACGAAGAGACCACTCCGAAGTATGTCTGCAAAGAATGGATCGATGAAGTCCTGATCGTGATTTCAGATGATCTCCCATATCCGACTGAACTGATCAGAAAACTGAGCGAAACCGGAGTAACGATCCATCTGAACCTTACGAAAGTCACCAATATTCCGGGAAAGAGACAGTTCGTGGAGAAAGTCGGCGTGTATACCGTTCTTACGACAAGCATCAACTACGCATCTGTATTTCAGCTGGCACTTAAAAGAATGATGGATATTGCAGGAGGACTGGTCGGATGTATTCTTACTGGACTGATCTTCCTGGTCGTGGGTCCAATGATTTATATCGCATCGCCGGGGCCGATCTTCTTTTCACAGGAGCGTGTCGGCAAGAACGGAAGAAAGTTTAAAATCTACAAATTCCGCAGTATGTACATGGATGCAGAAGAGCGAAAAGCAGAATTAATGGACAAAAACAAACTTGGTGACGGCAAAATGTTCAAGATGGATTTTGATCCGCGCGTGATCGGAAACAAAGTCCTTCCGGATGGCACACACAAAACAGGAATCGGTGATTTCATCCGCCGGACAAGCCTGGATGAATTCCCGCAGTTCTTTAACGTGTTAAAGGGAGACATGTCGATCGTCGGCACAAGGCCGCCGCTGATTTCCGAAACCAATCTCTATGAGCTGCACCACAGAGTCCGCCTGGCAATCAAACCGGGCATCACCGGCATGTGGCAGGTGAGCGGTCGCAGCGATATCACAGATTTCGAAGAAGTAGTACGGCTGGATAAAGAATACATCAGCAACTGGAATATCGGGCTGGATATCAAGATTCTGCTGAAGACGGTGCTGGTAGTGTTTAAAAGAGATGGGTCGATGTAAGTGACTGGCTGTTAAGCAGCAGATACATAGAAAAGGGAAGATACATGGGTAAAGAACAGAAAAGAAAAGCAAAATTGCTGAAAATTGCAGTTCTTGGTCATAAGACGATTCCAAGCCGCCAGGGTGGTATTGAGATTGTAGTTGAAGAACTGACTGTCCGCATGGCAAAACTCGGACATAAGATTACAGTCTACAATCGCAGCGGGCATCACGTCAGCGGCAAAGAGTTTGACAGTAAAAAATTAAAAGAATACAAAGGTGTTCGTCTGAAATATGTGCCGACCATAGATGCAAAAGGGCTGGCAGCGATGAGTTCCTCCTTTTTTGCCGCAGCGGCGGCTGCATTTGGAAAATACGATGTTGTGCATTTTCATGCAGAAGGACCCTGTGCAATGCTGTGGCTTCCTAAATTATTCGACAAACGTTGTATTGCAACCATACACGGGCTGGATCATCAGAGAGCTAAATGGGGCAGATTCGCCAGCACGTATATCATGCTCGGAGAGAAATGTGCCGCCCGTTTTGCAGATGAGATCATCGTGCTGAGCAAAGGTGTTCAGCAGTATTTCCTGGATACCTATGGAAGAAAAACCGTATTTATTCCAAATGGTGTCAACCGCCCTGTTATCCGGGAAGCCAAAATCATAAAAGAAAAGTTTGGACTGGAAAAAGATGATTACATTCTTTTCCTGGGCAGACTTGTCCCGGAAAAGGGACTTCGCTATCTGATCCGGGCATTCAAAGAAGTCAAAACAGATAAAAAACTGGTGATCGCCGGAGGCAGCTCCGATACCGATGCATTTGCAGCAGAACTGCAGGAGATGGCAAAAGGCGATGACCGAATCCTTTTTACCGGATTTGTGCAGGGACAGGAACTGGATGAGCTTTACAGCAATGCGTATGTCTATACCCTTCCAAGTGACCTCGAAGGCATGCCGCTCAGCCTGCTGGAGGCGATGAGCTACGGCAACTGCTGTCTGGTATCCGATATCGAAGAATGTGCATCGGTGGTGGAAGATAAAGCACTGGTATTTAAAAAGGCAGATGTAAATGACCTGAGAGAAAAATTACAGACGGTATGTGAAAAAGAGGATGTCGTCCAAAAGATAAAGGCAGAGGTAGCAGATTTTATCTGTGAAAAATATAACTGGGATGACGTAGTTAGAAGAACGTTGAAGTTGTACAGGAGATAAAGTATGAAAGTACTAATAATCAATAATCTCCTCTAACCGAACGCAGGTAGTGAGATGTACATAGTGAAAATGCCGGAAAAATAGCGTATTTACGGCACTTTTCGAGAGATGGGCAGAGCTGTGAGTGCGGTTTTTATCTCGCTACCTAGGTTCTGTAACAGCAGATGATTTTATCATAAGAGCTTTCAGTATCACTACCTGCGTTTGTATGGAGCACTCTGGTTTATGAACAACACATTGGAGGTGCTTCATCTGAACAGAGGTAGTGAAATAGAACATAGAATATAACGGTTGACACTTGAATTGCTGAGAAAATATTTATCGGCAGAAAGACAGTACGTAACCCGTATTGTGAAAAGAAATTTATAAGGAGAAAAGGCAATGATAAGAATTCTTCATTCTGTCAGCAATATGGATCGTGCTGGTATTGAGACGATGCTGATGAACTATTATCGATATATGGATAAGTCAAAAGTCCAGTTTGATTTCTTGTGTAACAAGAAAAAGCCAGGAGCATATGATGATGAAATCAAATCTATGGATGGAAGGATTTACCATACACCGGGACTGAATCCAGCTAAGTATCCTGAATATCTCAAGTTTATGAGAAAATTATTCCATGAGCATCCGGAATATAAAATTGTTGAGGCGCACAATGGGGCACTTGGCGTGTATGCACTTCATGCTGCCAAAGTGAGCAAAATCCCTGTGCGCATTTTTCATGCTCACGGGGCAAGTATAACAAAGGATTGGAAATTACCGATTAAACTTGTTTGTAAAGCAATGTTGCCCGCCAATATGAATGAGCATTATTCATGTGGTGTTGAAGCCGCAAGATGCTATTTTGGAAATAAGGTAGTTAGTGAAAATGATTATGTGTTAATTCCGAATGCAATCAAAATTTCAAATTTTGTTTTTAATGAATTGACACGAGAAAAAATCCGCAGAGAGAATGGATTAGCAGGCAAGCATGTGATTGGACATGTAGGCAGATTTATGGCTCAGAAGAATCATATGTTCCTGTTAGACGTATTTGCAGAAGTGCATAAATTAGATGAAAAGGCTCAGTTGGTTCTACTTGGCGATGGAGAATTGATGGAAGCGGTGAAACAAAAGGCCGAAAAATTGAGTCTTGAAAAAAATATTACATTTGTAGGAAATGTAGGAAATGCAAATGAATGGTATCAGGCATTTGATTGTTTTGTTTTGCCCTCCATTTGGGAAGGGCTTCCTGTCGTAGGTGTAGAGGCTCAAGCAGCAGATTTGCCATGTGTTTTCTCTGCAAATGTAACAAGAGAAATTGGCTTCAGCGAACGAGCAGAATTTGTTGGATTGGATGAACCATTAAATAAATGGGCGAGGACAATAGGAAAGGCACTCCTGCAAACAGATAGAGTTGACAGAACGGATTTGATTACGGAAAAGCACTATAACATTGAAGTGGAAGCAGAGCGGTTGCAGGAACGCTATCTGCAATTGTATAAGGAACGGTGTCAGGTATGAAGATTGGAATTTTGACGCATCATTACATAAATAATTTTGGAGCTTTTTTACAGGCCTATGCACTACAGACTGCTTTGCAAGAGATGTATCCTAATGACGAGGTTCAAATTATAGATTGTATGAATGTGAAACATTTTGTGATTAATGCGGGAGGATGGTTTCGCTTTTATAAAAACAAAGAAACACTATCCGGTTGGCTGCAAAAAACTAGACTGCCTATTACATTTGCGAAAGCTAGGAAAAAATATATGGCGCTTACGCCAACTTGCTACAATGCAAAAGATATTGAAAAACTTGGCTTGGACTATATTGTAGTGGGTAGTGACGAAGTGTGGAACTATCAGGAAACAAAGGGAAACGCAAAAGTTAAATTCGGTGTGGGTTTGGAAAAAGAAAAACTGGTTGCGTATGCACCGAGTGTTGGTCAAACACATGAAACGGACGTACCAGAGTATGTAAAGACAGGAATTTTAAAGTTTAAGGCTGTGTCGGCAAGAGATCAGTTGACAGAAGAGCTCGCTGAAAAAATTCGGAATGAGGAAATCGAAAGAGTTACGGATCCTACATTCCTTGTACATATTCCAGATGAAGAAGTGCCAGTAGTGACTCAGCCATATATGCTTTTTTATTACTGCGATGGTCTGCCAGAAGTGGAAAAGCAGAAACTTATTGATTATGCACACAAAAACGGTATGGCAGTTTATGGTGCAGGAGAATGCGATAAACTGTATACGGACATAACGGTCAATCTTACACCGTTTCAGTGGGTCTGGATGTTTCGGAATGCAGCGTGTGTGGTAACCGGGACATTTCATGGAGCAGTATTCTCTATGCTTAACCATCGTCAGTTCGCTTGCTACTTGACAAATCCCAGCAGAATTCGGAAGGTTTCATCACTTCTTGGAGAGTTTGGGCTGGCAAATAGACGCTGCGAGGGAAATGCAATTCAAATTATCGAAACACTTAATCAAAAGATTGATTATGACTCTATTGAAGTTGAGTTTGACAAAAGAAGAAGTGAAAGTAAAAAATTTCTCAAGAATGCAATTGGTTAAAAAAGCGAATTGCTAATATGGGATGCAAATAGATTGGATAGGGAATATGGGAATAGTTCTTTTTGAAAATAAAAAAACTTGTTGTGGCTGCAGTGCATGTGCTTCAATCTGCCCCAAGGGAGCAATTGAGATGAAACCAGACGACCAAGGTTTCATTTATCCTGTTGTTAATTCAAATCGGTGTGTTTCCTGTGGTGCATGTAAAAAGGTATGTGCATATCAAAATGAAAATTCATTACATGAACCTGTACGGGCTTATGCCGCAGTTAATAGAAAACAGGAACAACTTGCAAAATCAGCATCTGGAGGCGTTTTTGCGGCTGTCGCGACATATTTTCTGGAAAGTGGCGGAGTTGTTTTTGGAGCGTCACTTGATATTAAAAATGGACAGTCGATACCGCATTTGATTGGAATTGAGAATATAGAGCAGTTGGAACGCATCCAGGGATCAAAATATGTTCAAAGTGCGGTCGAAGAAACTTATAAACAAGCAAGGCAAAAATTGAGCGAAGGAAGAAAAGTTCTTTTCTCAGGAACACCTTGTCAAATTGCTGGACTATATGGATATTTGAAAAAGGATTATAACAACTTGTGGACGATTGATGTAATTTGTCATGGGGTGCCAAACGCAAAGTTTTTTAATGATTATCTTGGTGTAGAAGCAAAAAAACGTGGAGGAGTTCCAATTGGCTATTCTTTCCGAGATAAAAAACGCGGATGGGGAATGAATGCAAGATTAGATTTGAGACGCCCATCAGGTGGAGAAAAGAGTATATATATACCGGCAAGATTGACATCTTATAATACCTTGTTTTTGGATGGAGATATTTATAGAGAAAACTGCTACGAGTGTCCATATGCGCATAAAGAGCGAGTAGCAGATATGACAATTGGAGACTTTTGGGGAATCGAACGGGAACATCCTGAGTTACTGAAGCAGGATGCGTTCGATGAAAGAAAAGGCATTTCCTGCATACTTGCGAATACTGAAAAAGGTGTAGAACTATGCAAAAAAATAACGGACAGAATTTGGTTAAGCGAAAGTTCATATGATAAGATTGCAAGAAAAAATGGACAGCTTAGTCATCCATCTGTTCGATCATCTCGTCGAAAAATAATTATGGAGCTTTACGAAGAGGCTGGATATGATGGGGTGGAAAAATGGTTCCATAAAAAGTATAGAAAACAAATAATTGTGCACAGCATTTATAATGCGATTCCTAGAAAAGTAAGAGTTGCATTGAAAAGTATAATAAAAAATTAGAGGAGAATTACGGATGGCTTCAAAACACATGAATCTGAAAAGAATATCACATCGAATAAAAGAAGAAGTAGGTTCTACAGTGGAAGTGGCAAACGTAGTGGGTATTAGAGGTGCATTTGCAACATTTCGTGGTAAAGTGGATATTCAAATTATGGTTCATAATGGACATATAGAACATCCGTGGATCAAAAAGCACTTAATAAAAAAACATGAGGCAATGAATGCGTATTTTGAACGGACATGCACAAAAGTTACCGAAGAACGGATTTGCGATATTAAAATTCCAGAGCAAGATGAAAATTATAAGGATTGCATTTGGATATGTTGGTGGCAGGGACTAGAAAATGCTCCAGATATCGTAAAAAAATGTGTAGAGTCTATTCGGATTCATGCTGGAAACCATAAAATTGTAATTATTACAGACGAAAACTACAAGGAATTTGTTGCATTTCCAACTTGGTTAGAAGAAAAATATAAACGTGGAATTATAACAAAAACACATCTTTCAGATTTATTAAGAATTTCGCTTTTAGCTCGATATGGTGGAATTTGGTTGGATTCAACTTTTTTCTGCACGGGAGATCTTCAGCCGTATTTCGATATGCCGGTTTGGTCGATTAAGCGACCAGACTATCGCCATGTTTCTGTGGCATGTGGTGAATTTGCAAACTATTCGTTTGGATGCACTACGGAATATAGAAAAGTTTTTGCTATTTTACGAGAATATCTTCTGGATTATTGGGAGCATTATGATTATATGATCGATTATCTGTTTTTAGATTATTTGATTGTTCTTGCAAGAAAGCAAAATGATTATGTGAATCAGGCATTTAATGAAATCATCCCTAATAATAAAAACTGCGATGAACTGTTGAAGGTTCTTGGAACTAAGTTTGATTCTAGTGGTTGGGAAAAGTTGAAGGATAATACGGCAGTGTTTAAACTGACATGGAAAGCTGATTTTCCAAGATCAGTTGATGGAAAGATAACATATTATGGAAAAATGCTGAATAGGGAACTTTTCTAAGGTATGCAGCAAGGGGGGGGGCAAAACAAAGTGATAGAGTATATAAAAAGCGATTTGTATCGCTATGAAGGAAAGACGACCTGGAAATCTTTCGTTAAGTATTATAGAAAAAATGCAGGTTTTCGTTTTTTAGTGGCGTATAGGCTTGTAAATGCAAAAGGTTTACTTAAGATAATAGGCGGAATCCTTTGGACATTCCGAGACAAGCAGAGAATTCAAATTCTGAGAGAAACAAAAATCGGATATGGGTTATATATTAGTCATGGTGGGCCTGTTGTTGTTAATCCTTCGGCGGTTATTGGAAACAATTGTAACCTTTCACAATTTGTTACAATTGGTTCAAATGAGGGAAGATCTGCTGTAATAGGTGACAATGTTTATATAGGACCAAATACTTGTATAGTTGAAAGTGTAAATATTGGAGATAATGCCACAATTGGTGCAGGAAGCGTTGTTACTAAGGATATTCCTTCAAATGCTACAGCAGCTGGAAATTATGCTAAGGTGTTGAATTTTAATAATCCGGGTAGATACGTAGAGAATAGGTGGTCTTGTACATCGGGGGGGCAAAAATGTTGATACAGCACAACAGAATGCCCGTTAATATATGCACATAATTATCTTTATCAAGGGATGATGCAAGAGAGGAAAATAGTAATGAAGAAGATACTTTTTGTTATGCCAACACTTCGAGATGGAGGTGCAGAACGTAGTTTGATTAATTTATTAACTGAACTTCCAGAGGATAAATACGAGATAGATTTACTATTGCTAAAAAAGCAGGGGACGTTTTTGTCACAAGTCCCTGCTTATGTAAACATCTTGGAGCAGCCTCCGGTTTTGAAAAAATTATATGGACCTGTAAGAAAAGCGGGCATCTATATGCCTGTAAAGGTTTTTGGAAATTTGTTGGCTAGAATTGTAAAATCGGGAATGGGAAACCAGAAAGCCTTCATGTGGGAATACTTTTACAAGCCCGTCATAGATGGATTGGACAAAGAGTATGATGTTGCGGTTGGATATTTGGGAGGAGAATCAACATATTACATTGTTGACAAAGTAAACGCCAAAAGGAAAATACATTGGGTACATAATGATTACAGAACTTCCGGAATGCCAAAAAAATACGACTTAAAACTCTTTCCGAAGGTAGATGCAGTTGTGACGATTTCAGAAGAATGTCTTGCAATATTAAAGGAAGAATTTCCACAGTTTCAAGATAAATTTTATTGTATAGAGAACATCACATCATCGGCAGTAATCAAAGCACGAGCAAAGGAGTTTATTCCGGAAGAATATAAAGGGTGTGAAAATATTATATTATCAGTTGGACGATTGTCTGAGCAAAAGGGTTTTGATATGGCTATTTCTGCGGCAAGCAAACTGAAGAAAAAAGGTATAAAGTTCAAATGGTTTATTATTGGAAGCGGCCCGCTTAAAGATAAGCTTAATGACCAAATAGAAAAAGAAAACGTAAAAGATTACGTTGAACTCTTAGGAACAAAATCTAATCCATATCCATATATAAAAAACTGTGATATTTTTGTTCAACCATCAAGATATGAGGGGAAGTCTGTTGTGATTGATGAAGCAAAAATTCTGGCAAAGCCTATTGTTGCAACAGCATATCCTACAGTAAAGGATCAAATTCAGAATGACAATGAAGGAATAATCGTTGAACTTAATGTAGATGGAATAGTAAATGGAATAGTTGCTTTATGTTCTGATAATGTAAAAAAACAACAGATAGTAGCGTATCTAGAGAAACAGGAGTATGGAAATCAGAACGAAGTGAAAAAATATATTAATTTAATAGAAGGGAAAATGAAAATATGAGCGACTTTTCACTTTTCAGTATTAAGATGCTGTATCAAAATTTGGATATTACTAAAAAGGAGATGCATATATTGGTATGAAGATAAGAAAAAGCGAATGTATGCCTACGTTAATAGCTTTAGGTGTATGTTTTTTTGGGGCAGCAGGAACTATTTTTTACAAGTTTTCAGGTCCGAGTATTTTATTTATTGAATTGCTTTTTGCTTTAGTGTTATTTTTGGGATGGTATCAGTCGGGAAACGTTGGGCTTGCTCCGAAAATTATAATTTTTTCCGTAATTTTAAGTTTTTTTGTATTAAATAATAATGCTTTTTTATCAGATTTAAATTCATTACCACATGTTTTATTGAATATTATAGGTTTGAATTTTATATGGATATCTAGATATCAAAATTCATCTTGGATATCTAAATATTTTTCTATAGCAAGAAGTGTTTATTTGTTCTATGCGGGATACACAATACTGATGTATTTTATACCTGCATTATTAGAAATCCCAATAGCGATATTTCCGTCAGGAGCAGAGAGCTTAAGATTAGAATATAATAGTGGATGTATGCCAGGATTCACAAACCACTATTCTACTAATGGTATGTTGTTAGCATGTGGATTGATTATTTCAGGATCTTATTATATTGCTTGTGAAAATTCTAAATTAAAAAACATACTATTGTTTGTTGTTTTTACTGTAGCTATATTATTTACAGGAAAAAGAGCTCATATAATATTTGGTTTGGCGTCTGTTTTTGTAGGATATTACGTTTATATGAGCGATAAAAAGAAAAGTAGACTTATGAATAGTGTTGGCATATTGTTGATGGGATTAGTTGCCATTTTTATTATCATCAATTATATTCCGGCTCTTTCAATGGTGTTTAATCGTTTTTTAGAAACGGCAGAAGCTGGTGATGTTACATTAGGTAGAACAAAAATGTGGGCAGCGGCATTGAAATTTTTTAAATCTAATGCCGTTTTTGGAATAGGCTGGGAACAAATAAGGCATCGAACAATTTGGCAATTGAATATACACAATATTTATATTCAATTACTAGCCGAGACAGGAATTACAGGATTCTTATTTTTTGTTTCATTTTTTATATATATTTTAGTTAGAAGTATTCGCTTGTTATTGCAGATGAAAATGAACAACGAATGTGAGAATTGGTGTCAAGCTATGGTTTTCTCTGTTTCTATGCAAGTGTTTTTTCTGCTGTATGGATTTACTGGTAATCCATTGTATGATAAAGAAATGTACTTTCCATATTATATAGCATGTGCAGTGTATCTCTGCTGTCGCTATATGCTTTCAGTGGAGGAAAAATATGATTAAATTGTTCAAAAACATCTTAAAAAGAAGAATAACTTCAAATGACTTTGTAAATGAAATTCGAAATCGGGGGGGAGTTGTGGGTGAACGAGTCTCATTCATAGACCCGTCTAGTACACATTATGATTTTAATTATCCATATGCAATTAAAATAGGAAATGATGTAACAATAACACCAAAGGTAACAATATTAGCTCATGATTATTCGTACTCTGTTTTAAATAAAGTCTATGGTATAATGCCGCAGAATTTTAGACCCACACAAATTGGAAATAATATTTTTATCGGTGAGGGCACTACAATTTTAATGGGAACAACTATTGGCGACAATGTCATTATTGGAGCTGGAGCTGTTGTGAGTGGAAATATTCCGTGCAACACCGTATGGGCGGGAAATCCAGCGAGACAAATTTGTACTTTGGATGAGTACAAAGAAAAACACTTGAATAGATATGAAGAGAGTGCCGTGTTATTAGCACAGCAAATTGTTGATCGTTTTCACAGAAAACCGACATATTCAGAGATGAAAATGTTCATAGGCTTGTTCGCACCTAGATCCGATGAGTATAAGAAGTATTTTGAGAGGCTGAATTCAAACTTGCAGGGAGTTCCTGAAAACGTTTGGAGAGTGGAACAGAAATATGATGATCTTGAGGATTTTTTGAAAAAAAATAAGATTGACTTTTAAAAGTTATTTGTCGAAGGGGGCTGAGGTATGAGTAAAAACCCTTTAGTAAGTATAATAGTTCCTGTATATAACGCGGAAAAGTATATCAAAAGACTATTAGATAGTTTAATCGCTCAGACTTGGAAAAATATAGAGATTATATGCGTAGATGATGAGTCCACTGATCAATCATTACAAATCATTAAAGACTATTGTAGATGTGAAAAGAGAATTAAATGCATTTCGCAGCGGAATAGTGGTGTTTCTGCTGCTCGCAATACAGGAATTAAAAATTCTAAGGGGGATTATATAGCTTTTGCTGACGCAGATGATTTCCTTGATTCATATATGATAGAAAAAATGGTTTTGACTTCACTTGAGAGTGGAGCAGATATAGTTAGTTGTGGATATTATCGATATGATCAGATAAAAAAATCACCTATGTTATGTCAATATAATGGAGTATTAGAACAAAAAAAGGCTATTATCAGTGTGCTTAATAATGATTTAATTGGTATGGCTGTATGGAATAAGCTATTTGATAGAAAATGCATTGAATCAATTGGGTTTTCAGTGAAATTGAAAATTAACGAAGATCGTTTATTTCTTGCGGAAGCTATCCTACAGGCAAATAAGATTTGCGTGATTAGTGATGTACTGTATTATTATTGTTTGAATTCTGGTTCAGTAACAGCGCAATCATTTAGCGAAAAACAGCTTGATGCCATTAAGGCAGTAAAGAAAATACAGGATATTGTTGTATTTGCTTACCCTGAATTGGAAGAATTATCAGAAGCGGCTGTTGCAAAAACCGTATATAATGTGCTTGTTTTATTATACCGTCGCGGTGATTCAGATGCTTTTGATTTGTTTCATGATAAATTGATTAAAATGATGAATAAAGTAGAACTACGAAGAGTTCGAAAGTATTTGTCACATTCTTTATATTTTCAATTTCTTGGTGTGCAATATTGTGAACCATTAATTAGAACGATAAAAAAGTTACATTAAGGAGGATAGGCGGTATGCGTATAGGAATCATTACGCCTTATGATTCGGCAAATTGTGGCGCTTTTTTGCAGGCATATGCCAGTAAGATTTTTCTCGAAAATCAAGGCCACAAGGTTTTTTTTATAAAATGGAGAACAGATAAAGAAAGAAAAAAAGAGTATTTTTTGCACTCATCAGGAATTAAAGCAAAATTGAGATTTTTGCAGAAATATTTCTTTTTACGAGAAAGATATTTTGTAATGGAATCTGCATTAAAAGCTTTTCAAGTAATAGATGAAGAAGAGTTAGCAAAATATAAGATTCATTGTTGTATTATTGGTAGCGACGAAGTCTGGAACATTAGAGTAGCACAGTTTCAGAATCCTATTTTTTACGGTAAATTTAATATTAAAAGTATGCCTTGTTTAGCGTATGCACCGAGCGCTGGGCAGGCTGAAAAACAGGATTTTGACAATTTTCCTGAAATAATCGAGTTATTCAATCGGATTAATATTATTGGAGTTCGTGATTTGAATACTGCTAATATTGTTCATAAAATCTTGAAAAGAAAAGTTCCTTTGGTTTGTGATCCTACTTGTTTATTAGAAATTGATAAATTTATGTTCCCAAAGGTTGATATTGGAATTGATAAATATATTTTAGTATATTCATATAGTGTGCCTAAAGAACATCAACAGTTCATTAAGTGCTATGCAAAAGACAACAAACTAAAAACGGTTGCAGTTTGTATGTCTCAAACGTGGTGTGATATAAATATTAATTGTAATCCTTTGGAATTTAACACGTATATTGCTAATGCCTCATGTGTTTATACAACAACATTTCATGGTAGTATTTTCACATTATTAAATCATAAAGCCTGTGCAATATACGCAGTTTCAAAAAAACTTAAGGATTTATTAATGTGGACTGGAAAAAATGATGTTATTGTTTATAAAGAAACGTCATATGACCAGTTTTCTAAATTATTAAACACTACTACTAATTATCTAAAATTTGAAGAAACACTTGCGGAATTCAGAAAAAGTTCTACGGAGTTATACATCTCCGGATTAAAAAAAATTGAGGACAGTATCCATCAGAAAGGTGAAAAATGTTAAAAGAAAAGATTCAAACGTTGATGAAATCTCAGATGTTGAGAAACGTGACGAAGATTTCATCTGGTACAATACTAGGTCAAGCAATTTCAATCGTCACATTGCCCATTTTCACTCGTTTATATGGTGCTACAGTTATTGGTTACTGGACATTATTTACATCTGTTGCTGTAATTGTTAATGCATTTTCGGATTTGGGTTTGTCAAACGCCATTATGATGGATGATGAAGGCGAACAGAGTGAAAAACTATTTTCAGTTATAACGACTATTTCATTTATTATTAGTCTTATTGTAGGAGTTGGGTATTTTGTCATTAAATCTGTTACACCCGATCCAAGTGGTTTACATCCGCTATTTTATTCGATTGTACTGTTTGTTTTGATATTCACACAGCAGCAAGTCAATGTATGTTATAATTGGTTAAACAAGAAAAAACAATATAATATATTGATGAAGAATCCGATTATAAATAATGTTTCAGTAGCAGTTATTGCTATTCCTTTGGGCTTAATGGGATTCACAAAATACGGATATTATATTGGTCTTGTGTTAGGTCAGGTATTTACACTTTTTCATATGAGAAGATACCTTCCACGTATATTTTTTGATTTTAAGTTTCGAGATCACTTCGATGTTATTCGAAGTCATTTGACTTATGTTAAATTTCAAATGCCAACATATTTGGTTGCCCAAGTTAAGAACCAAGCACCGGTATTTTTTATTCGTAGTTTCTTTGGAGTTGAAATACTTGGTTATTATTCAGTTTGTATGCGAGTTTTAAATATACCGGTAAACCTCTTAGCGTCATCTATAGGAAAAGTATATTATCAGACAGCGGCTGAAATGAAGAAAAAAGGGCAAGAGGTAGGAAATTTTACTTTCCGTAATATAAAGCGTGCTATGTATGTGGCAATAGCTCCAATGGTTGTTATTATGTCTTTTGGAGACATTGTATGTACGTTATTTTTGGGAAACGATTATGTTATAACAGGTAATCTTTCTAGAATTATTGTATTTATGACATTTTTCCAATTTCTTATGATGGCAACACAAGGAATTACAATTGTTTTAGAAAAACAGCAATATGCTTTGATATCAGGAATTGTGCAAATCATAGGTTATGTGGTTGGTCTTTCAATTGGTAAGTATGTTTTTTCAAGCTTATACATTGCAGTTGCTCTTATGACAGTTGTATTTTGTGTAATTCAAATTATTTATTTTAGCAAATTATTTAAAATTGCTGGTGTAAGCGTAACACTATATCTTAAACATGTGTTTAGTACCTTGGGATTAATTATTGTGATAACAGCAGTTATCAGAATTACACTAATAGCGTTAAATATCGTTCCAAATTTATAAAGGGAGGATAGCTATGGACAGATTATATATGGCTGCAAAAAGTATTTCAAATGATGTGAGAAGAAAAAGCGCTTCAGGTGGTATTTTTTTTGAGTTAGCAAAGCTTGTTTTGGATGAAAATGGAATTGTGTATGGGGCAGCATTTACAGAATCATGGGAAGTGCAGCATATAAGAGTATCTAAAGAGGAAGAACTTCCAAAATTACAGGGTTCTAAATATCCGCAAAGTACAATAGTTACTGTATTGGCCGATATAAAAAAAGATTTAAATGAAGGAAGAAGGGTATTGTTTTGCGGGACACCTTGTCAGGCAAACGCGGTGTTAGCCTATGTGGGATATTCCAATAGAGATAAATTACTATTATGCGACATTGTCTGCCATGGAGTGACGAACTTTCGATTATTTAAGGATTTTATCGAATTATTAGAAAAAAAACATGGACGAATCGCTGAGTTTAAATTTAGAAATAAAGAAGCTGGATGGAAAAAGCAGAAATGGTCAGCTGTATTTTATACCGGAAAAGAATGCATAGAAACAGAGGAAATTAATGCATTTCACAATTTATATAGTAAAAATCTAATACAAAGACCAAGTTGCTATAAGTGTCCGTTTACAACATTGGATAAAAAAACAGATATAACATTAGGTGATTTTTGGGGAATTGAGCGCCTTAACAGCAATATCGAAGATACATTAGGTGTAAGTTTAATTATTATACATAGCGATAAAGGACTTAAATATATTAATAAGTTAAATGACAAAATTACTACGATAGAGTGTTCTAAAGAGCAATGTTTACAACCACAACTTATATCGCCAACTGTGAAACCGACAGATTACGATAATTTCTGGAATGAATATGTGCGATGCGAACAGTTTATAACGGTTCTAAAGAAATATGGATACCCACCGGTTATGAGGCGTATAAAGAATAGAATTAAACATATCATAAGTAAAGAGGATTAATAGGATGGTCGGTTGTGTTAAAATGAGTCCAGAGGAATGCTGTGGTTGCGGTTTGTGTGCAGTTATATGCCCAGCTGGAGCTATTGAGATGAAAGTTGATGATTGTGGTTTCTCTTACCCTGTTGTACAACAGGATAAGTGCATAAGCTGTGGTATGTGCATTAAAAGATGTATCTTTAGCCTGAGCGAGAAAGAGGGATAAAATGCAAAGAATCAATAATATTGAACTGAAGTTTATTTGTGTTGAAATACTATCAGAGATTGATAGAGTTTGTGCAAAGTATGGACTCCACTATTTTGCAAATTTTGGTACACTTATAGGTGCAGTCAGGCATAAAGGATTTATTCCTTGGGATGATGATGTTGATGTTTGTATGCCAAGAAAGGATTATGAGCAATTTTTGGTCATAATGGAGAAAGAGTCGAAGTATCAAGTAATGCATGATGGCAATAGTGAAAACTATTATTTTAATTTTGCTCGAGTGTATAATCCTAAGACAATTTTGGAAATATCTGGTATAACGGAATTGAAAGATTTAGGCGTATTTGTAGATGTTTTTCCTTTAGACAATGTGCCAGAGAATGAAGAAGAACGTAAAAAGTTTTTTGCTGAAATTAATGAATTGAATGCTATGGTAACAATTTCTATGCCTGAAAGACTTAATAGAACGATTCCAATTAAGAAAAGAATTCGTACGATAATGCGTTTGGATAGGTTTGTGAAGTGTAAAATACTAGGACCTAAAAAACTTATTGAGCGTAGAAAAGCAGCAATGCTTCGATATGAAGGACAAACAGCCGTAATCTCTTGTATGTGCCCTCCGGATGATAGAATGACATTTGAAAGTGATATATATCAAGGGACGATAGAAATGCCATTTGAAAATCTAATGGTAAAAGTGCCTGTAAATTATGATACTATTTTGAGAAAATACTATGGAGATTATATGGAACTTCCTCCAGAAAATCAGAGAGTATCTGCACACCATTTTAAAGCGTTTTTTATTAAAGAATGAATCAAGTGTAGTTTGAGGATTTGAAAAACGAAAGATAAAGGGAGAAGGCTATTTTTAAGCTAGGTACAGTAACGCAAAAATAAGAGGTATACAGGTGAATTTCTGCTATAGCTATTATCTTTTCTTAGAATATTGTGCCGGGAAAAATAACAAGTCCTGTATTTGGAAAGCTGAGATGTTTAAATAACATGAATCTATACTAAGGCACAATTAATCCGGTCTTTTTGGAGGACATCCAGAAGATCGGATTGTGTTTGATTTTATGTTCATGAAAAAGAAAGAGAGGAAGTATATGAACAAGCAAGAAAGCGATGTTTTAAATGTGCTTTTGCTGGAGCCTTTTATTAATCAGAGAATTTTGGCGGAAGTATCAGGCCATTCATTGGGAGTAGTAAACCGTTCGATTAAGGAACTTATCAAAGCAGATTACCTAGATGAATCCATACGCCCGACAATGAAAGCAATAATGGAATTTAAACAAAAAAAACCACAACGTGCTGTTATTCTAGCTGCGGGATTTGGTATGCGAATGGTTCCCATCAATACCGAAATGCCAAAAGGTCTTCTGGAAGTCAATGGCGAGCCGTTAATCGAGCGTATTATCAAACAGCTTCATGAAGTGGGAATCAAGGAAATCTATGTTGTTGTAGGCTTCATGAAAGAAAAATACGAGTATTTGATTGATGAGTATGGTGTAGAACTGCTAGTGAATGCCGATTATGCTGCAAAAAATAATCTGCATTCGGTCAAACTTGTAATAGAGCATTTAGAGAATGCATACATTATTCCTTGTGATATTTGGTGTGATCGAAATCCATTCCATCAGCATGAACTATATTCATGGTATATGGTCAGCGATCTTGTAGACAACGACAGTAATGTCCGAGTTAACCGTAAAATGGAGCTGGTAACTGTACCAGAAAGTTCTGGCGGTAATGCAATGATAGGTATCTGCTACCTAGTAAAAGAGGATGCCGACACAGTTGCAAAACGTATTGAAGAACTATGCAAAAATCAGAGATACGATGGAGCATTCTGGGAGGAGGCACTTTATAATAAGGATCGGATGATAGTAGCAGCTCGTGTGGTTCATTCAGCAGATGTAGTGGAAATCAATACTTATGAGCAACTCCGGGAAATTGACAGCGATTCTAACCAGTTGAAAACAGATGCAATTCAGGTGATTTGTGAGACTCTGGATGCAAAGCCAGAAGCAGTTACAGATATTACGGTTCTTAAAAAAGGCATGACGAATCGTTCTTTCCTGTTTACCTGCAAAGGAAAAAAATATATCATGCGTATTCCGGGAGAGGGGACTGACCAGCTTATTAATCGTCGTCAGGAGGCGGCAGTTTATCAGGCTATTGATGGAAAGCATATTTGCGATGATATTGCGTATATCAATCCGGAAAATGGTTATAAAATCACGGAATTTCTGGAAGGCACAAGAGTATGCGACCCATTGAACTACGAAGATGTTAAGAAGTGTATGAAACGACTGCATGCGTTCCATGACTTGAAATTGAAAGTAAATCACGAGTTTGATATTTTCGACCAGATGGAGTTCTACGAAACACTGTGGGAGGGGATGCCTTCTGTTTATAAGGATTATGAAAAAACAAAAGCAAATGTTCTGTCGCTGAAGTCTTATATTGATGTACATGCTGGAGAAAAAGTCTTGACACATATTGATGCCGTGCCAGATAATTTCCTATTTGTTGAAAAAGATGGAAAAGAAGAAATCCGACTGATTGACTGGGAGTATGCAGGAATGCAAGATCCTCATGTGGATGTGGCAATGTTCTGTATTTATTCTCTTTATAATAAACGTCAGGTCGATCGCCTGATTGCAGCCTATTTTACGGAAGGCTGCAGTGATGAAACTAGGATCAAGATTTATTGCTACATTGCTGCTTGTGGTCTGTTGTGGAGTAACTGGTGCGAGTATAAGAGAAACCTCGGCGTAGAGTTTGGTGAGTATTCGCTTCGGCAGTATCGATATGCAAAAGACTATTATCGAATTGTTCAAGAGGAATTGAAAAAGCAAGGGGAGGAAGAATAAATGCCAAAAGTAGAAAGAGCTATTATTATGGCGGCAGGCTTAGGAAATCGAATGCACCCGGTGACGCTGACAACACCGAAACCGCTGGTTAAAGTGAATGGGGTGCGGATGATTGACACAGTCATTGATGGTCTGCATAAAAACGGAATTAATGAAATTTATGTTGTTGTCGGCTATCTGAAAGAACAGTTTGTGACACTTGAAGAGGAGTATCCTGGGGTTAAGCTGATTGAAAATCCATACTATGATACTTGCAACAACATCTCTTCACTTTATGTGGCACGAGAGTATATTGAGAATGCTATCATTCTTGATGGAGATCAGATTATTTATAATCCGGAAATCCTTGCACCGGAATTTGAACGCTCTGGTTATAACAGTGTTTGGACAGATGGTGAAACGGATGAGTGGCTTCAGACTGTCGAAAATGGCATTGTCACAGCCTGCAGCCGGACAGGTGGAAAAGGCGGATGGCAGCTGTACAGTATTTCCCGCTGGACTGCAGAGGATGGGAAAAAACTGAAAGAACATCTCGAAATTGAGTTTGAACAAAAAAAGAACCGACAGATCTACTGGGATGATGTGGCGATGTTTTGTTATCCGGAGGAGTATCAATTGGGTATCCGTCCTATGAATAAGGACGATATTATAGAGGTAGATAATCTGAGCGAACTAATTGCTCTGGATGCTAGTTACAAAAAATAAGTGGAGGATAAGTAAATGAATACGAAAAAAGAACATGGGAAAATAGACTGGATGATAACACTGGTGCCTTTGGCAATCGTAGTTGCATTATGTGTTCTATTCTTTTTTGCACCGGAGCAATCGAATGCCGTACTGAGCCAGATCCGTTTTTTCTTTGGTGATACCTTTGGTACATATTACTTGGTAATTGGATTGGGGATTTTCATCCTTTCTCTGTATATTGCCGGTTCTAAGTATGGTAACATCGTCCTTGGCGAGCAGAATGAGAAGCCGAAGTATTCCTTCTTTGCATGGGGCTCGATGATGTTCACCTGTGGTCTCGCAGCAGATATTTTGTTCTATTCGTTTTCCGAATGGGTGCTGTATGCGACTGATCCACATCTGGCAGAGATGGGAAGTATTCAGGATTGGGCAGGCGTGTATCCGCTGTTCCATTGGAGCTTTATTCCGTGGGGATTTTATTTGGTACTGGCCGTTGCATTTGGCTTTATGCTTCATGTAAGAAAAAGAAACCGTCAGAAGTATTCAGAGGCTTGCCGTCCGATCCTTGGAAAGCATACCGATGGCTGGGCAGGTCGCATTATTGACCTGTTAGCTGTGTTTGCACTTCTTGCCGGCACTGCTACAACATTTAGCGTGGCAACACCACTGATGGCAACGATTATTAGCGAGCTGTTCCATGTTGCTGTAAGTCGTACTGTAATCAACATTATTATTCTTCTGATTACCTGTGCGGTATATACATATTCTTTGCTGCATGGATTTAAGGGAATCAGCAAGCTGGCCAATATCTGTATTTATATGTTCTTTGGTCTGATTGCTTTTGTGCTGTTGTTTGGTGGAGAAACACGGTACATTATTGAAACTGGTTTTTCTTCTTTTGGCCGAATGGTACAGAACTTTGTTGATCTGTCTACGTTTACTGATCCGCTCCGCACATCGAATTTCCCACAGAACTGGACGATCTACTATTGGGCTTACTGGATGGTTTGGTGTGTGGCTGCGCCGTTCTTTATCGGCAGCATTTCTCGCGGTAGAACAGTACGTCAGACAATTCTTGGTGGTTACATATTTGGTGTTGGTTCTACATTGACAAGTTTTATCGTACTTGGGAACTATTCTATGGGAATGCAGGTCACTGGAAAGGCTGACTTTATTGCACAGTATCTGGAAAGCGGAGATTTGTATGGCATGATTGTTTCTATCATCAAAACGATGCCGGGCGCGCCTGTTATCATGGTAGTTGTTCTGTTGACGATGATTGCTTTCTATGCGACTTCTTTTGATTCGATTGCTTTGACGGCATCTTGTTACAGCTATCACACATTGAAAGATGATGAGCAGCCGAATAAAGGCATTCAGCTGATGTGGTGTATTCTGCTTATTTTGCTTCCGATTGCTTTGCTGTTTGCAGAAAGCTCCATGAACAATCTTCAGTCGGTGAGTATTGTTGCAGCTTTCCCGATTGGTGCGGTAATCGTGATGATTGCAGTCAGCTTTATGAAGGATGCTAAAAAATACATGGAAGAACTCGGTAACAAAAAATAATTTATGGTTTTATAATTTTAGACGAAAGAGAGAAATTAAGATGAACACAACATTACTTATCATGGCCGCCGGTATTGGCAGTCGCTTCGGAACAGGAATTAAGCAGTTGGAGCCAGTGGAAGATGCTGGACATATTATCATGGACTATTCAATCCATGATGCGATTGAAGCTGGATTCAACCATGTGGTATTCATTATCCGTAAGGATATCGAGAAGGAGTTCAAAGAGGTCATCGGAGATCGCATTGCCTCTATTTGCTCTTCTCATAATGTAACTGTTGACTATGCTTTCCAAGATATTAATGATATCCCGGGAACTCTGCCAGAAGGTCGGACAAAGCCGTGGGGAACCGGTCAGGCTGTGCTTGCAGCGAAGAAGGTCATCAAGACTCCGTTTATCGTCATCAATGCAGACGATTACTATGGAAAGGAAGGCTTCAAAGCCGTCCATGAGTATTTGGTGAATGGTGGCAAGTCCTGCATGGCTGGTTTCGTTCTGAAGAACACTCTGTCAGATAACGGTGGTGTGACTCGTGGTATCTGCAAGATGGATGAGAATGGAAACTTGACTGAGGTTGTGGAGACCAAGAACATCGTGAAGACCACAACCGGAGCAGAAGCAGACGGCGTGGCTGTGGATGTAAATTCTCTGGTTTCCATGAACATGTGGGGATTGACTCCGGAGTTTCTGGATGTATTGGAGGAAGGCTTCAAAGAGTTCTTTGAGAAAGAAGTTCCGGGCAATCCGCTGAAAGAAGAGTATTTGATCCCTATCTTCATCGGCGAACTGCTGGAGCAGGGAAAGATGTCAGTGAAGGTTCTGAAAACCAATGATACATGGTATGGCATGACCTACCATGAAGATGTCGCAGCAGTAAAGGACAGCTTTAAGAAGATGCTGGAGAACGGTATGTATAAAGCTGACCTGTTCAGTGATCTGTAAACTATGATGAAAGAAGCGACTGATCTGTTTGTGAAAATCTTAACAAACATCTTAACTGCATTGTATCAGCCGTGTGGATTCTCACTCCTTCTTTCCTTCCTCGCAATGTTTTTCTACCTGTATGCGTATAAACCTGCCGCAGCAGGTAAAGGATGGAAAAGTGCCATGGCGACATGGTATAAGGAATTCAAAGGAAGCGTGTTCTTTCGGAAATTGTTCTTACTGGCTTTCGTGACAAGCATGATAGTGTTTAAAATCCTGTTAAACCGTAACCTTTGGATGAACCCACTGTCCGATATCATGGGTGGCTGGGGCATCTGGGAGACAGTAAACGGCGAACAGAAGCTGACAACCGAGTGCATTGAGAACGTGATCATGATGATGCCGTTTTCAACAGTAGTGATGTGGACGTTTCAAGAGAAGACAGGAAACAGCTGGAAGAAGATTCTGTGGCAAAGCGGGAAGATAGCATTTTGTTTTTCGATAAGCATTGAGATGCTGCAATTATTGCTTCGTTTGGGAACATTCCAGCTATCAGACATCTTCTATAACACAGTAGGTGGAATGATTGGCGGATTGATGTATTGTGCAGTGATGAAGGCAAGAAAACGTCTGTAAAACTGGATGAAATTGTGATATACTGGGAGCGGAAGCTCCCTACGCTGCTCGGACAAATCAAAAATCTTTTTGATTAATCACACACCTCTCCGTGGTGAGCAGCAGGCAACGATCTATTATGATCGGCGAAGATGTGAGAAGAAAATATCGTAAAATATGATGGAGGAATCACATATGAATTTAGTACAACAATTTCAGAATCTATTTGATCCTTCTACGGCGTTGGGGGCATTTTTAATTAGCTTACTAGCGGGAGTTGTGTGTTCATTTTTGCTTGGTCGAAAATATCAAAAAAGAATTGACAAGAAAAATATTATTGAAGCTAAAAAAGCCAATTCAATTATTCAAGATGTTCGTAAAGCTGGTAAATCAGATTTAGCGGATGAAAAAGTAAAAAAGTCCAATAGCATAAAAGTCGGAACAGTAACTGGCACAATCAAACAGGATGTTGAAGAATAAGGAAATATACTATGCTGAAATATGCATTTGATAAAATAAAGGGATTATTCCGGAAAAACGGAAAACTGAATAGTATCGAAGTTGGTACTATGGAAAATGGAAACATATATCAGGATTCGATAGTTAAAATTGAAAATCCGGCAATAGCAATCAGCCATGTAAAAGATAATCCAGAGGATTTAAAAATAACATTAGATTCTATCTCGAATGCACTGCTAAAGCCAAGTAAAGCCCTACCGCAAGGTTACCAAGTTGTTGTGAATATGAAGGACGGAAAAGCCGATATACATAGTGAGCCGTTAAATGAAGAAGCGCGGGAGCGATATCCGCAGAAAGTAAAAGCAACGGCTAAAATTGTTATTCCTGTTGGCATGTCATTTCAAGAAGCATTAAATAGAGCTAGAATTTCGCAAACGCCTATCAATGTCGAAATGCTTGATATGCAAAAGATGATTGGAGATAATATTGATCCCTATCAGGAACAATTTCAAAAAGAATGGAGAGAAAGTAAATTTAAAATTGTTCCAGAAGAATTACCAGCGGGTATGAACTGTGTGATTGGAATCGATGGCATTCCATATAGATATAACACAGTTATGAGAATACAGCCAGTAGATCCAGATGCGGGCATAATTAAAATATCTAATGAAGAATACTCAACGGATTTTGTTTTAGCTTTGACGTATCATGTGGATACGAGAGCAACAGATTTCACATATCGATTTTCTGGAAAGTCTTGGAAAAGTATATATAAATTTTTGAATTTTATGAAGGCGGCAGTTCCAGGTAATAGACTGTTTGTTTGTGTGACAGAGCAAAAGCAAGATTTATTTAGTGTGAAACTGGATCGGATTTTGTTTGACGATGAATATGACAGCATCAATTATAATATTGATATTGCCAAAAGACTGCTAATGATTGAAAATCAATATGGGATTCAATTCCCAACGGACCAAGAGCTGTCCGATGAAGATATAGAATTAGTAGGATTTTTGTCTAATAGCATTATGAATAAACCAAGTGGCTTTACATGGGATGACTTTAATGCGACAGCAAATTTTCATGTAATAGAACCAGATGGAATAAATAGTGATGCTCGTTTAGAATTCAAAGAAGCAGTAAGTATTACAATATTAGGACAAAAAATTACTGACTTGCTTGTAAGTGTTGAGCTTGAGTCAGTTAGAATTGCTAATTTAGATAGCATAAAAGAAGCAGTCAAAACGCATAAAACCGAACAAATTCAAATTTCTCTAGTACCTGGAAATAGAGGAAATCATGGAACAAGAATTGTTCTGTTATAAAATCAATATATGCTTTTGGAATGTTTCAGATGCAATACTATACTTAAACAACTATAAAAGGAAAGAGGTTATCACATATGCCCAGAACGAAAGGCAGCAAAAACCGTCCCAAAACCAATATCACCAAAGACTACGCATCCCAGATTGCAAAGAAGCAGGAGTCTATCGCTTCCCTGAACACAGAGATCACTACCATTACTGCTAATATCGATGCTCTGAAAGCTGATCTGAAAGAGAAGAAGACTGCTCTGAAGAAGGCCGAAAAAGAAGTGGCAACGCTGGAAGCAAAAAAAGCAAAGGCAGACGCTAAGGCCGCTGAAGAAGCAAAGAAGGCTGAAGCTGAGAGTGTGGTTAAGAAGCTACTGGCAAGCGGCATGAGTACGGATGAAATACTTGAAAAATTGAAATAAACAAGAACCAAAGAAAAAATAAATGCCGTGTGGACAAACTGAACTCCAGGAGTTCACACGGTATATTTTGAAGGTAGTTATATAGTTTATAACGAAAATAAAAAGGAGTGTGAGAAAATGAACTTATCAAAAATACATCATATTGCAATTATCGTATCTGACTACGAAGCCGCAAAGGAGTTCTATGTAAACAAACTGGGATTCTCAATCATCAGAGAAAACTACCGCCCAGAGCGTAAAGACTGGAAGCTGGATCTGCGTGTTAATGAGCAAACAGAGCTGGAGATTTTCGCAGAGGAAAACCCGCCGAAACGTGTAAACCGCCCGGAGGCCTGTGGGCTGCGTCACCTTGCGTTCTGCGTGGATAGCGTGGAGCAGACAGTGAATGAGCTGATGGAGGTAGGAATTGAATGTGAGCCAATCCGTGTGGATGATTACACCGGCAAGAAGATGACTTTCTTCCATGACCCGGACGGACTGCCGCTGGAGCTGCATGAGTAAAATGAAGAAAACAAGAAAACCAGGCGGTGGCCGGAAGAAGCTGAAGCCGGAGTATGATGCCGGGAAGAATCTGAAAAAGCAGATGGAAAGTGCTGTGGCGCTTTATGATTCTGAGATGTCCTTGCAGGCCATCGGCGATGCCCTGAACCTAAATCCTATCAAAGTCCGGAAGCTCCTCATCACAGCCGGTGTGTATGAATCAGATGTGGCAGAGAAAGTAAAAAACACTTTTGAAGAATACCGTGAAACACAAGACTACAAAACCTCCATCATCTCAACCGCAAAGGCACTTAACCTTTCCAAAAACTGACTTATCCATTGAAAACGATTTACAGTAAAGAAGCAAGAGTACAGATTCGCAAAGTGCTGAGAAGCTGGAATTTCTTTGATACGAAAGAAACGGTTACTGGTTTCTCTAATACTGGCGGCTTTGGAATCGACGGCAGTTTATCGACCGTTATCGGTGCAGCTCTTTGCCATGGCATACAGACTTTATGATAGTTGTAGCAGTGAAAAACAGTTGTATGTGGTTCATGGAGCTAATCATGCAGAGAACTTCTCTTGCTGGAAATGATAGATGAGAGCATTTTACTTTATTCAAATTATGGAGGTGTGCTCATGAGAAGCAAAAGAATACCTGCCGAAGAACAATACCGTCTCATCATGGAATGCCGTCAAAGTGGATTGACGGATCATCAATGGTGTGTGGAACATGATATCAAGCCAGGAACTTTTTACAACTGGGTAAAAAGACTGCGTCAGAAAGGTTGTGTGGATCTGCCGGCGTCAACTGGACGTGCCTATCGTGCACCAGAAAGCCAGGAAATTGTCAGAGTGGATTTTCATGATACTGACCCGATTCCTTATGAACAGCCATTAAATATAATTCCGGCAGCTACGGAAAGAAATAACCTTTCTGTAGCAGAGCCAATGAATCTGTCTGTAGGAAGCTTTCATCTAACAATACCAAATGGAACAGATCCTCAGCTTCTGGCTCAAACGCTTCGCATTGTGAAGGAGTTGGAATGTTAGGGGATATCACAGCCGCCGATGAAATCTATATCGTAACAGGCAGAACGGATATGCGGAAATCCATTGACGGGCTGTGTGCTGTTGTAGAGGATCAACTCCATATGGATCCAAGGCGAAGTGCCCTGTATCTCTTCTGTGGAAAACGTTGTGACAGGATCAAAGCTTTGCTCTGGGAGTCTGACGGATTTGTGCTGCTGTATAAACGTATGGAAGTCCAGGACAGATTCCGCTGGCCCAGAAATCAATTGGAAGTAAAGCAGCTGACCTGGCAGCAGTTCGACTGGCTCATGTCCGGTCTTGAAATTGAACAGCCAAAAGCATTCAAACCTACGGAATGATCATGTAAGGCCTCTATGCCAACCAACAAAAATGCTGGGCTTTCCGCACACGGTATCATGCCTGTAATACCTTATAAATACTGAGTTTTCTGCTTCTTTTTCATTACTTTTTATGGTATAATGAGAGCAGTGGAAAAGGAGCAGAAAACATATGGCTGGTAATTCAAAAGATTCAAAAATCCTTGCGTACAAGGACATGGTCAACCAACTGAATAAGACGATATCCGCACAGACAGAACGGATCCAGTCTTTACAAAAAATATTGGAAGCAGACCGTCTGGAAAAAGAAAACCTCCGTCAGCAGATTGAATATCTCACGAAGAAACTTTTTGGTACTTCCAGTGAAAAACGGAAAGATATCGATGGCCAGCTGAATCTTTTTGATGAAGCCGAGCAGGAAGCAGATCCGACATGGGAACAGGAACTTCCTGATGACATCACTGTTCCGGAACATAAGAGAAAAGCAAGACGGACCCATGCTGATCTCTTTAAAAATGTTCCTTCCTGCGACGAGATCATTTCTCTTCCGGAGGAGGAGCGAAACTGTCCAACCTGCGGAACGCAGATGGAATGTATTGGGAAAGAATTCGTCCGCCATGAATTTCGTTTTACCCCGGCCAAGGGAAAAGTAGTAAATATCTATCGTGAAACCTATAAATGCCCGGAGTGTGCCATATCAGAGGAACATCCGGATGATCAGACATTTGTCAAAGCTCCTGTTCAGGAACCATTGATCCCGGAAAGTTATGCATCGGAATCCGTTGTCGGATGGGCAATGCACCAGAAGTACCAGAATGGTCTGCCGTTAAACCGGCAGGAAGAGGACTGGAAGCAACTGGGTGTCCCATTAAGCCGGGCTACGCTTGCTAACTGGATCATTTACTGTGCCGAGAATTATCTCCGTCATGTTTATGATTATTTTCACCGTCAGTTACGGATGCGTAAATATCTGATGGCAGATGAAACCCGGGTTCAGGTACTGAATGAGCCGGAGCGTAATCCTGAAACGGATTCCTGGATGTGGCTCTTCCGCAGTGGAGAAGATGGACTTCCGCCGATCCTGCTCTACCATTACACAGAGACAAGGGCAAAGTTCCATGCAGCATCTTTCCTACAGGGGTTCAGCGGATATCTGGAGACGGATGGATACCAGGGTTATAATAATCTGCCGGATATCAAACGCTGCTCTTGCTGGGCACATGTGAGACGTTACTTCACAGATGCCATACCGAAAGGGAAAGAGTATGATTACAGCCTTCCGGCAGTGCAGGGAGTACAGTTCTGTTCCAAGCTGTTTGATTGTGAGCGGTACTCAAAAGCAAAAAATCACACTGCGGAGCAGAGAAAACAATTTCGTCTTGAAAAGGAGAAGCCAATACTGGAGGCATTCTGGAATTGGCTGGATCAACAGCGCCCAAACAAAGGAACCCGTTTGGCGAAAGCGGTGAACTATGCCCAAAATCGGAAAGACACCCTGATGACTTATCTGGAAGACGGTCATTGCAGTTTGTCCAATAATCTTAGCGAGAATGCAATCAGGCCATTCACTGTCGGCCGGAAGAACTGGCTGTTCAGTGCCAGTCCGAAAGGAGCTGCCTCCAGTGCTATTGTGTATACAATGGTTGAGATGGCAAAAGCGAATGATCTGAATACCTAT
>ERZ772954.486-NODE-486-length-39700-cov-17.513507_pt1 | contig 39700 bp, 35 predicted proteins | sample MGYA00580684_ERZ772954 | MGnify/ENA primary metagenome ERZ772954 (study PRJEB29015, sample SAMEA2737654) | human gut metagenome | biome: human gut; feature: human-associated habitat; material: faeces | place: China | collected 2012 ...
GTAAATACATCCGTAAGGAGCGTTATGCCGGAGCAATGCAGAGAAGCTTCTATGTTGGCGAGTATGTAACACAGGAAGACATCAAAGCAAAATATGAGAATGGTATTTTGAGACTGTCCGTGCCGAAGAAAGAGGCAAAACCAGTCGAAACAAAGAAGACCATCGCAATTGAAGGATAATCTGATTTCGGTTTTGGAATCTCAGGTAAAGTGAAAAGAGGAGCGAAAGCTCCTTTTTTCATGTCAAAAATCAGGTTGCAAACGATAATACTTGCATAATAAGAGGAGTAGCTCTATAATCTTAAATAAGAAACCCTACTATTTTACTAGGATAATAAAAATAAGTTTTCCAGCAAAAAGTATAGAAAATAAGAAAGGGGCAGATTATGAAAGTATTTTGGGGAATTTTAATTCCGTTTTTCGGAACATCATTAGGAGCAGCGTGTGTATTTCTTATGAAGGAGACACTTAGTGATAAGGTGCAGCGGGCGCTGACAGGATTTGCAGCAGGGGTGATGGTTGCGGCATCCGTCTGGAGTCTTCTGATTCCGGCAATCGAGCAATCAGAAAATCTGGGTGCATTTTCTTTTCTTCCGGCATTTATCGGATTCTGGCTGGGCATTCTTTTTCTATTGGCATTGGATCATATCATTCCGCATCTTCATATGAATAGTGAGCAGGCTGAGGGACCGAGAAGTCAGTTGAGACGTACAACAATGATGGTGTTGGCGGTGACTCTGCATAACATTCCGGAAGGTATGGCTGTCGGTGTAATATACGCAGGTTTTCTGGCTGGAGATATGCAGATTACAGCGGCAAGTGCACTTGCGTTATCACTTGGTATTGCGATTCAGAACTTTCCGGAAGGAGCGATTATCTCCCTGCCACTTCGGGCAGAAGGAGAAAAGAAAAGCAAGGCATTTCTCGGCGGAGTTCTTTCAGGTGTTGTAGAGCCGATCGGAGCTGTACTGACACTGGCTGCGGCACAGTTGATTCTGCCAGCGCTTCCTTATTTACTCAGTTTTGCTGCCGGAGCGATGCTCTATGTAGTGATCGAAGAGATGATACCGGAAATGTCACAGGGAAAGCATTCGAATATAGGAACGCTCTTTTTTGCTGTGGGATTCAGCATTATGATGATGCTGGATGTAGCGTTGGGATAACAAATTTACAAACATAGAAATAATTTGGATACAAGGTGTCAGGCACCATTATTCCGTATCCTTAATAAAATAAGCATAAAGACAGGGGTTGAGTTCTCTCATGGAAGAAGGGAGGATGGCAACCCCTAAACCATGTTTGGCCAAAGTTATGGCGGTTCTGTCATAGAGCGCTTTACCGGTTTCGGTTAGAGTAATTTGTGTTATACTTGGAGTCAGGGAAAGAAAGCAAAAAAGGAATGAAAGTATGAAACGAATTGATTTTGAACACGGAACAATTACAGGAAATATTTTAGGCGCGGCATTACCGATGCTGGTGGCACAGATATTGAGTCTTTTGTATAATATCGTGGATCGAATTTACATTGCCAGAATTCCGAAAGTCGGAACAACAGCACTTGGAGCTGTGGGCTTATGTTTTCCAATTATTGTGATTATCACAGCATTCTGTAACTTGTTCGGAAGTGGCGGCGCCCCTTTATTTTCCATTAATAGAGGAAAAGGAAATACCAAAAAAGCTGAAACAATTATGAATACATCATTTTCAATGATGTGCATTTGCGGAGTGGTATTGACGGTAATCGGCATGATGTCTGCAAGTCCGATACTGGTATTATTTGGTGCATCAGAGGAAGGGTTATCTTATGCGTATCCATATATGATGATTTATCTGATAGGAACAGTGCCATCCATGATTGCAACAGGAATGAATCCTTTTATTAATGCACAAGGTTATGCTACATCAGGCATGCTGTCTGTAACAATCGGAGCAGTTGCCAATTTAATTTTAGATCCATTATTTATATTTGGATTGCATTTAGGAATAAAAGGAGCTGCAATTGCAACGATTATTTCACAGACTTTATCAGCAGCATATGTATTTTATTTTTTAAGAAAAAAATCGGAGATAAAAGTTCGAATGCTCTCCAAGGCGGAATGGAAAGTATGTGGAACAGATGCAAAAAATATCGTGAGTCTTGGTAGTGCAGGATTTATTATGCAGCTGACAAATAGTGTAGTAACAATATGTTGTAACAGTGTGCTGTCAGGTATCGGAGGAGATGTTTATATATCAGTGATGACAATTGTATCAAGCATCCGGCAGATGGTAGAGACACCGATTTATGCTATGAATGAAGGAAGCTCTCCAATTTTAAGCTACAATTATGGAGCACAGCGTCCAAAACGTGTTAGAAAAGCAATTAGAGTAATGACTTGCATGATTCTTATTTATACGGCAATCATGTGGAGTGTGATTATTTTTGCACCGGAATTTTTGATCGGAATTTTCAGTTCGGATAAAGAATTACTGGTAGATGCAGTAGAAGCATTGAAGTTGTATTTTGCAGCATTTATATTTATGGATCTGCAATATATTGGACAGACGGTATTTAAATCATTAAATAAAAAGAAACAGGCAATCTTCTTTTCGTTACTTAGAAAAGTATTTATAGTCGTGCCATTAACATATTTGTTTCCATATACATTTCACATGGGAACAAGAGGTGTGTTTTTAGCAGAACCGATATCAAATGTAATCGGAGGAAGTTTGTGTTTTATTACAATGCTGGCAATTGTGATGCCGGAGTTAAAGAGAATGAAGAAGGAAAATTAAAAAAATTAGCACTCACCTCTTGACTCGGCTGAAAACTGCGTGCTATATAATAAATAGAACAAAACAAAAGGCAACAAAGTTAGTTAGCATTGAAAGGAGAAATGACTTATGATGATGCCTAGTATTTTTGGAGAAAACTTATTTGATGATGATTGGATGAACTTCCCATTTGAGCAGGACTTCTGGGGAAAGAAGAATCCGTTATACGGTAAACACGCTAAGAACATGATGAAGACAGATATCCGTGAGCATGACGCAGGATATGAAGTAGATATCGATCTTCCTGGATTCAAGAAAGATGAGATCAGCATTGAGCTTGAGAATGGTTATCTGACCGTATCAGCTGCTAAGGGTCTTGACAAGGATGAGGAAGACAAGAAAGGTAAATACATCCGTAAGGAGCGTTATGCCGGAGCAATGCAGAGAAGCTTCTATGTAGGTGAGAACCTTACACAGGAAGATATCAAAGCAAAATATGAGAATGGTATTCTGAGACTGTCAGTGCCGAAGAAAGAGGCAAAACCAGTTGAGACAAAGAAAACAATCGCAATTGAAGGATGATTTGAACACTGATGTGAGTCAGGTGTCAAATGTCGAAGGGGCTTATGTAAGCCCCTTCTTTTTGTGCGTAAATCTATTTATACGTGTATAAAACATATTTTTTCAGTACAAAAACGTTCATAAATTCGGTCGTAAATATTTACGATTGTTTTTATGAACGTTTTTGTATATAATAGAATCAATAGGATTGGAAAGGATGTGGGTGATATGCGTGAAACACGAACATTAGAATTCAAGGAAACGATTACAAATACTTTTTTGAAAACAGTAAGTGCCTTTTCGAATTATGATGGAGGAACCATTGTCTTTGGGATTGATGACGATGGAAAGATCAAAGGGTTAGCAGATGCTAAGCAATCGTGTCTGGATATTGAAAATAAAATAAACGACAGCATTTCTCCACAACCGAATTATACACTTGAGATACAGAATAATGATCAGACAATAAAACTTACTGTAAAAAGTGGACTTCAAAAGCCGTATTTATACAAATCAAAAGCATACAAACGAAATGATACAGCAACGATAGAAGTCGATACACTAGAATTTTCAAGACTTATTTTAGAAGGGCAAAATATCAGATTTGAAGAACTGACATGTAAAGACCAGGAGTTATCTTTTGAAGTGTTGCATCGCAAATTATCAGAAAACATTCAGATTGAAAGTTTTAGCAAGGATACATTGAAAACACTGAACTTATATGATAATGACAATGGTTACAATAATGCAGCAGGGCTGTTAGCAGATAAAAATCATTTTCCAGGAATTGATATGGTAAAATTCGGTGAAAATATCAGTATCATTCAAAAAAGATCAACATTTGAAAATATATCTGTATTAGAAGAATATGATAAGTCAGTAAATGTGTTTAGAGATTATTATCAATATGAAGTAATTCAAGGAATTGAAAGGAAAAAGGTCGAGAAGATTCCGGAAGCTGCGTTTAGAGAGGCGATTGCTAATGCATTGATTCACAGGGCCTGGGATGTAGAAGCACAGATCAGGGTATTGATGTTTGATGACAGGATTGAAGTTATTTCTCCTGGAGGTTTGCCATCCGGAATAACAAGGGAAGAATATTTGTCTGGTAAACTTTCTGTTTTAAGAAACCGGAATCTTGCCAATGTATTTTATCGTTTAGGTTTTGTTGAGATATTCGGAACCGGAATCACACGAATAAAACAACTGTATGAAGAAGGATTGATGAAACCAGAATTTGAAGTATCAGAGAATACGATTAAGATTGTACTTCCATTATTTGCAAAGAACATGAATCTTTCAGAGGATGAAAAGATGATTTATCGGATTCTTAGCCGAACAATGCTGAAACCAGTGAGTGAAATCATACCGTATGTACCGTTTGGTAAATCAAAGACGACAAAGCTGTTGAAAGAGATGGAACAAAAAGGTGTTATAGATATCCAAGGGCGAGGAAGAGGTACGAAATATATAATAAGATAAATATGAATCATAAACGCACAAAAAATCAGCCGTAAATATTTACGACTGATTTTTGCGCATTTATAATTCATTTGCAGTTTATTCAGTTTCAGCTTTGATTCCCTGCTCGAAAATCTCAACAGCTTTTTCATTCGGTTCGGCAGTAAGATTAGCCACAACGACAGCAATCAAAAGACTTGCGAAGAATCCAGGGATGATCTCGAAGATACCTGTGGCATCTGTCATTCCTGTCAGCAGCCATCCAAGATCTACAACGAATCCGGAGATTACACCTGCTACAGCGCCCTGGTAGTTAAAGCGTTTCCAGAACAGAGACAGCAGGATTGTAGGTCCGAAGGAAGCACCGAAAGCGCCCCATGCATTTTCAACCATATCCATAATAGCCTGAGCACCGCTTCCCTTGGAGTTCGCGATACCGAAAGCAATCAGGGAGAGGATCAGTACGAGGATACGTCCAACCATCAGTGTCTCTTTTTCAGAAGCATTTTTTCTGAAGAAAGGCTTGTACAGATCCGCTGTGAAGGAGCTGGATGCTACCAACAGCTGGGAATCTGCTGTGGAGATTGAAGCGGCAATGATCGCTGCAAGCAGAAGTCCACAGATGCCGGCAGGGAAGAACTTTCTGGCCATAGCAATGAAAACAAGTTTCTGATTTCCCTGAGTAAGCAGTTCCGCACCCATAACCATTCTTCCAAAGTAAGCAATCAGAACAGCAGAGAACAGTGAGATGATTACCCATACGATAGCTACGATAGAAGATTTCTTGATCATGGATGGTTTCTCGATAGACATAAAACGTACCAGGATATGTGGCATACCGAAGTATCCTAATCCCCATCCAAGTCCGCTGACAATATCCTGCCAGCTGGCATCAAAGATACCGCCTCCGAAAGCACACTGTGTTACAGCGCCTGTAGCGGCATCAGTATACTCATATACCGTAGTAAGAGCAGTAGGATCCAACAGATCACTGTGACCGATACAGACTACAAGAGGTACAAGCATCAGTGCAAGCATCATCAGTAATCCCTGGAAGAAGTCTGTCCAGCAAACAGCAGTAAAGCCACCAAAGAAAGTGTAGGCAACAATGATCAGCAAGAATGCGAACATAGCAATCTTAGGAGAAACTGTTGGGAACAAAGTTGTAAATACGGAAGTACCGGCTACCAGTGCAGATGCTACATAAATGGTATATGCAAACAGGAAGATCAGTGCACATGTCAACTGCAGTGATCTGGAGTCTGTTGCAAAACGATTTGTCAGATACTGTGGTAATGTGATCGCATCATCTGCAGCTTTAGAGAATGTACGCAGACGTTTTGCGCACAGAATCCAGTTGGCAGCTGTACCTAATGCAAGACCAATACCAATCCACATCTGTCCGAAACCGAAAGCTAAGATCGATCCCGGAAGCCCCATCAGCAGCCATGCAGACATATCGGATGCCTGTGCGGACAGTGCTGTTACCCAAGGTCCCATGGATCTTCCACCAAGGAAGAAGTCCTCGGAGTTCTTATTGGTACCGTTAAAGTAAAATACTAACGCTACGCCAAGCAAAATGGCGAAATACGCAATAAAAGTAATGATTTCCCAATTCATATTCTTTTATCCTTTCCTTATATTATTTTATATGATGATATCGGGCAGGATTGTAAGAAGGCATAGCATTTATACAATCCATAGGTATCAAAATCATAACTGAAGGCGTTTTTAACCCACAATAACATTTAATTTACCGCAATTGGACGGATATTGTCAATAGTTTGAGGAAAATACGTTGTTGCCCGGTATTTTTCATGTTTTGCGGTTAGTTAAAGCGAACAGATTATTTTTTAACAAATTATGTAAAAATCACGAAATATTGATGGAATATCGCGTGGTATTGTGAGATAATAGAAAAGTAAGAGTTGTGTTCTAAAAAATAGAAAACGAGGTAGAACAGCATGAAACTGATCAAAGAAAAGAAGATCTATACAGGGGATGGTATGATTGAAAATGGTTATATCCGCTTCGATGAGAAGATTGAAGAAGTCGGAGATATGACAGGATTTGAGCCGAAAGAAGATGATCTTGAGGTGAACTGTGCTGGAACGATGGTGGTTCCGGGATTTATCGATATTCATAGCCATGGTGGTTATGGAAAAGATAATATGGATGCTACACCGGATGAGATTGATGAGATGGTTAAGCAGATGACAAAGCAGGAGGGAATCACAACTTACTTCTGTACAACTATGACTCAGACCTATGAGAACATCGAGAAAGCAATGCAGAATATTCATGATGCGGCACAGAAGAACCCGGTGATCAAAGGAATCCACGTAGAGGGACCATTTATCTCAACTGTGTTTAAGGGAGCACAAGATCCTTCTTATATTAAGAAACCAGATGAAAACACACTGGAAAAATGGAATGAGATCAGTGGTGGACTGATCCGTATTGTTACTTATGCACCAGAAGAGGCTGATCCGTCATTTGAGACATGGTGCAAGGAAAATGGAGTTGTCTTAAGCGCAGGACATTCGAATGCATTATACGGGGAATTGAATGCAAGCGGAGCAACACATGTGACTCATCTTTACAATGCACAGCGAGGACTGAATCACAGAGAGCCGGGGGTAACAGGATATGGTATGCTGGCAGAAGGGATACACGCAGAGCTAATCTGTGACGGAAAGCATATTGTACCGGATATGGTGAAACTCGCATGCAAAGTAAGAGGGTATGATGGAATCGAGCTGATCACAGACTCTATGCGTGCGAAAGGAATGCCGGAAGGAAAGAGCGAATTGGGCGGACAGGTCGTAATCGTAAAAGATGGTATGGCAAAACTGGAAGACGGAACGATCGCAGGAAGTATCCTTACATACATTCAGGCATTTAAAAATGTTATGGAATTTACAGGAGCTACTGTTGAAGAAGCGGTTAAGATGACATCCGGAAACCAGGCGAAGGAATTTGGACTTGAGACCAAGGGTGCAATCGCAGTTGGAAAAGATGCAGATATGGTTGTATTAAATGATGCGTTTGATTTAGTACAGACAATCAGCTATGGTAAACTCGCATAAGGAATAAGAAGTTATAAAATATATTTACTGAAGCAGGAAGCAAATAGATTTGATCTATGAAAATATGGGGTGGCTTCCAAAGCACTCGATATAAATATAATGAAATGAGAGGGTATTAAACATGGAAGTAATTGTAAAGAAGAATTATGAAGAGATGAGCAAGGCAGCGGCAACATTGTTTGCAGCAGAGATTATGGAGAATCCAAAGACAATCCTTGGAATGGCAACAGGATCTACACCGGTTGGTCTGTACAAAGAGCTTGTTAAGATGTATGAGGCGGGAGATCTTGATTTCTCTCAGGTTACTACATTCAACCTGGATGAGTATATCGGGCTGGCACCGGAGCATGATCAGAGCTATCATTATTTCATGAATGACAATCTTTTCGATCATGTAAATATCAACAAAGAGAATGTACATGTACCGGATGGGGTTGGATTTGAAGCTGGAGAGGCAGGAAAAGCATATGAAGAGCTGATGGCAAAGACAGGACAGGTAGAAATCCAGCTGCTTGGACTTGGATGCAATGGACATATCGGATTCAACGAGCCGGCAGATGAGTTTACAAAAGTAACAGGTGAGATCGACCTGACAGACAGCACAATTGAAGCGAATAAGCGTTTCTTTGAGAAGAAAGAAGATGTGCCGAGAAAAGCTGTTTCTATGGGGATCGGAACAATTATGCGTGCAAAGAAGATCGTACTTCTTGTAAACGGAGAGAATAAAGCAGAGATCCTGAAAGAAGTAGTAAACGGACCGGTTACACCAAAGGTACCTGGAAGTATCTTACAGTTCCATCCACATGTAACAGTGATCTGTGACGAAGAGGCAGCAAAGTACCTGTAAAATGCCTGTAAGAGGTCCTTAACTGACATACGGTTAACGCTTAATAGCAGCTTGTGTCCAGAGAGACTTCTTAGTAAACGATAAGAACCATGAAGAAGCTGCCAACGGCAGCTTCTTCTAATATATAAAATTCTTGTAACTATTCAGAGCCAACCTCCAAAATGCTATGCATTTCGGAGGTGTGGCGTATCCGCCAAATAAAATTTCAAAAACAGTCTAAAAAATGCAAGCATTTTACACCTTTTTTTGAAATTTTGCTTGGCTCTGAACAGTTACAAATTCTTAATTATTGAAGGAAAACAGAACAGATGAAAACAACAATATTAGAAGCATGCACAGATTGTGTACAATCAGCGATCAATGCGCAGAAAGGTGGCGCAGACCGAATCGAGCTTTGTAGTAATCTTGTGATCGGAGGACTTACTCCGGGAAAAGCATTATTTGATCTTGTAAAAAAATATACGAATATCAAGACAAGAGTTCTTCTTCGTCCAAGATATGGAGATTATTGTTATGACCAGTATGAGTTTGAACAGCTAAAAGAGGAAGTTCAGATGTACTGTGAGATGGGAGCTGATGGAGTTGTCATCGGAATGCTCAATCCGGATGGTACGTTGGATACAGAGCATATGGCAGAGCTTATTAAGGCAGCAGGAAATAAAGAGAAAGCGCTTCACCGTGCATTTGATGTCTGCATAGATCCGATGAAAGCACTCGAAGAAGCCATTGAACTTGGATTTGATACGATTCTGACAAGTGGACAGAAGGAAACAGCATGGGAAGGAAGAGAGATGCTGAAAGCACTTCAGGAAAAAAGCGCAGGAAGAATAGAAATCCTTGCCGCAAGTGGGATTGGTGCAGAATCAATAGAAAAGCTTCTTCCATATACTGGAATTACTTCTTATCATATGTCTGGAAAAATCGTAGTGGACAGTGCGATGAAATATAGAAAAGAAGGAATAGGACTTGGATTGTCAGAGCGTGGAGATTATGCGCTCTGGCAGACTTCGGAAGAAGAAATCGTGAAAGCAGTAAAGGTTTTAAAAACAATAGATTAACTTCAACAGACGTGTCTTGCACAGCTTGAAAAAAACAGTTATACTCATAGACAAAGGTAAAAACAGTAACAATTTTAACAGGAGAAAGCGGATTATGATCAAAGTAATAGCAAGTGATATGGATGGAACACTTCTTGGAGACAATCATAAAGTAGCACCGGAGACAGTAGAAGCGATCCGTGAAGCACAGGCGGCGGGAATCCGCTTTATGATAGCAACCGGAAGAAGTTATAATGGAGCAATGGAAGAATTAAAAGATCTGGATCTTGGCTGTGATTTTATTGTGGGCTCAGGCGCAGAGGTACGCAACCCAAAGGGTGAAATTCTAAAAAGCATAGGATTTACATATGAGGTCTGCAATGAGGTGGCAAAGGTATTGGAAGAATATCCAATCTCGGTATTGTATTGTGCCGGACCTTATGAGTATCGTGTGGGAACACCGGAGGAAGTAGAGGAGAGTATTGTTCGTCAGATTCAGTTGTTCCATTTATCTGAGTGCAGAGACCAAATAGAGCAGTCAGAACTTTATAAGCGAGTGAAGGCAAGTTCAAGACGAATCGATTCTGTGGACGAATTAGAGAAACAGGGAATTATAATCCATAAGATTTTCCTTTTTACAGGCGATCTGGAGATGCTTGATAAGATCAAGCGCAGACTGATGCAGAATCTGGAGCTCGCAGTTGCGTCTTCCTTCTATAATAATCTGGAAATCACGGTAAAAGGAGCGGAGAAAGGACCTGCGATTCAGGAATATATTGAATCTTTAGGTTATACAAAAGATGAAGTGATGGTATTTGGTGACAGCCTGAATGATTACTCTATGTTGTCTATGGATTTTGGCGCAACTGTTGCGATGGAAAATGCAGATGATGAAGTGAAGCAGGTTTCAAAATATGTTACAAAGTCAAATGAAGACTTAGGGGTGGCATATACCATTCATGAACTGTTGAAAAAGCAGGGGAAAATCAATTCAGATTGTGAATAACTTTTCAAAAAATGAAACTGTATGTTGATAACACAAAATGAAAGCGAGGCAATTAAGATGGATGCAAGACAGAAAAGAAACAAAGTACTTGGAGAACGTGTGGTGAAAGCGCTTGAATCCAGAAATATGGATGCTTATTATGCTGAGACAAAGGAAGAAGCAGTGAAGAAAGCACTGGAGTGGATTCCGGAAGGAAGCACGATTAATATGGGAGGTTCCTCTTCTGTTCGTGAGTGTGGATTGATTGATGCAATCTGTTCCGGAAATTATAATTTCTGTGACAGAGATAAAGCATCTACACAGGAAGAGAAACAGAAAATCGCGAGAGCAGCTTTTTCCTGCGACTGGTTCCTCGGAAGCGTGAATGCGATGAGTGAGGACGGTGTCTTCATTAATATTGACGGAAATGCAAACCGTGTGGCAGCATATGCATTTGGACCAAAGAATGTACTTTTAATTGTTGGTATGAACAAAGTTGTAAAGACACAGGAAGATGCAATGAGCAGGGCGAGAAATGAAGCTGCACCTGTAAATGCACAGCGTTTTGGAATTGATACACCATGTTCCAAGGCTGGAAGCTGCTTTGACTGTAAGAGTCCAGAATGTATCTGCTGTCAGATATTGGTGACAAGATTCAGTCGTCAAAAGGGGCGCTTTAAAATTATCCTTGTAGACGAGAATCTTGGCTTTTAGAGAATAGAATAAGTGGGGGAAAACAAATGGGAAGAAACGTAAAAAAGCCGGTACGCCGCAGAGGGGCAAAACGGCAGGCAGAGAGAAGAGGCGGGCGAAAGAAAAAACGTGTTGCATTTGATGTAGTAACAACGACGATTTTGATCGTGGCAATCTGTGTTTTTGCATTTTCACTTTTTCAGTTGGTTAAAATGCTGATACCGTACTATTCCGGTGGAAAAGAGTACGACAAACTCAAAGATAAAGCAATTACGATAGAGACTACGAAGGATTCAGAGGACACCTCGGAAGCTCGATTTAAGGTGGATTTTGATGTACTCTTGCAGGAAAATCCGGATACTGTTGCATGGATCCGTTTTGATGAACCGTCGATCATTAGTTATCCGGTTGTGAAAAGTGCGGATAATAAGGAATACCTTACAAAGACATTTACGGAAAGTGATAATAAGCTTGGTGCTATTTTCATGGATATGAGAAATACAAGTGATTTCTCAGACAAGAATACAATGATTTATGGTCATAATATGAAAATAGGCGGAGAGATGTTTTCGCAGCTGAAAGAGTATGAGGAAGAATCTTTCTATAAAGAACATCCGAATTTCTATATTTATACACCGGATGGAAAAACAAGGACTTATACCGTGTTTTCAGCAGCTGTTGTGAAGGATACTGCAGATCAGTATAATCTGACGTATGCGACAGACGAAGCGTTTGAGAGTTATTTGAAAATGTGTAAAGAAGATTCAGCATATGACACAGGAACAGAAGTGAATGCGCAGTCTCAGATTGTCAGTCTTTCAACTTGTACCAATGTAAGAGAAGATGAGAGATTCCTTTTGCAGGGAGTATTGACGGCGACAGACGGAGGAGAAAATTAGAATGGCAGACAGATTTGATGTAGGCGACATTATTAAGATGAAGAAACCGCATCCATGCGGAAGTCAGCAGTGGGAGATTCTCCGGGTCGGAGCGGATTTTCGTCTCAAATGTATGGGTTGCGGGCACCAGATTATGGTGCCAAGAAAATTGGTAGAAAAAAATACAAGACAAATTACAAAAAAGGCTTGAAACAACAAATTCTTTATGGTATTATAAGGAACTGTGACATGCTGATGGAACAATTCCAATCAGTCATTCAATTTCCTTGTTCCCGGGAGGAACCGGGGGCCAAGAGACCATAAGGAGGTAAAATAAGATGAATAAGTATGAATTAGCTGTTGTTGTAAGCGCAAAACTCGAAGACGAAGCAAGAGCAGAAGTAATCGAGAAAGTGAAAGCAATGATCACTCGTTTCGGCGGTAATGTAACAGACGTTGATGAGTGGGGCAAGAGAAGATTCGCTTACGAGATCCAGAAAATGAAAGAAGGATTTTATTACTTCATCCACTTCGAGGCTGAAAGTACAGTTCCAGCTGAAGTAGAGCAGCGTATCCGCATTATGGACAATGTACTCAGATATTTATGCGTGAAACAGGAAGCATAAGCGGAAAGAGGTATATATGAATAAAGTAGTTTTAGTAGGACGGTTAACAAGAGACCCAGAAGTGAGATATTCACAGGGAGACAGTGCTACAGCGGTTGCAAGATATACACTTGCTGTAGATCGCAGATTTAGAAGAGACGGTGAGCCGACAGCGGATTTTATTCCGTGTGTTATATTCGGACGTTCCGCAGAGTTTGCTGAGAAGTATTTCCATCAGGGAATGCGTGTCTCTATTTCCGGACGTATCCAGACAGGAAGCTACACGAACAAAGATGGTGTGAAAGTATACACAACAGAAGTGATCGTGGAAGAACAGGAGTTTGCAGAGAGCAGAGCCGAGGCCGAAGCTAACAGAGCAAGTTTCCAGCGTCAGTCTGCACCGAGTCCGGCACCTAGCGCAGATGCAGGTGATGGCTTTATGAATATCCCGGATGGTATCGATGAGGAGTTACCGTTTAACTAAGTCGGAAAGGAGATAACCATCATGGCTTACGAAAAAGGAAGCAGACCAGAGGGTGGATTCAAAAGAAGAGGCCCAGCTCGTAGAAGAAAAAAAGTTTGCGTGTTCTGTGGTAAAGAAAACAACGAAATCGATTACAAGGACGTTGCAAAATTAAAGAAATATGTTTCTGAAAGAGGAAAAATTCTTCCTAGAAGAATTACAGGAAACTGTGCTAAGCACCAGAGAGCTCTTACAGTAGCAATCAAGAGAGCTAGACACATTTCTCTTATGCCTTACGTTCAGGACTAATTGAGATAATTAGCTAATAACAAGATCGAATTTTTGGAGAAATTCAGAAATTCGATCTTTTTGCTTTTTTCTAATTCATTTTGCATGTTTTTTGCATAATACAACCTATAGCATCTTAGGGGAAAAGATGCTATAATAGATTAGCTATATTGTAATTAGTCACATATGGTGGTGATTGATAGTAGTCCCAGGTGAGGTATTAGTTATGAAAAAGAATAAAATGCAGCTGAAGGGACAGCTCAGAATGTACATGCGATGGCCGCTGATCATGACACTCCTCTTGATTGGCATGGATGTATGGGTGTACATGGTGGACAAGAAAGCCGGACTTTTGATGTCAGTGATCATAATTATATATGTAGGAATCGCTTTTTCGCTGTATTTCTATAACAGATCTTTGATCCTGGCAGATCTGATCCAGTTTTCAGTACAGTATAAAGGTATTGAAAACCGGTTGCTCAAAGAACTGGCAATTCCCTATGCGATTGCGCTTGAAGATGGGAGGATTCTGTGGAAGAATGATTGTTTTTTAAATCTGACAGAGGGTCAGAGAAAAGAACGTTATCTGAACCGTATGATTCCAGAATTACATCCGGGTGTGTTTCCAAAAAATGATGTGGATCACGTAGAATTGGAAGTAACTTATCGTGAAAGAAGTTATCAGGCAGAGCTTCGAAAAGTATCATTGGAGGGATTCAGTGAGAAAGAAGAGTTGCTTCAGATTCCGGAAGAGCAGGAATATTTTGTTGCAGTTTCTTTAAGAGATGTGACAGAACTGAATGCCTACATCCGAGAGAACGAAGACCAGAGAATGATTGCCGGATTGATTTATATCGATAACTATGACGAGGTCATGGAAAGTGTTGAGGAAGTCAGACAATCCCTTCTCGTGGCATTGATCGACCGTAAGATCAATAAGTATATCGGAGACGTAGATGGTATCGTAAAGAAACTGGAGAAGGATAAATATTTTATCGTACTTCGAAAGGATGCTTATAAAAAGCTGAAAGAAGACAAGTTTTCCCTTCTGGAAGAGGTAAAACAGGTTAATATCGGTAATTCAAGATCAGCAACGCTGAGTATTGGTTTGGGATTGAATACGGCAACGTATGCGTTGAGTTACCAGTATGCACGTGTGGCAATCGACCTTGCACTTGCCAGAGGCGGGGATCAGGCAGTTATTAAGGACTGCAACGGAATTACGTATTTTGGTGGTAAGAAGGAGCAGACAGCGAAGAATACACGAGTGAAGGCGCGTGTTAAGGCTGAGGCACTTCGAGAGTTTATTGTGACCAGAGACAAAGTTATTGTTATGGGTCATAAGATTGCTGACCCGGATTCGTTCGGTGCATGTATGGGTATTTACCGTGCTGCAGTAAGTCTGGAGAAAAAGGCACATATCGTGATCAATGAAGTTACAGGATCTGTTCGTCCGTTGTATGATGAGATTCTGGAGAGCCCTGCATATGAGGATGATATTTTTATTACGTCAGAACAGGCATTGGATTATGTGGATGACAATGCAATGGTCATTGTGGTAGATACGAACAAGCCACAGATGACAGAGTGTCCGGAACTCTTGAAGAGATCAAAGATGATTGCAGTGCTGGATCATCACAGGCAGAGCAGTAATATTATTGAGAACGCGGTACTTTCTTATGTGGAGCCGTATTCTTCTTCCACTTGCGAGATGATCGCAGAAGTTCTACAGTATATGGTAGATGACATCAAATTCCCGGCACTTGAAGCAGAGTGCATGTATGCCGGAATTATGATCGATACGAGAAACTTTATGAACCGCACAGGTGTGAGAACCTTTGAAGCAGCAGCATTTTTGAGAAGATGTGGTGCAGATATTACACGGGTACGTAAGATGTTCCGTGATGATATGGCATCTTATCAGGCAAAGGCTGAGGCAGTCCGCAATGCAGAAGTTTATCGTAAGGAGTATGCGATTGCAGTATGCCCAAGCGATATTGACAGTCCTACAGTGCTTGCAGCACAAGCGGCGAATGAATTGTTGGATATTAGCGGAATAAAGGCTTCTTTTGTATTGACAGAATATGAAAATAAGATTTATATGAGTGCGCGTTCTATCGATGAAGTGAATGTTCAGATTATCGCGGAGAAGCTCGGTGGAGGCGGTCATATTAATTCCGCGGGAGCACAGTTTGACCACACGAATATGCATGAAGCAGTCAGTGCCTTGAAAGAGACCATTGATAAAATGATAGAAGAAGGAGATATTTGATAATGAAAGTTATTTTATTACAGGATGTAAAATCTCTTGGAAAAAAAGGAGAGATCGTAAACGTAAATGATGGATATGCTAGAAACTTTATCCTTCCAAAGAAGCTTGGACTGGAAGCAACAGGAAAGAATCTGAATGATCTGAAGCTTCAGAAGAATAACGAGAAAAAAGTTGCGGAGGAGAACCTGGAGGCAGCAAAAGAGCTTGCAGCTAAGATCGCAGAAGCTAAAATTGTAACACACATCAAAGTTGGAGAAGGTGGAAGAACTTTCGGTTCTGTATCAAGCAAAGAGATTGCAGAGGAAGTAAAAGCACAGTTGAATCTTAATGTTGATAAAAAGAAGATCCAGTTAAAAGAAGCGATCAAGACACTCGGAACACACAACGTGTCTGTAAAGCTTCATCCACAGGTTACAGCAGAGCTGAAAGTAGTTGTACAGGAAGAAGCATAAGGAGACGAAATCTTTATGGATATGGAAGCAGCAATGAAACGAATTCCTCCGCACAGTGCGGAGGCTGAGCAGGCAGTGCTCGGTGCGATGCTGATGAACAAGGAGGCCATTACGGTGGCCTCCGAGATATTATCAGGGGATGATTTTTATCAGACAGCATATGGAATCTTGTTTAATTCTATGGTGGAACTGTTTCATGCGGGAAAACCGGTCGATCTGATCACCTTGCAGGAATATCTGAAAGAAAAGGATGTCCCGCCAGAGATCAGCAGCATGGAGTTTGCAAGAGATTTGCTGATGGGAACACAGACTTCTGCGAATATCAAGAGCTATGCTGAAATTGTACGTGAAAAATCAATCATGCGTCGCCTGATCAAAGTAAATGAAGAGACAGCAAATGCCTGTTATTTGCAGAATCAGCCGTTAGAGGAGATTCTGGAAGATGCACAGAAGCAGGTTTTTGCACTTGCAGAGACTGGGAATTCAGAAGAGTATGTACCGATCAAGCAGGTTGTACTCAATGCATTGGATGTAATTGAGCGTGCGTCTAAGACAAAAGGAACAGTAACAGGAATTCCGACAGGATTCATTGATCTTGATTATAAGTTGTCCGGTCTGCAGCGCTCAGACCTTGTACTGATCGCAGCCCGTCCTTCTATGGGTAAGACAGCGTTCGTATTGAATATCGCACAGCATGTAGCATTTCGTCAGAATAAAGCAGTAGCAATCTTCAGTCTCGAGATGTCCAAAGAGCAGTTGGTAAACCGTCTGTTCTCATTGGAGTCTCATGTGGATGCACAGATACTAAGAACCGGTAATCTGTCAGATACGGATTGGGAGAAGTTGATCGAAGGAGCCGGAACAATAGGATCATCAAGAATGATCATTGATGATACGTCAGGTATTACGATTTCAGAGATGCGCTCAAAGTGTAGAAAATACAAGCTGGAGATGGGACTTGACCTGATCATTATCGACTACTTACAGTTGATGAGCGGAAGCAATTCAAGAAAGAATGAGAGCCGTCAGCAGGAGATTTCTGAGATCTCCCGTTCCTTGAAAGGTCTTGCCAGAGAATTGAATGTGCCGGTGCTTGCACTGTCACAGCTGAGCCGTGCGGTTGAGCAGAGAACAGATAAGCGTCCGATGCTTTCAGACCTCCGAGAGTCCGGAGCAATCGAGCAGGATGCCGATGTCTGTATGTTTATCTATCGTGATGATTATTATAATCCTGACACGGAAGATAAGAACATTGCAGAAATTATTATCGCAAAACAGAGAAACGGCCCGATCGGTACCGTGCGTCTTGCGTGGATGCCACAGTACACTCGTTTTGGAAACGAGCTGCGTCAGCAGGATCAGGAGATGTAAAAAAGAAAAGGACAGGCACTTGCTGGAGTTACATCAGAGTGCCTGTCCTTTGTCGGTATACAAATCCAATAAATCTACCGGTATGTGCAGTGTGCAATTAGAAATCGAAGAAATGCTATGTAAATCTTTTTTTGAATCTCAGTACCGGACTATTCTTCACACTTTCTCTTCGGGTCGCCTGCTGCTGGCGAATCAGGCTGTCCAGTTTACGGAAATGTTCTTCTTCCTGCCGTTCTTTTGCCTGGAAAAGAAAATCCATCTCACGTATGACATCGGCGGTGACCTGAGTGCTGATTTCTTTTTCTAATGTTTTGTTATTTTCAGTAACAACTTCCGTAAGTACCTCTCCGATGAGTGAACGTACATGTTCCAGCTGGGTATTTGTGATGACTTCGACCGGAGTAGTGGTGGTGGCCGGTTTGCACTCAGATGTCAGGTCAGGTGAGGGTGTTTTGGCAATGGCATTCTTTTCCTTGTTTTCAGCGTGTCTCATTATCTGGCGTGTAGATTTCAACTCTGGGATCAATGGCTTCAGATCGCGAAGCAGAACCCCTTCATTCTTAAGTTTTTTAATACAGCAAAAGAGCTGGATATCATCCTGGGTATAATATCGATGTCCCATCTCTGTGCGGCCGATAGGAATATGAAGTTCATCTTCCCAGTACCTTAAGACATGGGATTCTACTTGAACTTTCTTGGCAGCTTCAGAGATCATAAATCTGACTTCACCCATTGATTTTCTATCCTCCTGTTAGAATCATTGCGATTACTGTTCTGATTTCGCTACATTCATTATAGCATAGAGAAATTATGAAAGGAGTGCTAATCGTTCGTCAAATTGTGGCAAAAAAATGGTAACTGAAGAAAGGTATGGAATACAAGGAAAAAAAGTTGTAAAAAAAGAAATCCTGCTACATCGAATCAATCGGATGAGCAGGATTTCTGCGTTTTGTGATCACTTAGCGCTTATAAATTATGCCTCAGAGATAGCGCCTGTAGGACAAGCAGCCTCACAAGCTCCGCAATCTACACAAGCATCAGCATCGATCTCATATTTGCCATCTCCTTCAGAAATAGCGCCTACTGGACATTCGCCTTCGCAAGTACCACAGCTTACACATTCATCACTAATTACGTGTGCCATTGTATGTACCCTCCTTTTTTGGATTACGATAGGTTTTTCCCTTTTCGTTATCCTCATTTTAATACAAGACGAGGAAATATACAAGAGTTCCTGATGTATTTATTTGAGTAATTTATAAGTTAGTCTTATAGAACTTATGAGCGTGGGAAATAGAAGATTTCTATCCTAAATTAGTAAAAAACAAAAATTCACGAGATTTTAAGAAATTATCTCTTCCATTTTTCAAGGATTCGTGTATCATAATGGATTGAGAGTTAAAAAGTAGAAAACATAGCGATAAAATTGTGTAAATGAAAAGAAGGAGAAAGTTATGCGGAAACGAAATGTAAGAGCAGCGATTGCGGCAGCACTTTGTATGACGGTACTTGCAGCCGGCTGCGGAAAGAAGGCAGATGATCCGGTTTTTACAGGAGATAAGACAGAAGCACCGGTATATCAGGCGAATCTGGATGCAATCAAATCTTCTGCATATGCATCGGTAGACAATCTGGATCTGGAACCTGGAACTTATATTTCTGTAATCGGAAGGGCATCTTCAACACCATATTGGAATCAGGTAAAGGCAGGGGTAGAGCAGGCAGCAACGGACTTGAATACAGCACTGGGCTATTCTGGAAATGATAAGGTGAAAGTACTATACAGTGCACCGGATGAGAATGATAATATCGATCAGCAGGTGAATATTCTGGATGAAGAGCTTGCACGTTATCCGGATGTGATCGCAATTTCCAGTGTAGATGCAAGCGCATGCTCCGTCCAGTTTGATCTTGCGATTGAGAATGGAATTCCGATCGTAGCATTTGATTCGGGAAACAGCTATCAGAATATCCAAAGTACTTGCAAAACGAATAATATAGAAGCGGCAACAACAGGAGCAAAGAATTTCTGTGAGAAGATCGGTGACAGTGGGGAGGTTCTGCTGCTTGTGCATGATACAGTATCAGATACGGCGAAAGAGCGTGAGGCAGGAATCAAAAATGAACTTGCAGCAAATCATCCAAATGTGACTGTTACAGAGACAATTTATCTGGATCAGCTGGAAATGTTGAAGAAACAGATTGTGGCTGAACAGGTCGGGGTAACACCAGAAGAACTGGCAGCCGCAGAAGCAGGAGAAAAGAAGGAAGAGACAACAGGAACAGGTGATGCTTCCGAGACAATTGCAGATGCAGCATCGAATGCGGCTTCTTCATCAGCAGACGAAAGTGCGAATGAGACAGCACAGGAAGCGGACAATGAATTGTCCGAGAAGATGCAGCAGGTCAACGATAGCGCGGCAAAGATGAGTGATGAAGATGCAATTCAATATTATATGGAAAAACATCCTGATTTAAAGGGATGTATTGCTACGAACGAGACAGTAACCCAGCTTGCAATTAAGACGCTGGATCAGTTTGAGGCAGAAAAACATATTACATTAGTGGGGTTTGATGCAGGAAAAGAGCAGGTCAATGCATTGAAAGATGGAAAGGTGGATGGACTTATTGTGCAGAATCCTTTTGGAATGGGATATGCGACAGTAGTTGCAGCGGCACGTACAGTTCTTGAGATTGGAAATGAAGCTGAGGTCAACACAGGATATGTGTGGGTGACAGCAGACAATATGAATGACGATACGATAACACCGTTCCTTTACGAATAAGTTGAAAATAAATCGAACAATTTCATAAAAGAAAAGAGCTTGTCAGGCAAAATAAAACATCAGGGTTTATACTTCATTCTGAAATTCAGAAATATAGAAGTAATAAAATCCTGATGTTTTTATATATTAGGAAAGTCCTTGTTTTATTCACATTGTCCGTTAAGCTTTGCTTAAAGAAAAAATAAATTCGGTGCCAACCCCTTCTGTACTGATCACATTGATATGTTCATCGTGAGCCTGTATGATTTCTTTTACGATCGAAAGTCCAAGTCCGGTTCCTTTCTTATCCTTTCCACGGGAAAGATCTGATTTGTAGAAACGCTCCCAAATCTTATTGATTTCCTTTCTTGAGATTCCGATTCCATGATCCTTTACGGAAACAAAGACTTTATCATTTTTTGTTGTTACTTCTACTGTAATAGAAGAGTCATTCTCACTGAATTTGATCGCATTATCCAGAAGATTATAAAGAACCTGTTGGATTTTGCGTCGGTCAGCCATTACATTGATCTGTTCGGACAGTAGAAAGAGCTTAATGGATATATGCTTCTGAGTACAGACACCCTCGAAAGACTGGGCAGTATGTTTGATCATCTCCTGAATATCAAAGGAAGTTTTATTGAGCAGGAGCTCTTTTGTGTCAAATTCATTCAAGGTAAGAAGATCTGTCGTCAGGTCAGTCAGTCGTTCCGTTTCGAAGAGAATGATATTTAAGTATTTCTCATGAAGCTTTGGTGGGATTGTTCCGTCTGCCATTGCTTCTACATAACCCCTGATTGAAGTCAACGGAGAACGGAAATCGTGGGATACATTTGCTACGATCTTTTTCTGATAATCATCAGAATCCTTCAGTTGTGCAGCCATAAAATTCAGTGATGCGGATAAATATCCAATCTCATCATGCCTGTTTACCGGAATCTCGTAATCCAGATTGCCCATGGCATATTGCTTCGCAGCTTCTGTGATCAGCAACAATGGACGATGGACGAAGAAATGGAACCCGAGCAGGAAGATGAAGGACAACAGGAAAATAACTCCAAGAGAAATATAAACCGGAACCATCAGCGTGCGGCATCTTGCGTTGATCAGAGAGACAGGGCTGTGAATGATCAGATATCCCTTTGTATAAAATCCCTGTGTGACAGGAGCCATTACAGTAATCATATCTTCCTGAAAATAATTATGATAGGTTCCGATCATGTACTGGTTGCTCCCGATTTCGGCCGGATCAAAATTATTGACTGATTGTGGTGCAGTAGTATCCTTCAGGTTGGCAGAGGTGATCATTGTACCATCTTTTTCAACAAACCACAGAGAAGAATTAAGATACGTCTTCATAGCAGATAACTGAGAATGAACAGCCCAGCTGGAAGATTCGTTTGAAAAATAGGAAGGCAGATAATTATCTGCAATCATGGTTGCTTCTCTGTATAATGTCTGTGAAGTATCTTTTTCCAGACGTTCGGTGATCAGTTCTGTGGTTAATGTTGCCGTTGTGAAAACACACAGAAACCCGAAAATAATATAAAGTACAATAAATTTTAAATGCAGAACTGCTTTCATAATTTCTCCCTAAGTACTCATCGGTCACCAGATGCTGTTTACAGTATCCAGGACCGATGATTTAAATCTATTTTGTCTCAAATTTGTAACCAATTCCCCATACAGTACTGATATTCCAGTGAGGGTGGTCTTTAATCTTTTCGCGCAGACGTTTAATATGAACATCAACGGTACGAGTGTCTCCGATATATTCATAGCCCCAGATACGGTCTAAGAGCTGCTCTCTTGTGAATACCTGATTCGGTGATGCAGCAAGACAGTAAAGGAGTTCTAATTCTTTTGGCGGCATATCAACAGGATGTCCGTCACACACAACAGAGTAGTTTGTAAGATTGATCGTCAATCCGTCAAACTCTGCACATTTTGTTTTTTCAACAGAAGTATCATTCTGTTGTCCAACCTGATATCTTCTCAGGACAGCTCTTACGCGGGCGACCATTTCCTTAGGGTCAAATGGCTTCATGATATAATCATCTGCTCCGAGTTCCAGTCCGAGAACTTTGTCAAATACTTCACTTTTTGCCGAAAGCATGATGATCGGTGTGGCAGCTTTGGAGCGAATCTCACGACAAACCTGATACCCGTCAATTCCCGGAAGCATCAGATCAAGAAGGATCAGATTTGGCTGATAGCTGTCAAAAGCTGCAAGCGCATCTTCTCCATCATATACTAATTTTGTATCAAAACATTCTTTTGTGAGATAAAGAGAAATCAGTTCAGCGATATTCTCATCATCATCTACGATTAGGATTTTCTGTTTTCCAAACATTCTTTTTTCCCCCATTAACCATGATAAGGTAGTTGGCAACTGTTTAAAATAATTAGCCAAGTTCTACAATTGTTACACCAGCGTCACCTTCACCAAATTCGGCAAGGTGATAGGATTTTACATGTTTCTGACGACGCAGATATTCATGAATTCCCTTTCTGAGTGCTCCGGTTCCCTTTCCGTGAACTACACGGACAGTATTCAGGTGAGCGAGGATTGCGTCATCCAGGTATTTATCCAGCTCAGCAACGGCTTCATCAACAGTACGTCCGAGCAGATTGATCTCAGGCCGGACAGAAAGAGATTTTCCCATCTTAATTTTGCCTTTTGAAGTACGGTTCATTTTCTTCGGTGCATATGGAGAGACTTCCTCGATAATCTCCAGATCAGAAATGTTGACCTGAGAGCTGAGGATTCCCATACGTACGGTAAGATTCCCTTTGGCATCAGGTAGAGAGCTTACGGTTCCTGTCAGGTTCATGCTGAGAACTTTAACGGATTCTCCGAGCTTGAAGTCAGATGCTTTATGCTCTTTCTTTGGTTTCTGTGCTTTCATTGCAGACGCAGATGCTGTATCTTTGATCTTCTTACGCAGCTTCTCACGTTCCTTTTCCATCTCTGCAGCAGAAATGTTTTCCTTGCCGAATTTACGGAAATCCTTGATCGTCTTGTCAGCAACTTCTTTTGCTTCACGCAGAATGACGTTTGCTTTTTCATTTGCCTCGCGTAAAATGCGGTCGCGCTGATCATTTAATTTCTCCTGGCGCTGTTTCGCCTGGGCTTTCAGGTCTTCCGCTTCTTTCTTCAATCGTGCGATTTCTTCCTGTTCCTTTTCAATCGTCCGTTTGCTTGTCTCAAGATCAGTGAGAAGATCTTCAAAGGAAACGTCCTGTTCACTGAGTCGTTTCTTTGCATCTTCAATAATATAATCCGGCAGACCTAACTTCCCGGAGATTGCAAATGCATTACTTTTACCAGGAATACCAATCAGCAGACGGTAAGTCGGACGAAGACTTTCTACATCGAATTCACAACAGGCATTCTCCACACCCGGAGTGGAAAGTGCATAGACTTTTAACTCGCTGTAGTGTGTGGTAGCCATTGTACGGATACCTCTCTGGTGAAGATGGGACAGAATAGAAATTGCAAGTGCGGCACCTTCTGTCGGATCTGTACCGGCTCCAAGTTCATCAAAGAGAACCAGCGAACGTTCATCTACTTTCTTAAGGAAAGAGACAATATTGGTCATATGAGAAGAGAATGTACTAAGGCTCTGCTCAATACTCTGTTCATCTCCGATATCTGCATAAATCTGATGGAATACAGCCAGTTCACTGCGGTCTCCGGCAGGAATGTGAAGTCCGGACTGTCCCATCAGACAGAATAAGCCGACCGTTTTCAAAGAAACAGTTTTACCGCCGGTATTTGGTCCTGTGATGATCAGCAGTGTGAAGTCTTCCCCAAGTGTCACGGTGATCGGAACAACTTTTTTCGGATCGAGCAGTGGGTGACGTCCCTCACGGATACGGATGCGTCCCTCTTCATTCAGAAGCGGCCGGCTGGCGCGCATGGATATTGCCAGAGCACCTCGTGCAAAAATGAAGTCAAGATCCGTCAGAGAACGGTAATCCACACGGATTTCCTCGATATATTGTGCGGCTTCTTCACTTAGATTTGCAAGAATCACCTGAATCTCTTCCTGTTCCTTTGCATAAAGTTCTTTTAAGTCATTGTTCAGTTTTACGATTGCCATAGGTTCAATAAAAAGAGTAGAACCTGTTGAAGACTGATCGTGAATGAGTCCCTGTACCTGTCCACGATATTCCGCTTTGACAGGTACACAATAGCGGTCTCCACGCATGGTAATGATTGCATCCTGCAGATAAGTGCGAAGGGAACCGTTGACCAGTGTAGTTAAAGTGGCGTGTACTTTGTCATTGATGTTATTAATGCTTCGACGAATCTGCTTCAGTGTGGAACTGGCATCATCACTGTATTCATCTTCGCCGATAATACAGCGGTCGATTTCATTTGAAAGTGGTGTCAGTGGTTCAAGCAGGTTAAAATATTCATCCAGGCAGTCACAAGCGTCCTCTTGTGTATCATGTCTTCCGTAGGCCTTAACCCTGGCTGCATTTACAAGCAAGCGGGAAATACGGAGAAGTTCTGTGCTGCTGAGTGAGCCGCCAATCTCCAGACGCTTCATGGACTCTTCAACCGGTGCAGCGTCACCAAATGAGATACGTCCCTTTTGCACGATTCGTGTATAAGCGGCAGCAGTCTGTTCCTGATAAGTGTTGATCTTATGCAGGTCGGTCATTGGCTTCAAACGACGGCAGAGCTGTCCTCCACGGAAAGATGTCGCTTCCTTTTCAAGAAGAGCAATGATCTTATCATATTCCAGTTTAAATAATGTTTTTTGATTCATTTATGTTCCTCTGTCATTTCAACTTAATACTAATTTTTTATCATGTAGCTGTTCACAAGACATGTGAACGATAACTATTTCCGAGTCTTATTGTACCTTATTATTTCATTAAATAAAAGGCTTTTATAGATATTGAACAATCTATATGAATCAGTTATACTAAGTAATGGAAATGTCCGTGTCGGTTGATTTTGTAATTGACACGGAAGTGAACAGTCACGAATGAGGTTCATGTCAATGTCAGAAAAGAGAAGTAATGGTCAGGTTCCGGAAGAGGGTCCTGACGGGAAAAATTTAGAACAGTCAGAGAAAAAGGAATCTTTTGCATTTCTTGAAGAGACGATAAAACCAAAGAAGATCAGCAGACAGCAAGGAATGAAACAGCTCATCTGGATTGCAATATGCGGACTGGTTTTAGGAGGCTTTGCATGCCTGGGATTCTTTGCATTGCGTCCACTTGCACAGCATTTATTTCCTGAAAAGACACAAGTTGTGACAATCCAGGAGGACGATCAATCAGAGGGAGATTCAGCAGAAGGTGACGACACGACAGAGCAGAATGACGTGCAGGATCAGCAGGAGATCAGTTATGTACAGATGATGTCCAAAGCATATGAGAAAGCACTGACAGCGAAGAAGAGTGTGGTATCTGTTGCGAAGGGGGCAGAACAGGAGAACTGGAATGCAGAAGCGACCGGAATTGATGAGAGCGTATCTGGTGTGATCGTTGCAGATAACGGACAGGAGATCCTGATTTTGTCCTATGCTTCGATCTGCGAAGATGCAAAAGAGTGGTGCGTTACATTTTCAGATAAATCAGAATATAAGGCAAGCCTGAAAAAAAAGGATAAAAATAGTGGATTTGCAATATTTGCGGTAGACAAAAAAAGCCTTTCAGATGCCACATGGAGTGCTTCAAGTGTAGCATCACTTGGCAATTCAAATCTGACAGAACAGGGTGATGTTATATTCGCACTGGGAAATATTTTCGGCTATGCCGGAGGAAGCGGTTACGGAATTGTCAGTTCGTCAAACTATAAAGAAATCGGACGCGACGGAGAGTATAGTGTGATTGCGACCGATATGAGCAGTGCATTCGAAGGAACAGGTATTTTATTCAATCTGGATGGAGAAGTGATCGGAATGATTTCTTCTGATATTTGGAAAGACCGGGGAGTACGTACTGCGAATGCTTATGCGATTTCAGATCTGAAGTTGGTTATCCAGCTGTTAGCGAACGGTGCAAGTGTACCATATATCGGTGTGTCAGGAACAGCAGTGACAAGTGGAATTCAGAAAGAAGAGGGCATGCCGTCAGGAATCTATGTGATTGACGTGGCAGCAGATTCACCTGCAATGGCAGCGGGCATACAGAGTGGAGATGTGATCTGTTCTGTGAATGGAGAGAAAATTGTAAGCATGAGTGCTTACCGTAAACTGATGTTGACACTGAAAGCAGGAGATCAGATCAAAGTGGAAGGGAAACGCCGAGGATCTGAAGGATATGTAGATATTAAATTTGATGTTACGATTGAAAGTAAAGAATAACAAGTGAAAGAGGCAGAAAATGAGATTTATAGATGGATTATGCGAGGGAGAAACAATCAGGAATGTATATCTTTGTAAAGGAAAACGTTCCGCAGAGACAAGAAATGGAAAGCCGTATGATAATCTGATTCTTCAGGATAAAACAGGAACATTAGATGGAAAAGTATGGGATCCGAACTCCCAGGGAATCGCAGATTATGATGAGAAGGACTTTATTGAAGTTTTTGGAGATGTGATCAATTATAACGGAAATCTTCAGTTGAACATCCGTCAGATCAGAAAGGCGGAAGAGGGAGAATACAATCCGGCAGATTATATGCCGACAACAGAGAAAAGTGTAGACGGAATGTACGAGGAACTGACAGCTTATATTCGTCAGATCTCTAACAAATATTTAAGACAGGTGTTGGAATTCTACTATATAAAAGATGAAGCATTTATCAAAAAATTCAAGGCACATTCCGCAGCGAAGACAGTACATCACGGATTTTCCGGAGGATTGCTTGAACATACACTCAGTGTAACTCGTATGTGTGATTATTTTGCAACAAGCTACTCTATTTTGAATAGAGATTTGCTCCTTAGCTCTGCAATTCTCCATGATATTGGAAAAGTGAAAGAACTTTCTGATTTTCCGGATAATGATTATACAGATGAGGGACAGCTGATCGGACATATTGTGATCGGTGTTGAGATGATCAATGATGCAATCCGTTCTATTCCAGAATTTCCGGAGAAGCTTGCACATGAGCTAAAGCATTGTATCGTTGCGCATCATGGGGAACTGGAATACGGTTCTCCAAAGAAACCGGCACTGGCAGAGGCAGTTGCACTGAACATGGCAGATTCAACAGATGCAAAGCTTCAGACATTGACAGAACTGTTCAAAGGAAAAACAGGAACAGACTGGCTTGGATATAATCGTCTGTTCGAGTCTAATTTAAGAAGAGCATCTGAGGATTAAATTTAACAATGAGAACAACAAGTGTCACTGTTTGCAGATTCTATGTGAGCAGTGGCTATTTGTATAATTAAGAGTAAAATAGAAGAGAGAAAAGTATGAATAAGAATGATATTGTAACAGTTGAAATAACAGATATCGGAGTGAGCGGGGAAGGAATTGGCCATGTGGATGGTTACACGCTCTTTATCAAAGACGCAGTGATCGGTGATGTGGTTGAAGCGAAAGTCATGAAGGCAAAGAAGAATTATGGCTATGCCAGATTAATGAAAGTCATCACACCGTCAGAATATCGCGTAGAACCAAAGTGTGCATTTGCCAGAAGATGCGGAGGCTGCCAGATCCAGGAAATGTCTTATGATCGCCAGCTTGCGTTTAAAGACCAAAAGATTCGTGGCAATCTGGAACGAATTGGTGGATTTACAAAAGAGCAGATCGATACAGTGATGCAGCCGGTTGTCGGAATGGAGAATCCGTTTGGATATCGTAATAAAGCACAGTTCCCGTTCGGAACGGACAAAGAAGGCAATCCAATCACGGGATTCTATGCCGGAAGAACACATGATATCATTGCAAACACAGACTGTGCGCTTGGCGTAGAGCAGAACCGAGAAATACTCGAGATCATTTTACAATATATGCGTGAAAACAAGATCAAATCGTATGACGAGACGACTGGAAAAGGTCTGATCCGGCATGCATTGATCCGCTATGGCTTCAAGACAAAAGAGATTATGGTCTGCCTTGTGGTCAACGGAAAGAAACTTCCGAAAGCAGAGCGGCTGATTGAAAAGCTTATTCAGATTGAAGGCATGACAAGTATCACGATCAGCCCGAATACACGAAGAGATAATGTGATCATGGGAGATTCCTATGAAATTCTCTGGGGACAGGGATATATTACAGATTATATCGGAAATGTAAAATATCAGATTTCTCCATTATCATTCTATCAGGTGAATCCGGTACAGACGGAGAAGCTATACGGACTTGCACTTGAGTATGCAGACCTCAAAGGTGATGAAACCGTGTGGGATCTGTACTGCGGAATCGGAACGATTTCCCTCTTCCTTGCTCAGAAGGCAAAACAGGTTTACGGAGTTGAGATCGTGCCACAGGCAATCGATGATGCCAAAGAAAATGCAAAGATCAATGCGATTGATAACGTAGAATTTTTCGTTGGGAAGGCAGAAGAAGTTCTGCCGGAATATTATGCAGAGTATGAGCGAGAGCATAATGGTGAGACAGCTCATGCAGACGTGATCGTAGTGGATCCACCGAGAAAGGGTTGTGACGAGACACTGCTGGAGACGATCGTGAAGATGCAGCCGGAGAAGGTTGTGTATGTAAGCTGTGACAGTGCGACATTGGCGAGAGATCTGAAGTATCTGTGTGCGAATGGGTATGAGATTACGGTGTGCAGAGGGGTGGATCAGTTCCCACAGACGGTGCATGTGGAAAGTATCGTGTTGCTTTCCAAACTTAAATCAAATAAGTTGAAGCATATCAATGTGGAATTAGAGATGGATGAGCTTGATTTGATGGCGGCGGAGAGTAAAGCGACCTATGAGGAAGTCAAGGATTATGTTTCTAAAGCAAAGCGGATTGAAAGTTAGCAACTTGTATATCGCACAGGTGAAGCAGAAATGCGGCATTATTGAGAGGGCAAATTATAACCTGTCAAAATTGGAAAACTCTAGACAGCCGAAGTGTCCGCCAGGGAAAGAAGCGGCTATAAGGGAGGCACTGGAACATTTTCGGATGATATGACGATATCGTAGAAATAGGAGAATCCTTTTTCTTTGACTTGGTTCTTTAAGTCCCTTTGTTAGTTTTGGTTAGTGGGACATAATTTTACATTTGAAGAAACGTGAATACGTATCGGAAGATAGATAGAGAGTTCAAACAGATACGAAGGAGTTTTGTTCATAAATGATAGAAAAAAATAAGATTTTAGAATCATGGATAATGGTGGAACATTTATCGGAGGGAGACATCGGTTTGAATGATAAGGCTATTCTCACTCTGAATGATTTGCAGGAACAGGATTTCTATTCTCTGTTTCTGCATAAAATTGAGAAAAAGAAATGGAATCGACGGCAAAAAGGAGGAGTCGTTGTCTATTTTGATATTTTTAAATTTCAGGAAGTTGTGGACATACTTCATGCAGAGTATGGTTTGGAAGCGACGGATGAGGATATTCGTTTCGGAGACAAGTTCAGTTTTGCGCTGTATTTCGATAAGAATCTTAATTTTCTGGAGGATATGACATTCTTTACAGAAAGTGCTTACATACGGAAATTCAAAAAAGTTCCCTATGAGAAAGAGTTTCGGGAATTTGAGAAAGATTTTAAAAATCAGCTTGCTCAGGATTTTGATGAGACAGCAGGGGATTCGGCGAAGTTTAATGCTGCGATGCAAAAGGAACTCCTGCGACATGAGGTTGATATAATAAATTGCCGGATGAAGATTTTGGGAAATATCGAGACTGAAGCGACGAATCTGCATTCTTTTTTCATCGATGATCTGGAAAAAGCAAAAAAAATCGAAACGGTTAATTTGAATGCTTATTTGTATGGAAATAAAAAGGAACGCATGAACCTTGACAGCAAAAAAGATTCAGTGAATTTTCATCCGCATCTGTTTGAACAAATTCTGCAGCCGAAGAATTATCCCTTGGGAAGGTTTCCAAGCAATACGACATATGCGCTTTCTCTGATGCAGCAAGTTGCGGTAAACTTATCCATCGGCTTTGACAACAATCAGATGAGAAGTGTCAACGGTCCGCCTGGAACCGGAAAAACGACGCTTTTGAAGGACATATTTGCGCAGTTAGTGGTACAGCAGGCGTATAGTATTGCGAAACTTTCGGACCATTTTATCAAAGGAACAGAGAAAACAATTTATTTTAATCATGCATCGATTGGAGAGATCCCGGAACATATTATCGAAAATAATATCGTGGTTGCAAGTTCGAATAATGGTGCGGTTCAAAATATTGTGAACGAACTTCCGTTGAGTAAGGAGATTGACAATTTTCTAATCAATGAACTGAAAGAAGCGGACTATTTTTGTGAGATATCGAATGCGAAGGTGTCGGTAGAGTGGCTGGAAGATGAGAACGGGAAGAAAAGAGAGGAACTGGTAAAAGAATCTGTTCCGGGAGAAGAAAAGTTTTGGGGAGTATTTTCACTTGAAGGTGGAAAAGCGAATAATATGAGCAATATCCTCACGAACATGAAGCATATCCACAAATATTTGGAAGAAGATTATCTGCCGAATCAAGGTATATATAAACAATTTCTGAGTCATTATGAGGAAGTAAAAGCGATTCGAACAAAAAGGCAGGAATTTGCAGATAGCGTTCGGATGTATCAGGAATATACTCAAAAGATGGAACAGGTTCGTGGCAGCTATCAAGAAAAATTAGAGAAGAAAGAGCATGAATTGTGCGTAGAACTTAAGAAGCTTGCAGAAAATAAACAGGAATGCGGGCAGCAGTTGGAACAGTTACATCTCAGTTTGAAAGAGGTACAAAACAGGGCAGAAGCTGTCCGAAAAAATATGGACAGTATGAACCAGTGCCTTCAAGTACACAAGGAGCAACGTCCTTGCTTCTTTGCGGGAAAGAAAAAGAAAGAGGAATATAGGAGCAGATTAAATGAGATTACGGATCAGTTAGTAAAATTAAATGATGAAGATATAGAATGCAGGGAACAGGAGAAAAAAATTAATGAAAATATTCATTTGCGGCAAACAAGGCTGAGTAAAAGTAATGAAAAACAGGAGAAGCTTAAGCAGGAGTTTAACAGTTGGAAGACGGTGGAAACAGGTAAAATTTCAAATTTGGAGAAAAGAGTCCGCGAATATGAAAATATAAAAAACGACAGTAAGACAGAACCGCTGAATATGAATCAGGAGTATGAAGATTTACAGATATCAAACCCGTGGTTTGACGAAGCGTATCGTGTCGCACAGTCAAAATTGTTTGTTATGGCATTACGTATTCGAAAACAATTTCTTTATGAGAACAGAAAAAATGTAAAGGCGGCCATTATCGTCTGGGATCAGCAGGAGAAGTATTTGGATCGAAAGCATGTGATTGAGGCGGCATGGAACTGGATCAATATGACAATTCCGGTGATTAGTTCTACGTTTGCCAGTTTTTCGCGTATGTGCAAAAATCTTGGAGCTGAGACACTGGGGCATCTTTTTATCGATGAAGCAGGACAGGCGCTGCCACAGGCGGCTGTCGGTGCAATCTATCGCAGCAGGCATGTAATGGTGGTCGGTGATCCGTTGCAGATTAAACCGGTTCTTACGTTGGATTCTAATACCCTATATATGTTGGGGGAGCATTTTGGAGTGACAGAAAAATATTTATCTGCATCTACATCCGCACAGATTTTAGCAGATGCGGCAAGTCAATACGGGTTTTATCGAAAACAGGACAAGGCGGAGGATTCATGGGTTGGAATTCCGCTATGGGTGCATAGAAGATGTCGGTATCCGATGTTTACAATTTCGAACATGATTTCCTATGACGGATTTATGGTGCAGGGAATGGAAAAGTACGGAAAAACAGACTGGTTTGATGTTGGTGGAACGGCGAACAATAAATATGTCGAGGAACAGGGAGAATTCCTTTTGCATAAGCTCAAGGAGATGATAGATAAAAATCCGAAAATCTTAGATAAAAAAGAAAAAGATGTGGTTTATGTAATTACACCGTTTTCCAATGTGGCATATCAGCTTTCTCAGAAATTACGGAAAATTCACTTTACCCGATATGATGAACAGGGAAAACCGACAAATGTCGGAACTGTCCATACGTTTCAGGGGAAAGAGGCTCCAATCGTATTTTTTGTACTCGGTGCCGACAGGCAGAGCAGCGGGGCGGCACGCTGGGCAGTAACCGAAGCGAACATAATGAATGTTGCGGCGACGAGGGCCAAAGAGGAGTTTTATATTATTAGTGATAGGAAATTGTATCTTGGGCTTGGATGTGATGTTGCAACAGATACAGATCGGATTATCAGAGAATATAAAAATCAGTATCTTGTGGATGATCATGCACACAAGAATGAGTTGCGCATGCAGGATGACGAGACACGGACACTCATTATTGATGCGGATTTTAGACGCATTACAGGAACGGTTAAATATGTTGGAAAGGGAACAGAAAGTTTTTATGCCTATGTAGTTGGTGCTGATGGAAAAGAATATTCCATTACCGAAAGTATTTATTCTAAGACAGAGAGTGCAATAGAAGTGATTCAAAAGGGTAAAAAAATATCTTTTATTCCAAGAGAAGGGAATAAGAAACTATTTGCTACAGAGGTGAAGATAGATGTTTAATTAAGAGAGAGGTTATCGGGAATTTAATGGAACGGTAAAGGGAGGGGGAAAAGATGGAGGATCAAAGAGACAATCCTAATATTATTGGGAGTGAAATCATCATATATCAAACGGAAGATGGATATACAAAAATTGACGTTAAATTTGAAGACGAGACTGTTTGGCTTACACAGGCACAATTATGTGAGTTGTATCAGACAAGTAAATCTAATATCAGCGAGCATATCAAGCATATTTTTGAAGAGGAAGAATTGGATGAAGAGTCAGTTGTTCGGAAATTCCGAACAACTGCAGCTGATGGAAAAAACTATAATACAATTCATTATAATCTTGATATGATTATTTCTCTTGGATATAGAGTGAAATCCAAGATTGCTACAAATTTCCGTCGGTGGGCTGCTGAACGATTAAAAGAGTACATGATAAAAGGCTTTACAATGGATGATGAACGGCTAAAAAATCTGGGTGGGGGTAATTATTGGAAAGAGTTATTAGACCGTATTCGGGATATTCGCTCATCTGAAAAAGTGATGTACCGACAGGTACTTGACCTTTATGCAACAAGTGTTGATTATGATCCCAAGAGTAGTGAATCCATTGCATTTTTCAAAATGGTACAAAATAAATTACACTATGCAGCACATGGACATACAGCAGCAGAAGTTATATACGAGCGTGCGGACGCCAGTCAGCCTTTTATGGGATTAAAAAGTTTTTCTGGTGATTTTCCTGTATTGAAAGATATCAGTATTGCCAAAAATTATCTCAATGATGAAGAGTTAAAGATCCTAAATAATATTGTATCGGGATATTTTGATTTTGCGGAGATTCAAGCTATGCGTCACAATCCCATGCATATGGAAGATTATGTGGAACACCTTGATAATGTTTTGAAAACTACAGGTGAAAAAGTGTTGCAAGGAGCCGGAACGATTAATCATGCACAGGCAATTGAAAAAGCAACAGAAGAATATCGAAAATATCAGGTACAGAACTTATCGCCGGTTGAAGAAGAATATTTGGAAAGCATTAAAAATATTCACAGTACAGTAAAGAAAAACAGTAAGAATTAATTTTCATAAAAGAGATTTTTAGAAGTTGGTAAAAATACGAGTTTGGACAATGATGAGTATGTCGAGACGGTCTGTTTGCTGTCAAGGAAATAAAATCAAGTGCTGAAAAGTAGCGTATTTCCGAGCTTTTTGTAAGGTTGGTATCATCAGAGAAGCCTTGCGGAAAGCTCGGTTTTATTATATGGAAACATATCTACTTTTTGGTCTGATTGGAGAAAAAGTGGATGGCCGGAAAATTGCGGTAGGGTTTAGGCTGTGGATTAGATGTTAGCATTTCTGGATTTGGTTTATCGTGAATCAGTCGATACAGCGGATGTTTGATAGCTTTTTCCTTGCCACCGGTACCGGTGTATTGATATACATAGACTGGCAGACCAGCAATAGATTCAGAAAGAATCCCATAGGTCATCACTTCCTTTTAAAAATGGGTATAAGAAAAGCACCTCTGAAGAGATGCTTCTTAAAAATTTCTTTTTTATTCTGAAATCAACCAATCAATCAAGTTGATGGATTTAATACCATCATAGGAAGAATCCATTCCGGTATTTAAGGATAGAATTATTTTTTCGTAGTTATCGCTGATTTTCTAGAGTGGTGCTAATTCTCGCTTGCGAACATCTTCGCTGGTCATGGACTCTGTGACCTGAACATAAAGTTTGTCATCTACTTTTGTTGCGATAAAACCCACTTCGGAATTATCCACTTTACCAATAGAGACATCATAGCCTCTACGTAGCAGTTCAAAGTAAACAACATTTTCTATTGCATGTCCGCTATCACGATCCCTGAATCCAAGCAGATAGTTTCTAAGTCCGATATCAACGATGTAATACTTTCCAAGAGTACGTAAGAATTCCTTTCCTTTAATATTAAATCTCTTGATGTCATAGAAGAAGTATGCTTCCAGTAGCGCATTCACATAGGCCTGAACAGTGTGAGCGCTTGGAGTTCATAGTGTTCGCCGGTTTTATCAAATGCTTGCCTGCGTGTGCCACCTAACGCACTTTTGGTTTCTCTTATTTCAAAATCATGGAATGTTATAATCTTATTCAAGTTTATGCACTGAAATGCAGAAACTATTAAAATTTGACAATTTTTGCATTTTACAAGAAGAGAATGCCTCTATCATCGTAGACAGAAGCACCGGTATTATTTCCACAGCGGATAGCACGGTCGAGCTCATGATGGGGAGATTATTTGATGAATTATGTGCTAATATTCTGCAATTCTACTGCTGGTCGATTGATTTATGCACACTCTCATTATAATATGTGTGCAGGAGGTGGATATATGTATCAGATTAGTAATGAAAAATTTGGTTTATTTGTAACCGAATTAAGAAAGGAAAAGAATTTAACTCAAAAGGATTTGGCTGAAAAATTATATGTATCAGATAAAACAGTTAGCAAATGGGAACGTGGTCTTAGTATGCCCAATGTCGTATTACTCATACCAATAGCTGATATATTAGATGTTACCGTTACAGAATTGTTACGTGGAGAAAAAATAGATACACAGAAAAATATTGATACAAAAGAAGTCGAGGAATTGGTAGTAGGCTCTCTCGATATGGCTGTTAGGAATTCTATTCATCAGCATAGAAAAAACTGGATATTAGCATATTTGCTATGCTTTTTAATATCTATTACAGAAATTATTATGTTAGTTGTATCTGGAAGTTCATTAGCTGAGATGAAAAGGGATATATTGCTGGTTACCGGGGGAATGCTTTTATTTGGTGCATGGTTTTGTTTCTTTGCCAAAGACATATTACCAACATATTATGATGCAAACAAGATAAATTATGTTTCACAAGGAATTTTTAGAATACATCTAGTTGGTTTATCCTTTAACAACGGAAATTGGATGTACATCTGCACAACTTTAAAAATATGGACACTTGCAACGGTTGTTCTATATCCTCTTGCAGGTATTATAATAATCAATTGTTTCAATATAGCTTTATGGGATATTTCGAATAAAATTTTCTTAATTATGATATTAGGTGGTATGGTAATTTCGATTTACATTATCGGGAAAAAATACGAATAATTAAATTACCTGTTATCGTTGTGGATAGTACTAATTTACAACATTCTTCATGGGAAATATGGAATGATGCAGAAGAGGTTGTGTTAAGAGAATTAGTGTACATTTAAAATGTGGAAAGCTCCTTCGAGGCTTTTTGCTGATTATAAAGAAAGTATATAGAAAATGCATTAATCATATGGTATGATTTGAACAAAAGATAGAATCTTATGAAGTAAGAAGAATATTTTTGAGGAACGCAACTTAGAAGTTTCTGAATTAAGTTAATCGTGCCATATGGCTTGATTATAAAAGCAAAGATAAAAACGCAACGTACATCTTTGATGTGCCAGAGCCGGTAGGTAGCCCGGCCGTCCTATATAAATAGGGTAAGTAACCTGCCCCTCCGGGTTGTCCATTCTTTGTTCAATCAATTTTAGGAGGGATTCTTATGGACAAAGTAAATGGAAAGCTGACAGTATTTTTTGAGGAGCCGTTTTGGGTGGGGATCTTTGAACGCATCGAAGATGGTAAACTATCTGCGGCAAAGGTAACATTTGGTGCAGAGCCAAAAGATTGTGAAGTACAGGAATATATTCAAAAGTGGTACTTCAGTTTGAAATTCAGTCCGGTTGTTGAAACTGTTGTAAAGGATATCAAAAGAAATCCGAAACGGATGCAGCGGGAAGCAAAGAAGCAGATGCTGGAAATAGGCATTGGTACAAAATCGCAACAGGCGTTGAAATTACAGCAGGAACAGAACAAGCAGGAACGCAAAGAGAAAAGCCGCAAGAGAAAAGAAGCAGAAGAGCAGCGAATGTTTGAACTGAAACAGCGCAAGAAAAGAGAAAAGCATAAGGGACATTAAAGTCCCTTGGGCTTTTACTCAAATCGAAAAGTGTTGAATAAAGATTTCGGGAGGTGTTTCTATGAAGAAAAAAGTACTTGCAATTATGTTAGTTGCCGTATCAATCATGTTGATTTCAGCGTGCGGAAAAAAAGAAAAATTGTACGAAATTCCTGATTTATCGCAGTATAAGACAGATTATGTAGGAGATTCTTCAAATGTTATAAATATTGTAAGCGGTCAAGAGTATCCAGAGGGATACTCATATGACAGTATAGAGATACAGTCTGAAACAGAGCCTTATGGATTAACAGTTTTTCTAAAAGATGAGCCGTCGGCAGTCAAACTTGAAGATGAATTGCAGGTTGATGCAGATATGACATTTGACTTGATTGGTAATTTGGGAACAATTGATTATAAAACAGCAGATAGCAAAGAAATTATTGCATCATATGAACGGTGATATATTTTTAGTCAACTTTTAGACAATTTGAAGAACGGAATATAAAAAGGCGTATGGAAGTTTTAAATCCATACGCTTTTTTGAAAAACTCATTTTTGAACAAGAGATTTGTAAGAACATATTATCTATTCAAAGACGGTTACAATTCCATATCATGTGAAGATCGAATCAAAATGTCACTTGGTGGAATGAGCCCGCTTGAGTATAGACGTAGTCTAGGAATAGCAACTTAGTCCAAGAAACCGTCCGCACCCCCGACTGGGAGACAGCTTTATATTCATATGCGGAAAGATAATTAATGATATCATCCTGCATATCTAACTTCCATAAATTGTCTTTCGTTATCAGCAATCGGTGGATTTTCCAGCGCTTTAATCCAGTAGATTTCTCCATCGCATTCTAACTGAATATACATCTTTCCGCTTATGAGTGCACATTTAATGATTTTCGTTAATGATCCGGCTTTCAGTGTCGTGTTTACCGCAGTAGCGCCTGGTCTGGCATATGCCGGAAGATCACTGTTTACTGTGAAATATCGGCTGCTTCCGTCTGTGGAATATATTTCTTTATAGGATCCATATCTGCTTGTCGGAACAAATTTTCCATTGACATATTTGTAGGTGAAATTAATTGCATTGATACCAAGAGAATAAGAAACGATGCTCTCTGTAATTACAATCTTATTTCCATTTAAGTTGGTAACTTCGCCTATGCGATGGTTTCCGTATCCTGCCATAATTTCAGTGAAATCAAGGGCCTTTCTGAACTTTCCGTTTGTGTATTTTAATAATGCACATACAGGTCCGTCACCATTATCGGCTGGTGCATAGAGATATAAAAACGGCTGTCCGTTTTTCAATGTATAAATATTTGCTATAACATTATAAAAACGTGTATTTTTTAATCTGCAAGCTGTTTTTCCATTAACCGATACAGTAAGTGACGTATATGCTTCATCGTCGGTTTGATTGGCTGCTCTGATTCTGATTTTATCTTTCATTCCATCACCGGTAACATCATATGCTGCGTATGTCCGATTTGCTTTTAATATGACCCCATTTGCCGCTGCTTTTACGGGTCTGGAAAAAATAATTACAAAACCAATTGCCAGAAACATGGTAAGCACAGAAATAAAACTAATTCTTTTTCTCATAAAACATGCCCCCTTTCGTGTAGTAATCCGGCTGGACAAAAGGAGAAGACTAAGTTATGACAAAAGATGTATTTATTAAGGAGGTTCGGGATGCAGAAGCCATGCTGTATCATATATCAAAGTCCATTCTGAAGAATGACTCTGATTGTGGGGATGCTGTGCAGGAAACAATTCTTAAGGCATATGAGAAACTTCCCACCTTAAAGAAAGAAAAGTATTTTCGAACATGGATCACAAGGATATTGATCAACGAATGCAAAGGGATTCTTCGGAAAAGAAAAAATGTTATTCCATATGAAGAATATATGGACAATATGAGGCTGACTGAGGAGGACAGATACAGTCATCTGTATATGGCGATTATGGAGCTTCCGGAGGATCTGAGGATTTTGGTAACATTGTATTATTTAGAAGGATTCTCACAGAAAGAGATCAGTGAGGCTATGGATATTCCGGAAGGAACGATTAAAAGCAGACTTTCCCGTGCAAGAGAGTTTTTGAAAGCACAGTTATCCGATGAAGAAGAGAAAAGACCGATGCCTGGGAAAAACAGCAAACTATCAAAGAGAATAACAGGAAAGGGGAAAATGTCATGTTAGAGAACAAATGGAATAATATAGCACCGGAAGTACCACAGGATTTTCATGAGAAATTTGAAGAGACACTGAGACATATTGAGCAGGCAGATGCAGTTGATAAAAAATACAAAAGAAAAAGATTCAGTGGCCGATTACTGATTGCAGCAGCAGTGATCTGTACAGGCATGGGAGTAACAGTGGCGGCAAAAGAGTTCTTTAAATGGAATGACCATTTGTTAAAAAGACTGGAACCCTCTGAGGAACAGCAGGAAACGATGCAGGAATCAAACTATATTCAGAATATAGACCAGTCTGTAACACAAAATGGTGTGACAGTTACCCTGACAGATTCTATTCAGGATCAGGGATTCCTGTATGCTTTTTTTGAAG